>Ga0207674_10003662_pt1 | contig 18743 bp, 12 predicted proteins | sample KBSCornC72_FD_184303 | JGI IMG/M metagenome (GOLD analysis project Ga0207674, IMG submission 184303) | Corn rhizosphere microbial communities from Kellogg Biological Station, Michigan, USA - KBS Corn C7-2 (SPAdes) (version 2) | ecosystem: Host-associated > Plants > Roots > Rhizosphere > Soil ... | reverse complement strand
GCTACAATTGCTGACTAATTTTGTAAAGTGGGTGCGTGCATGAAACTCTTTCCAGCGATCGATTTACTCAACGGCCAGTGCGTGCGGCTCTACCAGGGCGATTACAACCAGGCCACGACCTACTCCAGCGATCCCGTCGCGGTTGCGCGTGAATGGCGGGACGCGGGCGCGAGCTGGCTGCACGTGGTCGATCTGGATGGCGCGAAGGCTGGTCAACCTGTGAATAGCGAAGTAATCGCGCGCATCTGTCGCGAGACACATTTACACGTTGAACTTGGCGGCGGCTTACGCACGCTGGAACAGATCGCCGAAACGCTCGCCATGGGCGTTGAACGTGTGATCCTGGGCACGGCGGTACTGACCAAGCGCGAACTGTTGGACCAGGCGTTGCAACGTTGGGGTGCGCGCATCGTAGTAGGGATAGATGCCCGCGATGGCTATGTGGCGATTCACGGCTGGCAGGAAACGTCGAGTGTGCAGGCAACCGAACTGGCTAGAGAACTGAGCGCGGCAGGCGCGCGCACAATCATCTACACCGATATCGCCGGCGATGGAGCCATGCAGGGACCAAATCTCGCCGCCTTGCGCACCATGCTTGATGCGCTACAAGGATCAGGTACCGCGCTCGTCGCATCGGGCGGCGTCAGCTCTCTGGCCGATCTTCAGAGTCTCAACGAACTGGAGCTTGAGGGCGCGATCATCGGCAAAGCGCTCTATATTGGCGCAATCGATCTGCCAGGGGCAATTCGAGTGATTGAGCGCGGCGAGACAACGGGAGGACGAGCATGCTAACACAGCGCATCATCCCCTGCCTGGACGTGAAGGCCGGGCGCGTGGTCAAAGGCGTCAGTTTCGTCAATTTGCGCGACGCGGGCGATCCTGTCGAGCTAGCGGCACACTATAACGCGGAGGGCGCGGACGAGCTGGTTTTTCTGGACATCACGGCCTCGTATGAACAACGCAAAACCATGCTTGATGTCGTGCGACGCACGGCGGAACAGGTCTTTATCCCGGTCACGGTCGGCGGCGGCATTCGCGGGATTGAGGATATTCGAGCCACGCTGGGCGCGGGCGCGGATAAAATCTCGCTGAACACGGCGGCGGTGCAGCATCCCGAACTTCTGAGCATGGGAGCGGAGCAGTTCGGCGCGCAATGCATCGTGCTGGCCATTGATGCGCGCTCTAATCCGGCCATGCCCGGCGGTTACGAGGTCTATATTCATGGTGGACGCACACCGACCGGCCTGGACGTGCTGGAATGGGCGCGGCGCGGCGTAGAACTGGGCGCGGGCGAAATTCTGCTGACCAGCATGGATCGCGACGGTACCCAGCAGGGCTACGACCTCTCCCTGACGCGCGCGGTCGCTGACGCGGTTTCTGTGCCGGTCATCGCCTCTGGCGGCGTCGGCACGCTTGAGGACCTCTATGACGGCCTCACCACCGGCGGAGCTGACGCGGTGCTGGCTGCCTCGATCTTCCATTTCGGGCAATTGCGTATTCGTGACGTGAAAGAGTATCTCCAACGGAAAGGAGTAAAGGTGAGACCATGCTGAAATTTGATCGTCAAGGACTGATCCCCGTCGTCATTCAGGACGAGCAGAACGGGCAGGTATTAATGGTAGCCTTTATGGATGAAGAGGCCCTGTGCCTGACACGCGAGACCGGCTCAACGCACCTTTTCAGCCGTTCGCGCAACGCCATCTGGCGCAAGGGCGAAGAGTCCGGCCACGTGCAGGAGGTGAGCGCAATCTACGTCAATTGCGAAGAGAATAGCCTGCTCTTGAAGGTCGTGCAACACGGTCCAGGAGCCTGCCACACCGGCCACCGGAGCTGCTACTATCGCCGTTTGCTGCCCGATGAGAGCTATGAGACGGTCGAGGAGCGCGTTTTCGAGCCTGAGCAAGTGTACAATGCGCAGACGCATGGAGATCACACGAGCGAGCAGATGAGCGAAACCATCACTGAATCAGGAAAGGTCCACGGCCAGCCAATGAAAAACGACGAGCTATTAACCGCGCAAACGGCCAGGGTAGCAGTGAGCGTAGCGGAGGCCGCGCAAACAAGCGCGCCGCCAATCACTGATCAGGAACGCCAGCAGTTGGAGAGCGATATGCGCAAGCTCTACGCGGCGTATATCTTCCTGCGCGACCATGATCTCAGCGAAGAGTCCAACACATCGCGGCTGTTGCAGGAGCAGAGCGTCGAGTATCTGGTTGGACGCCTGGGCGACGAACTGCAAGAGCTGGCTGGCGTGCAGGCGGGAACGCACGTGCATACGGATCGGCAGAGCGATACCATTCTCGAAGCCAGCCAGGTCGGCTACTGGCTGATGCTGCTCGCGACCACGCTCAACGTCAAATACGACGAAGCGCGGCCACACGAGGCCATCCTGAACGGCTACGCGACGCCCGGCCATCAGACGCTTGAGCAGGCCCAGGAATGCCTGAACCTGCTGATTTCCGACAATCCAGCCGAGGTCATCCAGGGAGTCGTCATGGGCTTCACTGCCATTGGCCGCACCTGTGCCGAAGCAGGCGTGAGTCCCCTGGCCCCGGCTGAGTACGATATGGCTCAGATGAGGCGTAAGGGGCTGGTTTGACGTGAAAAGCGGCAACGTTGCGCGGATTCCGCAGGATTGGATTTAGGGCCATTAGGGCCAACACTATAGTGTTGGCCCTAATGGCCCTAAATCCAATCCTGATCGGCAATCTGTTTTCAAGGCACTTTTTGCTTCTATAATTATTACTATTTCTATTCTCTACGAGAGGAAACAGAATCATGATCCATTTCTATGAACTGGCTACCCTGGACGCGGCACAACGCCAGCGTTTGTTGCGGCGTTCAGAACTGCAAATCGATGAGTTGCTTGAGTATGTGCGCCCGATCGTGCGGGCAGTCAAGGAGCGCGGCGACGAGGCGCTGTTGGAGTTTACGGCGAAGTTTGACCGCGTACAGCTTGATCCGGCGAAATTGCGTGTGAGTCGCGAGGAGATTGAGGAGGCACACGCAAAGCTCGATCCACAGGTGAGACAGGCGATCGAGTACGCCATCGCGAATGTGCGCGGCTTCCACGAGAAACAAATGCCACACGAGCAGTGGTTTGCCGAGGTCGCACCTGGGGTGGTCGCGGGCGAACAGATCACGCCAATTACGTCAGTCGGCCTCTATGTGCCACGCGGCAAGGGTTCGTTTCCCTCCGTCCTCTACATGCTCGCCACGCCCGCGCAGATTGCAGGCGTCCCGCGTATCGTCGTATGTACACCGCCCGCGCCGGATGGTTCGGTGGACGCGGCCTCGCTGGTTGCGGCTGATCTGTGCGGCGTGCATGAAATCTATCGCGTAGGAGGCATTCAGGCCATCGCGGCCCTGGCTTACGGTACACAGAGTATCGCGCGCGTACACAAGATCACCGGCCCCGGTAGCGGCTACGTCGCGGCAGCCAAACGCTTGCTCTATGGTACCGTCGATGTCGGCCTGCCTGCCGGTCCCAGCGAGTCGATCACCCTGGCCGATGCCAGCGCCAATCCCGACCTGCTGGCCCGCGATCTGCTGATCGAGCAAGAGCATGGCCCGGACTCTTCGGCTCTGCTGGTCACGCCCGATCGAGAACTGGCTGAGGCGGTCATGCAACTCCTGCCTGACAAGATCGCCGCGCTGTCTGAGCCGCGTCAGGGCTTTGTGCGCACCGGCCTGGAGAGCGAGCGTGGCACAGGTGGCATCGTGCTGACGGCGAGCATGCACGAGGCGATCGAGTTCGTCAACGAATACGCGCCTGAACACCTGGAAGTACAGACACGCGAGCCATTCGCCATTCTGCCGCAACTCAAGAACGCGGGCGAAATCCTGATCGGGCAGTACACGCCATTCAGCGCGGGCAACTATGCCGTTGGCACCAACGCCATTCTGCCCACCGGCGGCTTCGCGCACACCTTCTCCTGCACATCGGTCTACGATTTTCTCAAGCGCACCGGCATCGCCTACGTCAAAGCCGAAGGCTATCCCGCGATCAGCCAAGCCGTGCAAACCCTGGCCGATTTCGAGGGTTTTCCCGCGCACGCCCAGGCTGTGACGGAGCGCCCGGTGGAGGAATAAGTCTACAGCGGCACGCCGAAAAGCGAGTTCAGCAGTAAGAGAATCACCAGCATGGTGATCGTGATTACTGTAATCCAGGCGAGAACGTTGAAGACTTTTCCGTTGACGCGCTTACCGAGCAGGCGCCGATTGTTGACGAGCAAGATGATGAAAATCAGCAGAATCGGCAACATCAGCGCGTTGAGATATTGGAGCTCAACCAGCACCTGAGCAATCGGCAGATTGGGAATCAGTGCGATGATGACGCCAATGACAATCAGGCCGGTGAAAATGCTCTGAAAGACTGGTGCCTCTTTGAAGTTCCGCGAGACGCCACGCTCAAAGCCAAACGCCTCGCAAATGCCGTACGCGGTCGAGAGTGGCAACACTGCCCCGGCCAAAAGCGAAGCCCCAAAGAGGCCCAGTCCGAAGAGCAGCGAGGAATATTGTCCAGCAAATTGTTGGAGAGCAAAAGCAGCGTCCAGAACGTTTTGTATCTGGCGATGCGCGACGAACAGCGTGGCGGCGGGAGCGATAATCATAAAAGCCGAGATGATGTTCGCGAAAATCGTGCTGCTATAGACATCGACTTTTTCATAGACGTATTCGCTCGCCTTGATACCTTTATCCGCAACCGCTGACTGAATGTAGAAAAGCATATAGGGGCTGAGCGTCGTGCCGACCAGCGCCACGGCCATCGGCCAGTAGCCGGGGTCCATATTGAGCATTGGGGCAACGGTCTGTTTGCCAACCAATCCCCAGTTGGGATGCGCGGCAAAGGCAGCCGGAATATAGGCCAGAAAGCCGAGCGAGATGACGATAAAGATTTTTTCGACGCGCCGATAGCTGCCGCGAATCACCAGCCACCAGAGAGCCAGCCCGCAGAGCGGCACGATGGGATAGATCAGCCAGGTACTCGTGCTGTTCGCCAGAATCTGCACGCTCGCGGCGATGCCGAGAAACTCTGTAATCGTCACGCCCGCGTTGGCAATAAAGAACGCGAGCATAGCCACCATCGTCCAGCGCACGCCAAACTGCTCACGAATCAGATCGCTCAACCCTTTACCCGTCACCGCGCCCAGCCGCGCGCACATCTCTTGCGCCACACAGACAAACACAGCCGTGATAGCCAGGACCCAGAGCAGGTTATACCCATAACTCGCACCCGCCTGAGAGTACGTAAAAACGCCACCCGCGTCGTTACCAGCATTCGCGGCGATCAGACCCGGACCAAGAATCGCCAGGAGCTTGAAGAGGGTTGAGGAGCGCGTAGGACGAAAACGTGACCGCGCCCGTTTGGTGTGACCTGCGCGGTCTTTCTCAGCAAGTTGGGTTGTATCCTGGCGCGGTGTGGTCATAGGCGCTGCTCAGGAAAAAACGGTCCTGACGCTCTGCTCTTCAAGAGCAGTCTTGCTTCTGGCGCGGCTCTTTCCTGTCCTTTCTGCTCGTTTTAGCTAAAGCTATTCGATAATTTCTGTCAAATAATACGACGGCACACGTGTCGCGTTCCAGACTACACAGCAAAAGACACAGAGCAATCAGGTTCTCTGTGTCCTCACTTCTGGCGGTCACACACCCGGTCTGGCATTGGAACATTTCATCGGTCCAGGGGGATATTACCACTCTTGCCTGCTTCTGGCAAGCTTTTTCCTGGCAAATCTGGCCGAAAATCCTATCTCAGGCTTTCGAGATGCAGACGCAAGAGATTGAGCGCGGCCAGCGTCGCAAAGCGCTTCTGATCCTCGCGACTGCCACGCCAGCCAGGGCCGCGTCCATCGACGATGCCCTGTGGTCCCGCGAGAGCAATATAGACCGTGCCCACCGGCTTACCCTCCTGCATCTCTGGTCCCGCGACGCCTGTGACGCCGATGCCATAATCGGCGTGGAACAGCTCGCGCACGGAGCTGGCCATCGCCCGCGCTGTTTCGGGGCTGACCACGCCATACTGCTCTGCGACTTCACGCGGCACGCCCATCTGAACCTTGATATCGCTGCTATACGACACGATACCGCCCACGAAATAGGCTGAGCTGCCAGGATGATCGGTGATGGTACTGGCCAGCAACCCGCCGGTGAGCGATTCCATCACGGCCAACGATTGCCGACGCTCAAACAGATACTTCCCGATGACGCTCTGCAAGGTATCTTTATCGGTGCCAAAGATGTGCGTCCCCAGCACACGGCGCACCTGAGCCTCCACGCGCTCGACCATCTCAACGGCCTTCTGGCGCGCATCGGCTTTGGCCGTCACCCGCACGTCAACGGCGTCGCTCTTGGCATAGGTGGCGACGGTTGGATTATCGCTGTGCAACAACTCGCCCAGCTCCTCCTCAACTGTCGATTCGCCAAGCCCGGAGACGCGGAAGAGTCGCGTAAAGATCGAGCCAGCGCCATTCTGACCCACCAGGCGCGGCGCGGCTTCCTTTTCCCACATGCGATACATCTCGCGCGGCACGCCGGGCATGGCGACGATGATATGCCCATCCTTCTCGACAAACCAGCCGGGCGCGGTCCCCTGTGGATTCGGCAGTGCACTCGCGGAAGGAATCAACGTAGCCTGCTTGACGTTGCTCTCCGGCATGTAAGCGTGACGCGCGGCAAACGCGGCGCGCAACTCTTCTTCCAATCGCGGATCAACCTGCATAGTCTCGCCCAACAGAGCGCTGATCGCCTCGCGCGTGAGATCGTCCTCAGTTGGCCCCAGGCCGCCGGTCATGATAATCAGCTCAGAGCGATCCCAGGCCCGGCGCAACGTCTCGACGATCCGGCCCAGGTTATCGCCAACCTGCGAGACATAATAGAGATCGATCCCCAACGACGAGAGGCTCTGCGCCAGAAAGGTCGCGTTGGTATCAGAGATATGTCCAAGTAAAAGTTCGGTGCCGCAAGAGAGAATTTCAGCTCGCATCGTTCCTGCCTTGTTCTGTTCATCAGTAGCACAGCGCTATTTATGCCTTGCTACATGCCCTAAAAGAATATTGTGCCTCCCCCAGTCTATCATATTGACCAGGACCTTTGGAGTCTAGGGCTTCACCATCTCCGATGCCTTCTCGGCCAGTTTGCGCGCTCTAAACAGAGAGGCGACAATCGCCACGCACAAGACAAAAATGATGACACAGAGCGAAATCCAGACGGGGATATGTATCCAATCCATCAGGATCATCTTGCAGCCAACATAGACCAGGATGACCGCCAGGCCAATTTTGAGATAGTGAAATTTCTGAGTAACGCCCGCGAGGACGAAGTACAACGAGCGCAATCCCAGGATGGCAAAAATGTTTGAGGTATAGACAATAAAGGGGTCTTGCGTAATGGAGAAGATAGCAGGGATAGAATCGAGCGCAAAGATCAGATCGGTAACTTCAATGATCACCAGGGCCAGCAGCAAAGGGGCGGCCATCAGCTTGCCTGCGCGGCGCGTCAAGAAATGGCTCCCCTCGTAGTTATGCGCAATAGGCAGAAAACGCTGGATCAGGCGTACCAGGGGATGCGTCTCAGGCTGGATTTCCTTCTCTTTCCGCATCGCCATACGTATGCCGGTGATGACCAGAAAAGCTCCGAAAAGGTAGAAAATCCAGTGGAAAGCGTCCAGCAGAGCCACGCCAGCCAGAATCAGAACAGCACGCATCAGTAACGCGCCTATGATTCCCCAGAAAAGCACGCGATGCTGATAGATCGGCGGGATACGGAAACTGGTAAAAATCAGCGCAAAGATGAAAATGTTATCGACGCTGAGCGATTTCTCCAACAGATAGCCCGTTAAAAATTGTAGCGCTGTAGTTGGGCCACGGAGGAAATAAAGGCCAGCGTTAAATGCCAACGCCAGAGTGATCCAGATCGCGCTCCAGATCAACGCTTCTTTGATCGAAACCGCGTGCGCCTTGCGTTGAAAAACGCCCAGATCTAAGGAGAGCAGGCCGAGGACCAGGATCGTAAAGCCTAGCCAGGGCCAGATAGCTGCTGTAAACATCTTTCACATCCCTCTGAGAATATTTCTGATATCTACCCCTTCTTAATCGACCTTATCCCTGCAATTATTACAGATATATTGATTAGTATCATTTTTTATTGTACCAGATCCCCGGCTTTTTCTTGATCACAATGTAGACCAGCGAAAATCGGAGTCCCAAACCCTTGCCTTCCAACCGGAGCGACCTGTTATAATAGGCAACGGTGCCTTTGTGTACGGCGCAAAATCCTACGTCCACAACTTCCACGCCAGCGCCTATCGATTCCCAAAAATCAATATCTTGTGCCAATTTAGATCGACGACCACAATATCTTGTGCCAAAACCCTTGAAAAATCTGTTCGTTGCGAGTATACTGTTTTGCGGTAGACAAAATAACAACGGAACGCACGCCAGACACGTCGTTGTGGAGGTGTGGTTGAGCAAGAGTATTGAAGGAGCATGAATCAGTATGTCGGAGAAGCAACAGGTCACGGTAGAGACCGCGCAAAATGTTGAGGTAGTTGAGGCGATTGAGAGTATGGAGACGGGTAAGATGACCCAATTAGAAGGTATTCGCCAAAAAGTATTTATGGATCGCTATTCCCTCAAGGACGCATCCGGGACCGCCCTGGAACACCATCCAGAGCAGCTCTGGAAGCGTGTTGCGCGCGGTATCGCCGAAGTCGAGAAGACGCCAGAGGCCCGCGCCGAATGGGAACAGAAATTTTATGATGCATTAACGGATTTTCAATTTGTACCAGGCGGAAGAATTTTAGCGGGAGCAGGATCAGGGCATTCAGTAACATTTTATAACTGTTTTGTGGTGCCATCCCCGGAAGACAGTCGTCAGGGTATTTTAGATAACTTAAAGCTCATGACCGAAATTATGGCGCGTGGCGGTGGCGTGGGTATTAACCTCTCAACCTTGCGTCCACGCGGCTCCTACATTCGCACTGTCAATGGCACAGCGTCGGGTCCGTGTTCCTGGGCGCAATTGTATTCAGTGGCGACAGGAGATGTAATTCAGCAAGGTGGATCAAGGCGAGGAGCTCTTATGCTTATGCTGGATGACACACATCCAGATGTAGAAGAATTTATTACGGTAAAACGCACAGCAGGCAAGATCGAGCACGCGAACCTTTCGGTCTGTATCTCAGACGCATTTATGCAGGCTGTGAAGGATGACGCTGACTGGAACCTGACCTGGCAGGGCGAGATCAAGAAGACGATCCGCGCGCGCCATCTGTGGGACCTGATCTGCACATCGGCCTGGGAGTCGGCTGAGCCGGGCATGGTCTTTATGGACCGGTATAACAAGCTTTCGAATACATGGTATTATGAGAACATTAGATGTGTTAATCCCTGCGGAGAGCAAGGCCTCCCGCCTTTTGGTGTTTGTAATTTAGGAGCGTTAAATCTCTCTGCTTTCGTAGAAAACGGGCAGATGGATTATGAGCGGCTGACGGAGAAGACGCGGGTGGCGATGCGCTTCCTGGATAACGTGGTCGATTCGACGGAATACTTTATCCCGGAGAACGCGGAGGCTCAGTTGGGGACGCGGCGCACCGGCCTGGGTACGATGGGCCTGGCTGATGCGCTGATCAAGATGGAAATTGCCTATGGCAGCGATGAATCTCTGCCGGTGATCGAGAAGATCTATAAGACGATCCGCGACGCGGCTTATGACGCTTCGGCTGATTACGCGGCGGAGAAAGGCTCGTTCCCACACTTCGAGCGCGAGAAGTATATGCAGGGTCACTTCATCAAGCAGCTCCCGAAGCCGATCCAGGAGAAGATCAAGAAGCATGGCACCCGTAACGCCGTGCTGCTGACTCAGGCTCCAACCGGCACAACCAGCCTGCTGTCGGGCGTCAGTTCGGGCATCGAGCCGGTCTACGACTTCGCGATGATCCGCCGCGACCGCACGGGCGAGCATATTCTCTACCATCCGTTGCTGCAAGCGTGGCGCGACGAGCATACGAACGAAGCCACACCCGGCTACTTCGTCTCGTCGAAGGATTTGACACCGGAAGAGCATGTGCGCGTGCAGGCCGCGATCCAGAAGCTCACCGATTCCAGCATCAGCAAGACGGTAAACGCGCCCAATGACCACACGGTCGAGCAGGTGGAGAAGCTATATCGCCTGGCTTATGAGATGGGCTGCAAAGGCATCACGTACTACCGCGATGGCTCGCGCGACGCGGTGCTGACGCGCATCGAGGACGAGAAGAAGGCCGAGAAAAAAGCTGAGGAGCAGGCGGTGGTGATGACCGAGCCGATCACGTCGATCCAGCAGGGCATCAAACCGCTGCCCACGGTCGTTCACGGCTACACGCGCCATCTCAATTCGCCGGAAGGCAAAGTCAACATCACGATCAATAGCGATGGGCAGGGGCCGTTGGAGGTCTTCATCAACGTTGGCAAGGCTGGTAGTGATATCGCCGCGCTGGCAGAGGCAATGGGTCGTCTGATCTCGCTCAACCTGCGTGTTCTCAGCCCGCTCTCCCAGATCGACCGCGCCAAGGAAATTGCTGAGCAGTTGAGGAGCATCGGTGGCAGCCGTTCGGTCGGCTTCGGCGCGCAACAGGTGCGTTCGATGCCCGACGCTGTGGCCCGCGCGCTTGAGCTGCACCTGGCTTCGCTCCAGGAGCAGGCTGAGCAGCAGTTCGACTTTATCCCGGAGATCAAAGAACCAGCCCACGATGGCAACGGCAACGGGCATAGTAGCGAGGAGAAAGAGGTCGATCCGTTCGCGCTGAGTAAGCTGAGCGTGACCGGCAATCTCTGCCCGGAGTGCGGCTGCAGCACGATGGTCTACGAGGAGGGTTGCAAGAAGTGCTATAGCTGCGGACATAGCGAATGCTAAGCGCAGCATAGCTGACACGACCTGGAGAGACAGGCCAGGAGAAAAGGGAGAGTACAAACGCGTGCTTTCCCTTTTTGCTTACCCGAAACCGGTGAATGGAGGATAAGATAATCGCTCCCTTACTAGTTTATGTTATAATACGCCCAAACTCTCTCACATCGACATTCACAAATGAAAGTTGTTGATCCGGCATCTAACGTGGGTGCTGGAGGATCGGTTGTAGCAATTACCATGAAACGCATCGGCCCATCGTGGGGCTGATGCCTCAGGAGGATCATCCGATGGAAACACCTTTGTCCCCGCTTGAGTTTTTCCGCCGCGCCCGCCGCCTCTATCCTGATCGCGAAGCTGTGATCGACGAGGAATTGCGTCTGACATACGCGGAGTTTGGCGAACGTTGCGATCGCTGGTCTGCCGCGCTCCAACGGCTGGGTGTCGCCCAGGGCGAGCGCGTCGCCTACATTGCACCCAACACGCATTCTCAATTCGAATCGTTTTACGCCGTACCCCAGATTGGCGCGGTTCTTGTCCCGATCAATTATCGTCTGATCGCCGATGATTTCATCTATATCATCGGGCATTGTGGGGCAAAGGTGGTGTGTGTCCATAGCGATTATTTAGAGATAGTTGAAGGTATTCGCGGTCAATTGCCCGGCGTTGAACACTTCATCGCGCTTGAAGGGCTGACCGACACTCTCCGCGCGAAAGGTTGGCTTGACTACGAAGCCGAACTGGCGAACTCGCCCACGACTTTCACGCGCCCGCCGATTGCCGAGGATGATCTGCTAACCATTAACTATACCAGCGGCACCACTTCGCGTCCCAAAGGCGTGATGATTACCCATCGCAATGCATATATGAATGTAGTCGGCACACTGGTTCACGTCTCGATGTCGCCCGCCGATCGCTATCTATGGACGCTGCCGATGTTCCACGCCAACGGCTGGACCTTCGTCTGGATCATCACCGCCGCTGGCGGCACGCATGTCTGTTTACGCAGAGTAGAGCCGCACGCAATCTTCACGTTGATCCGCGATGAGGCGATCACGCTGCTCTGCGCGGCTCCGACCGTCCTGATCGGCATCGCCAACGCGCCAGCCGATGTGCAGAATATCTTGCTCTCTATCCCCAAAGAAGAGCGACGCACCGTGCGCGTGCTGACGGCTGGCGCGCCACCGGCTGCTGCCACGATCGAGCGCGTCGAGGGTGAATTGGGCTGGGAAATCATTCATGTCTATGGCCTCACCGAGACAACTCCGTTCATCACCATCTGTGAGCAACGCCCGGAGCACGCAGCACTCTCCCTACAGGAGCGTGCAACCATCAAAGCGCGTCAGGGCGTCGAGTTAATTACCTCTGGCGAACTCCTGGTGATCGATGGGGCAGGCAACGAGGTGCCACACGATGGCGCGACGCTCGGCGAAATCGTGGCTCGCGGCAACGTCATCATGAAAGGCTATTACAACGATCCAGACGCCACAGAGCGCGCCTTCATGGGAGGATATTTTCACAGCGGAGACGCGGCGGTTGTTCATCCAGACGGCTATGTGGAGATCCGCGATCGTCTCAAAGATGTGATTATCAGTGGCGGCGAGAATATCTCTTCGGTCGAGGTTGAGGGTGTTCTGCTGCGCCACCCGGCCATTCAGGAGGTCGCGGTCGTGGGCATGCCGGACGAGCAATGGGGCGAGTCACCGCATGCCTTCGTCGTTCTCAAGGCCGGACAGAGCGCCACAGCCGAGGAACTGACCACCTTCGTGCGCGACCGCATGGCCCATTTCAAAGTGCCGAAAGCTTTCGTGTTTGTGACTGAATTGCCCAAAACCGCCACCGGCAAAATCCAGAAATATGTCCTGCGTGGCGGCAAAGCAGCGATCGCAACCCAATAAGCGTGTCAGATGCACGAATTACGCCTTCGTGAATAAATAGCCGATCTTTACTGTATCGTCATAGAGGACCGATTTATCATGTCCTGCCCGATTCAGCGGGGCCTTTCGCCTAACTACCAATTCGCCCTTGCGCGATTCGCCGTCCATGGGTACGTGCAAGTATCTTCGAGCGGCATTTGTGGTATAAAGGCACTCCCCGATGAATCGGGAAAAGGCACGATAAATCGGTCTTCTATGAGAATAACAGCGAGACGGGCAATACCTGGGCCTCTCCACCAGTTAAGGGGGCACTACTGGCAAATTTCGTCAGTGGTTTGAATCGCCTTTGAGCAACTGCAAGACGAAAACAAAGACACAGGCACCGAGAAACGCGATCAGCAAGCTGCCCCAGAAATGGAAGATGCCGGAAATGTTGAGCAGACTGGCCAGATAACCACCGATGACCGCGCCGATCAGACCCACGATCGTATTGCCCAGGCAGCCATAGCCGCGTCCGCGCACCACCGAACTCGCCAGCCAACCGGCCAGCGCACCCAGGATCAGCCAGCTTAACAAATCAAAAACCGCGAAGTGTACCCCTGGTATCGGAATATACATGTGTTGCTCCTTATAAACAGTCTATGTGACAAAGATTCCACGCGAGAGAAGTATGTATCGCTTGATATATACGCGCGAAAAACGCCGGGGGTTTGATTTTGGTGTGCGGGAAAAGTCATTCTTCACATCTCTGGTGAAAAGTAGGACTATGGTCCATTCTTGCGTATCAATAGGCTACTTCTTGCGATGAAAATAGTGTACACTATCGTTAAGAGCAACCTGTACTGGAAGAAAAGGTGTGTGTCTTCTGCGAGAAAACTCGTGCCGGGGAAATTGTGAGCTATACCACAGTCTTATGCCTATTGGATGGTGTACACTCTCTAAAAACACTGTTTACTTATATGTTGAGGAGTATTTTGATGCGGTCCAGTCTCATTGAATCACGCCCCGCGCCTGTGGCCAATGGTTATCATCCTCAGTCTGCGTTTCGTCCTCAACGACCGCTTACACCACCTCCGGTCGCGTCACAATCACCAGCACAGGGCTTTGCGTTGGCACCAGCGGAAGGCTGGTTGCCACTCCTCTTACTCGCGGTCGCGGTCTATAGCGTAGTCTACTCGGTGACAATTGCAATTACCATTAGCCATACAGGTATTCTCTGGATAACGACCGCGTTTGGTCTGCTTGGCGGGTTACTGGTGGCGAAAAACAAACGCTTTCCTCAAGCGCTCCTGCACATAGCGGCCTGCATTCTCGGTTACTGGCTGGCACTCTGCGCGACAAGCTATCTGGCCTATCATGTCTCGCTCATGACCATTCTCTCAAACCTGCACGCGGTCATCTCAAATGGTCTCGCGCTTACCGGAACGCCCGAAAGCTCGATGATCTTTCTCTTTTACCTGGCCTTTCTCTGTTTTTTCCTTGGCTATTTTGGAGCCTGGCTGGTCTATCGCGCCCATCTACCCTGGCTGGTCGGGGTAGTCTATACGTCGATCATGCTAGTCAATCTGAACTATGTAGGCAGAGCAAACCTCTCGTGGCTGATCGTGCTGCTCATTGGCGCACTGATTCTGCTGATTGCGCGTGTGCAACTGGCCAATCAACTGAGCGTCTGGAAGAACGAGGGACTGTATACCGACCCGGTCTGGTTGCGCGCGCTGACCTCCCGCTTCTTGAGTATCGTGAGCCTGTTCATCCTGCTGATCCTGCCTTTTAGCTGGTTCCTGCCGATCGCGGGCGAGCCAGCAGCGGGTGCAAATTTCTGGAATAACCTGGGCAATGCCTGGACCAATATCACTCATGCCAATTTCTCGGTGCTGACCAATCCGGGGAGCCTGTTCAACTCATCCGATCCGGCAGCCAACTTCTTCAGCAATCAATTGACCATCACCGGCTCGGTCAATCTGCCCGCTGGCCAGGTACTTTCGTACGTCACCGGCTCGGACACTCGGGGCGAATACCTGGAGGGTTTTACCTTCGATACATTTGACGGCCATACCTGGACTACGCGCACCGAGAGCGTCAAAACACCCTATCCCGCCAATGCCTCGCTTCCACAGGACAATCGCGAAGCGAGCTACAATCAGTTAGCGACCACCGTGACCATCCTACAGCCACCCGGTGGTACCGAACACTTTATCTTTGGACCCGCCGAACCTGGCAGCTTCTCGGTGCCAGTGACGCTCCTGACCGACAATACGGGCGATTTTACCTCAGCCTGGACCCAGACAGATCCCTTGCGGCCCAACGAGACGTATCATGTCACGTCCGATATCTCGGCGGCGACTCCGCAAGATCTCTCGTCGATCCCGTTCCCGATTGATCAATCAAACATCTGGCCCAGTGATCCCAACGAGCAGACGCTCCAGCGCTATGATCTGCAAATCCCGAAAAGTATCTCATCGGAGGTGCGGGCAACCGCGAACATCTGGACCAATGGCGCACCTACGATGTATGACGCGGTCATGGCGCTCCAAAATCACCTGACTGACCCCAACACCTTCACGTATTCGCTGAACAATCCGTCAGTTCCGGCCAATACCGATGCTGTTACCTGGTTGCTGCACACGCATAGCGGCTACTGCACCTACTACGCGACCGCGATGACCATCATGGCCCGCGAATTGGGCATTCCGGCCCGTGTCGTCAATGGCTTCAGCGAGGGGCACTATGATACTCAGCAAAAAGCCTGGGTGGTCGATGGCAGCGAGGCTCATAGCTGGGTACAGGTGTACTTCCCAAACTTCGGCTGGATCAACTTTGATCCCACGCCAGGCTTCTCCGTCAAGAACGCGACCAGCCCGACGAACACAGTCGCACCGGGCGCAACGAAAACACCGGCAACGGGCACGACAAACCCGAATAAGCATAAGCAGCCCGATCCGCAGGCCACCACGACCACAAACCAGCACAACAGCGCCGCGTCTCCCATCGGTGGTGGTTTCGCCGGACAAAATCTGTTCCTGACCTTCTCGCTGCTGATCTTGCTTGGCTCACTCGTGATCTTCGGCCTCGCAATCGCGCGTTATCGTGGCACGCGCGGGCAACTCGCACCAGCTGCTTCGGTCTACGCGCGTCTCTGTCGCGTCGCTCGTCTGATCGGTTCACCGCCCGAATCCTGGCAAACGCCATACGAATATACCTTTGCCCTGAGCAAGCGTTTCCCCCAGGCTGCGAATGCGCTCCATCGGCTGGCCGATCTTTTCGTACGCGAACGCTGGTCCAAGCCACAGCCAGTTGTCGCGCAACGCGAAACGCAAGAACTCAATACGCTCTGGCAACAATTGCGCAACACACTGCTGCGCTCTCCATTCACAAAGAAGCGCTAAATAAAGGTAACGTTACATCAAATATATCTGAATACATTTGATGTAACGTTACCTTTTGATTTGTCTCTCGTTTTAATTAGATGAAGTGCTCATTATTAATAGCGTGTGGTTATGTGTGGATGATATGCGTGAGTCGCATATCTGGATGTGGAGGAGCGCTGCAATGAGTAACGAACAAGCTCTATTACATTGCACTTTTGGGTGGGGTAAAACCTGCCGTCTGTATCTTGATTCTCTGGAAATTGCCGGTAAAGCGTATAATTTAAATGATCTCACTGCGATCTATCCTACCTACCGGAACGTTTTGGGTGTGCCATCCGCGCGCCTGGAACTCTCTTTTGGCTCTGAACACCTGGTTTTACGTGGTATCCCTGAGACAGACACGGCTCGTCTCTTAGTTTCCCAGCTACAACCGTATTGTTCCGCCGAGCCACACGTCTCGCACTCGCGTTCCCGTTCTGTCCAGGCCCGCACTGAGGCCAGAGCACAGGCCAGAGCCTGGGAACGTACAAGCAAATTGCCCGCGCTCTCCGCCGCGCCAGCAAAAGATGAGCCAACTGGGCACGCTGCAGATACGCGCAAACGCACGACTCCTACGCGTTCCCTTTCGCTCGACGATGACGAGCTGTTTCTCGACGAGGAGGACGGCCAGGACGAGCAAGCCAAAGCCTCCAATAAATCGCCGCGCGAGCAGGCTGAAACTGCGCAAGCGAGTGATGCGTCTGATGCAGAGGTCGCGCTTGAGCAACCAGGTGGCGTGCCTCACGCGAAGAGTGTGGGCGAAAAAGCAGACAATAAGCCTCACATAAAAAGTCTGCGTGAGAAAGCAAACGCAAAAGCCACGCGCAAGAAAACGAGTGAACCGCGCCGTGAAAAGCCTGCGCAACAGAAGCACATTGAGATGCCTGTGGTGGACGCGGTATTTGCGCCTATGCCTGACGTTGAAGAGTACATGCCCGCGCCCGCGCCGGAAGATCCCTGGCCACTGGCCTCCGAGCAGCCGATGCATACGCCACGCCTGCAACCGCCCTTGCGCTCAGTCCATTTGATTTCGCCAGAGCAAAAGTTGCTGGATACCAACTCAATGCCCGTCCCGGCAGTCAAATCGAGCGTGCTGCCAATTATTCACGTGCCAGTACGCCTCCAGCCCGGCGAGTGCGCGCATTACAGCATCGGCGCATCCCTGTGCAGCGACCGCATCTCTGGCTCTGACCGCGCGCCCTATCCGCCACTGGATCACGGCCTGATGATCCTGACCAATCGGCGTATTTTCTATATTGGCAAAAAGAGTCAGCTCATCCTGGCCTATACCCATCTCTGGTATGTTTCGCTGCTGCATGGCGCGATCGCATTGCATATCGAGCAGCAGTTTCGCCGCATCATCATCGAGGTTGAGCATCCGCACGAATGGGCAAGCCGCATTGAGCAGCTTTCGTTCATCGCGCGTAGGACGCAACCTCGCTCAGAATTGCCCACGTTGCTCGTCGCCGCTCTCCCAGGCATGCAGGCTTCGTCCCTGAGCGCGGCGACCCTCAAACGCCCCGCGTTCAAAAAGCCCGCCGCCATCAGCCTGGCCCAACAAATGTCCCCGGTTGCCAATGCGCCAGTTCTTGACGCGCGCATTGTAGAAGCTGAGACGGTAGAGTTGATCGGGCAGGGTGATCGAAGTTCCGCTGATGCGAACACGTTGGAGTTCTCGCTTAAGGCGGAGGAAAACACAGCCGACGAGCCTGAGCAGCAGCTTGATCTGGCAGAGGTCATCACACACAATCTTGCCGAATATTTTGCCCCGTTGGAGCAACAGTATCTCGCATTCCAGACAGCTCAGGTAAATGGGACAGTTCGGGAGATCCCTGAAGCAGCGGTCCAGGAAATCGAGAAGGGACTACAAGCACGAGAGAGCGAGCGAAAAACGAAGACAGGGATGTTAGAGGAGCCTGGGAAAGGGCCCGCGTGGGATGAGAATGCCTGCGAAAATATCAATACGCAACCGCTCTATCAACGGACCGCTGGACTGACCGAGAAACAGACCGAGACCCTATCCTTTGAGCAAGACGCTGCTCCGACTGAAAAGCACACCAGTACCTTACTCAAAGGGCAGACCGACGCGCTGACCACCAGGCAGACCGACAGACTGGCGCAAGAACAGACCGACGAGGAAGATGACCAGACCATCGTCCTGCGTCATCGCCAGGCAGGGCCGCGCGCCGGATTAGACCAGGGTGAGCCAGCTTCCGCTCAACGCCCCGAACTGGAAATCACCGATCGGTACCCACGTGTGCGTGGCTCGCGTTTGCCCGCGTATGCGCGGAGAATGCCACCGGCCCATCGCTCAACTGAACGAGCAGGATATCGCTCAGCCTCGTTACTGATTCGGCGCACAAGCAGATTGACCAATTCATGATGTCTATCAACCACTCTGCACATAGCGCGCACATTTCTCTCTATCCGGGCTGGATGCGCTTTTTGGAAAGGATCTGATAAAAATGCTCGATACTCTGATGGTGTTATGGACACGTGGCATCTGTAATCGTCTCTTACAAACTCTGGTGACCTTTCTCTGCCTCTTTACGGCCATCTGCGTGCTACTTTTTCTGGTTAC
>Ga0207674_10003661_pt1 | contig 18744 bp, 30 predicted proteins | sample KBSCornC72_FD_184303 | JGI IMG/M metagenome (GOLD analysis project Ga0207674, IMG submission 184303) | Corn rhizosphere microbial communities from Kellogg Biological Station, Michigan, USA - KBS Corn C7-2 (SPAdes) (version 2) | ecosystem: Host-associated > Plants > Roots > Rhizosphere > Soil ... | reverse complement strand
TCGGCTGGATGTAGTCGGCGATCAACTGGAAGTGCCGCACCAGGATGGTAGATGCCTGGCGGAGCGCCTCGTCGGGCGTGATCGTGCCGTCGGTCCAGACCTGAAGTGTGATGCGGTCGTAGTTGGTCATCTGGCCAACGCGCGTGTTCTCGACGATGTAGTTGACCCGCTGCACCGGCGTGAAGATGGCGTCCACCGGGATCTGGCCGATAGGCTGGCCCTCTTTGGTCTCGGCGGGCACATAGCTCTTGCCGTTCTCGACGACCAGCTCCATCTCCAGATGGGCATCGGAGCCATCCAGCGTGCAGATATAGACATCCGGGTTGACGATCTCAATCGTGCTGGGCGCCTGGATGTCCGCCGCCGTCACCACCCGCTCGCCGCTCACCTCGATGCGCATCGTCACCGGCTGGTCCGCCAGCGAGCGCAGGCGAATCTTCTTGACATTGAGCACGATATCGGTGACATCCTCGCGGACGCCCGGAATATCCTGGAACTCGTGCTGCGCCCCCTCGATCTTGATGGCGGTGATAGCCGCTCCCGGCAGTGACGAGAGCAGCACACGACGCAGCGCGTTGCCCAGGGTGTGACCGTACCCGGCCTCCAGCGGCTCGATATCGTAGCTGGCAAAATTCTGTTCGGTTTCTGTAGATTTGATGTGAGGCACAGCAATATCTAGCAAGGGGATCCCCTCCTCTATCGCTGATAGTACTCGACGACCAGCGCCTCATCGAAGGGCAGGGTCAGCTCCTGCCGAGACGGCAGCGCGAGAATGCGGCCCGAGAGCGCATTGGTATCCAGACGCAGCCACGGCGGGACACTCTTCTGCGCCAGCAGCAAGGCGCGATCTTTAAAATATTCCAGGTTTTTGCTGCCCTCACGCACGGCCACTTCCATCTCGGGGCGCAGGATCATCGACGGGATATCGGACTTGCGTCCGTTGACCTGGAAATGACCATGCGTGACGATCTGGCGGGCCTGGGCGCGTGAATCGGCGAAGCCCATACGATAGACGACATTATCGAGACGCATTTCAAGCATTTGCAGCAAATTGTCGCTGGTCTTGCCGGGGCGTCGGGCGGCCATCTCGAAGTAGCGCTGGAACTGTCGCTCCAGCACTCCGTACGTGCGGCGGACCTTTTGCTTCTCGCGCAACTGGAGCGCATAGCCAGACGGCTTGCGTCCGCGGGCCTGGCCGTGCTGGCCAGGGCGCGTGTTGCGCCGCTCGATGGCGCACTTCGGCCCCACGCAGCGCTCACCCTTCAGAAACAGTTTGACGCCCTCACGCCGACACAGGCGGCAGACAGGGCCAGTATATCGAGCCATAGTAGTCCGTTCGTCCTCCTCAGGCGATAGCCTGGGTCTGGAGTGCCTCTCAAAAGAACAATCGGCGCCAGACATCACTCCGATGCCCGGCGTTGTTCATCATTGTTCATCGTTGTCCGCGCCCTGGCCCGCTGCCAGAGCGTATGTTGCGCGCTCTTGGAACATCGCCGTCACCGTCTCGCCACCCGCGACACCAGCCGCAGCGTCAGCAGGCGCGAACAAACAGTCGCTTCATCCAAAAGGCGCCATCGCGCGTTTCCTCGCGCGGCGTGCAACGAGAGGCTATCCGGGGAAGCGATGGGCTACACACGTTCCCCGCGCGACCGACTTTGCAATCGTGCAAGCCGGTCTGGAACCGCCAGGACGAAGGCGGGCCTCACGAACACGCACTCCAGGTCGCTTGACGCGCATCTTTCGTGCAATCATGCAGCGGCGCATCCGCGCCAGCCGCCAGAGAAATCATCCAGCGTCAGACGAGCGCCTGACGCGGCTAGGGATTAGACGCGACGCCGCTTCGGTGGCCGACAGCCATTGTGCGGGATCGGCGTGACATCGGTGATCGAGACGACCTGAAGGCCCGCGGCCTGCAACGAGCGGATCGCGGCTTCGCGACCAGCGCCCGGCCCGCGCACGTAGACCTCGATCTGGCGCACGCCATGCTCCATCGCCTTGCGCGCGGCGCTTTCCGCGGTGACCTGCGCGGCGTAGGGAGTGCTCTTGCGCGACCCTTTGAAGTTCGATGCCCCGGCGCTGCTCCATGAGAGCGCGTTCCCGTTGGGATCGGTGATGGTGACCATCGTATTGTTGAATGTCGCCTGGATGTACGCTTTGCCGCGCGGCACTGATTTACGCTCGCGCCGCCGCTGACGTCCGACGGGTCGCTTGGGCGTCTTTTCCGCCATGCTGGATGCTTCCTCCTGAGATAATGGCCGTCCAGAAGACAGGCCAACACCTGTCTATTACTTCTTCGCGGCCTTCTTGCGCCCAGCCACCGTCTTGCGCGGGCCCCGGCGCGTGCGCGCGTTGGTGCGCGTGCGCTGGCCATGCACCGGCAAGTTGCGGCGATGCCGCATGCCACGGTAGCAATTGATCTCGATCAGCCGCTTGATGTTCATATCGACCTCACGCCGGAGGTCGCCCTCGACCTTATAATTGCGGTCGATGAACTCACGCAGGCGCGCGACCTCTTCTTCGGTCAGGTCTTTCACGCGCGTATCGGGATTGACGCGGGTCGACGTCAACACCTGCTTGCTGGTCGTCGCGCCGATGCCGAAGATGTACGTGAGCGCGACTTCCACACGCTTGTCGCGGGGAATATCTACCCCGGCGATTCTGGCCATGCGCCAGATCCTCCTCGCTGTCTGGTGAACGCTGCATCAAAAATGCCGCAGCCCGGCTACTCTCAGGAGTAATCCAGGCGATAGGCCAGCCCGTCGTGTCGGGCGTGGCCTTGACCTACTCTTCTGACCTAGCCCTGGCGCTGCTTGTGCTTGGGATCTTTGCTACAGATCACCATCACCACGCGCCGCCGCCGGATGACCTTGCAGCCATCGCAGCGAGGCTTTACTGATGCCTGAACCTTCATGCCAACCCTCCGCCAACCACTGCCATCTACTGCCAATCGCTGTCACCCAGGCTATCCAGCCTGCTGGTCACAGGAATGTATGTCACGTTATGCCCGTCTGCCATGTCCGTGGTGAGGAATGCGATGATGCCCCTCTATAGTTGGACGCATGTGCAACACGCGCCGTCTCGCACGCTAGTACTTCGCCGCTTAGTCGCCAGCGGAGACACCCGCGCCCAGAGGGCAATCGCGCGCAATGCGATCAGCATCTTCGCATCGCCAGTCGCGACTGCTCCCCCGTCATCCAGGTATCTCCGCGATACGCCTCGCGCCGAGCACTATTGGCCGCCGCCACACGCGCTGACCGCTCCGAGCCCCTGCCAGGTCTCTGCTAGCGGCGATCACGCCAGGTGATGCGGCCTTTGCTCAGGTCATAGGGGGAAAGCTCCACCTGCACCCGATCTCCCGGCACCACACGCACAAAATTCAGGCGAACTTTGCCCGAAAGGTGCGCCAGCACCATGCGGCCGCCATCCAGCGATACGCGAAACATTGCATTGGGCAGAGCCTCGGTCACGACACCCTCAACCACAATGGCATCACGCTTGGGCATAACATCCTTTCTCTGCTGCTATCGCCTGTCTTTTCCGCATTGCACGGGCTTCCAGTCTACTGGCAAGCCATCAGGCGATGCTCCCGACATAGCCCGAACTCGCCCGCGCTGACGCGCGAGGAGAGGACAGGAATATGCAGGGAAGCAAAAAGCCGCAGCCAACTTCCAAGTATAGCATATGCCTCCTGCTCTCGCAAGTGGCAGCATGCCAAAAACACCGATATGATGGCCCACTATGCCAGGACCGCCATGCCGATACACCGATCATGACTGACCCGCCGATGCCGCCGGAGCGACACCGCTCGCCGTCAGCACATCTGGCCCGCCCGCCGTAATCGCCACGGTATGCTCGAAGTGGGCCGCCAGGCTGCCGTCGGCGGTCACGACGGTCCAGCGGTCGGCCAGCTCGCGCGTGCCGGGCCTGCCCGCGCTCACCATCGGCTCGATGCACATCACCATGCCTGGTCGGAGCAGCGGATTCGCGCTCTTCGGATCGACATAGTTGAGCACCGTCGGCTCCTCGTGCAAGGCGCGCCCGATGCCGTGGCCGGTATACTGGCGAATCAGCGAGAAGCCCTCGCCCTCCACATAGGTCTGGATGGCGCGGCTGATGTCCATCACCCGATTGCCGCTCTGCGCGGCGGCGATGCCACGGCGGAGCGCCTCTGCTGTCACATCCAGCAGCCGCTGCGCCTCGGGCGAGATCGCGCCGACCGGCACGGTGATTGCTGAGTCGCCGTGCCAGCCATCCACGACCGCGCCAAAGTCAATCGAGACGATGTCACCCTCCCGTAGCGTGTAGGAGCCGGGAATCCCGTGGACAATCGCCTCATTGACCGACGAGCAGATGACACCAGGAAACGGCCTGATCCCCTTGACGGGCGCGTAGCCCTTGAAGTTGGAGGTTGCCCCGTGCCGCTTCAGCGCGCGAACGGCGAGCGCATCGAGCGCCGCGGTGGTAATCCCCGGCTGCACGGCCTGCCGCAGCTCCTCCAGGATCGCCATGACCACCTGGCCCGCGCGGCGGATGCCCGCAATCTCTGTTCGGCTGTAATAATTGATCGGCACGTCGCTGTTTCCCCTCACGCCGCACCCAGCTTCGCCAGAATGGCATGGTTGACATCGGCGATGGATTGCGTGCCGTCGACCGTCACCAGCTTGCCCTGGCGCGCGTAATAGTCGGTCAATTGCAGCGTCTCCGAAAAGAAGATATCCAGCCGGTGCTGAATCTTCTCGCCCGTGTCGTCGCTACGCTGATACAGCTCGCTGCTATCGATGTCACAGATGCCCGGCGTCTTCGGCGGGTTGGTCTCAATATTATACACATGGCCATGCGCGCGGCAGATATACCGCCCGCTCAGGCGTTCCAGCAGCAGCGCGCGCGGCACCTCCAGATAGATCGCTCGCGCGATAGACTGCCCCATCTCCGCCAGGCGCGCATCCAGAACATCTGCCTGCGCGTGGTTGCGCGGGAAGCCATCCAGGATAATGCCTCTCGCGTCGCTCAGCCCCCGCAGGCGTTCGAGAATCATGCCCACCATCAACTCGTCCGGCACCAAATCGCCACGCTCGTAGTAGGGACGCGCCTGCTGGCCGGCTGGCGTACCCTTGGCCATGGCCTCGCGGAGCAGGTCGCCACTGGCACACGGGTCCAGGCCGAACCGCTGCGCGAGCAGCGCGCTCTGGGTGCCCTTGCCACTGCCCTGCGCGCCAAGCAGTATGAGATTCATCGAAAGCGCCTCCGTGTGCGTCCGATCTGAAAGTCGATCGGAGTATATCCGCCGCCCCATTGCGGTGGACGTCCATCGAGCGTTACCTGCTCATCCAGGCCCGTCTATCTGCACGGCAGAAGCGCGCGAGACTGCCCTACTGGACAACTCGCGCGCCTCACGACTCTTTTCAGACGATGATTAACTCAGGAAGCCAGAGTAATTGCGCATCACCATCTGCGCCTCAAGCTGTTTGATCGTATCCAGCGCCACGCCGACGATAATCAGCAGCGAGGCCGCCTGGAAAGGTAGATTGTTCTGGTTGGTGCTAATCAGCGCGGGCGCCACCGCCACAATCCCCAGGAAGATCGCGCCCCCAAACGTCAGGCGATGCATCACCCTGGTCAGATACTCGTTCGTGCGCGCGCCCGGTCGGATGCCCGTAATGAAGGCCCCCTGCTTCTGCAGGTTCTCCGCCAGGTTCTGCTGCTCCCAGAGGACGGTGGCATAGAAGAAGGTGAACAGCCCAACCATGAGACCAAAGATCACCCAGTACCACCAGTTGGTCGTATCGAGCCAGGTGCGGATGGTCACGAAGAAGTTATGCAGCCCGGTATTGGTACTGGTCTGCATGAAATTCGCGATAATCACCGGCAGCAGCAACATCGAGCTGGCGAAGATGATCGGGATCATGCCCGCGCTGTTGACCTGCATAGGGATGTAGGTCGTCTCCTGCCCGGCGCGCTCCATCGCGAAGACACGCCGCTTCGAGGGATACTGCACGGGGATGCGCCGCTGCGCCAGGTAGACCATCACCATCACGAAGGTCATGGCCAGCCCCAACGCCACGATGAACAGGATGCCGATAGCGCCGCCCGTGCTCAGGCCGCTGCCCGCGCCACCGCTGTTGCTGATGAGCTGCGACCCGATTTGCTGCGGGATGCGCACCATGATATTGGCGAAAATAATCAGCGAGATGCCGTTGCCGATGCCATTCTCGGTAATGAGCTCGCCGATCCAGACCAGGAACATCGTTCCCGCCGTCAGGCTGACGAGCGCCGAGAGCGTCGGGATGAATGAGCTGCCGTTGAAAAGATTGAACTGTGATGGCTGAATCGCGCCCAACTGCACCAGCAGCGCCATCTGGCCAAACGCCTGGAGCAGCGCCAGCGGCACGGTAATATAGCGCGTAATCTGCGCCAGCCGGTTGCGCCCCGCCTCGCCTTCGCGCTGCATCGCGCCGAGCTTCGGAATGATGCCCTGCAAGAGCTGAACGACAATGCTGGCGGTGATATAGGGATAGACGCCCATCGAGGCGATGCCGAAGGTGTAGAGCGAACCGCCGGTAAAGACGTCGAGCAGGCCAAAGAATTGTTTCAGGTCGCCAGTGTTCGAGCTATTGGCGTTGCTCAGCGCGGAAGGACTGATGCCAGGCACAGGCACATAGGCCACAAGGCGGAATACCAGCAGCATGGCTATCGTAAAGAGGATCTTGTTCCTCAGATCCGGGATAGTCCAGATGCTGCGCAGGCGGTTCAACATGCTCGCCTCCAGAAAGCAGGTCTCGGGTAATGCAGGGTCGTCTCAGTCCAGTCCTGTCTCAGGTCTGCTGTAGTTTAGTATATATGCGCGGTCTAGGTCCAGTATCGTCATGATGCCGACTGCCAGAACATCTCGCTCCGGCGCACATACGCGTATTGTATACGACCGATGCGCTTCATGTCACCCAAAATAGGCGGATGGATACGGCTGGCGACTAAAGTCGCGCCTGAGTGGCCTCGCTGCGCTCCGCCACGAAACCCGCCGTCGCGGGTAACAGAGACCTCTGACCATCGGGTACTCCGTTGGAGTACGGTCTGGTAAGTCCGCGCAAGCGGACTTTGTGGCCGTAGGCCATTCAGGCGCGGTTTCAACCGCCCGCGTTCCCCGCGCCCGTTAATACTTGGGCGCCTCTTTGCCCGAGCGCCGGGTCTTCACGGTCTCGCGCATCGCGATCAGCGTGACACTGCCACCGGCCTGCTCAATCGCCGCGCGCGCCGACTCCGACACCTTGTGCGCGGTGACGTTGAGCGCGTGGTTGACCTTGCCGTTGCCCAGCACCTTGAGCATGCCCTTGGTGTGCGACGCCCGGATAAGCCCATGCGCCGCCAGCGTCTCGGTGTTGACCTGCTCGCCTGCCTCGAAGACCTTGAGGTCGCTCAGGTTGACGACGATGTACTCCTTGCGGAACGGATTCTTGAACCCACCCAGGTACGGCATACGGGTCGCAAACCGTGTCTGGCCGCCCTCGAAATGGGCCGGGATGCTCGCGCCGGTACGCGCTTTCTGGCCCTTCTGGCCGCGGCCAGAGGTCTTCACATGGCCGGAGCCATGCCCGCGGCCGACACGCTTGCGCCGATGGCGCGCTCCAGCGGGAGACCGCAGTTCGTCGAGTCTCATGCTGACACCTCTTCCACCCGCACCAGATGCGAGACTTTGTTCACCATGCCACGGATGACCGGCGTATCCTCATGCTCGACCGCCTGGTGCAGCTTGCGCAGCCCCAGCGCCTCGATGGTGCGCTTCTGCCGCTCGGGATATCCGATGGCGCTCTTGGTATATGTTATTCGAAGCTTTGCCATATTATCTGCTCCACACGCGCTCGTCAGCTTGCCAGCCATCCGCTGGCAGTTCTGCCTGCACGACCTCGCGAGAACGATGCTAGCGACCTAGCGACCTAGCGACCTAGCGACCTAGCGACGCGGGCCACCGCCACCGCCACCAGGGCGATTGCCACCGCGGCCTGGGCCACCACGGCCGGGGCCACCACGACCGGGACCGCCGCGATCACCGCCGCCGCCGCCTGCGCCACCGTCGCCACGACCGCCACGGCGACGATCACCGCCGCGCTCCTCACGCTCCTCGCGCACCGGTGGAGTGTACGTCGCGGCAGCCGCGACCTCATCCGAGATGCGCTGCGCCTGGCGCGCGCCCACCAGCTCGGCGACCGAGCGCCCGCGCCGTGCCGCCTCTGACTCGAAGGACGCCAGCGACCGCAGGCCGTTCATCGTGGCCATCACGGTATTGAGCGAGGTCGAGCTACCGAGCGACTTGGTGAGGATATCGCGGATGCCCGCAGCCTCAACCACCGCGCGCACCGCGCCACCGGCGATCACCCCGGTGCCAGCGGTGGCCGGTTTGAGCATCACCTCCGACGCGGCAAAGAGGCCGCGCGACAGGTACGGGATCGTCGTGCCCTGTAGCGGCACCGTAATCAGATGCTTCTTGGCGTCTTCGACGCCCTTGCGAATGGCCTCTGGTACCTCACCGGCCTTGCCCAGACCCACTCCGACATGGCCGGAGCGATCTCCGACCACCACCAGCGCGCGGAAGCTGAAGCGACGTCCGCCCTTCACCACTTTCGCCACGCGAGCGACCTGAACCACGGTCTCTTCCAGATTCAGCCGCGATGCGTCAATTTTTGGCATGTGCTCCCCCGCGCCCTAGAAGTCCAGGCCGCCCTTGCGGGCGCCCTCGGCCAGCGCCGCTACGCGCCCATGATAAATATAGCCACCGCGGTCAAAGACCACCGACGTGATGCCCAGCGCCTTCGCCCGCTGTGCGATGACCTGGCCGACCTGCCACGCCTGGATGACGCGCTTGTTGTTGGTCAGCCCCTTGATCGCCGCCGCCGTCTCATCGTTCTCCGTCAGCGCCTCGGCCTTCTTGGCCTCCGCCGCGAACTGCGGATCGCGCGACGATGCGGCCACCAGCGTATGGTTGCGCGTATCGTCGATTACCTGTGCGTAGATCTGCGTCGCGCTTCGGAAGACGGCGAGGCGCGGCCGCTGGCTCGTCCCCGAAACCTTCTTGCGCACGCGCTGGTGCCGCCGCAGGCGCGCCTGATTGGAATACTGCTTCTTAATCATCTCTCTGCTCCATGCAGACCTTCAACGAGAGGCCTCCCAGCCGGACTACGTGACGTGGCTGGCACTACGTCCACCCACGACCGGGCAGCGCCTCTTAGCATAACACGAAATGCACGCGGCATGGCCAGATGGCCAGTGCGGGCCGCCAGAGCCGGACGGCTACTTACTTCTTGCCGCCGACCTTCCCGGCCTTACCAGCCTTCATGCGCACCCGCTCGCCGCTGTAGCGAATGCCCTTGCCCTTATACGGCTCTGGCTTGCGAATCGAGCGAATATTGGCCGCGACCTGGCCCACCATATGTTTGTCGATGCCGGTGACGCTGAGCTTGGTCGTGCCATCCACGGTGAATGAGATGCCTTGCGGCGGGTTCACCTGCACCGGATGCGAGAACCCTACCTGAAAGATCAGATTCTCGCCGACCTTCGCGACACGATAGCCCACCCCCTGCAATTCGAGGCTCTTGGTGAAGCCATCTTTGACGCCGAGCACCATATTGTTGAGCAGCGACCGCGAGAGGCCGTGCAGTGATTTGCTCTGCTTGCTGTCATCAGGCCGGGAAACGGTGAGGGTATCACCATCCTGGGTGATTGTCAGCATCGCAGGAAAGGTGTGGGACAGGCTGCCCTTCGGCCCGGTCACCGTGATAGTGTTTCCGGTTCCAATCTCCACCTTCACACCGGCTGGCACCGTAATCGGCGACCGTCCAATGCGCGACATATCATACCCCCTGACTGACTACCAGACGTAGCAGACCACTTCGCCGCCAAGCCCCTGCTGAAATGCCTGGCGACCCGTCATCAAACCGCTGGGCGTCGAAATAATCGCCGTGCCCAGCCCACCACGCACGCGCGGAATGGCGTCGCGGCGGGTATAGACGCGCAGACCGGGTTTGCTCACGCGCTTGAGTTGGGTGAGCACCGGGCGCTTGTCCACATAGCGCAAGGTGATGCGAATCGTTCCCTGCGGATTGTCCTTGAGGACGTCGAAATCTTTGATATAGCCTTCGTCCTTGAGGATACGCGCAATGGCGATCTTCATATTCGAGGCGGGAATGATCACGCGCGTGTGGCGCGCCATGATCGCGTTGCGGATGCGTGTCAGCATATCCGCGATGGGATCGGTCATGTTCATTGGTACAAGCCCTCCTCGCAGCCCTACCAGCTCGACTTGGTGACGCCGGGCAACTCGCCCCGCAGGGCGCGCTCGCGGAAGCAGATGCGGCACAGGCCAAACTTGCGCATGTAGGCGCGGGGCCGACCACAGTTGCCACAGCGGTTGTGCTGGCGAACTTTGAACTTGGGCTTGCGCTGGGACTTGACGATCATTGAAGTCTTTGCCATCGTTGCCCCCTCCAGGGCGAGGGACCGGGCTTCGGTGGAACGATGCAATGATTCACACCGGTTTCCGGGCCCTTAGTCCCGCGATATCGCGGTACTTACTCAAAAAACACTGAACACAAAATGGCTATGCCTGCTATGCCTGCTATGCCTGCTATGCCTGCTATGCCTGCTATGCCTGCTATGCCTGCTATGCCTGCTGATGCTTGAACGGCATGCCGACCAGTTGCAGCAGGCGGCGTCCCTCTTCGTCGGTGCGGGCGGTGGTCACGATGGTGATCTCCATGCCGCGTACCTTATCGATTTTGTCGTAATTGATCTCCGGGAAGACCAGCTGCTCGCGAATGCCCAGGGTATAATTGCCGCGCCCATCGAAGGAGTCGCGCGAGACACCCTGGAAGTCGCGCAGGCGTGGCAGCGCCACACTCACCAGCTTATCCAGAAAGTCATACATATGGTTGCCGCGGAGCGTCACGGTGCAGCCAATGGGCATGCCCTCGCGCAGCTTGAACGACGCCACCGAGCGCTTCGCCCTGGTGACCACCGGCCGCTGGCCCGTGATATCGCTCAGGTCGCGCACGGCGTTCTCCATTGCCTTGGCGTTCTGAATCGCCTCGCCCATGCCGATATTGATCACGATCTTATGGACGGCGGGCGCCTGCATGATGTTGGAATAGCTAAATTCCTTCATGAGCGCCGGAACGATCTCCTTGCGATAGCGCTCTTTCAGGCGTGGCGTCGTTGGCGCCGCTTTTGGTGTTGCCTTTGATGTCGCCTTTGGTGTTGCCATGGCTTAATCCCTCGTATGTTCCTGAATAAGCTGGCCGCACTGCTTGCACACCCGGCGCACCCGCTCCTTCTCGTCCTCACCCGTCCCCGGCACGCGCTCATGGCCAATGCGTGTTGGCTTGCCACACTCCGTACATATGACCATGACATTGGACGCATGCAGCGGCATCGCCTTCTCGATGATGCCCGCCGCCATGCCCCGGCCCGCCTTCATATGCTTCTTGGCGATATTGACGCCCTCCACGATCACCTTGTTCTCGCGGGGCATCGCACGCTGCACCGTTCCGCGCTTGCCGCGGTCTTTGCCGGTCAGCACCAGAACAGTGTCGCCTTTGTGCACATGCAGCTTGGCCAGGTGCAGGGGCTTTTTCTCATGTTTCTGAGTTGTCGCCATCTACTTCTTCGCCTCTTCCCTTGCCCTTTGGCCTCGTCCCTCACCTCTCTCACGCCCATCCGATGCGCTCTTCTGTTTTTAGAGCACTTCCGGCGCGAGCGAGATAATCTTCATAAAATTGCGTTCGCGCAGCTCGCGGGCAACCGGCCCAAAGATGCGGGTGCCACGCGGATTGTTGCCCGCGGAGATAATCACCGCCGCGTTCTCGTCGAACTTGATATAGCTGCCATCGGGGCGGCCATACTCTTTGGCGACCCGCACGACCACCGCCGTGACGACCTCGCCCTTCTTGACCGCGCCGTTGGGCTGCGCCTCTTTGACTGACGCCTTGATCAGATCACCGACACTGGCCCAGCGCTTGTTGGGCGTCATGACGCGGATGCACATGATCTCTTTGGCGCCGGTGTTATCGGCCACCTTGAGCCGTGTCTGCGGCATAATCATGTCGCTCTACTCCTCGTCTTCCGTCTCGGCCTCGTCGGTCGCGCCAGGCTCAGGCAGATCAGGCGCGAGCTGGGCTACGGCTTCCTCCACCGGCATGGTCTGCACCGCGCGATTGAGGATCTTCACCAGCTTCCACCGCTTCTCTTTGCTCAGCGGGCGCGTCTCCTCGATCACCACGATATCGCCGATGCGGGCCTCGTTATACTCATCGTGCGCCTTGAACCGGGTCGTATAGCGATAGGTGCGCTTGTAAACCCGATGCCGCTTCAGCTCCTCCACCGCGACGACGATGGTTTTCTGCATCTTGTCGCTGGCGACACGTCCCTGCTTGCGTTGGCGGCGATGTGGCTTCGGCTGTGCCTGTGCCTGAGCTTGTGGCTCTGGCTTGGCGACCGGAGCCGACTCGCCTGGAGTCTTTTTCGCCATTGCCTACTTCTCCTCACTGGCAACAGCCGCGTCATCCAGCGCACCCTGTGCCTCTAACACGGCAGCGTTTTGCAGCTCGCTGAGATGAAACATCAGCCGAGCGATATCTGCCCTGACCTGTGCGAATTCGCGATTATTCTTGACCTCGCCGCGATCCTTTCGGATACGCAGCTCGAAGAGATGACGCCGCAGGTCGTTGACCTCCTGCTGCGCGTCGTGCATGTTCATCGCCCGAATTTCTCGGCGGCGATCATTAAGCTTCGACACTTTCCGCCTCCTGCCGGACGATAAACTTCGTCTGAATGGGCAGCTTGTTCGCCGCCAGCCGCATGGCCTCTTTGGCGATATCCTCGCGGACGCCGCCAAGCTCGAAGAGGATGCGCCCCGGCTTGACCACGGCAACCCAGTGGTCGGGCGCGCCCTTGCCGGAGCCCATGCGGGTCTCGGCTGGCTTGGAGGTCACCGGCTTATCGGGGAAGACGCGAATCCAGACCTTCCCACCGCGCTTGATGAAACGGGTCATGGCGATACGCGCCGCCTCGATCTGGCGGGCCTCCAGCCAGACCGGCTCCAGCGCCTGCAAGGCGAACTCACCAAAGGCGATGGTGCTGCCACGATAGGCTTTACCCCGCATGCGCCCGCGGTGTTGTTTACGATATTTGGTTCTCGATGGCGCCAGTAACATGGCAGATGCTCCAGTTTGCCGGCCGCCGCCATCTCGCCCGAAGTATTGGTACGGTGGCGATGCGCGTGCGGCCACAACTATGCGACAGTTGGATGCCGATTTGAGCGGCTACGAGCCAGATTCGTTGGTCTCTGGCGTCGAAGCGGAGTCCGTCGGCTGATGATTGGAATTGTTGGCGGCAGAATCTGTCGCCTCCGGTGTCGGCGGTACAGCCTGGCTGGCAGATGCGCCCCCCGCTGCCGGGCGCGGTGTCCGTGGGGCGCGAGGAGCGCCTCCCGTCGCGCCGGTCCGTGGACCACTCGCGCCACCTGAGCGCGCGCCGCCGGTCCGAGAGCCGCCTATGCCACCTGAGCGTGGGCCGCCGCGATCACCGCGCTCGCCGCCCGTGCGCGGGCCACGGTCGCCGCGTGGACCACCGCGATCACCGCGATCACCCCGCTCGCCACCGCGTCCACCACGGCGCTCGCCGTGTTCCGGGCGCGCGGTCGCGGGCGCCGAGACACCCTGACTGACCCGCTCGCCCTGGCGCTCCGGCAGCACATCGCCGTGATAGATCCAGACCTTAATGCCGATGACGCCGTAGGTTGTGCGCGCCTCAGCCAGTCCATAGTCGATGTCAGCGCGGAGCGTCTGCAACGGCACGCTGCCCTCAGACTCCTTCTCGACGCGCGCAATCTCAGCGCCACCGAGCCGCCCGCCCATCACGACCTTGATGCCCTTCGCGCCCGCGCGCATCGTCTTCTGGACGCCCTGTTTCATCGCCCGGCGGAATGAGACGCGCTTCTCGAGCTGATCGGCAATGCTGCGCGCCACCAGATACGCGTCCAGTTCGGGCGTGCGTATCTCGACGATGCTCAGGCGCACCTTCTTCTTCGTCTGGCGCTCCAAATCCTGGCGCAGCCGCTCGACACTCTCGCCGCTCTTGCCGATGACGATGCCAGGCTTGGCGGTATGAATGGTGACGGCAATCTGCGTCCCGGCCACGCGCTCGATCTCGATGCGTGAGATGCCCGCGTTGGCCAGCCGCTTGCGGATGATATCGCGCAGCTTGCGATCTTCGGCAAGCAGGTCTTTGTACGTCTTGTCGGCGTACCAGCGCGAGTCCCAACCTTTGATAATGCCCAACCGGAAACCGATGGGATGAACTTTATGCCCCAATCGTGAGCCTCCTCTGCCGCAGCCTACCGCCGACGAGTATTCGCACGCGCCTTGCGCGGCACGTCATTTGGATCATCCGAGATGTAGACGGTGATGTGGGTGCTGCGGCGCAGGATGCGCGAGAAGCGCCCGTGTGGCCGGGCACGCATGCGCTTGAGCTTCATGCCTTCATCGGCCAGCGCGTTTACCACCCAGAGCTCGTCCGGATCCATGCTATAGTTGTTTTCGGCGTTCGCTGCCGCCGAGGCGACGACCTTATAGACATCGCGCGCCGGCATATTCGGCAGGAACTTCAGAATCGCGAGCGCCTCGCTTACGCGGCGCCCCTTGATGGCGTCGGTCACGCGCCGCACTTTGCGGGGCGGATGACCCACGTTTTTGGCAATTGCCCGTGTCTGCATATAATCCCCCCGCTAGCGCACGCGCCCAGTTTTCTCGTTCCGGTCGCCAGCATGCCCGCGGAAATGGCGGGTGGGGGCGAACTCGCCGAGCTTGTGGCCGACCATGTTCTCGGTGACGTACACCGGCACATGCGTCTTGCCGTTATGAACCGCGATGGTCAGGCCGACCATCATCGGCAGAATCGTCGAAGCGCGTGACCACGTCTTGATAACGCGCTTGTCGCCGCCCCGTGCCATCCCCTGCACCTTCTTGAGCAGGGACGGATGGATGTAGGGGCCTTTCTTGGTCGAACGCGACATAGAATCCTCTTTCCGTTTCGACTACCGGCCCCTGCCGGTGTTACGACGTCGCAGAATAAACTTATCGGTCCGCTTGTTATGGCGGGTCCTGAAGCCCATCGCTGGCTTGCCCCAGGGTGTCTGCGGCTGGCCGCCGATTGGCGCGCGTCCCTCACCACCACCATGCGGGTGGTCCACCGGATTCATCACCGAGCCGCGCACATGCGGGCGGCGCCCCAGGTAGCGCGAGCGCCCCGCCTTGCCGATGCGCACGTTCTCGTGATCGAGATTGCCCACCTGGCCCACCGTCGCGATGCATTCGAGATGGACGGTCCGTTGCTCGCCGGAAGGCAGACGCACGACAGCGTAATCGCCTTCCTTCGCCATCAGCTGGGCTGACGTGCCCGCGCTGCGGACGATCTGCCCGCCGCGCCCTTTGTGCAGCTCGATGTTGTGGATGACGGTGCCGGTTGGGATATTGCGCAGGGGCAAGGCGTTGCCCACGCGGATATCGGCCTCCGGGCCGCTCATCACATGGTCGCCCACCTTCAGGCCATTTGGCGCGAGGATGTAGCGCTTCTCTCCGTCAACATAGTGCAGCAGCGCGATACGCGCCGAGCGGTTCGGGTCATACTCAATCGAGAAGACCTTCGCCGGAATGCCGAACTTGTTGCGCTTGAAATCAATGACGCGATAGCGCTGCTTCACGCCGCCGCCACGATGCCGGGCCGTGATGCGCCCCTGGTTGTTGCGGCCAGCGCGGCTGTTCTTCTTCACGACCAGTGAGCGCTCCGGGCGGGAGCGGGTAATCTCATCAAAGGTCGAGACCGACATGGCGCGTCGTCCTGGTGATGTCGGCTTATACACACGAATTGGCATGTTTGCGTCCTCCCAGAACGTCGCCTATGGCTGCAACTGCGCGATGCTCTCGCCCTCGGCCAGCGTAACGATGGCCTTCTTCCAGGGGTGAGCCTCAGCGCGATAAATGCCCTTGCGCGTCCGAATCTGGCGCGCTTTGCCGGGCATACGCATCGTATTGACGCGGACGACCTTCACATTGAACATCGCCTCGACGGCCTGCTTGATCTGAAACTTGTTTGCGGCGACCGCCACCTCGAAGGTGTACTGCGGGATGACCGTGCCGCGCCCGTTGTCCAGCTGCTGTAAGGCGGACGTTTTCTCGGTCAGAATACCGCGACGAATAACCTCGGTAATCTCCATCGTCTATTCCTCCCCGCCCTTCTCAGCGTTCTCGGTGGCGCGCTTGCGGGTGCTCTTTGGCGCCTTCTCGTCGGTCGCGCTCGCCGCCTTCGTCGTCCGGGGGGCTTTCGCCGCCTTCTCGTCCGCAGTGGCTGTCGCGGCCTTCACGGTCCGGGCTGGCTTCGCGGTGACGGTCTTGCCAGGCGTTGCCAGCTTCGCCGCTTCGTGGGCCGCGCGCGCCCTGCGCCGCAGCACCACATTCGGATGCCGCTTCATTTGCAGGCGGTCGTCGGCGTCGCGGCCAAACTTCTTGACCAGAATGCGCGCCGTCTCCAGCGTCATCAGCAGGTGATCGTATTTGAGCAGCTCGACCACATTCGTAGAATCGACATGCCCAAGTTTGATCGCTGGAATATTGCGCGCCGAGAGAACAACGTTCTCATCACGCTCCGGCAGCAGCAGCAGCACCGTACGGGTGATGGGCAAGTTGCTGAGCAGCGCCTCCATGTCTTTGGTCCGCGGCGCGGTGATCTCGATCCGCTCCATCAGCAGGATGCGCCCATTCGCCGCCTTATCCGAAAGCGCCGACCGGATGGCAATGCGCTTCATTTTGCGCGGGATCGCACGCTCATAGGCATGCGGGCGCGGGCCAAAGACCGCACCACCGCCACGCCAGTGTGGCGCGCGGGTGGACCCCTGACGCGCGCGGCCTGTGCCCTTCTGGCGATACGGCTTCTTGCCGCCGCCGCTCACCTCAGCGCGGGTCTTGGTCGAGGCCGTCCCCTGCCGCCGATTCACCAGCTGCGCCGTCACCACCTGGTGCAGCACAGCCGTATTGATCGGCGCCCCAAACACATAGTTATCCAGATGTTCTTCTCGGACGATCTGGCCGTCCATATCATAGACATTCGCGGATGGCATCTCTGTCTCCTCAATCCCGCTTAGCCACGCTGCCGCGCGGCGACTGCCATCTGCACGGCGCTCTTACGGATCATCAGCAGGCCGCCATTCGCGCCCGGCACCGATCCTTGCACAACGAGCAGGTTCCGCTCCGGGTCCGCCTGGACGATCCGCAGCGCCTTCACCGTGACGCGCTCGTTTCCCATCCGGCCAGCCATGCGCGTCCCTTTGTAGACACGGCCTGGCGTGGTCCCAGGGCCGATGGAGCCTGGGGCGCGGGCGCGGTCGGACTGGCCGTGCGTCCGCTGGCCGCCGCCGAATCCATGGCGCTTCATCACACCGGCAAAGCCTTTGCCCTTGGACGTGCCGATGATATCGACCTCTTCGCCCTCGGCAAACATCTCTACCGTGACCTCATCGCCTACTGCCGGGAGGTCGCCGACGACCTTCACCTCGCGCAGCACCTTGAACGGGCCAAGCGCCTTGCCAGCGCCGCCACGTCGCTTCGCGCCACGCTTTGCGGGAGCCGTCGTCGTCGCGCCTGCCTCAGCAGCTTCGGCCTCGTCGGCCTCTGCCTCGGTGGCCTGTTTCTTCTGTCGCGCCGCCTGGCGGGCTTTCTGCTGCGTCCGCTGCTCCTCGCGGCGCTGGCGCTCGGTAGCCTTCAGCTCGTGGCCCAGGTGGCCGAGCATCGGGCGCGTCGCGCGCTTGACCTCGATGGTGTCGAAGCCCAGCTGGACAGCCTCATAGCCGTCTCTGGCTTCCGACTTGACCTGCGTGACCGTGCAGGGTCCGGCCTCGATGATGGTGACCGGGATGATGGCGCCGTTTGCGCCAAAGATTTGTGTCATCCCCACCTTACGGCCGAGCATTCCACTCAACATCGTGTTTCTCCATGCAGTGTCCTTCACGAGGCACCAGATGCTGGTTGCATCCGCTGGCAAGCAATGCGCTACAGCCAGTGGACGACGTGTCCGGGGGATCGCGTTCGCACTCGAAGCGCTCCAGACACGCGGCGCGCGTTGCGCCTTCCGAGCCTCTTGTCCCGCGTGCCGACACTGCTATCGGCAACTAGAGCAGTCTCCTGCTACAACTTAATCTCGATATCCACACCAGCTGGGAGATTGAGCCGCGTCAGCGCCTCGACCGTCTTCGGCGTCGGCTCGACGATATCAATCAGCCGCTTGTGGGTGCGAATCTCGAACTGCTCGCGCGAGTCCTTGTCAATGAACGGGGAGCGCAGCACGGTGTACTTCGCGATCTCCGTCGGTAGTGGCACCGGACCTGAGACCCGCGCGCCCGTATTCTGCGCCGTCTCGACGATCTGGGCCGCGGACTGGTCCAGAATCCGGTGGTCATACGCCTTGAGCCGGATCCGGATCCGCTGCTTCGTTGCGGTAGCCATCTCTACTCACTTTCTCCATGTCTCAGGTCCAAGCCTCGATTGTGCGGACGCAGAGCCACTTATTCCAGACGAATGGCCCCGTTCCCTGGGGAACGAGGCCTTACTGATTGCTTAGGCGGTGACCTTGGTGACGGCGCCGGCGCCGACGGTGCGGCCGCCCTCGCGGATGGCGAAGCGGCTGCCCTCCTCCAAAGCGACCGGGTCATGC
>Ga0207674_10003660_pt1 | contig 18747 bp, 13 predicted proteins | sample KBSCornC72_FD_184303 | JGI IMG/M metagenome (GOLD analysis project Ga0207674, IMG submission 184303) | Corn rhizosphere microbial communities from Kellogg Biological Station, Michigan, USA - KBS Corn C7-2 (SPAdes) (version 2) | ecosystem: Host-associated > Plants > Roots > Rhizosphere > Soil ... | reverse complement strand
CCAGCAGATCCCGTGGACTGCCGCGCATGAGAAGCTGCTCACCGCCTATGTCGGAGAAGCGACGCCCGACATCGCGATGCTGGGGAATACGTGGGTGCCCGAGTTCGTCGCACTCGATGCGCTCGAGCCGCTTGACAGTCTGGCGTCGAGCTCGAGCGTCATCAGGCGCGACGATTTCTTCGACGGCATCTGGAAGACCAACGTCGTCAACGGGAAAACCTTTGGGATTCCGTGGTACGTTGACACCCGGCTGATCTTCTATCGCACCGACCTGCTCGCGAAAGCGGGCTATCGCGAGTTCCCGACGACGTGGGCCGATTGGGTTGCGGCGATGAAGAAGATCAAACAGCAGATGTCGCCCAACCAGTTTCCGCTGTTGATGCCGACCAACGAGTGGCCGCAGCCGGTGATCTTCGCGCTCAACGTCGGGTCTTCGATTCTGCGCGACGACGGACGTTACGGTGCGTTCGAGCAGCCGGAGTTCAGGCGCGGGTTCGACTTCTACATGAGCCTGTACCGGCAGCGCCTGGCGTCGCCCGTGTCGACCGCCCAGGTCTCCAACCTGTTCCAGGAATTCGAGCGCGGGAACATCGCCATGTACATCTCCGGGCCGTGGATGATCGGTGAGATGAAGAATCGGCTCGACGCAGCGACGCAACCGAACTGGATGACCGCGCCGATTCCCGGACCGAACGGACCCGGTGCCTCGCTCGCCGGGGGATCGAGCCTCTCGCTCTTTGTTGCATCGAAGCACAAGAAGGAAGCGTGGCTCTTGATGGAGTATCTGTCGCAGCCGTCGGTGCAAACCGAGTTCTACCATCTGACCGGAGATCTTCCGCCGAGGAAGTCAGCGTGGGCGGACACGGCACTGGCGAACAACAGGTACGCGCGTGCATTCCGTGAGCAGCTGGAGCGGGTGGTGCCGACGCCGCAGGTTCCCGAATGGGAGGAGATCGCGACCACGATCTTCGAGCACGGTGAGCAGGCGATTCGCGGCGTGAAGACGGTCGATCAGACCCTGGCGTCGCTCGATCAGGATGTGAACGCGATGCTCGAGAAGCGCAGGTATCTTCTCGCCCAGGCGGCACAGAAGTGAAAACCCAGGCGCCGGCAGATGTAGGAAAGGCGGCGTGGCTGTTCCTGCTGCCGGCACTGGCGCTGATCTTCGTCTTCTTTTTCCTGCCCGTGCTGGCGTCGCTGGTCCTGAGCGTGACGGACTTCGACATCTACGCGATCGCGAATCCATCGACGACGCGCTTCGTCGGTCTGTCGAACTACACCAAGCTGCTGCACACGCCGGAGTTCTGGCAGGCGCTGCGCAACACCTTCTACTTCGCGCTGGTGGGCGGGCCGTTGACGATCGCGGTGTCGCTGGCGACGGCCCTGTTACTGAACGCGAAGCTGGTGCGGTTCAAGAGCTTCTTCAGGACGATCTACTTCACGCCGTTCGTGACGACGCTCGTCGCGGTGGCGATAGTGTGGCGATACCTGTATCACACCAAGTACGGTCTCCTCAACTACGCCCTTGGCCACATCGGGATCGGGCCGATCGACTGGCTGGGCGATCCGCACTGGGCGATGCCGGCCATCATCCTGCTGGCGGTGTGGAAGCAGTTCGGGTACAACATGCTGATCTTCATCGCGGGACTGCAGGCGATTCCGCAGGATCTTTATGACGCGGCAGAGATCGACGGTGCGGGACCGTTCCGGCGCTTCTTCAACGTCACTCTGCCATTGCTGGGGCCGACGCTCCTGTTCGTCGGCGTGATCACGATGATCGGATACTTCCAGCTGTTCTCGGAGCCATACGTCATGACGCAGGGCGGGCCGTTGCGGGCGACGACCAGTGTGGTGCTCATGATGTACGAGGAAGGATTCAGGTGGTGGCGGATGGGGTACGCCGCTTCGATTGCCTTTGTGCTTTTTGTGGTAATACTGATTGCGACGCTGATTCAGTTCAGGCTGCAGAAGGAGCACGTCTGATGGCGAGGACTGAAAATAAAAACTACCGGCGGGCGGCTGTGGGCGGGCCGGCGGGCGGCTCCGGGCGGGCTCTGAGCGGTGAGGCGCCGCGCGGCTCAGGGCGCGGATGGAGTGGGTCGGCGCGGGGAAGGCGTCGGATGGCGCAAATCATTCTGTATGCGTTGCTCATTCTCGGCGCTTTGATTGCGTTGGTGCCGATGCTGTGGATGTTGTCGGCGTCGCTGATGCCGACGGGGGAGGCCAGTACTTATCCGCCGCATCTTTTGCCGTCGCGGGTCACCTTCGCGCATTACGGGGAGTTGTTCACGCGTTTGAACCTCGGACGGTACCTCGTCAACAGCACCTTCATCGCGGTGACCGTTACTGCGATTTCGCTGGTGGTGAATTCGATGGCGGGCTACGCGTTTGCGAAGCTGCGGTTTCGGGGGCGGGATCGGACGTTCCGGCTCCTTTCACTGGGACTCGTGCTACCGGTGCAGATCGCAATGTTGCCGCTTTTTCTGTTGATGAAGAACCTGCATCTCATCAACACCTATTGGGGTGTGATCATTCCGGGGATGGCGAGCATCTTCGGGATTTTTCTCATCCGGCAGTATGCGCTCTCGATTCCGGACGACATGCTCGACGCGGCGCGGATCGACGGCGCGTCGGAGCTCAGGATCTACTGGGAAGTCGTGGTCCCGGGAATTCTTCCCATTCTGGCGACGCTCGCGATCTGGACTTTTCTGTCGACCTGGAACGACTTCATGTGGCCGCTCATCGTGTTGAGCGATCAGGCACATTACACCCTGCCGGTGGCGTTGGCGAATCTGTCGGGGGAACACGTGCAGGACACCGAGCTGATGATGGCGGGGTCGGTGCTCACCGTCATTCCAGTACTGGCCGTGTTTTTGTTTCTACAGCGGTACTACATACAAGGGGTTATGGCGGGGGCGGTTAAGGGGTAGGTCTCGGCTTACAGACTCGGCCGGATAGCGGGCCACCCTAATACAAAAGCGGGCAGCTGCAAGCCTCACAGCAGCTACGCTGACAGCTTTTCGCGGATTTTCGTACTCGGCCGAGGCCTCTGCGTCTAACAGTACTGAAGCGGGAGCCGTTAGTTGGTGAGCAGCTGTGCCGAGAGCTTAAAAACTTTTTTCGGAGTTGGAATGAAGGGTTGGGCATTTTTGCTGCTTTGCATCACGGTCGGAACGATTCAGGCGCAGACGCCGACGAATCCGCCTGGCAATCCACCGGCGAATCCGACGAATCCGCCAGTGAACCCGACGAATCCACCGGTGAACCCGACGACACCCGCTAATCCGCCGAGGCCGACGCCGGTTCCGACGATCGTGCCAGTGACGCCGCTGCAGGCGGCAACGACTGGGACGATTCTCGATTCGTTCGATTCGGTGACGCAGTGGACGGCGGCGCCGGCGGAAGGCGTGGAGGTGTCGGTGCACCCGGATTCGGTGGGCGGACATCCGACTTCAATGCGGATCGACTTCGATTTCCATGGGCACGGCGGGTACGCGGTGGTGCATCGCGCCATCAGCGTAACGCTCCCGGCCAACTACGAATTCTCCTTCGACATCAGGGGTGACGCGCCGACCAATACTCTCGAATTCAAGCTCGTCGATTCAACGGGCGACAACGTGTGGTGGTCGAACAATCCGAATTTTGTTTTCCCGAAGGAATGGACCACCGTCACCCGAAAAAAGCGTCAGATCTCGTTTGCGTGGGGGCCAACCGCCGACAAGGAGCTAAGGCGTTTCGCGGCGATCGAGATTGCGATCACCGCTGGGTCTGGCGGAAAGGGTAGTGTCTGGCTCGACAACCTCTCGCTTACACCATTGGAGCCAGCAACGCCGTACACATTGACCCCACGCGTCACCGCTTCATCGCAGGCGCAGGGTTACGACGTTGGACGAGCGACGGACGCGGATCTGTCGACAGCCTGGCGCAGCGCGCCCAGCCGCTCCACGGGCGGAGTCAGCAATGCGTCAGATGCGGCCGTCAGCGCAGCGTCAGTAAGCGATACCATCAACTTCGACGTCCTCAAGCGGCGGGAGTTCGGAGGGATGGAGATCCAGTGGGAGCCAGGGCGCCGAGCGAGTGCGTACGAGGTGCAGGCGTCAAAAGACGGCCTGAGCTGGCAGAGCCTCTACGTCGTCAATCGAACGTCAGTCTCACCGCCCGCACAATCGTCCGCCTCGGCGGGTAAGGCGGCGAGCACTTCGCCATTATTGCGCGACTATCTCTACATGCCGGAATCTGACGCGCGCTTCGTCCGCGTCATACTGAAGTCAGGGGAAAGTCGTAGCGGTTACGGGATTCGCGACATCAGCGTCAAGCCGCTCGACTGGGCCGCGACCGAGAACGATCTGTTCTTCGCGATGGCGCGGGAAGCGCCGCGCGGGAGTTATCCGCGTTATCTCTCGAGCGAGCAGTCGTACTGGACGGTGGTCGGCGTCGATCGCGACAGCGCCGAGGCGCTGGTGAATGAGGACGGCATGGTCGAAGTCGGCCGCGGTCAGTTTTCGATCGAGCCATTCCTTTATCTGGACGGGAAGCTGGTCACGTGGAACGATGCGACGACATCGGTTGCGTCGCACGTCGAGGGACTGCCTTTGCCGCAGGTGGCGTGGACGAGTGGTGACGTCGTTCTGACCATCGAGCCATTTGCCGCCGGGCCGGCAGATTCTTCGGTGCTGTACGTGCGTTATCGAGTCGCCAACAACTCACGCAAGTACAAGAAGCCGACGCTGTTTTTGACGATCCGGCCGCTGCAGGTGAATCCGCCGTGGCAGTCGCTGAACATGGTCGGCGGAGTGGCGCGGGTCGACTCGATTTCGTTGCAGGGTTCGTCGGTGAAGGTGACGGGGAACAAGTACGTGCGGTCGCTGGCGTCGATGAGCAGCTTTGGCGCGCTCGCCTTCGATGACGGCAACATCGTCGACTGGCTGCGCACCGGGAAAACTCCTTCGCCCATCTCGGTGGTCGATCCGAGCGGTCACGCGTCGGCTGTGCTCTCGTACCAGCTGGAGCTCGGTCCGCGCGCGACCTCCAGTCCAATCGACATCGCGGTGCCTTTGCACGGCGGCGACCTGAACGCAGCGCAGCTTCTGGCGGCGTCGCGGACTGGATTTGCAGCACCGCCGACGCCGATTCCGAGCGCGCAAGCCGGCGTCGTGCCTCCCGCATCAACAGCCGCCACGCGCCCATTCACGCTGCTTCCCGGCCAGGGCGAGCGCGCGGTGTCGTCACAGCTCGAGTCGGCGACCGCGGCGTGGCGACTGGAAATGGGGCCGGTCTCGATAGTCCTGCCGCCGTCCGCGGCGCGTTACACCCAGACCATGCACGCGCAGCTTGCCGACATCCTGATCAATCGCGATGGACCGGCGATCCAACCCGGCTCGCGCAGCTACTCGCGCTCCTGGATCCGCGACGGCTCGCTGACTTCAACGGCGCTGCTTCGGCTCGGCCACGACAAGGACGTCAAGGACTTCATCGACTGGTACGCGCCCTATCAGTACGACAACGGCAAGGTGCCGTGCTGCGTCGATGAGCACGGCGCGACGCCGGTGTCCGAGAACGACAGCAACGGCGAATTCATCTATCTGGTCGCCGAGTATTACCGGCATACCGGGGACAAGGCGGAGCTGGAGAAGATGTGGCCGTACGTCGCGAAGGCGGTGGCGTATATGGATTCGCTGCGCCACGAAAGGATGACGGAGCCGTATCGAACCGGTGTAGCGAAAGTTTTCTATGGCCTGTTGCCGGAGTCCATAAGCCATGAAGGCTACAGCGCGAAACCAGTGCATTCCTACTGGGATGATTTCTTTGCGCTGCGGGGCTTCAAGGATGCGACCTTCATCGCGAAGGAGCTGGACAAGCCCGAGGCGGGACAATTCGCACAGATCCAAAACACTTTTCGAGCGAATCTCTTCGAGTCGATCCGGCAGGTAGTGATCTCTCGCCGGATCGATTACATCCCTGGCTCGGTGGAGCTGGCGGATTTCGATCCGACCTCGACGACCATCGCCGTGAGTCCCGGGGGTGAAGCTGGCCGGCTGCCCGGTCCGCTGCTGAATCGCACCTTCGACAAGTATTTCCAGGAAGCCCGCCAGAGGAGCCTGGGCATCAAGCCGTGGGATTCCTACACTCCCTACGAGCTGCGCAACGTCGGCGTCGAAGTGCGACTCGGCCTTCGCGCGCGTGCCCACGAGCTGCTCGATTTCTTCTTCGAGGGCCAGCGTCCCGCTGCCTGGCATCAGTGGGCGGAGGTAGTTTATCGCGATCCAAAGACCCCAAAATTCATCGGCGACATGCCGCACACCTGGGTGGGCAGCGATTACATCCGAAGCTTTCTCGACATGCTCGCCTACGAGCGCGAGTCTGACAGCTCACTCGTGATCGGTGCAGGGGTGAAGGATGACTGGGTCAAACAAGATCCGGGAATGAGAGTTTCGAACCTCAGCACCGAGTACGGTCCGATCAACTACGACATGCGCGCGATCGGAAAGGTAGTGACGGTGAACCTGCGCGTCGGAATCAAGATGCCGCCTGGCGGAATCGTAGTGTACAGCCCGCTCGATCAGCCAATCCTGTCGGCCACGGTCGACGGTCTTCCCGCCGAGATCAAAGGCCAGGAAGTCCACGTCCGCAAGCTGCCGTCAATCGTGACGATTCGGTACGCGAGGTGACAGCACTAACCGCCGAGAACGGCCCCCTTCGATGCGATCACCGAGGAATAAAATCGGCCGGAGGATTTGATCGTGCGCTGCTGGGTCGAGTAGTCGACGTGGACGATGCCGAAGCGCTTGGAGTAGCCGAGCGACCACTCGTAGTTGTCGAGCAGGGACCATGCGTAGTAGCCACGCAGGTCGACACCCTTGGCGAGCGCGTCGTGAGCGGCGCGGAGGTGCTGCCGGTAGTAGTCGACCCGAAGCGGGTCGTCGATCTTCCCGTCGATGGTGTGCGGTGGATCGTAGAACGCGGCGCCGTTCTCGGTGATGTAGATCGGGGGCCTGCCGTAGCGCTCGGTAACCCATTCGAGCAACCGCGTCAGCGCTTCCGGAAAAACCTCCCAATGCGTTTCGGTCTGGATGTGCTGCGGCTGCGGAACGTGCTTCGTCCGGAGCGGCAGCATGTCGGGATGAAAGCGCTCGACCTTCCGCGTGTAGTAATTGATGCCGAGGAAATCGATCGGCTGTTTGATCAGCCGCATGTCTTCGTCAGGCCACTCCGGCCAGGCCTCGCCGAAGATCTCGCGCAGCTCTTCAGGGTAGTGGCCGCGAAAAACTGGATCGAGGTACTGTCGGTTCATGTAAGCGTCGGCGCGCCGCACCGCATCCAGATCCTCCGGCGAATCCGTCGCCGGATACTTGGGTTCCAGATTCACCGTGATTCCGATCTTGCCTCTCTGGCTTGCGGCGGTGGAACGGAACTGCTCGACGGCCATGCCGTGCGCGCGCAGGAGATTGTGGGTCGCGATCGGCGCCTCGAACAGATTCGCATGACCGGGTGCGAGCACGCCCGAGAGATATCCGCCGTCGGTAACCACCCACGGCTCGTTGAGAGTGCTCCACATCTCGACGCGGTCGCCGAGCGCGCCCCACATCGTCACGGCGTAATCGCAGAACCAGTCCGCGATGTCGCGGTTGAGCCAGCCGCCGCGGTCGTCGAGCGCTTCGGGCAGATCCCAGTGATAGAGCGTGGCGTTGGGCTTGATGTTGCGCGCCAGCAGCTCATCGACGAGTCGCGAGTAGAAGTCGATTCCCTTTTGATTGACGTTGCCGATTCCCTGTGGGAAGATCCGCGGCCACGAAATGCTGAACCGATAAGCGTTCGTCCCGAGCTCGGCCATGATCGCGACATCGTCCTTGTAGCGCCGGTAATGGTCGCAGGCGATGTCGCCCGTCTGATCGAGCCAGGTGTTGCCGGGAGTGTGGGAGAAGCGGTGCCAGATGCTGCGGCCGGCGCCGTCGGCGGTTGGGGAGCCTTCGATCTGGTAGGCGGAAGTGGCCGTGCCCCACAGGAAGCTATCGGGGAACCGATAAGGCGGGGTCATCGCGGCGGAGAGAACATGGCGGGGGTGGCCGGGACCCCTAGTCCAAAAGGTGGCAGATCGGAGAGCGGCACAGATGGGAGTGATTCAGCTTCGATATTGGCGTGATGGGACAAGTGCGCTTCGGTTTGGGTGTGCGTTGGTGTTCGAGGTCGCAGCCTCGAGCCGGCCCGCACACCGCCATAGGCCGGTAGTTTTTATGTGGCAGTTAAAGAACTCCGTACTGCGCGTCTTCGAGGTCGTATGGCGGGAGTGAGGCTCGAGGGGGTTCGGAAAATTTATACGGAAGGGGCGCAGCAGGTAGCGGTCGATCGCGTCGATCTCGACGTGAAAGACGGCGAATTTGTCGTGCTTGTCGGACCTTCGGGGTGCGGGAAGAGCACTACGCTGCGCATGATCGCCGGGCTGGAGTCGATCAGTGATGGCACCATCAGCATTGGCGACCGCATCGTCAACGATGTGCCACCAAAGGCGCGCGACATCGCAATGGTGTTCCAGAACTATGCGCTCTACCCGCACATGACCGTCCGCGAGAACCTCGGCTTCGCGCTGCGACTGCGCGACATGCCGTCCTCAGAGATCGACCAGCGCGTGAAGACGGCAGCGGCGACGCTCGGTCTCGACGATTATCTCGACCGCAAGCCGCGCGCGCTTTCCGGCGGACAGCGCCAACGCGTTGCGCTCGGCAGGGCGATCGTCAGGCAGCCGCAGGTATTTCTGTTCGACGAGCCGTTGTCCAATCTCGACGCGCAAATGCGCGTCTCGATGCGACGCGAGATCGCGCGACTCCACCAGGAGCTCAAGGTGACGATGATCTACGTCACCCACGACCAGGTCGAAGCGATGACCCTCGGCGACCGCATCGTCGTCATGAACAAAGGCCACGTGATGCAGATCGACACCCCGCTCAACCTGTACGAGAAGCCACAGAACAAATTCGTCGCCGGCTTCATCGGCAATCCGGCGATGAATTTCGTCGACGGGAAGATCGAAGCCAGCGACAGCTCGGCGCGTTTCGTCGCCGACGGCGGCGACTGGACCATCAATCTTCCGACCACTCTCACGGAGCGCGTTCGCGCAGCGCAGGGCAAACCGGTGACCCTCGGCATCAGGCCGGAGGACGTCTCGGTTGTCGCGCCGGAAGACATCGCCCAGGCGGTCGTGACGGCGCGACTCGATCTGGTGGAGTCACTGGGCAACGAGACCTTCATCTACGCGCGTGCCGGCACCCACGATCTCACCGCGCGGGTCGGGCTGCCGCAGCCGCTGCCTCCGCTCGGTAGCAACATCTCCCTCGGCCTCAAGCTCGAGCGCGCGCACTTCTTCGCTGCAACGAGCGGCGAGCGGATCGGGTAATCCCGGAGCTATACCGATCAGCACCTGGCGAACTACGACGCGGTGCGCTTCTTGAACCTCTCATCGTCGATGGGATCGCGAATCGTTCCACCGAATACTCCGGCACACCGGGTTCTCGACCAGCTCCGGCACGGGCCGATGACGGTCGACGAGCTTGCCGGCAGGCTGCGACTCACTGCCAATGCAGTTCGCAATCAGCTCGTGAAGCTCGAGGAGTCAAACCTCGTCGGGCGCGTCGGCCATCGGCCCGGCATCAGCAAGCCATCGCTGGTTTACGGGATCACACTCGAGGGGCAGATCCAATTCTCCACGATTTACGTGCCGGTGCTAACGCAGTTCCTCAGAACGGCCGAGGAAGAGTGTTCCAGCGACGAGCTTTCGGGCTTCATGTCCGAGACGGGAAAAGCCCTCGCCAAGCGGTACACCAAGCCCACCGGTACCGTGCGAGCCCGGACCAACGCGGCGGCGCGTTTGATCAAGACACTCGGCGGATTGCCGGAAGTGCGAAGCAGAGACGGCAGCGTCGTCATCCAGAGTCTTGGCTGTCCACTCTCCGCGCTGACTTCCGAGAACGCGGCCGCGTGCCGCATTCTCGAGGGACTGATTACGGAGTACGTCGGCGCGCAGGCGCACACGTGCTGCGTACGGCATCCGGTTCCGCGCTGCTGCTTCCAGATCGACAGCGATCAAAAGCGAACGCGCGCGTAAGATCTCGTACGCGCGCGTTGCACTGCCTCGCCCCGGGTCGAGCTACGCGAACTTCGACGGGAACTGCTTTACGATTCCGTCGGACAACGCGTCGGCCATCGCGATGATCTCGTTGTAGACCTTGTCGAAGGTGGCGTCGTCTTCGGCGTACTGACCGTGGAGGCGCTGGGTCGCTTCCTGGGTTGTGAGCGCGAGGTGCTGATTCAGCATCCCGAGCACCGTCGCCTTTGGCCAATTCGGATTTGCGCCGCTGAGGAAAGTCGCGATATCCTCGGCGTTGGCGTGCCAGCGGCGGTCAGCGTCGGCCACCTTGGCATTATCGCCAGCTTTCGCGGCGCCGACCAGCTCGCCGGCGATCGAGATGTGCTGCTTGAGCAGATCCGTGAGCTTTGAACCCGCAGCCGCGCCGTAGTAGGTGGCGACGGCGTTGCCGATGTCTTCCTGATTGCGCATCAGGCGGTCGAGGGTGCTTTGCGACGCGGGATTGTTCGACGCGGCCTCGACGATGTAGAGGCGGGTCCAGACGACGTGATCCGACCACAGCTTGCGCATCGTATCGTGCAGCTGCTGCGAGCCAGTCGACATGCTGGCGGTCATCGGCGTGCCTGCGCCCATCGTGCTCGCGGTGCAGGCAATCACAGTGAGAAACAGAACGATTGGGATAGTGCGGGTGGGCCTTTTCATCGGGATACCCTCTCCAAGCTCATGCGGAGAAAACGCAGTTGATTATGCGCGTTCTGCATAGAGCATTCCCGACCTGCTTAACGCAGAGCAAGCTGCCTTTTCTTCGGGTCTTCTACGACTTCGGCAGAGCCCGGCCGACCAGGACGGTGATGTTGTCTATGCCGCCGCCGTCGAGCGCATCCTGCAACAGCTGCTCGCAGGCCTGACGCGCCGACTTCATGTTGCGCAGCCGATCCGCGATTTGTTCGTCGCTGACGTGCTTGGTCAATCCGTCGCTGCAGAGCAGGTGAACGTTCTCCCACTCGGCGCGCATCCGCGTCACTACAGGCGCGGTCTGTGGACCGCCGATCGAGCTGGCGAGGACGTTCGACAGCGGGGAGACCTGGCCGAGCGTCGGAGTGAGAATTCCCTGGTCGACCAGGGCCTGCGCGACGGTCTGGTCGCGCGAGATCTGACTCAGCTTGCCCTTCGACAACCGGTAGTATCGCGAGTCGCCAACCTGGAGGAGATAGGTCCATGGCCAGACGATGATGAGCATCGTGAGGGTCGTTGCCATTCCCATCGTCGCTGGATCGTTGTCGCCGCGCTGGCGCAGATCGGTGTGGATGCGGCGCGCGCCGTTCTCGAGCGCGTGCATGAAATCGCCTTCGTCCTCGTCAGAACGGAAGTAGCAGCGCGCGATCTCCTGCACGTATTGCGCGACCTCTTCGACCACGACCCGGCTCGCCTCCTCGCCTTTCTGTCCGCCGCCGACGCCGTCGGCGACGACCATTATCGATGCGAGGCGGTCCTCCTCGACAGGGAGGCGCTCTTGCGTCTCGAGACTGGAGATGCCAACCCACAAGCGACCGCGCAGCTGGCCGACCAGAAAGTGATCCTGATTCTGGCTGCGAACTTTCCCGACGTGGGTAAGCCCGTAGGCATCGATCTCGTCGTCACGCGGACGCCGCTCCATGATCATTGCTTCGTCGCCGCCAGCCAGCGCGCGATCTTGTCGCGCAGCATTGGCAAGGTGATGGTGCCGTCCTCGAGAACGCGATCGTGGAAGGCGCGCGGATCGAACCTGGCGCCGCGGGTACGCTCGGCCTCGTCGCGCAGGCGGCGGATCTCGAGCTGGCCGACCTGATACGAGTATCCCTGTCCGGGCCAGCCGATGCGGCGATCGACGTCGATCGCGGCCTGCTGGGGAGTGCGGGTGGTGTGCGCGAGCTCGTAGTCGATCGCCTGTTGTCTGCTCCACCCTTTGGCGTGGATGCCTGCCTCCATCGCCAGGGTCGCCCCCTCGTAGACCTTGTCCTCGAGCCATCTCAGTCGCGACGCATCCGATGAGAAGAGTCCGAGCGCGTCGGCCACCGTTTCGGCGTAGATCGCCCAACCTTCTATGAATGCCGAATTCCCGAGGTAGCGGTTGAGCGGATGGACGTTGGGCCGCTCGAGGGCGATGGCGAGCTGGAAGTGGTGGCCGGGGATTCCTTCGTGGAACGCGAGGCCTTCCATGCGGAGCTTCTCGCCGGGTGTCGTGGCATAGGCGAGGTTAACGTGAAAAACTCCGGGACGAGTGCCGTCTTCCGCGGGCGCTTCATAGTTCGCCAGGGGCTGGGACGGCTCCTGAAACGCCGGGAACGGCTCGACGACGAGCGCCGCTTTTGGGAGGATGCCGAACGCGCGGGGAACGGCGGCGCGTACGCGCGCGAGAATTTCTTCGACGGCCGGAACCACTTCTTCGCGTGAGTGGAAGCTGGCCGATGGCTCGGCACGGGCGCGGCGCATCGCCTCGCGAACGTCGCCGGTGCCGTAACGCGCAACTGTGATCGCGCGCATGGTGGATTCGGCGCGGGCGACGAGCTGGACGCCGAGATCGTAAACCTGGTCAGGGGTGAGATCGAGAGTGGTGTAGCGTCGAATGGAAGCAGAGTTGCAGGCGGCGCCGTTGGGATTGGCGGTGATCGAGACGTTCTCTCGCGCGGCGGGGAGATACTCGTTGGCGAGGTAGTCGCGGTAGCGACGGATGGCGGGATCGATCTCGTCGATAACCATTCTCTCGAACGACTGCCGGAACGCAGGAGTGGAATCCGTTCGCGCGGGCGTGAAGAACGGCGACGCCGTGGGCGCGACGTCGAGCAACCGATCGGCGGACTCGATCACGCGCTGGACGTTGACCTTTGGCTCGGTGTAGCCCGCGCGCACTCCTTCGCGGAGGTTGGCGATCTCGGTGTCGACGTAGTGCGGGAACGAATGCCAGCGGGTGAGCGCCTGGGCGCGGAGATCTTCGGTGCCGACTGGTTGCTGGACGGCGAGCGGTGCGTAGCCCGCGATCATTCCGATCATCGGGCTGACGTTCCAGACGCGGAAGTTGCAGACGCGCATGGCGGTGCTCGCTTCGAGCTCTTCGCGCAGGAGGCCGTAGGTCACCCATTCGGGCCGGCCGATGAGGGTCGATGGATCGATGGTGCGCAGCTGGGCGAGCCATCGATCTTCCTTCGCCTGCCACGCTTTTTCAGCAGCGGCAGAGTTGTCGGTGAGCCGGTCGTGGCGGCTGCCGGGGATCCCGTTGACGGTGTTGACTTCGGGGAACGTCTCGCGCCACCTGGCGAGATAGTCGTCGGCGATGGCGATCACGCGCTGCGCGGGCGTGCCGGCAGCCGGACCGATCGTAGATGTCGGCGTGACCGACGGAGTGCAGCCGAGCAGTGGAGCAGAGGCAACGATGAGCGATCGAAGCAATTGCCACCGCACTGGCTTCATGACTCAGACTCCGGGGTTGTTCAGCCGGGTAGATCGAGCGCCTTAAGGTCGAATCTGTTGCGGATTGGGGCCGGCGACAAGTAAGCGGGAAGCGGGAGGCGGGAGCGGGACGCTAATTGAGCGGAGCTAAGCGTCGCGGTAGTACTCGATGATGGCCCATTTGACGATGACGTCCATCAGGAAATCGGCGTTGGCGGTTTCGCGCTCTCTGTTGGACTGGCCGCGGTTCTTGCCGGCGCGGGCGCACGCTTTCATCGAGAGGATCATCTGGACGGGGCCGACTTCTGATTCGCGCAGGGAGCGCGCACACGCCTTGACGCATTCACGCAGATCGGCCATTGAGATGGCGCTGCTTCGCACGACGTCCTGGAGGGCTGTCTGGAAGAGAAGGGCCGTTTCGTCGGGGATTGCAGACGGAACGGAGTTGTTGGGTACTGGCACCTTCTGCATGGTCTTGCAACGTAAGATTTGTCGCTTGTCGGGACAAGTGAGGCGAGATGATACCCGCCGCCGGATTCAGGGACGGGCGGAAATCAGCGTGGAACCGCCTGCCTCAGATGCCGGGCGATCGCGCGGGCCGACTCGAGGGGGCTCTCGCTCGTGGTATCGACGACCAGCTCAGGCGTGGGCATCCGCGGCCGATTGAAGGTTCCGGCCTCGTCGAGCTTCCGGTACTTGTAGACGTCGCGGAGTTTGCCGAACCGCTCGCGCGGCTCCGACGCGATCCGCTTCTCGATCTCCGCATTGCTGCACTGGAGCTCGATGAAGTGGATGGTGCCCCCGCCGGCCTGCACACGTTTCTGCAGCGAGGGAATGAACGCGTCGCTGACGGTTTCTTCCGGGGCAAAGGTCATGATGACGCCGCCGATCCTGGCCTTGAGCGCGGTCTCGATGCTCAGGTGCCAGATATTCTCACGCAGCACGACGAACGGCGGGGTCCCGAACGGAAACAGCGACGTTGCCAAATCGACCACCGCATGGTTGTGCAACAGCGGATACCCTGTTTCGGCGGAGAGATGTTCGCCTACCGTGAGCTTGCCGACGCCGGGGCGGCCGAACAGGAAAAGGATTTCGGTCACGTACCAAAGTATCTGTCTCGGCGTATGGCGTCGACCGCTGCGTATGCATCCAACAGTAGTGAACCTGGCAGCTGCAAGCTTTACAGCTGCTTAGCCAACAGCTTGTCGCGGATTTTCGCACTCGGCAGCCTCGTAGGCATCTAACAGTATTGAAGCACGGAGCCGTTAGCTGCTGAGCAGCTACGCCCAGAGCACGGCTCGTCCGAGTCCTCTCGCTATTCCAACTGCGGATTACGACGACGAGCCGCGATGCTTCCCGAGAGCTCTCAGCGTAGCTGCTGTCTCGCTATCGGCTCCGTGCTTTCTTTCGTGTGGTGGCTGGACGAAGCGCCTCAGCTCCTAGAAGCCGAGATATCGGGCCGAAGCTTGACCGCCTCCCGGAGGTACACATGCGATTCGATCGGCCGAGCCGCTCTCGGTTCGACCTCGACCAACACCCGCAGACACCTCGGCATTGAGCCTACGACGGGGATTTCGCTCGCGCAGAGGAGGGGGACGTCGACCCAGCCCATCTCCCGCGCGGCCAGGGCGGGGAAGGCGGATGTCAGATCGGGGGTCACCGTGAACCAGCAGCTGATGATCTCGTCGGTCTCGAGCCAGTTGCGCTCGATGATTTCCGCGAGCAGCTCGCGCGTGGCCGACGCGATCTCGCGCGGATCGTCGCGCTCGACCGACGTCGCGCCGCGAATGGCATGGGTGCGGCGCCAGAGTTTCGAGCGTTGCGACACGAGGGCAACGAAGCGCGTGTAGTTGTCACGGGTATCCTGGATGCCTTCCTCGAGAATGGTCAGACCATAACGCTCCGCGGCGGCGCGGCTGGCGATTGCGGCGCGCGTGACATCGCCGCGCTCCGCAACTTCGCGCGCAGCGCCAGCGGTGTCGAAGGATTTCGCGGGCTTGATCGACGGATGCTGCTCGAAGAAGCGGGTGCACTGCGCCAGCGCCACGACATGGCTCGCCGCGCTTCGGAGACCCGAGAGCGTTGCGCCGCGGGGCGCCATCAGGCAGTGTCGCACCTGGACGATCGCTTCGCCGACCTGTCGCAGCTGCGGCTGCGCGGCGATCGCCTGCAAGCCGGGATCGACGCGTCCGACGATCGAATTCTCGACCGGGATCACGCACGCGTCGGCATCACCGGTGATGACCGCGCGCACTACCGCTGCAAACGTCGGCATCGGAAGGTGCTCGACTGGATGCCGCCAGATATCGGCGATCGCCGATTCCCCGTACGCGCCGCGGTCGCCCTGAAAGGCGATGCGCATCAGCTCTCGCTTGGCGCGGGCAGGTCCACTGCCGTTCGATTTCGGTGATCCGAGGTGCGCTGGTTTCGACTTCAACATTGTGGTCCCGTTGTGACTGGTAGAGGCCGGGCGCTCGCGGGCATAAAAAAAGCCCCCGCGTTGCGGGGGCCGGCTGCGTGATTTGCGACTACTCAACTACGCGCGAGCGGGCTCCCACGGACGGAATCCGTAGAAGTAATAGCTCGCGGCAAAGGAGAGTTTGGGCACGCGCTTATAGTACGACTGTGATCGGGAAAAGTAAAGAAGAGACGCGGCGGCGTTCGCGGATTTTCCTACTCGCGCGATTCGTCTGCATCTAACAGTACTGAGGCGCGGAGCCCTTAGCTCGAGAGCAGCTACGCCGGGAGCGAGCTGGTGTCGCATCGTTGCGCCGACCCCAAACGATGAGATGCGGGACGACGAGAGACCGAGATGCAAGACGACGAGACGCGATGCGTCCCGAGAGCTCTCGGCGTAGCAGCTCTCACGCTATCGGCTCCCCGCTTCAGTTCATGTGGTGGCCAGCCGAAGCGCTCAGGTCCGAGAATCCGCGACTACTCGCTCCCATTCCTCCGCCGTCCCAAAAACGAAAACCGCAGCACCCGCTCCCTCCTCCGCTCGGCCTCGAGATTGAGCGATCGGGCGCGCAGCAGATCGTCGAGCGCGATTAGACCGAGCAGCTCACGGCCCGGGGTCCGCGCGACGACAGGGAATCGGGTGAGGCCGGTGTGCGCCATTCGGTGCACGACGACGCGCAACGGCTCGTCGGGATACGCCGTGGTCGGCGTCGAGCGAACGATGTCGGGGAACTGAGCAACGCACTTGTCCGGCCCGGCGTCGACGATGCGCTGCAGATCGACCCGCGTCACCACACCTACCACCTTTTGGGTCTCATCCACTACGGGGAAGAGCCGCTGCGGCCCCTTCTTCGGATCGACCCGCAACGCCTCGCTGAGCAGATCCGCCGAGATCAACGGTGTCAGCGCCACGATGTTGGGGCGCATCACTTCGCGCGCGAACAGAATCTCCAGCGGATCGACCGCGTACTCGCGGCTGAGGTGGAATCCGCGACGCGCTACTTTCTCGGTGAGAATCGATCGACGCAGCGCGAGCACGGTGCAGCCGTGCGCGAGGGTCACCGCCACGAGCAATGGCAGCAGCATGTTCACGTCGTGGGTGAGCTCGATCATGAACACGACGCCGGTGAACGGCGACCGCATCGTGCCGCCGAGTATCGCGCCCATGCTGACCAGGACCCAGAAGCCGACTCCTTCCGACGGCAGCACCAGCGCCTCGAGGCCGCCGAGCGCGCCACCCATGATTAGAAGTGGCGCGAGCACGCCGCCCGATGTTCCAGATCCGAGCGACACCGACCAGATCACCGACTTTACGATCAGCACCAACACCACGAGGTGGAGACTCATCTGGCCCTGGAGCATCGCGGCAATCGTGTCGTAGCCGACGCCGAGTGCCTGCGGGCAAATCAATCCACCGACTCCGATCACGACACCGCCGATCGCCGGCCACCACATCCAGTGGATGGGCAGCTTCTTGAACGCGTCTTCCGATGCGTAGACCGCGAGTGTCAGCAGCGCCGATAGTCCACCGGCAAGGATGCCGACGACGACACAGCCGGCGAGACCTTCCGGCCCGATGAACGCGTTGTGCGCCGGCACCGGAAACAGCGGACCCATGCCGAGGATGTAACGACGCGCGGCGGCGGCAGTCGCGCTGGCAAGCGCAACGGGAATCATGCTGCGCGGCTTCCACTCGAACAAAAGCAGTTCGACAGCGAGCAGCACCGATGCGACAGGCGCCGCAAACGTGGCAGACATACCCGCTGCGGCGCCGGCGACGAGCAGAGTCTTTCGCTCGGATGCGGTAAGGTGGAAGAACTGCGCTATCAATGAGCCGACGGCGCCACCGGTCATGATGATCGGGCCCTCGGCGCCGAACGGACCGCCCGATCCGATCGAGATCGCCGACGAGATCGGCTTGAGGACCGCGACCTTGGGCTCGATGCGACTGCCGTTGATGAGGATCGCTTCGATCGCTTCGGGAATGCCGTGGCCGCGAATCCGCTCCGATCCATAGCGCGCCATTACGCCGATGACGAGCGCGCCGCCGACGGGGACCAGAATCTCGAACAGTCCGAGGGTGTTGCCGGCTGGGGAAACCAGCGCGGTACCCCAGCGCTGGAAGAAGAAGAGGTTGGTGAAGATCCCGATCAGCCGGAGCAGGATGAAGGCGACGTAAGCGCCGGCCAGACCGATGAAGATCGCCATCACGCTGATGGTGATGACCCGGGGCCTGGTGGTGAAATCGCCCAGCGGGGAGCTGTCGCCTTCCAGTCTATACATCCTCTCTCAATCTACCATTTCGGGATCGCGGCGTCTGGGATCTCAGCGCTTCGGCGGGCATCTAACATTTGCCGAGGCGTGAGGGTGGTTCGCCAACGCTGAGCATGCGCTCACCGGATTGCGGTGGAAGGAGTCCGGTCCGGGCCGGACTTTCGGCTACATGGATTCAATTCGACGGAGCGACCCGGACTCTGCGGTGGATGCAGCGCCGCAGGCGCGGCGTGGGGTGGTGGGGACGACGGTGCTCGTCGCCTCCGTGGTCGTGGCGGTGGCGTTTGTCGCGTATGTGGCGGTCGGTGGTCATGGACGACGGCGCGGGCCGGGGTTCGAGGAGCGCGCGCAGGCGGCCGGCATCGGGTTCACGATGCACAATCTGCCCAACGAGCAGGGCGAGCAGTTCCGCATCAATCTGTACGATCACGGCTCCGGGGTGGCTATCGGCGACGCGGCTGGGCGGGAGATGTCGCGGTGTTCGATTACGACGATGATGGTTATCTCGACGT
>Ga0207674_10003659_pt1 | contig 18748 bp, 13 predicted proteins | sample KBSCornC72_FD_184303 | JGI IMG/M metagenome (GOLD analysis project Ga0207674, IMG submission 184303) | Corn rhizosphere microbial communities from Kellogg Biological Station, Michigan, USA - KBS Corn C7-2 (SPAdes) (version 2) | ecosystem: Host-associated > Plants > Roots > Rhizosphere > Soil ... | reverse complement strand
ACTTCTTTAGTTAATCCCGGTGTAGTAAAATTGACAGCAGAATTCATCAAGAGTGCCAGTAGTCCCGAGCAGTTCCCCGCCGATGGGCTGCCCGAGGTAGCTTTTCTGGGACGAAGCAACGTCGGCAAATCCAGTCTCATCAATGCGCTGGTAGGGGCTGACGGGCTGGCGTATACCAGTTCGCGGCCCGGCTGTACGCAATCGATCAATTTCTTCCAGCTCGACGAGGGATTCCGCTTTGTAGATCTCCCGGGGTATGGTTTCGCAAAAGTTCCCCAGCACATTACGCGAGAGTGGAAAGAGCTGATTGAAAGTTATCTGCTGGGACGCGGCGCCTTGCGGCTCGCGATCCTGGTGTTGGACGCAAGACGGGGATGGATGGAACGCGACCATGAGCTAAAAGATTGGCTCGAAGCGCATGGGCGGCCGTATCTGGTGGTCGCCACTAAAGCCGATAAGTTGAAGACGCAGCAGGAACGGCACGGCAGCCGCGAGGCGCTCCGCGAAGGACACGCGGGGGAAGTGCTCGAATGCTCGGCCACCACCGGCCGGGGAGTGAGGGAAATTTGGCAAGCGATTTCGAAAATCAAGAACCACTAGATACGGGCAATCAGGCTCAACCTCCGGTCAAGCCGGAAGGCGTGCCCGCCAAAGCGGAAGGCAATAAAGACACCCCGCCGCCGCGCGAAGCGAGAGCCAAAGGACCCCGGGGTGAGAGGCCGGACGCCAAAACTCCTGCCGACGCCAAGCCCCCCGCGGACGCCAAGCCTCCAGTCGACGCCAGGCCGGCAGGCGGGTCGGAACCCGCCAGCGACCAAACGAACCCAGCCGAGGCAGCCGAGGCTCCGGCGCAATCCGCCGACAACCAAACGAACCCAGCGGAAGCCTCCAAACCGGAGATAACGGGGCGCCTCTTCGATCCCCGTCGGCGCGCTACTGCGCAGGGTCAGCCGAATCGTGGCAACGCACTCGATCTGGTTGAACTAAAGGACATGAGCATCCAGAAGCTCAACCAGATCGCCAAGGATCTGGGCGTCCAGGGCTTCGCCGGGCTGCGCAAGCAGGAGCTTATTTTCAAAATCCTGCAGGTGCAGGCGGAAAAGAGCGGTCTGATCTTCTCGGAAGGCGTGCTCGAATGCCTGCCGGACGGCTTTGGCTTCCTGCGAGCGCCCGAATACAACTACCTGCCGGGCCCCGACGACGTCTACGTCTCGCCTTCGCAGATCCGCCGTTTCGATCTGCGCACCGGCGATACCGTCAGCGGCCAGATCCGCCCGCCCAAGGAAGGCGAGCGCTACTTCGCCCTCATCAAAGTCGATGCCATCAACTTTGAGCCGCCCGAGGAAGCCCGCAACAAGATCTTCTTCGACAATCTCACGCCGCTCTATCCGCAAGCGCGCCTGAAGATGGAAACTGTCAAAGACAACTTCTCGGGCCGCGTGATGGATCTGCTCACGCCCATTGGCAAGGGCCAGCGCGGGCTGATCGTGGCCGCGCCGCGCACCGGCAAGACCATGCTGCTGCAGTCGATCGCCAATTCGATCACTGCGAATCACCCGGAAGTGTCGCTGATCGTGCTGCTGATCGACGAACGCCCCGAAGAAGTCACCGACATGCAGCGTTCGGTAAAAGGTGAAGTCATCAGCTCGACCTTCGATGAACCCGCCGCCCGCCACGTACAAGTGGCCGAAATGGTGATCGAAAAAGCCAAGCGCCTGGTGGAGCATAAGAAAGACGTAGTGATTCTGCTCGATTCCATCACCCGTCTGGCGCGCGCCTACAATACGGTAGTCCCGCCGTCCGGCAAAGTGCTCTCGGGCGGCGTAGATTCAAATGCGCTGCAGCGCCCCAAGCGTTTCTTCGGCGCGGCGCGCAACATTGAAGAAGGCGGATCGCTGACCATCGTCGCCTCCGCGCTGGTCGATACCGGCAGCCGCATGGACGACGTCATCTTCGAAGAATTCAAGGGCACCGGCAACATGGAAATCCATCTGGATCGGAAACTGATGGACAAGCGCGTCTTCCCGGCCATCGACATCTCAAAATCCGGAACGCGCAAAGAAGAGCTCCTGCTGCCCAAGGAAGAACTCAACCGCGTATGGGTGCTGCGCAAAGTGCTCAACCCGCTCTCGCCCACCGAAAGCATGGAGCTTCTCATCGACAAGCTCTCGAAGACCCGCAGTAACGGCGAATTCCTCGCCGCCATGAGCGGCTAGGGCGCGGATCGACCCCTGGGCCTATAATCGAAGCAGGTATTTTCCGTGGCCACCACCACAACCAAGCTCATGACCTTCGCGGAGTTCGAGCAGTTGCCGAACCCGCCGGGCTATCGCTACGAGCTCCACCACGGAGAACTGGTCAAAGTGCCCTTCCCCGACTTCGCACATATACGAGCACAATGGCAGCTTCGCCGTTTACTCGAAAGCGCCGCTGGAAGCGCGGGCGTAGTTGACAAAGAAATCCCATACCGGCCGCTACCTGAGCACGAAGGTTGGTGTGCCGATGTCGCATATGTTTCAAAGCAACGCTGGGACAACATCGACCGTTATCTGATGGGTGCGCCGGAACTCGTGATTGAAGTCTTATCGCCATCCAATACCGCTACCGAAATGCTCGACAAAAGGAACGTGTGCCTGGAGAACGGATCTCGCGAATTCTGCATCGTCGACACCGATCACCGCCAAGTTGAAGTCTCAACCCCGGACGGCCATACCATCACCTACAAATCCGGGCAGGAAATCCCTTTGTTCTTCGGCGGCCGCCTTCCCGTCGATTCCATCTTCATTGCGGCCGAGGGGTAGACTTCCCTCCGAATGGGCCGCATCCGCGTTCTCTCCGACAACGTCGCCAATAAAATCGCTGCCGGAGAAGTGGTCGAGCGCCCCGCCAGCGTCGTCAAGGAACTGCTCGAAAACTCGCTCGACGCCGGGGCCACCGAGTTTCGGCTGGATGTCGAGGCCGGGGGCCGCCGCCTGATTCGGCTGGCAGACAACGGCATGGGCATGATGCGCGACGACGCGCTGCTGGCCTTCGAGCGTCACGCCACCAGCAAGCTTTCCGACGTGAAGGATCTGCTGTCCATCGCCACGCTGGGATTCCGCGGCGAAGCGCTTCCCTCCATCGCGTCGGTTTCACGGCTATTGCTGGAAACCCGCGCGCGCGAAGAAGCCGTTGGCACTACCGTCGAACTCGCGGGCGGCAAGATCCTGCGCTGCGAAGACGCCGCCCTCGCCGGCGGCACCGTGATCACCGTGCGCGACCTGTTCTACAACGTTCCCGCGCGCAAGAAATTTCTGCGCACCGAGCAGACCGAAATCGCGCACGTGGCGTCGCTGATGACGCATTACAGCCTGGCGCACGCCGACAAGAGCTTTTTGCTGCGCCATAATAACTCCGAGCTCCTGGATGTAACCCCGGTCGCCACCCTCCGCGAGCGGGTTTATCAGGTATTCGGCAGCCAGATGCTCGATGAGCTTCTTGACCTGGGAGACCAGTCGCGCTCCTTTCCGCTGCCGGTTGAAGACGAGCAGGGAGGGCCGCGCCGCTTCCGCCTGCGTGGTTTCGTCAGCGGGCCGCAGGTGCAGCGCCTGAATCGCAATTCGATTTATCTGTTCGTGAACGGGCGCCTGATCCGCGACCGCCTGCTATTGCATGCCCTCTCCGCCGCCTATCACAACCTGATGCCCCAGGCCTGCTATCCCTTCGCGTTGTTGTTTCTGGATTGCGACCTGGAGGAGGTGGACGTCAACGTGCATCCGTCGAAGACCGAGGTCCGCTTCCGCCACGGATCGCTGGCGCACGACTTCGTGCGCGATACCATCCGCGACGCTTTGATGGCGCAGCGCCCCGTGTCGCGTATCCCGTCGCCGGCCCAGCCCGCAGCGGTGCTGCCGTACTCGGAGTTCACCCAGCGCGTGCAGAACATGACTTTCCCGGCAGTGGCTGAACCGGAGAACCCGTCTGTGCTCCCTGAGTTCACACTCCACCGTCCGCCTTCACCGGCGCCGCGCTTTAATTTTGTGGATGCGCCGCCAACACTTGAGGGCGCGCCGCGAATGGCCGTTCCGGATACCCACGGGCCGCTCTTTCCCGGCGGCGCTCTGCCGGAGCCGGAGAGTCTCGAAGCTCTGAACGACCTGCGGCCGTTAGGTCAGATTCACGACAGCTTCATCATCGCCGCGGGCCGCGATGGACTCTGGATCATCGACCAGCACGTAGCCCACGAACGGATTCTGTTCGAGCAGGTTCTCGCCGCGCGCGGCCGCAACGCGGTCGAGACGCAAGGCTTGCTGATGCCTCTGGTGATTCAGCTCACTCCGGCGCAGCAGATCGAGTACGCGCGCATCGCCGAAGAGTTGAACGCGCTGGGCTTCGATACCGAGCCTTTCGGGAACCGCACCGTGGCCGTGAAATCCGCGCCGGCTGGCATCGGCGCGAGCGACGTTGAGAAAGTGATCTTTGAGATCCTTGATATCTCCCAGCGGGAGCTGCGCGGGGCCTCCCTCGACGACCTGCGGCGCAGTATGGCCGCTTCCATCGCCTGCCGCGCGGCCATCAAAATCAATATGCGCCTGGAGCCGGCGAAAATGGACTGGCTCTTGCGCGCGCTGGCTGCCACCTCCTCGCCCATGAGCTGCCCGCACGGACGTCCGATCGCGCTGCGCTACGCCACCCGCGATATCCTGAAGAGTTTCCACCGCATATGACCCGCTATCTGCTGGTGATGCTCGGCGCGGCGCTGGGCGGACTCGCGCGCTACGTGATCGGAACCGCGGTGATGCAGCGTTTTACCGGGCGCTTTCCGCTGGGTACGCTGGTAGTGAACGTTACGGGCTGTTTTCTCATCGGCATTCTGCTTCCATTGCTCACGGAGCGTGGCGAGCCGCGCCCGAACCTTCGGCTGCTTGTAGTGGTTGGCGTTCTGGGCGGCTATACCACGTTTTCCAGCTTTGCCTGGGAAAGCTTCCAGGCCATGGATGAAGGCAGCCGCTGGATTGGTTTCGCCAACGTCGCATTGAGTGTGATTCTGGGCTACCTTGCGGTCTGGTGCGGGGCGTTATTGGTTCGGCGTTAAGGGGTGCACCATGCTTTCCAAAGGCACAGCGAAAAAGGTCACGATCTATATCAACGAAGATACGCGGTACCATCACGGACCCCTATATGAGGCCATCATGCATCTGCTCCTGCAAAAAGCCGTTTCAGGCGCCACGGCGACGCGCTGCCTCTCGGGTTTCGGCTCACATCATCAATTGCATACCCCCAAGATCGAAGCCCTTGCGGAGCATCTGCCGATACGCATCGAATTTATAGAGACTGCGGCGCGCGTGGATGCGCTTCTGCCGGAGTTGTACGAGATGATCGGAGACGGACTAATCGAGGTGCAGGAGACCACCGTAATCAAAGCCTCCGGCGCGGAAGCGCCGGCGCTGGCCGCACAGCCCCCGCGAGAGCGCCTGCAAGGCAAAGCCAAGATGATGCAGCTGTTCCTGGGCGAAGCGGACCGCTTTGACGGCGAGCCCCTCTATGAAGCAATCGTACGCCGGTTGCGCATGATGGATATTGCCGGAGCGACGGTCTACCGCGGAGTCCTTGGCTATGGCGCCAAGGGCCACACCCACCGCGAACACTTCCTGCACATTTCGAAGGACCTTCCGGTGATGATAGAAGTGGTGGACGCTCCCGAGAAGATCGAGAAAGCCGCGCAAGCGATCGAAGCCATGATGGAAGAGGGGCTCATCGTGCTTTCCGACGCCGACTTCGTGCGGCTGGTCCGGCCCGCCGACATTAGAGCTTGAGCGGCGTGAGTTCCGCCTACGATTCCTTCTTCAGCGCTCCCTGAAGCTTCGCCGCGAAAGGCGACGCGGGCGCGGATGGCTGGGCGGCGGGAGGGGCGGAGGATTGGGCCGATGACTGGGCTGATGACTGGGCGGGGAGGCGCGCGGACCGGGCGTTCGCGATCAACTCGGCGGCGGTAGGCAGGGGCGCCGCGGACTCGGCAGCGGCTGATTCGGCCGGCTCGACCAAGTACTGCTGCTTCTTCAAAACGATGCGTTCGAGTGCCGGATTATACCCGGTCCATACGCCGGTAGCCTGCCGATCCTTGGCGATGTGCGCGCGCATTGCTTCCATCTTCGAATCCAGGTTATCGATCTGATGCAGCAGCAGCGCCTCCAGGAACATGGGCACTTTGGGAGAGCCGAATTCCAGAGATCCGTGGTGACTTAAGATCATGTGTTCGACCAGATCGCGCAGCAAAGGCGGGAAGCCGGGAAGCTTGCGCAGCGCGTCCTCCACCATGCGGACGCCGATTGAGATGTGCCCGATCAACTGGCCCTGCGTGCTGTAGCCCAGGCTGCGCGCGTAGGTCAGCTCGTGAATCTTGCCAATATCGTGCAGGATCACGCCGGTGAGCAGCAGATCGAAATCGACGTCGGGATAATGCGCCGCGGTGACCCTGGCAAGCTGGCACACCGACAGCACGTGCTCAATCAAGCCACCGATCCAGCCGTGATGAATGGACTTGGCAGCCGGCGCCGTGCGGTACGCCAGCGCCACCGCTTCGTCCGCGAAAATCGTTTCCAGCAGCGCCTTCAAGTGCGGGTTCGACATCGCTGCGATCCAACCCTTGAGCTCGGCGAACATCTCGTCGCGGTTGCGCCGGGAGGCGGGCAGAAAATCGGCGATGTCGATCTCGGATTCCGCGAGCCGCTGCAAGCGGTAGACGGTGAGCTGCGGCTTGTTCTGGAAGAGCTGCACCATGCCTTTGACCTTGAGGAAGCAATCGCGGTCGAAGGTGTCCATCACCTCGGGCACGTTGTCCCACATTTTCGCGTCGAGGTCGCCGGTGCGGTCCGCCAAAGTCAGCGAAAGATACGGCTCGCCGGTCTTCTTCTGGCGAATTTCTTTGTGCTGGACCAGAAACACGCCCAGGATGAGCTGATTGGGTTCCAGCTCAGAAACATAAGGAGTTTTCATTATTCTTGGCCGGGAACGCGCCGCGGCGGCTCAGCGCGACGAGGATGTGCCGGTGCTCTGCGTGCTCGTTCCGGGAATGGGCACCAGTCCCAGTAAGCGGCGGTGGCGCTGCCGGGCCGCCACCTGTTCCTTGGTGATGGTTTCGGGCTTGATCTCGGCAGGGTCCACCCAGGCAGTATTCTTCCCGGGCGCAGCCCCGCTGTCCTCATATCCCGGTTTGATTTCGAGGAACGCGTTCACGCGAAGCTGCGTGAGATAGCGGCGCAGCTCCGGGTTAAATCGCGGATTGAACAATTTGTTGGTGATCTCCGGCAGGACTTCCTCGAAGCCGGCCAGCCCGGCTTTTTGGTGCTCTTCCACCTTCAGGATCAGAAAGCCATTGCCGACGTTGATGGGGTCCGTGACATATCCGCGCGGCTGATCCCACACCGTCTTCTCGATTTCCGGGCGCAGCTTGCCTTTCTCGTAAGCGCCGATATCGCCGTCTTGCTGGGCGCTCGGCGAATCGGAATTGTTGCGCGCGAGATCGTCGAACTTCTCACCCTTCTTGCCGCGATCAGCCAGGTCCTTGGCTTTCTTCTGGGCCTGCGCGGTGTCCGCTCCGGGCGGCGTAGCCACCAGGATCTCCCGCAAGTACACACGTTCCTCGCGCTGAAATTCGTCCTTGTGGCCGTCGTAGTACTGCTGCGCCTCTTCGCGCTTGATCGTAATCTTGGATGCTACTTCCTGGCGAATCACGCGGTTGGTCAGTAAATCATTCTTGCGGTCGTTCTTGTAATCCTCATAGGACATCCCAGTCTGGTCCCGGACGAACTGTTGAAACTTATCGGGATCGGTGATGCCCGATTTGCGCTGGATGTCGGCGAGCTGCTTGGCTACTTCGGAATCGACGTTGAGATTCAGCTCCTTGGCTTTGGATTGCAGCAGAAGCTGATCGATGCGCTCGCGGAGTATGTTCTTGTCGGCCTCCGCCATGGCTTCCTGAAGACGCTGGCCGGTGGCGCCCTGCTCGCGCATGGCCGCTTCCATTTGCTTGCGGGTGCGCTCAACGTCGCCGCGCGTAATGATCTCGCCATTCACTTTGGCGATGATCTCTTCGATGACTGTAATCTCGGCGGCGGAGGCCAGCCCGGCGGCCGCGATGCCTGCGAGGACCAACTGGAGGCGCATAAAACAATTATAACCTTTCGGCGACTGGCTTCTATAACTGTTCAGCCACTGGCTTCCCCGCCGACGCCGCCTCCGCTTCTGCCCCCAGCGCGTGCAGCGATTTTTCCAGGAAGGACAAGACGCCGCCGGGCGTGTCGGCCGAGGAATCCAGCGGCAGCCGCAGCACTCCGGCCGGCGTGAACTGCGCGCCGTCGACCGAGGACACCAGCGCCATCAGGCGGGAGGGATCGACCTTCGAGCCCGGGTGAAATTTGATTTGGACCGCGCTGCCGCGGCGGTCGATGGCTTCGACCCCGAGCTTTTCTGCTTCGGTCTTGAGCAGGGCGAAGGCGAACAGCGTGCCGACGGCTTCCGGCGGCGGCCCGTAGCGGTCTGCCAGTTCCGCGCGGAACGCCGCGGCCTGCTCGCCGTCCTTAGCGTCGGCGATCCGCTTATAGGCACGCAAGCGCTGGTGTTCGTCCGTAATATATTCGGGCGGGATGCGGATGTCTAAACCCAGATTCAAGGCGGAATGAATCTCCGGCGGCGTCTCCTCGCCCTTGAGTTCCTGTACGGTTTCATCCAGCATCTTGAGATACATGTCGAAGCCCACGGCGGCGATGTGGCCGTGCTGCTCGCCCCCCAGCAAGTTGCCCGCGCCGCGCAGTTCGAGATCCAGCGCGGCAATCTTGAAGCCGGCGCCGAGATCGGAAAACTCGCGCAACGCAGCCAGGCGTTTGCGCGCGACCTCGCTCAATTCGGTGTCGGGCGGGACCAGCAGGTACGCGTAGGCGCGGCGGTTCGAGCGGCCCACACGCCCGCGCAGCTGGTACATTTCCGAGAGGCCGTAGCGCTCGGCGTTTTCGATGATGATGGTGTTCGCCAGTGGAATATCCAGACCGTTCTCGACGATGGTGGTGCAGACGAACACATCGTATTCATGGCGCATGAACCCGAGCAGAACGCGCTCCAGTTCTTCTTCGCCCATCTGGCCATGGCCGACGCCGATGCGGGCGCTGGGCACTAATTCCAGAATCGACGCAGCGCGCATGTAGATGGAATCGACGCGGTTGTGAACGAAGTAAACCTGGCCCCCGCGGCTCATTTCCTGTTCGATGGCGGTGCGGATCAGGTTATGGTCGAAATGCGCGACCACGGTCTGAATCGCCAGGCGATCCTTGGGAGGAGTCTCGATCACGCTCATGTCGCGGATGCCCAACATCGACATGTGCAGCGTGCGCGGGATAGGCGTTGCGCTCATGGTGAGCACGTCCACGTTTTGGCGCATTTGCTTCAGGCGCTCCTTGTGGCGCACACCGAAGCGTTGCTCTTCGTCGAAAATCAGCAGCCCCAAATCGCGGAATTCGATGTCTTTCGATAGCAGTCGATGAGTCCCGATAGCGACATCGATCTTGCCTTGCGCCAGCTCTTCGACGGACTGCGCCAGTTCTTTCTTGGGCACGAAGCGCGAGAACATGGCGATGCGCACGGGGAATGCGGCGAAGCGCCGCTTGAAAGATTCGAAGTGCTGGAAGGCCAGCACAGTTGTCGGCGCGAGGACGGCCACCTGCTTGCCATCGCCCAGTGCCTTGAAGGCCGCGCGCATGGCGATTTCGGTTTTGCCAAAGCCTACGTCGCCGCAGAGCAGGCGGTCCATGGGATGCGGCGATTCCATGTCGCGCTTGATTTCTTTTGCCGCGGAAACTTGGTCTTTGGTTTCGGTGAACTCGAAGGCGTCTTCGAATTCACGCTGCCAGTTGGAGTCCTTCGAAAACGAATATCCTTCGGCGACCCGGCGCTGAGCGTAAAGCTTCAATAGCTCGTCGGCCATGTCGCGCATTTTGGCTTTGACTTTGGTCTTGCGCTGGGTCCAGGTGGCGCCGCCGAGGCGGTCGAGAGGCGGGCCGGATTCGCCGCCGCCGCGATATTTCTCCACCAGATCCATGCGCGTGAGCGGCACGTAGAGCTTGGAGTCGCCGGCATACTCGAGCAACATGAAGTCGCCCTTTTGCTCGCCCTGCACGATTTCGCGCAGGCCCAGGAACCGGCCCACGCCGTGCGTCGTGTGGACCACGAAGTCGCCTGGTTTGAGATCGGCGAGGTCGGCCGCGAAGACGCTGAGCTGGCTCTTGGTGATGCCCGGGCGGGCGATTAGATCGGACGGATCGAACAGGTCTTCGGAGCCGATAAAGGCGATCGACGAATCCGGGAAAATCGCGCCGCGGCGGACCAGGCCCTTGATGAGATAGGTGTGCGCCACCGGGCCGGCGAGGTAGGCGCGCTCGGCCAGGTACGGCGAGGCGGCTTCGTTGGGCGCGAGGCCCAATTGGAAAGGCACCGAGTATTCACGCAGGATGTCGGCCAGACGTTCGAGCTCACCGTTAGAGGGCGCGAACAGGGCCACGCGGTAGCCGGACTCCACCATGTTCTTGGTCTCGGCGACGGCGACTTGCATGCTGCCGTGGAAGGCCATGGCGGGGCGCGCGGCAATGTGCGGCGTCGCCGGATTGAGATCCAGCTCGCGGAAGGCTACTTGACGGCGCGCGGCCAAGCGGGTTTCGAGATCTTCCCAGCGCAGGAAGCTGGCTGCCGCGAGTTCGGCCGCGTCTTCGAGTTGATCTAGCCGTTTCCACAGGCGCTCGGCTGCGCTACGAATCTGCTCGGGCTCGTCAAGCACAATGAGCGCGGCGGCTGCGAGGTCGAGCAAACTCTGTTCGCGCCGGTCTTCGAGTGCGGCCGCGAATTCCCAGCCGGGATAGGTGGCTCCGCTGCGCGGCTGCTCGGCCAGCGGCAGCACTTCGACCTCGGTGAGCTTCATGATGGAGCGCTGGCTCTCAACATCGAAGCGGCGAATGGATTCGATTTCGTCGCCGAAGAATTCGATGCGCAAAGGGCGCGCGTTCTCGGCCGGGAAGACGTCCAGGATGCCGCCGCGGATGGAGTACTCGCCGGTCATCTCCACCGGCTCGCGCTTCTCGTAGCCGATCGAAACCAGGTGGGCTTCGATGGTCTCCAGGGGCAGTTCTTCGCCGATGCGCAGCTCGACGGCTAGACGCCGGTAGTAATCGGCGGCGTGAGTGCGCAGCAGGGCCGAGCCCAGCGGCGCGATGGTGATGGGGACCTTCGCGGCCGCCATGCGCCAGAGCCCGATGGCGCGCTGTTCGCTGATCTCGGTGTGCGGCGAGAGGTTCTGCCCGGGGAGCACATCGAGAGCCGGTAGTAGCTGAGGATGGCCCGCTTCCGGGCGTCCGATCAGCAGATCGAAAAAAGTCTCGGTGAGTTCGAGCAGAGTTTCCGCGCTCTGGTTGCCATCGGTGATCACCAGCAGCGAACGTTCGGTGAGCTGCCACAACAGCACCAGATAGAGCGCCTTGGCCGTGGGCGTAAGCCCGGCTAGCGCCAGCTCGGAAGCTTCGTGGCGGAGCGCCTTGGCGAGGATCTCCTGAAACGCCGGGTGGCGGCTGAGGGTCTGAAAGAGGTCGCGGACTGCCGGGTGCGTCACAGGAAGAATAGGGGCGGAGCCTGATTAGTCAACTGGTTCATTCGATTGGTCCAAATAATCAGGCTCCGTCCCTATTTTTCCCTCGCTCTCATTGTACCCGCAAGACCCTGTTGCCCCGTCCCTGCTGAGAGAGTAGAATTAGCACAGGTGATTTCAAGTATGCGCCTCCCGATTTTGTTCGCGTTTTGCTCCATCGGTTGCCTGATTGCGGCGGGTCAGGATGCCGGTCAGCCCAAGAAAACCGACAAGACCGTCGCTAAGCCGATGACGGAGAAGCAGAAGCGTCAGCAGCAGGACCGTCTGCGCAAGGAACTCGAAACGCCTTACAAGAAGTGGCTTAACGAAGACGTGGTCTACATCATCAGCGACGACGAAAAGCGCGCCTTCAAGACACTTCAAACCGATGAGGAACGGGAGCAGTTCATAGAGCAGTTCTGGCTGCGCCGCGACCCCACCCCCGACACCGAAGAAAACGAATACCGCGAAGAGCACTACCGCCGCATCGCCTATGCCAACCAGTATTTTGCTTCAGGCATCCCAGGCTGGAAGTCAGACCGCGGCATGATCTACATCAAGTACGGACCGCCCGACGAGCGAGATCAGCATAACGGCGGCACCGAGGAGCGGGACCAGAGGGAAGGCGGCGGCACCACCAGCATGTACCCCTACGAGCAGTGGCGCTACCGCTACATCGAGGGGCTTCCTCCCAACGTCGAGATTGAGTTTGTCGATCCCACCCTGACCGGTGAGTTCCGCATGACCATGGATCCGTCCGAAAAGGACGCGCTGACGAATATTCCCGGCGCCGGCCTTACCATGTGCGAGTCCATGGGCCAGTGCAACAAGGTGGACCGGTTTAGCCGCACCGACGGCACCCATCTGGGTGTAGCCCCCGGAATGATGCCGGAGTCCATGAATGAATTTACGCGCATGGAGCAATTTGCGAAGCTGCAGGCCCCGCCGGCGGTGAAGTTCAAGGATCTGGAAGCCGCCGTCAACTCCACCGTCAAATACAATCTGCTGCCCATGAAAGTACGGGCGGATTTTATACCCGTTACCGGATCGTCGGTACTCTCAAACATCACCATTCAGTTTGAGCGGAAGGATTTGCAATTCAAGCAGAAGCAAGGTGTCTCCACTGCCACCGTGAACATTTACGGGCGCATCACCTCGATGGCGCGCCGTCCGGTGAATTGGTTTGAGGACGTGGTTAACGTGGATCTCCCGACCGATATGCTGCAGCAGGGAGTCAAGGGCGCTTCCATCTACCAGAAGACCCTGCCGCTGCAGCCCGGCCGTTACCGGCTGAACGTGGCTGCCAAGGATATCGTGGGCGGCAACACTACCAACTTCGAGATGGTCCTGGAGGTACCCCGGCTGGAAGACGACCAACTGGGCCAGAGCTCGCTGATTCTGGCGGATCAGCTGGAGAAAGTTCCCACTAAGAGCATCGGGACCGGGCAATTCGTGATTGGCACCTCGAAGGTGCGCCCGCGCATGGACGAAACGTTTAAGCGCGCAGAGAAGCTGGGGATTTATCTCCAGTTATACAATTTTCAACCCGATGAGAAGACCAAGAAGCCGGATGGCACGGTTGAGTATGTGATCACTAAGAATGGCTCGGGCGAGAAGGTTTTTGAGTACACTGAAAATATCAGCACGGTGACCGGGGGCGCGTCCCAAGTGGTTATTGAGAAACTGCTCCCGCTGCAGAGTATGGAGCCCGGGCAGTACACGCTTCATTTGAAGGTGGTGGATAAGAAGCGCAATCAGACGTTGACCCCATCCGCCACGTTTACGGTAACCTAAGAATGTTCGCCGATCAGGTAGGACGGCCATAGGGATTTGAGCATGAACCAGCGGACCCTCGCGTCCGGTACCTCGTGGATCGCAGCCGGCTTGTTTGTGGGCCTGCTTGGCGCCGGTGGTCTGTTCTGCCCGTTGGCTTCGGCCGCCTCCATGAATCCTCTGGCAGGCCAGATTCTGGGTGAGGTAAAGGACGCTGCGGGCGTGGCGCAAATGGGCGCCAGTGTATACCTCTATAACCGCTACGACGAACTGGTGCGCAAGGGCCTCAGCAACCAGCAGGGGCGTTTTGGGTTTGATGCGTTGGCGCCGGATTTGTATTCGATCCGCGTGATCCTGGCCAGTTTCGTGCCTGCCGAGCGGCGCAATATCTCGGTTCTGCCGAACTCGGAAAATCGCCTGGATATCAGTTTGACGAGTGTATTGAGCAGCATCGGCGTGACCACCACACCGGCGTCGCCGGGTACTCTGATGACCGACGACTGGAAGTGGGTGTTGCGAACCTCGCAGGCGACCCGGCCAGTGTTGCGCTTCCTGCCGGAGCTGGCATCGTCACGCGGGACTTCGTCCACGCATTCGGTGTTCACCGGATTCTCCAACACCACTGGCGTGGTGAAGCTTTCGGCGGGCGACGGCGAGTCTTTTGCGCGCGGAACGCAGGAAGATTTGGGAACGGCATTTGCGATCGCCACATCGCTTGCGGGTTCGGCGCGGGTTCAATTGAGCGGTAATGTGGGCTATGCGGGGAGTTCGGTTCTGCCCGGCGCCGGAATCCGCAGCAGCTATTCGCGGTCGACGGGAGACGGTTCCAACCCGGAGATAGCGGTCACCATGCGGCAGTTCTATTTGGCGCCGCGCGATTCTGCCATGGCACTGGGGTCTGAGAGCGCGCCGGTGCTGCGGACGATGTCCCTGGCGCTTTTGGATAGTGTAGACGTTTCCGACAATCTGCATGTGGATTACGGCTTCGATTCGGAATCGATTTCGTATTTCGACCGGATCAACTATGTGAGTCCGTTCGTGCGGGCGACCTTCGACGCCGGCGCTCAAGGGCGCGTGCGGTTGGCATTCACGTCCGGCGGCAGTCCCACGGAATTGCTGGCGCGCGACGACCATAAATCCGGCGAACTGGAGCAGGACCTGACGGCGCTGGCACGGATGCCCACCCTGTCGATTTCCGACTCGCACTTGACCGTGGAGCGAACGCAGAATCTGGAAATCGGCTACGAACGCGTCGCGGGCAGCCGAACCTACTCCCTGGCCGCGTACGACGAGTCGGTCTCCAACGCTTCCTTCATGCTTTCGGGGCCAGCCGACTTTATTCCGGCCGCGGATCTGCTGCCCGATCTGGGATCCCGAAGCAGCATCTTCAACATTGGTTCTTTCCACCGCATCGGATATAACGCAGGCGTGAAGCAGACGCTGGGCGACCACGCCGAGGTTTCGGTGACGGCGGGCCGCGCCGCGGCCTTGACGGCAGCCGGGGCGGAAAGATCCTTCACCGACTCTCAGACTCTGCGGGCCGGCATTGGCCAGGCGCAGCGCGCCTGGGTGACCGTTCGAGTGGCGGGCACCCTGCCGCGGGCGGGCACCCGCGTCGCTGCCAACTACGGCTGGACCGACTTCGGCGTGCTCATGCCGGTGCACTTATTCGTGACGCAAACCGGGAATCAGGATATCGGTGTGAATGTGCATATTAGCCAGCCGCTGCCTCTGATGCGCATGCCCTGGCGCATCGAAGCCACGGCCGACTTGCGCAACCTGCTGGCGCAAGGGTATCTGCCTCTGGGCGGTTCGGGTTCGAGAGCCATCCTCACAAATTCCCCACGCCTGGTGCGCGGCGGATTGAATTTCATATTCTAGGAATTGCCGGGCCCCGCCGCACAGGAGATCTCGATTTCGCCCCTACGGCCCGAAGACTGGGCCGCCGTGCGCGCTATCTACCTCGAGGGCATCGCTACCGGTAACGCGACTTTCGAGCAGTCGGCGCCGGATTGGCAAAGCTGGCATCAGGGACATCTGCCCGCTTGCCGGCTGGCGGCGCGCGTCGCAGGCGAAGTAATGGGCTGGACCGCGCTGAGCCCGGTTTCGCGCAGGCAGGTCTATGCAGGCGTGGCCGAGTTCAGCATCTACGTGGCGGAACGCGCGCGTGGGCGCGGCATCGGAACGGCGCTCTTGAAGGCGCTGATCGAAGCGTCCGAGCGGGAAGGCATCTGGACGCTCCAGTCCGGTATATTCCCGGAGAATACGGCGAGCCTGCAGCTTTGCCGGCGCTTCGGTTTTCGCATGGTGGGAACTCGGGAGCGGATCGGCTGTATGGCAGGGCGCTGGCGTGACGTTGTCCTGCTGGAACGTCGGAGTAACATCGTTGGGATATGACGGGCGCCGGAGCTTAGGCCGGCTGCTGCTGCGTCATGCAGTGCAGCGTCCCCAAGCCCAGCACCAGATCGCGGCAGGGAATGCCGATCACTTCGCGCTCCGGGAACAATCGCGCCAGCGTATTCAAGGCTACGCGATCTTGCGGATCGCCGAAGGTGGGCGCAAGCACTAGCCGGTTGGCGATGTAAAAGTTGGCGTAGCTGGCCGGTAGCAGTTGTCCGGCAAAGTACACCGGTTCGGGGCAGGGCAGCGTGACCACGCGCAGGTCATGCCGTTTTCGCAGAAGCGCCAGATTCTCTTTTAGCGGCTCGTGATTGGCGACGGACTTGTCGGGTTCGACCACCGCGACCACCGTATCGGGCGCGGTGAAGCGCGCGATGTCGTCAATGTGGCCGTGAGTATCGTCGCCGGCGATGCCACGCCCCAGCCAGATGACTTCATGAACGCCGAGATAGTCGGCCAGCGCGCGCTCGATCTCGCGCCGCGATACGCCCGGATTGCGGGCCTGCACGTCCGACAGCAGGCACTCTTCGGTGGTCAGCAGTTTCCCGCTTCCATTGACGTCAATGCTGCCGCCTTCGAGTACCAGGCCGGGTTCGAAGCGCTCCAGTTTCAGCTTCTTGGCGATGAAACGGGGCGTGGCATCGTCGGCCGCGTAATTCGGGTACTTGGCCCAGCCGTTGAATTTCCAATCGGTCACGGCAATCTCGCCGGCTGTGTTCTTGACGAACAGCGGGCAGAAGTCGCGTGTCCAACTTCGGTTGGTCGGGTGGTGGAAGAACTCGACGGCGTTGAGTTCGGCGTGGCATTTCTTGAGAACGCGGCGGACGCTTTGCTCGGCGTCCCCATGCTCCACCAGAATCCGAACCTGTTCGACACGCGCCAGCAGCCGAACGATTTCGCCATAGAGCCAGGGAATCGGCCCAAATTTGCCGGGCCAGTCGGAAGATTCATGCGGCCAGGCAAGCCAGGTGGCTGTATGCGGCTCCCACTCGGCCGGCATGCGGTAGCCGAGCTTACGCGGCGTCGCCCGAAGTGGCGCCCGCCGCGGCGTGCGCTCTACTTTCCGAGCCATCATTTGAGCCAGCGATTCACTATAGGCGCATAGGCGTCTATGCGCCGGTCGCGCAAGAATGGCCAGTGCTGGCGCACTTCTTCCTGACGCGCGGGATCGCACTCGGCGAAGAGGATTTCCTCCTGATCGGTGGAAGCTTGGGCGATGATCTGGCCGAACGGGTCAGCCACGAAAGACGATCCCCAAAACTCAATGCCCGCGCCGGAAGGCCCCTCGTAACCCACGCGATTCGCCGCCGCCACGTAAATGCCGTTGGCGATGGCGTGGGAGCGCTGAATGGTCTGCCAGGCGTCCAGTTGCGCCGCGCCGTATTGTGCCTTTTCGCTGGGATGCCAGCCGATGGCGGTGGGATAGAACAGAATGTTCGCGCCGCCGAGCGATGACAGGCGCGCACCTTCCGGATACCATTGATCCCAGCAAATCAGCGTTCCAATACGGCCGAAGGGCGTGTCAAAGTTGAGAAATCCGAGATCGCCGGGCGTGAAGTAAAACTTTTCGTAGTACAGAGGATCATCCGGGATGTGCATCTTGCGATAAATGCCGGCGACTTCTCCATCGGTGCCGAGCACCGCCACCGTGTTGTGGTAGATTCCCGCCGAGCGGCGTTCAAACAGAGATGCGATGACGACCACCCCCAGTTCGCGCGCCAGTTTGCCCAGTGACTGCGTCGACGGGCCGGGGATCGGTTCGGCCAACGCGAACAGATCGTGATTCTCCTCGCGGCAGAAGTACTGCGAGCGGAACAGCTCCTGAAGGCAGACAATCTGCGCGCCGCCCCCAGCGGCTTCGCGAATCTTCCATTCGGTCCTGGCCAGATTCTGGTTAGGATCGATCGCGCAACTAGCCTGAATCAAGGCGATCCGGAATTTATCGGCCGACGGCATCAGCAACCATTGTGACCGATCCGCCTTCCATGCGTCTAGAATTGTATATGCGCGCGCTATTATTGCTAGCCACCGTTGCGACGCTGCTTCCGGCGGCCGATCTCGCCAAACCCGATCTTGCGAAGGAAGGCGACCGCTGGTGGTCGCATATCCAGGTCCTGGCCGACGACAATATGGAAGGCCGCAACACGGGGTCGCCAGGTCATCTCCGCGCGGCGCGGTTCGTAGCCGGCGAATTTGAGCACGCGGGGCTGAAGCCGGCGGGCGTCAACGGCTATCTGCAGCCGGTGAAATTCAAGGTCGCGCAGATTGACGAAGAGCATTCCAGTCTGGCGATGGTGCAAGACGGCAAGGTGACGCCTCTCAAGCTGGGCGAAGACGCGAATTTGGCGGTTCGTTCGGGCTTAGCCGAGAAGATCGACGCCGAGCTGGTATTTTGCGGCTATGGACTCGCGATCCCGGAGTATAAATTCGATGACTTGGCCGGGCTGGATTTGAAGGGCAAGATTGCGGTGTACCTCGGCGGAGGCCCGTCCAATGTGCCGGGGAATTTGCGGTCCCATTATTCGACCCGCGCGGAACGCTGGAGAGCACTGCACGCCGCGGGGGCGATTGGCGTGGTAGCCATCGCGAATCCCAAGAATATGGACATTCCCTGGTCGCGCTCGACGCTATCGCGGCTCAACCCCACGATGGAGTTGAGCGATGAAAAGTTTTCGGACACACCCGGCGCGCAATTTGGCGCGGTGATCAACCCGGCGCATGCGGAGCAATTTTTCGCGGCTTCCGGCCATACTTTTTTCGAGATGCTGGCCCTGGCGGATCAAGGCCAGGCGCTGCCGCACTTCCCGCTGCATGTCCGGCTACGCGCCACGGAGCGCCTGAAACTGTCCGCGGTGGAATCGCAGAATGTGATCGGGATGCTGCCCGGCTCGGACCCCGCGCTCAAGAATGAATATGTAGTTTTCGGAGCGCACC
>Ga0207674_10003657_pt1 | contig 18754 bp, 12 predicted proteins | sample KBSCornC72_FD_184303 | JGI IMG/M metagenome (GOLD analysis project Ga0207674, IMG submission 184303) | Corn rhizosphere microbial communities from Kellogg Biological Station, Michigan, USA - KBS Corn C7-2 (SPAdes) (version 2) | ecosystem: Host-associated > Plants > Roots > Rhizosphere > Soil ... | reverse complement strand
CGTGCGCCTCTCGGCGGGGGGCGACTTCCAGTGGCAGAACGACGACCGGCAGGAATACGCGGCGTGCATCGACGTCGCCACGCCGACTGCGACGTGCCCGACGCCGAAGACGCAGCGTGGGAATCTGGGGAAGAATCAGCGCGAGCTGGTGTCGAGCGCCGGTCCGTTCGTGCGCGGCGAGCTCGCGCTGTCGCCGTCGCTGCTCGCCTCCGCCGGCGTGCGCGCCGACGCCGTGCGCTTCCGCGTGAAGGATCGATTGATCACCGCCACCAACCCCGACGACTCGGGGGACCGCACGCTCCACGCGGTGAGCCCGGCCGTCGGGCTCGTGTGGCGCACCACGCCGCTCGCGTCGCTCTACGCCACCGTGTCGTCGAGCTTCGAGACGCCGACGACGACCGAGCTGGGCAACAAGCCCGACGGCTCGGCGGGGATCAATCCCGACCTGAAGCCGCAGCGCGCGCTGTCGACCGAGGTGGGCGCCAAGGGACTGCTCGGGGGTGCCGTACGCTGGGAGGTGGCCGCCTTCCAGACCAGCGCCCGTGACGAGCTCGTGCCCTTCGACATCCCGGGCGGCAATGGACGCCGCTACTTCCGCAACGCCGGCCGGACGACCAGGCGCGGCGCCGAGGCGGGGGCGGAGGCCGAGCTGGGACCGCTCGCCGTGCACGCGGCGTACAGCTACTCGCGTTTCCGATACGTGGACTACCTCGTCGGTACCACGTCGTACGCGGGGAAGCGGATTCCAGGGGTGCCGGAGAGCGCGCTCGCCGCGGGGGCGTCGTACCGGCTCGCCGGGTTCACCCTGTCGGGCACGGCCGACGTCGCCACGGCGGTGTACGTGGACGACGCGAACAGTGCCCAGGCCGACGGGAGAACGATCCTCGGGTTGGCGGTGTCGAACACGATAGGGGTGGGTGGGGTACGCCTCGCACCGCTGGTCGCCGTCCAGAACTTGACCGGTGTCCGGAGCGCGGGGTCCGTGAGTGTGAACGCCGCCGGTGGCAAGTTCTTCGAGCCTGCGCCGGGACGAACGCTGCTCGTACGAATGGCGCTGTCGCGCGACCAGGGGGACACTCCCTAGTTCCCGCGGCCGCACGACGCACGGCGCCAGACATCTCGGTTGTTGCGACGGTCGACCTCCCACACGGTTGGACTCGTTCCATGCGCCGTTCGGTCGTTTCGCTGAGCTGCATCTTCCTCGGTCTCCTCGCGTGTCACCCGACGCGGCGAGACCCATTCGCCGGCGTCGGGCCCCTCGCGGGCGCCGACGCGATCGTCGAGGGCCGGGCCACCGCGACGGCGACCGACACGATCGACGCGAAGATGTCCATCCGTCTGCTGCGCGCGCGCTGGGCGGTGCGCACCGATCGCGACGAAGGGCGCGACTTCTGGAGCGACGTCGCGCTGCTCGATACGCACAACGCCGAGCGCGCGGCGAGCACGATGGACGAACGCACCTTCGCGGTTGCGCTCCGCACCCTGATGGATGGCCAGCCAGGCGCCGCCGCCGTGGCGTTCGGACTGCTCCACGCCGCCGCCACCGACTCGCTCGTGCGCGGACGCGCGCGCATCGGGCTCACGATGGCGCTCTCGTACGACTCCGATTGGCAGGCGATGGCGCGGCTGCGCGCCATCCCCAGCGCGACCGACTCGATCCCGGGGTCGCTCGCCGTCGCGGCGGGCGTCGAACGGTGGGCGCGCGCGCTGAGCCGGATCCCGACGCCGGTGTTCGAGATCCCCGACCAGGCCGTGGTGCTGCCGATGCGTCGCAGCTTCCTCGGCACGCCGGTGGTGACGATCAAGATCAACGGCAAGGCGCACGAGTTCTGGCTCGACACCGGCGCGAGCATGACGCTGCTGTCGACCGACGTCGCGATTGCCGCGGGGGCCAAGCTCGCCGCGGACGACACGCTCGCCCTCGGCGTGGTCGGCGGCCACATCGAGGCGCGCGCCATCTACATCGATTCGATGGCGATCGGCCCCGTGACGGTGCGCGGGCTCGGCGCCGCGCTCGTGAGCCCCGAGGCACTCAAGTTCGACCAGAAGCTCGTCAACGGCCTCCGCACCACCGTCCCGATCGACGGGATGATCGGCACCGACGTGCTGCGCCACCTGGACGTCGTGATGGACGCGAAGGCGGGGACGATCACGCTGCGTCGCCCACGTCGCTACTCGGGCGCGCGGCGGAATCTCTTCTGGGTCGGCTATCCCGTCGTGCGGCTCGTCACGCCGGATGGCCGGCCGGTCCTGTTCGGCCTCGATACGGGCGCCGAGGGGACGTACGTGACGAACACGCTGCTGAAGAAGATGCCGCGCACGCCGGTGGCGATGCGGCGCATGTCACTCGTCGGCCTGGGCAGCGACAGCAAGCGGACGGAGAAGTCGACCTGGATCGCCCGGCAGGTCCCGCTCAGCGATGGCAATTATGCCATCATGCTGAACAATGTTCCGATCATGCCGCCGCAGCGGTGGACCTTCGTGGACTTCGACGGCGTGATTGGCAGCGACATCGCCCTCGCGACGCGCATGCACCTCGACTTCACGAACGGTGTGTTCGACATCCGCGCGAGCGACGCGCCGAACGTGTATTACGACGGGGCGCCGGATGTGAAGGTGGTGTATTGAGCGGGGATACGGAGATTAGGAGATTAGGGGATACGGAACGACGAACGGCCTCGGGAAGCAGTCGCCTCCCGAGGCCGTTCCTCATCCCCGTATCACCGTATCCCCGTATCACCGTGCCCTAGGCAGCACCTCAGGCATCTCCGCCACGACGTACGCATACACCGCCATCGTCGCGACGCATCTGGCGACGTCGGCGGGGTCGAGCTTGTCCGGGGTGTCGGCGTTGGTGTGGTGGTACCAGAAGTACCGCGTGCCGTCGACGTGCAGGCCGGCGACGGGGACGCCGACGTTCATCAGCGGCTCGACGTCGGCCTCGCTCTCGCCGCGGCTCACCGAGTCCGCGCCGATGCGCGCGAGCAGTGGCGCGATGCGCTTCAGCATCGCGATCGCCGAGTCGGAGGCGGCGACGGCGATGCCGTAGGGACGGAAGACGCCGTTGTCCGACTCGAGCGCGAAGACATGGCGGTCGATGTCGGCGGCGTGCGCGTCGCGATAGGCGAGGCCGCCGCGGCCGCTGCTCTCCTCGTCCGTCCACCCGACGACGCGGACCGTGCGTCGCGGACGCAGGCCCAGGGCCTTCATCAGGCGCACCGCTTCCCAGGCCGCGACCACGCCGCCCGCGTCGTCCATCGCGCCCTGCCCGACGTCCCACGAGTCGATGTGCCCGCCGATCACCACCACCTCGTCGGGCTTCTCGCGCCCGCGCAGCTCGGCCACGACGTTGCGCGACGGTGCGAGGGGAAGGGTGCGGGCGTTCATGACGAGCTTCACCGTGATCGGCTGCCCGCGATCCTGCATGCGGTGGAGCAACTGGGCGTCCTCCACGGTGATCGCCGCCGCGGGGATCCGGCGCACCGCCGGCTCCGAGCTCGAGGTGCCGCGCCCACGGCTCAACCGTGATTCGTAGCTCAGCGTGCCCGTGTGCGGCGAGTTGATCGAGAACGACGCCACGGAGCGGAGCAGCATGGCGACCGCACCCTGCTTCGCCGCCGCATTCGCCCCCGTCGACCGGTAGACGCGCGTCGCCTCGTACTGCGTGAACGGCACGTCGAACAGCACGATCTTCCCCTTCACCGCATCGCCGCGGCGGGCGAGGTCCTCGAAGCTCGTGACGACGACCACCGGTGCGGTGATCCCGCCCGGCGGCGTCGCGACGCTGAGGCCGAGGCCGAGCATCGCGAGCGGCTTCCGGCGCGGCGTGATCAGCTCCGCCGATTCGGTGCCGCGCACCCAGTGGTTCACCATCGCCGGCTCGCCGCGAACGTTCTCGAGGCCGTCGGCGCGCATGCGCTGCAGCGTCCAGTCGATCGCGCGCTCGAGTGCTTCGGATCCGGCGATGCGGCTGCCGAAGGTGTCGGTGAGCTCGGCGATCCGGTTCCACGCCGCGCTGTCCTTCGTCGCCGCCTCGATCAACCGATCGGTCGCGGCGCGGTATGTCTCGGGTGTCTGCGCCGTGGCAGTAGAGGCGAACGACGTGAGGAGCGCCGCAGTGCCCAGCATTGCGGCGAGGGTCGAACGGTGTGACATCACAGGAGGAATCGGGGCCGGAGGAAAGAATCGCTCACGGAAGCTAGCGCCGCCGCATCAAGGGGTCAGACTCCTTGAACGTTCAAGAGGGTCAGACTCGTTGAACGATCAAGAGAGTCTGACGCTCTTGATCCCTGGGCTCTCGGTGCGCCAAGGGGTCAGACACCTTCGGTGTCTGACCCCACGATCATTTCACCATGGCGCGAGCCTGGGCGAATCCCGCCAGCGCCGCTTTCACCTCGCCGTCGCGGCGCGCGTACACGCGGTAGGCGCCCTCCGTCCCCCAGCGCGCGTAGGCGATGTTGGTGAGCAGGAGCTCCTGGAGCAGCGCGTCGCCGTCGGGGGGAACGACGACACCCTGCTTCGACGCATAGGCGCGAAAGTCGGCGAGCACCGTGGCGGGGAGCTCCTTGGCGCTGAACGCGTCGACGTCGGTGAGCGTGGCCGCGTGTGCGTCGACGTAGCCGCCGCTCCATGACAGCAGCAGCTGCAGCTCGTCGAGGCGGCTCGCCCAGCGTGGCCGCGGCGGCGCATCCGGCAGCGGAAGGTCGGGAAAGATCCCGCCGCCGCCGTACACGGTCCGCCCCGCGTCGGTCCGGCAGGTCGGCCGGCCCGCCGTGTCGCGCTCGGCCTTCGCGAGCCGGTAGTACTCGCGCCGCGTGATCGAGCGATACTGCCGCTGCACGACGCGCCCGCACGGCGTGCGCACGTGTCCGACGACCAGCCAGAGCACCGAGCCGTCCGACATCGGGAAGCCGCGCATGAGGAGCGACTTGCCGAAGGTCGGGCGGCCGGCGATCAGCGCGCGGTCGTGGTCCTGCAGCGCGCCGGCGACGATCTCCGATGCGCTCGCCGTGCCCGCGTTCACCAGCACGACGATCGGGTAGCGCCGCTCCGAGCGGAAGAACGAGCGCTTCACGCGGCCCGTGTCGGTGATCTCCGGCTTGCGCCCTTCCGACGTGTACACGATCGCGTTGCGCGGCAGGAACTCGCCGGCGACGTGGGCCGCCTCCGACACGCTGCCGCCGCCGTTGTCGCGCAGGTCGAGCAGCAGTTGCTCCATGCCGGCTTTCTCCAGCCGCTCGAGTGCCGCGTGCAGATCGTCGGCCACGCGCTCGCCGACGAAGGTCGTCACGCGCACGTAGCCCGTCGTCGGGTCGAGCATGATCGACACGGGGACGGCCGATTCCTCCTCCGCCCGCTCGCGCTGCACGACGCGATCGAGCCGCACGAGAGAGCCGTCGTCGCGCCGGCGCTCGAGCGTGAGACGAACGGTGGACTTCTTCGGACCGGACAGCTCGACGTCCAGCTCGGCCGCACTGTGCGACATGAACGACCCGCCGTCGACGGCGACGAGCTCGTCGCCCGGCAGGATGTCGAGCCGCCGCGCCGCCGTGCCCGCCGCGACGCTCACCACGACCGGTGTGCCGCCGACGAAAGAGAAATCGATCGGCACCGGGTACAGCTTCCCCTTGTCGTACGCCTCCGCCTTCGCCGCGTCGAGCCGCACCGCCGGCACGACGTACGAATGCGGATCGGCCGCATGCACCATCGCTTCGACCGCGGCGAGGAACAGCTCGTGTGCCTCGATCGAATCCGGATGGTTCACGCGGATCTGGTTGAGCACCTGTCCGAACAGCTGCAGATCCTCGTACGTCGTGCGCTGGCGCACCGGCGAGCCGGTGCCCTGCGCCGGCAGCGCCGTGGCGGCGACGCCGATCAGCAGGGCGACGCGCGTGACGAGCGCGGTCCGTCTCATGGCGTCTTCGGCGCGTTCACGAATGCCTTCAGATCCTCGACGCGATCCATCGCGAACTGACGCTGCGGGTCGCGCTGACTGGCGAGCGCGAGGAAGCGCTGGTACGCCGCGATCGCTTCGGGCGCCTTCTCGAGCGTCTCGTACGTCGCGCCGAGCACGAGGTTGGGCAGCGCGTAGTACGGCTCGAGCGTCGTCGCCTTCGTCAGCTCCGCTACGGCTTCGGTGGTGTGCTTCGCCTTGCCGAGGACCCAGCCGTGCAGGTAGTGGATGTACGCATCGTCGGTCGCGATGTCCGACGCGAGCGCGAGCTCGCTGATCGCGGCGGCGGTGTCGCCCTGGGTCAGCGCGAGGAGCCCGAGCCGCATGTGGGCCGGGTAATAGGACAGATCCTCCTGCAACGCGCGCCCGTACGCGTCGCGGGCCTTCTGCGTATTCCCTGCCCCCTCGAGCAGCGTGGCGATGCTGTACTCGGCCATCGCCTTCGAGTTGTACAGGATGACGAGCTTCTTCTCGTCCTTCTGCCGCATCTCGCCGAGTGCGAGCTCGAACTCGGCGACCGCGGGCTCGACCTGGTTGCGCATGCCGAGGATGCGGGCGCGCTCGATGTGCAGCCCCGAGGTCTCACGCGACTGCTCGATCGCGCGGCCGTACAGCTCGAGCGCACGCTCGAAGTTGCCGTTGCTGTAGGCGAACCAGGCCTGGGTCGCCGGCGGCGCGCGCATGATCGCGGTGTTGATCTCGTACGCGTATTCGGCCTGCGCCTGCCGGTCCCCGTCGGTGAGCCAGTTGATGAACAGCTGCCGATCCAGGCGCCGGTACAGGAACGGGTTCAACATCAGGGCATGCGCGTAGAGCGAGTCGAGGCTGCGCAGCTCGTTGCCCTTCGAGCGGTAGTTGTCGGCCATGTACGCATTCAGCAGCGTGCGCTTCTGGGAGAGGAGCGCGGCACGGCGTGCGTAGAGCGGGTCGCCCCACCCCGGGTTGATGCGCGCCGCCCAGTAGAAGGCGTCGGCCGCATAATCGGGATCGTTGTTGAACCGCTGGAGCCCGGCGTCGTAGTACGCCTGGGCGTCGTTGGTATCGGTGACGTCGCGCAGCTTGGGGCGGGGGACCGGCTTGCCGCCGCGTTGGGCGGAGAGCGGCGTGGCGACGAGGACGAAGGTCGACGCGAGCGCGAAGGCGACGCGGACGATGGGGCGGCGCATTGGTGGGGGGCGTTCGGGGAGGCTCGACGCTCGCGCCGTCGCGAGTGCTCGGGCGGGAGGGTGCCCGAGCCAGCGAGCCGGTTCCGATTTAGCGCCAAAGGCTCAGGCCGTCAATGCGGGAATCCCCTAGTCCAGCGCCGCAGGCGCGCCAGTGACGCGCCACTCCCTCCTCATCACGCTGTCGATGTCTCTCCGCTCCGCGCTCCTCTCCCGCGCACCTGCACACGCGCCGGCACGCGCAGCCGCGGGTCGTTCCGATAGGCGCCGAACGTATCCTCGCTCCACACCGTCTCGGGCGGCACGCCGGCCCGCAGCGCGAGCTCGAGCCAGCGCACCGCCTGCTGGTCGTCGCCCTGGCGCGCATACGCCCGCGCGACGCTCGTCGTCCCCTCACGCGTCAGCCGCGCGTCGAGCTGGATCGCGCGCTGATACGAGGCCACCGCCTCGCGATAGCGCGCCGCACGCGACAGGGCGTCACCCATCGCCATCCAGTGCTCGGCCACCCGATCGTCGGTGAGCAGCGCGTCGCGCCAGAGATCCGCCGCGTCGCTCCACTCGCCGCGGCGCGACGCGAGGCGGGCGCGCTGCACGGTGTTCGCGTAGCCGGTGTCGAGCATCGACGTCGCCGCGACGGCGCGCGTGTCGCCGCAGGTCGGACAGTGCCGGACCGGGCACATCGCGATCGCCGACGAGGGCAGCGCGCACGCGAGCATCAGCGTGCGCGCAACGACGAGCGCTCTCACGGGAACGGCCTCGGGCGCGGCCACGGCCAGGGCCATGGATTGAACGCGTTGTTCCCCGCCAGGCCGCGCACCGCGATCTCGCGCACCTTCGGATCGCTGGAGGAGAGCAGCTGGTTGAACACCGCCTCCGACCGTCCTCCCGACTTCGTGAGCGCGCGCACGAGCGCTCGGCGCACCTCACTGCTCTGCTCCACCTTGAGCGCATCGGTGATCGCTGGCACCGCGCTCGCATCGCCGACGTTGCCGAGGGCCCACGCCGCCTTGCGGCGGGTGTCTTCGCTGTCGTCCCGCAACAGCTTCACGAGTCCGGCCGATGCGCGACCACCGTTGTCGTCCTCGCGTAGCTGGCCGATGGCCCACGCCGCCGTGCCGCGCACGCGGGTGCTCCGGTCGTTCAGCGCCGCGGCATCGAGCGCGGCGACGGCGGTGCGATCCTCGATCTGCGCGAGCGCCCACGCGGCGGTCTCGCGTACCGCGTCGTCGCTGTCCTGACGTAGCGCGCGCTGCAGCGCGGCCGACCCTTCCCTCTGCTCGATGGCGCCGAGCGCCCACGCGGTCATCTCGCGCACGCGCGGGTCGCTGTCGCGCCCGAGCACCGACGCGAGCGCCTGCGCCGCCTCGCGCGACTCGAGATGCCCGAGCGCCCATGCGGCGACGCGCCGCACCGACGCGGCGTCGTCCTGCTGGAGCACGCGGAGCAGCGATGCCACCGCGCTCGTCGACTCGAGCCGACCGACGGCGCCGACAGCGGCCTCACGCACGATCGGCGACTGATCCTGGAACAGCGCCTCGAGCGGGCGCAGCGCGCGGCCATTCTCGATCCGACCGAGCGCCCACGCGGCGTTGGCGCGCACGTCGACGGTCGCGTCGCGCAGCGTGCGCACGAGCGGATCGACCGCCTGCGGCGGCTCGGCGAGCCCGAGCCCGATCGCCGCGACGGCGCGCAGCGAGGCGTCGCTCGCCGAGAGCTTCGCGATGAGCGGCGCCGCGACGCGGTTGTCGTCCTGATGCCCGACGAGCCGGACGCTCACCTCGCGTACGCACGCATCGTCCGAGGACAGCGCATCCAGCGCGCGCGTGACGTCGGCGTCGGACAGATCCCGCATGCGCCCACGGTCGCCGCTCTCCTGACGGCCGGCCGCGCCGAGCGGCGGCGCCGGGATGTCGGAGCCCCAGCCCCAGTTGCCGTTGCCGATCGATTGCGCGGCGAGGCCGCAGATGAGTGGCGGCGCGCCGTGGGCGGCGGCGAGCAGCGCGGCGACGTCGATCGCCGGTGCGCTCGCGGTCGTCGCCTTCGACGTCGGCGCCTCGTCCGGCAGGCCGAAGGGCGCCGGCGCGGCGCGCTCGCCGTGCGAGGTCGCGACCAGCGCCACCGTGGACAGCACTCCAAGAGCTCGTAGCATGATCACTCCAGTGTTCGCGCCCATGAGACTTCGGTCGGGCTCAGGGTGAAAAATCAGCACTTCTGGCGCTTCGCACGACCGCGCATGGTCGTCATGCGCGCGTCGTGCGGTCAGCGATCAGGGATAGGGACGGGGCTGCGGCCAGGGGTGCGGCCACGGACCGGCGGCGTGACCGCCGGCGAGTGCATGGACCGCCATCTCGCGCACGCGCTGATCGGACGACTCGAGCAGCGGACGGATCGCGTCCACCGACGACTCGCCCATCGCCGCGAGGGCGCGGATGTACTTCAGCTGCATCTCCTGGTTGGTCTCGGCCTTGAGTGCCGCCTGCAGCGCGGGCGCCGTCGAGGGATCCTCGATCTCGTAGAGCGCCCACGCGGTGAGCTCGCGGACATGCTCGTCCCGGTCCGAGAGCAGGGCGACGAGCTGCTTCGGCGCCTGCTTCGGCCCGACCTCGCCGATGGCCCACACGGCACGCGCACGCACGTCGGCGTCTGCGTCCGCGAGCGCGCCGACGAGCGCATCCACACTGCCCTTGTCGCCCATCTGGCCGAGCGACCAGGCGGCGGTGCGGCGCACCTTCACGTTCGCGTCCTTCAACGCCGCGGCGAGCGCCTCGACGACGCCGGTGTTGCGCGAGCCTTCACCGAGCGACCAGGCGGCCATCTCGCGCACGTTCTCGTTCGCGTCGCGGCGCAGGGCGGCGACGAGCGCTTCGGATGCCACGGTCTGGTCGGCGTACTCCGCCAGCCCCCACGCCGCGACGCGGCGCAGCGCGGCGCTCGAATCGCTGCGCAGCACCTTGGCGAGCAGCACGGGACGATCGTCCGCCTCCTTGCTCCCCTTCGGCGCGCTCTTCATCAGATCCTGCGCGGTGACCCGCAACGCGCTCGACGCCGCGTCGAGCCCACCGGAGATGGCGCGCGGCACCATCTTATTGATGACCGTGGACACGAGGCCGCCGACCGCTTCACCGGCGCGATCCGCCGCCGCGTCGATCGAGCTGGACGTCGCGTTGTTCACCGCGGTCGACACTTCGGTCGAGTTGATCGTGTGCTGAACCGCGCGCTCGATCGTGCGCTCCTTCATGTGCACGTGGCGCGGCGCGTCGTTGGCGACGTCGAGGTTGGCCTGGGCGCTGTCGCTCACGGCGGGCGCCGCGATGACGACCGCCGCCTGGGCCGTGTCGCGCGCCGTGGGCGTCTGCGTGGCGGTCTGGCGCGCGCTCGCCGGCGCGGGCGTCGCCGCGCCGATCAGGGCGGAGATCATCACGAGTGCGCCGATGAGCGCGGCGCTCTGCCGGCGGCTCGGCGTGGAGTGCCGGAGCTCGGGATCGAGAATGGCGAGCATGCGTCCCTCGAATTCCTTGCGGCGCGCCATCGCGAGGGCGACCATCGGGGTCGTCTCGCGGCGCACCGAGGTCACGATGTCGAGCAGGTGCTCCGCGTAGTCGGTCGCGCGCGTGCCGCACGACAGCGCGAGATCGTCGCACGCGCGCTCGCTCTCGTCGCGCAGCTTGCGGGCGGCGGTCCACACGAGCGGGTGGAACCAGTACACCGCGCACACCAGCCGGCCGAGCGTGTGGCCCGCGAGGTCGCGACGGCGCACGTGCGCCAGCTCGTGCAGCAGGACGGCGAGCCGCCGCTCGTGGCTCCAGCTCTCACACTCCGAGGGGAGCACGATTGTCGGCGTCGCGAGGCCGCAGGCGAAGGGCATCTTCGCATCGGGGCTGAGCAGGAGCCGCGGGGGCTCGTCGAGTCCCATGCGATCGGACACCTCCCACAGCGGCGTCATCCACGACTGGTCGTCGAGCGCGCGGCTGCGACGCACGAGACGCCGCACGACGAGTGACGACCAGGTGAGCGAGAGAAGGATCGCGGCGGCGATGATCGCCCACACGCCGAGCGCGATCGACCAGAGGCTCGCGTTGCGCAGCGCCGAAACGAAGCCGCCATGCGACTCGGCGGGGACGTCGGAGGGAGTCGTCGCACCGTACGACACAGGAAGTACGGAGGGCATCGGCGCCACGCCTTCCGCCGTGACACCGGCGCGCCCCGGGTTGGCGCTCGTCGGCGGCGGCTGTACCGTCGGCGACGCGGCGGCGGACTGCGTCGGCTCCGCGGGAAGGATCTCGAGGCGGAGCGGCGCCCACGCGGTGAGCGCGGGGATCAGCAGAAGCGCGACGAGCGTGACCAGCCAGACGAGGTGCCGCGCCCCGGCCGATGCCCGCTGCATGACGAGCGTGATGCCGAGCGCGGCGACGAGGATCAGCGTGGCCTTGATGAGGAGCAGGACGAGGGGAGCGTTCCAGCTCTGGGTGGCCCCGAGGTCGAGCAGGGAGGCGAGAGTCATCGATCTATCTCCCGTTCTGACGCGCCTGACGGATCGCGCTGCGCAGCCGCTCGATCTCGTTGTCGCTGACGTCGACGTCGGACATGCGGAGGAGCGCCGTGACCGCCTGCTCCGGCGATCCGGCGAAGTAGGTCTGCACGACGTGGGCGAGGACGTCCTCGCGTGCCGTCTCGGTCGACGTCGCCGGATAGTACACGTAGCGGGGGCCGTCTTCCTTGAAGTGGATCATCCCCTTCTCGCCGAGGATGCGCAGCACGGAGCGCACCGCGGAGTAGGTCGGCGGGTCGGGGAGGTCTCCCATGATCTCGGCCACCGTGGCCTCGCCGCGCCGGTGGAGGATGTCCATGACCTGCCGCTCGCGGCGCGACAGGGGATCCAGGTCAGGCTGCTTCTTCATGACGGAAGACGTCGAAGTGTGGTGTGCTGAAAAATCACCTGTGCTGATATTTCAACCGCCGGGACGGATTGTCAAGAGGGAAGTTGTTTTCGGTGATCAGTGATTGGTGAACGGTGATCGGCCGACCTCGGAAGCTCCTGCCGCCCGAGGTCGGCTGTAAACCGTTCACCGATAACCGTTAACGGTCCGCGGGTGGACTACATTTCAATCATGCCCCCTGCCCGCCCCTCCGCCGCCAAGATGATCTTCCGCGCGCTGCTGCGCCGCTGCCCGAACTGCGGGTCGCGGGGGATCTTTTCGGGCTACACGACGCTCAAGGAGAGATGCCCGCAGTGCGGGCTGCGGCTGCACCGGGGGGAGAGCGACTACTTCATCGGCGCGTACCTGCTCAACCTCGTCGCCGTGGAGCTTCTCTTCGCGCTCGTGCTCGCGGTGGTGTTCATCTCGACCTACCCGAACACGCCCTGGGCGCTGCTCCAGTGGGGCGGGCTGGTGCTGATCATCGTCGGCGCGGTGCTGTGCTATCCCCTTTCGAAGGCGCTCTGGCTGGCGGCGGACCTGATCTTCCGCCCGATGTCGCCGGAGGAGCTGGCGTGGCATCGGCGGGGCGGTTCGCTCGACGAGCGGGAGGAGCTGCCGCATCTGTAGGTGAGGGAATGGGGGAATGGGAAATACGGGGATACGGGGATACGGAGATGCGGAAAGACGAACGGCCTCGGGATGCTTCGGCGCTCCGAGGCCATTTTGAGTTCACGGGGTGAACGCGCGCTTGGCTGACCGCTGAGGGCTCGAAAGCTGACTGCTCGCCGGTCCCGATCTCGCCGCTCGCCGCTGACTGCTCGCCACTGGGCTGACCGAGTCGCGCCAAGGGGTCAGAGCCCTCGGGCTGCGCCCTCGGGGTCTGACCCCAATGTCTGACCCCCAGCAGACACGCTCATTTGCCTAGCCAGTACGCCACCTTGATGAGGAAGACGTTGTCCGGGCGCGCAGCGAACAGGTTTCGGTAGTCGCGCGTGGCCGCGAAGGTGCCGACGTCGCGGTCGAACTGATCACGGCCCTGCGTCCAGACGACGAACAGCGTCGAGCCGGGGCGGTACTCCCAGCGCGCGACGGCGCTGGAATGAAAGCTCTTCTCGTTGAAGTCGGCGTCGACGGCCGGGCCGGCATAGGGACGGAAGCGCGCGTCGTACGCGCGTGCACGCGGAGCGGCGAGCTCGCGGACGTTGGTGAAGTGGCCGGCAGTGACGAAAGGCTCGGCGTACAGCTGCAGCGACAGCGTCGGGCGGATCGTGAGATCCATGCGGCCGGTGAAGCTGAGCAGATCCTGGTGCAGACGCCCGAACAGATAGTGCGTCGTGTCCGCGCCGACGTCGCCGACGTTCGCGACCCACTGCGTGTTGTCGCGGTTGTACTGGTAGCGCGTGCCCAGCTCGATGCCGAGGCGCGCCGAGGGGTGGACGATGACGTACGGGCGCACGCGCCAGAGCAGCGAGCGCCCCTCGTCGGCGAGGGTGTAGATCGCCGCAAATTGTGGGGACACGGTCCGTTTCGGATCGGCGGCGACGTTCACCAGCGTGTTGTAGCTCGGCGAGAGTCGGAGCGCGGGACCGCCACGCGCGCAGCGGTCGCAGTACACGCGGCCCGCGTTGTCCACCCACGAGTCGACGCTGAAATACGCGCCGCTCTTCAGGCTGCCGCTCGCATACGCCTCGTACAGCGCGCCGGTGGGCAGTCCGTCGGTCGTGAAGTGGTGCTGCTCGTAGAACTCGAGCGACGCGTTCCGCCACGGCCCCACCGTCTTCGACGGGATGAAGCGCACGTTCGTATTGATGATCTGCTCGTCGGCGCGGGCGAGGAAGCCGAAGTCGTTGGTTTCGTAGCCCGGCGTGACGCGCTGGTACGACGCCGTCGCCCTCACCAGTCCCGCGACCTTCTTCGCGATCACGCGAAGCGACGTCCCCTCGAGCGACGTGCGCGTCGTGTCGACGCCGAGTGCATCGTCCGGACGCTGGTACTCGTGCACCGACGAGCGCTGCGTGCGCGTGATCGCCGCCGCGGAGCCGCGGACGTCGCTCACGGCGACCGACCCACTGAGCTCGTAGCGTCCCTCGGCCCAGCGATGCCGTCCGTCCACACCGGCGGCGTACGCGTCGCGCCGCAGGTAGGGCGACTCGCCGACGCCGAGCGCACGGTCGACCGCGGTGAGCATCATGCCGATCGTGCTCTCACCGCCGCGCATGTCGCGCGTCGCGCGCGCGAGCGCGTACGTCGTCCGTGGCTCGATGGTCGTGCCGCCCGCGGTCACCTGATCGGTGACGGCGCCGAGCACACCGAGCGACGTGCCACCGCCGAGGCGGCCGGTGAGCTTCCCCGCGCCGAGGATGCGCGACGCGCCAGGGATGTCGACACCGTCGGGGGCGAGACCGATGAGCTGCGGGTTGCGTCCGATGCGCCGCGAGTAGAAGAGCTGCTCCGGGTCCGCGCCGAACTGGAAGATCGACATCCCCTCGAGGAAGAAGGGGCGCCGTTCCTCGAAGAAGGTCTCGAACGCGGTGAGGTTGAGCTGCGCCGGATCCGCTTCGACCTGGCCGAAGTCGGGATTGATCGTGCCGTCGAGGGTGAGGTTCGAGGTCAGTCCGTACTTGAGATCCGCGCCCATCGTGCCCTGCTGCGAGCGATGGACGTCGTCGCCACGCATTGCGCCGGTATTCCGCACGAGCATGTACGGCGCGATCTCGAGCCGACGCGGCGAGCCGAGTCCGGCGAGACCGCCGACGTCGCCGAACTGGGAGACGAGGGCATTGCGCGAGCGGCGCAGCAACGGCCAGCTCACGCGCTCGTTCCGGCGCATCAGCTCGCGGATGATCATCACGCCGAAGGTGTGCGACGCCGCCGGCGGGTAGCGGAGCTGGCTGAGCGGGATGCGAAACTCCGCCGTCCATCCGAGCGAGTCGATGCGCGTCCCGACGTCCCACACCGCATCCCAGGAGACATCCTCCTGACCGTCGTCGTAGGCGTAGTAGTCGCGCTTCACGCCGGCCGGGTTCACGGCGAACTCGTAGCCCGTGCGCCGGTCGTGATAGGAGTCGATCATCACCTTGATCTGATCCGACGCGGTGCGCACGTCGCGCCGGCTGAGCAGGGAGCGGATGCTGTCCGGATGTGGATCGTACGCGCGCACGAACACGTAGAGGTTCGCCGCGTCGTACGCGATGCGCGCGTCGGTGCGCATCGTAGCCTCCGCCCCCTCGACCGGATCGAACTGCTGGAACCCGTCGATCGGCGTGCTCACGCTCCATACGGCGTCGTCGTCACGGCCGTCGATCAGCGGCGCGCGCTCGGCGCGCGACGCCATCGCCGACGTGTGCGCCGGTGCGCCCGCCGGTGCCAGCACGCCGGACTCCGTTCCGGCAGACGCCTGCGCGGCGAGCGGTGCGTGCGGCGCGAGCGCGGCGCACGCTCCCGGGCCGACGACGAGGAGGGCCTTCCAAATGAACTGTCGTGCTAAATTTTTAGCACTTACGAGCCGACGACGAGCGTGTGATGACGACATGACGGCCACTCGACGGTGGGAGTTGGGGACTGGTGAGGCTTCGGGTTACCGGGCGGGTACCGAGCGAGGCCCGGGCTTCATCGACGCTCCGATGAAGCCCGGACTTCACCGAGCTAGTGCCGGGTGAGTGCTTCGAGCGCGTTGCGCATGTCGGTCGACGAGGGGATTCCCTGCACTGCGCGCAGATACGCATCGCGTGCCGCAGGGGTGCGGATGGCCCCGCGCTCGGCGAGGGCGATGAGCACGTTGGATTTGTCGGTGGACGACGGGACCAGAGAGTCGACGGCGATGATCGCGAGCGCGACCTCGTTGGACTTCACCGCAAAGGGGATCGCGTCGGTCAGCACGTTCGACAGGTCGGTCGATGAGGCGATGGTGACGACGGCCTTGAAGAAGGCGTCGCGCAACGCGGCGTCGTTGCGGCTGAGATACTTCGGCGCGAGCCCGGACAGCAGGTTCGCCTTGTCGCTGCTGCTCGGGATCGTCGCGGCGACGCGCGCAACGGCGAGAAGCTGATCGCGATCGTCGGTCTGGGCGAACGCCTCGAGCACGGCGGTGCGATCGGTGCTGCTCGCCACGGCGCCGGCCGCCGTCTCGAGCGCGGAGGGAGCGACACCGCCGGTCCGCGACTGCGTCGCGGCCTTCGAGAGCACGGCGCGCAGATCGCCCGAACTCGGGATGTCCTTGCCCGCCTGCGCGACCACACGCTGGAGCTCTGCCGGAGGAAGCTTCTGATCCAGCAGCGCGTCGTAGTGGGCGCGCTTGGCGCCGGAGCTCCTGAGCTGCGCAATGTGCCGCAGCACGGCGTCGGTGCCGCCCTCGGCGCGCCACCGCGCGATGCGCGCTTCGACGTTGACCCCCGCTTCGGCGAAGATCTGCGGAAGGATGCCGGCGAGCCAGCGCTGGGCAGCGTCGTCGAACGGCGCGCTCGTCTCGTTGAACCGATACTGGACGCGCACGGCGTCGGAGCCATCGGCGACTGGCGTGATCGTGACGGCGCGGTCGGAACCGGGCGCCCGCTCGCGGAAGATGGCCACGCTGCCGGCCGACAAACCCGTGATGCGGTCCTCAGCCGGTGAAGTGGTGAAGCGACCCTGGATCATCGCCTGGACGCAGTGATCGCGCGTGATGGCGAGCATGCGAAGGCTGCGCGCCGAGTGATTGTCCACATTGTCGTGCATGTGGAAGGAGGCGTTCGAGTCGCCGAACCGGAGCTGGTCGCAGCTATCGTCGTCGCCGCTCCCCGAGATCGTCTCGGTGACTCCTCCATTCGCTTCGGTGCGGGTGCGGATGGTGTCGACCGCGCCCACCTTCCTGCCGAGCGCGAGACGCGCGCTGTCGAGCTGCTGGACGCCGTTGCCGAGCTTCTGGAGACCCTGGCCGAGTGGGCCGTCAATGGCGGCACGCCAGTTGGAGTCGGCGACGGTGATGCTCTGACTCTGGCTACGGCTCTGGCTCGCGCTCGCCGAATCGGAATGGGTCGCGCTGGCAGACGCCTGTGGCGCCGGCCGAATGGGCTGCAGTGCCGCGAGCGGCACGACGAGGAGCAGAGTGGCGAGCGCGCTCATGAGCGTGCGACCTCGGTTCAGGGGATGGCGGTCGAGCACGGGGTCGAGAATGGAGAGCATCCGGCCCTCGAACTCGGAGCGGCGAGCCATGGCCAGGGCGGCGAAGGCGGGCTGCGCGCTGCGGTGCGCCGGCGTGCCGAGCGACTGCACCATCGAGAGCAGGTCGGCGGCGTAGGTGGATGGCTGCGTCCCGTGGCGGAGCACGTAGTCGTCGCACGCGTGCTCGCGCTCGAGCTGCAGGCGGCGGTTGGCGATCCAGACGAGCGGATCGAACCAGAACAGGGCGAGGGCGACCTGCCCGAGGAGCTGGGTCAGCGCGTCGAGCCGCTTCACGTGCGCCATCTCGTGCACGAGCACGTAGCGACGCCGCTCCTCGGTCCACTGGTCGGCATCCTCGGGGAGGAGCACGATCGGATAGACGACGCCCCAGGTGACGGGGACGCCGAGTCGATCGCCGCGGAGGAGGATGAGCGGGCGCTGGATGCGCAGCGTGTTGGCGAGGCGCTGCGTGAGGGAGAGCCAGCCGCCGTCGTCGATGCGTGCGCCGCGCTTCGCGAGGCGCGCGACGATCAGCGTGCCCACTGCGAGCCGCAGCAGGACGACGGCGGCGCCCAGTGCCCAGACGACGAGCAGGGTGCGAAGGGAGATCGGCGCGGCAGGGGTCGCCGCCGTCGCCGATGCCGCAGGCGTCGTCGTGGCGGGCGCAGTCGCGGTCGGCGTCGTCGCGGCGCTGGCATCTGATGTCGTCGGCGGCGCGACGACGGAGCGCTCGTCGGCCCGAACGGTGGATGCCGTCGCTTCACGGCTGTCGGGACGCGCCACGATCAATGATCCGTCGCGAGACTGATCGACTGGCGTCACGATGCTGGCTTCCGGCACCAGCGAGTGGAGTCGCTCGGGGACCGATACCTGCCAACGCGGACCCCACCACGCGAGCACGGGAAGCAGGAGCTGCACGGCGATCGCGCCGGTCCAGATGGCGTGGCGAACCGCGGCTGGGCGACGACGCAGCAGCGACGTGAGCACGAGCGCGACGAGCAGCACGACCGCGCCGCGCGCGGCGGCGCCGAGGAGGACGGCGGCGACGTCGGTCATGGTCAGCGCCCCTCCTTCTTGGCGGCGTCGATGAGGCGCGACATCCGATCGAGCTCGCCCTCGCTCATCTTTTCGCCCTTGATCGCGAGCAGCGCGGCGACCGCCTGCTCGGCCGAGTTGTCGAAGAACGTCTTGAGGAGGTGGGAGAGCGCCGTCTGGCGCGCGGCGTCGCGGCGCGCGACGGGGAGGTAGACGTAGGCGCGCCCTTCCTCTTCGTGGCGGATGTGCCCCTTCTGCTCGAGGATGCGGAGGAGGGCGCGGACGGCGGAGTAGCTCGGCGCGTCGGGGAGCCCTTCCATCACCTCGGCTGCGGTCGCGCGGCCGACGCGGAAGAGGAGGTCCATGATCTGTCTCTCGCGTCGGCTCAGGTCGCGGCGGTCGTCGGTCACGTCGTCATTCTCCGGTACAGGGGGTGGGGCGTGTGTGCTAGGAAATTAGCATGTGCTAGAATTTTAGCAATAGCGAGTTTTTTCGGGGGCCGGCCACGGCTCCCGACGCACCCGGCCGGCGGCGATCTTCCCCTG
>Ga0207674_10003656_pt1 | contig 18754 bp, 13 predicted proteins | sample KBSCornC72_FD_184303 | JGI IMG/M metagenome (GOLD analysis project Ga0207674, IMG submission 184303) | Corn rhizosphere microbial communities from Kellogg Biological Station, Michigan, USA - KBS Corn C7-2 (SPAdes) (version 2) | ecosystem: Host-associated > Plants > Roots > Rhizosphere > Soil ... | reverse complement strand
GGTATCGAACCATCTGCTGGGCGATCCGGCTGCGCTGGAGGCCGCGTGGGAACGGGATGGCTACTGGTTCTTTCGCGACGTGCTGGACAAGGATGCCGTCGCCCGCCTGCGCCACGTTTATCTGGACACGATGGCCGGGCTGGGCGTGGTGGATGAAGGGCGCACGGATGCGGCGATCTGGAACGGCGCTTCGCTCACCGACTATCCGATCAACAATCATGGCGCGCTGGAGCGCGACCCGCTGTTGGCGCTCAACCCGCGTGACACATTCGTCAACGAGCCGAAGATCCGGGCCTTTTTCGAACAATTGTTCGGGGACGAGGTGTTCTGGGTTCCCAACACCGAATATCATGCGCTGGCGCCGCATGCGGGCGGTGAGGGGTCGGTGTTCAATTATGTCCATGCCGACGGACCCAATAATCCCGGCTTGCCGCTGCGCATCTTCTGGATACCGCTGGTCACGATAGACGAGGATCTCGGCGGGCTGGCGGTTGCGGAAGGTTTGCACAGGCCCCGCATGGGCGACTTTCCGCGCCCGCGCGAGGGGATCGACCAGAATGCGGTGCCGCCCGAAGCATGGCGCCGTACCGTCTACCAGCCGGGCGACCTGCTGGCTTTCAGTATGGAGACTCCGCACAGCGGCCTTCGCAACCGCTCGGGGGACCGTTTCCGACTGTCGATGGACATTCGCGGCATGCGGCGGTCCGAGAATGTGCCGGTAGTCGGCACTGTCGCCGCCGTCGACGCCAGCGCACTCGCGGTCGACGCCGAGGACGGATCGCACCATGTTTTTCGCCTCGACGAAACCACCTATTGCCGCATCGCGCGCGGCCGCCTGTCGGGCATGCCCCTTGCTCTCGGCGAGATCCCGCTCCTTTTGAAGGTCGGCGATCCGGTCTATGTCGCGTCCAATCGCGGCACGGCGACTTTCATCCGACCCCAGCACTGAAGGAACGGGCATGACAGGTACGGACGCGCGGGATGGGGAGTCGCCCGTAACGCTGATCTTGCGCGAATGGCGGTCGGCGTGGCGTCCGGGGCTGGCCGCGCTGGTGGCGGGATCGCTCGGCTACTCTCTCTTTCCGGCCGTCTCCAGCCTGTTCATCGAGCCGCTGGAGACGCAGTTTGGCTGGTCGCGCGGCGACATCGCCTTCGTGCACAGCTTCGGGTTCGCCACCGCCTTCTCGGCGCCGGTCATCGGCCGCCTGACCGATCGGCTGGGCGTCAGGCCGGTGTTGTTCACCGGCCTGCTGATGACGGCGGTCGGCTATATCCTCCTGTCGCGGATGACGGGATCGCTATCCTATTATTACACCGTCTATTTCTTCTTCTCGCTGTGCGGCATGGCGACGACGGGGATCACCGTCACGCGCATCCTGAGCGGCGCGTTCGAGCGGACGCGGGGCACCGCGCTGGCGATCGGTCGATCCGGGCTGGCAGTGGCGGGCGCGCTCATGCCGCTCCTGCTGTTCCCGGTCATGGAGCGGATGGGAACGATGGGCGGCTATCTGGTGCTCGCGGCCTTCACCCTGCTGCTCGCCGCGCCGCTCGTCTGGTTCTTCGTGCCGACCCGCTCGGCGGACCTGCGCAGCGGCCGCATTTCCGTCCATGCCCGCGCGGACCCCTGGCTCACCCTGCTCGCCAAGCCGAAGATCCGCATCCTGATCGCCGCGTCGGTCCTCAACTATGTGCCGGTCGTCGCGCTGCTCTCCCAGATGAAGCCGCTGGGCGTGTCGAAAGGTCTGGATGCGGCGACGGCGTTGGGCGCGGTATCGCTGATGGGCGTCGCGGCAGCCTGTGGCGCGCTGCTGAGCGGCTTGCTGGTCGATCGTTTCTGGGCGCCCGCGGTCGCGTTCATCCTCAACGCCCTGCCCGCGGTGGGATGCCTGTTCCTGCTGAACGACAGCGTGCCGCCTGCTATATTCTATGGCGCGGTGCTCCTGATCGGGCTGGGGCAGGGGGCGGAGATCGACATCGTGGCCTTCATGATCGCGCGCTATTTCGGCCTGCGCAGCTATTCGACCATCTATGGCCTCTCGACGCTGGGCATTGCGCTCGGCGTGGCGGTCGGGGCGAGCGCGATCGGCTATGCCTATGACCTGTTCGGCAATTATAATCTGGCGCTGATGATCGCGTCCGGTTGCTTCGCGCTGGCGTCGTTGCTTTATCTCGCCATGGGGCGCTATCCTGCGCGCATACCCGATTGATCGGTCTCAACCCGGAAAAGCCACTTGGTCAGCGGGCCATGGGTTGCCACACGTCCGGTCCGTCCTTTTTCATGCGAAAGCTGCGCGGGGTCATGCCCGTGTGCGCGCGAAAGGCGTCGCGAAAGAAGCTGACATCGCGATAGCCGACCAGATGCGCGATCTGCTCCACGGAAAATCGCGTCCGCTGGAGCATGGAGAGCGCAGCGTCCATGCGGGCAAGGCGCAGGAAGCCGGCGGGTGATATGGTCATGGCCTGCTGGAACCGTCGCGAGAGGGTACGGGCGCTGACGTGGAACTGCGCGGCGATCGCCGCCGTGTCGATGTCCTCGCGCAGATGCGCGACGATCCACGCGCGCGCCTCGGCCACCAGCATGTCCTCATTGCGGCGCACGGGAAACAGCGTCTCGTCGGGAATACGGCTTTCCCGGATGCCGCACACCCGGCGATAGCGTTCAGCCAGGCCATGCGAATGGATACGTCCGGCCAGCATCGTCACCAGGATGAAGACGGACGATGTCTCGGCGGCGGTCAGCACCCTGTCCTGTTCGGCGATGGCGGCGGCGTGGGAAAAGGCGATGTTGGGATAGCGGCTGCGCACCATCGGCGCATGGCGCGGCGGGATGGCCGCATGGCGGTGGTCGAGAAGTCCCGCTGCGGCGAGCGTCAGCACACCCGACCCCAAGCCGCACAGCCACGCCCCCCGCGCATGATGCCAGCGCAACCAGGCGGCGAGCGGCGGGCTGGGCTCGACGGCGGCGGCATCGGAAAGATCATATCCCGCCGGCAGGACGATGACGTCGAAAGGCCGGTCCGTCAGGCCGAACCGCGTAGGAAGCGCGCCCTCGAATGGCGGGGTCGGCAATGTGGCGTCATACAGCGGGTGCAGGGACAGGGCAGGGGCCAGTTCGGTCAAACCGTCGTCGCCGCCCCCGTGGTTGAGCAGTCCCACCAAATCCGCAAATGGTGCAAAGGCGCCGCGCTGGCTATCGGAAGCGCAGTATACGGCCATCCGCCGCTCCAGGGTCGGGCTTGTCATTATCATCTCGTATAATGTCCTATTTCCCCCTGTTCGACCGTTATTTTTTGGCGCATGTTCAGATATAGCGGCAGGAAGTCGTCCGAAACACGGGGCGGCCGAGTTCGAACCCGGTGCATAAACCGGGCCGCAAGAGACGAAAATTGACATTTCGTCGGGAGGATGAGGCCGCATCAGGTTCGGCCGGTACTGAATGGATAGCCAGAATATATGTTCCACAGGGGAACGACGGGGCAATCGAGCGGTGACCAGACCCGTTTCCGACAACAAGTCGGAGGCGACGGCTGAGATCGTTCGTGACGCAACAAACGGGGAGGATATAAATGAAGACCACAATCTATCGGAGCGTGCCCGCATTATTGTCGAGCGCCCTCGCGCTGGCCGGGGGCATCGCCCATGCGCAGGGGCCACAGGCAGCGGAAACCGCCGCAGAGCGCGGGTCGGAGGACGACATCATCGTCACCGCGCGTCGGCGTGAGGAAAGTCTTCAGGACGTTCCCGTTTCCATCGCCGCGCTGACGCCCACCACGCTCCAGCAGAATAATATCGGCAACGTGGCCGAACTGTCGCGCATCGCGCCCAGCCTCATCTCCAATCCGGGTCAGAATTCGGGCAAGGCCTATCCCGTCTTTGCGATCCGTGGCCAGAGCCAGCAGGAAGCCACGATGCTCGCGGACCCCGCGGTGCCGGTCTATATCGGTGACATCGTGGCGGCGCGAACCCAGGGCGTGAATGGCGCGCTGTTCGATCTGGCCGCCGTCGAGGTGCTGCGCGGTCCGCAGGGCACCTTGTTCGGTCGCAACTCCACCGGCGGCGCGGTCGTGTTGCGCGCGAACCGCCCGGTCGAACGGTTCGAGGGGATGGCGTCCGTTACCGGCGGCAGCCGGGGCATGTTCAATGCCGAGGCGATGCTGAACATCCCGATCAACGATTATATCCAGGTCCGCGTTGCCGGTTCGCACCGCCAGGACGACGGTTTCGTCTTCGACGAGATTCTCGGCCGCAACATGAACGATACCAACCAGCAGGCGGTGCGCGCCGCGATCCGGCTGATCGACCCGGCGAGCGGCATCGAGTCCATCACCACCTATGATTATTTCCATGAGAATGACGGCGGCACCGGAACCTATCTCTGGAAACTGGGCAACACCAACCCCGCCACCGGATCGCGGATCGGCGCGGCCTATGGCGCGCCCCGCCGCTACGTCGATTTCAACACGCTGTTCGCGCAGCAGCAGGCGCGCGGCATGTACCGGATCGCGACGGGCGTCGACGCCTTTACCCGCGTCGAGACGCACACGGTGCAGAATGTCACCACCATCCCGATCCTCGACGGCCTGACGATCAAGAACATCATGGGCTATCGCGAAGTGAAGGATCATGTCGTCGATGATGCCGATGGCACGGTCAACGCGCTCCAGCAGAGCGAGCGGCGTGACTTTACCAAGCAGTTCACGGAAGAATTTCAGGCCTACGGCACGCTCGGCCGTCTCAACTACATCGTCGGCGGCTATTATTTCCGCGAGTCCGGCCTGAACACTGGCATGTCGACCGCTGGCGCGGTCAACCCCGTCAACCCGCTGACCACGGTGCAAAGCGGGCTCATCGGCAGTTATGAGGTGCTGAACAACACCACATTGAGCAATACAGAGGTCGGCGCCGTCAACGAAAGCTATGCCGCTTTCGGCCAGGTTGACTATGAAGTCGTGGACGGGCTGACGCTCACCGGCGGCATTCGCTTCAACACCGACCGGCGTTCCATCGCCGCCTACAACCGCTTCTTCGCCAACTTCGACCCGGACTCCGGCTTTGTCTGCCGCTTCACCCGCGACCTCAACGGCGACGGGGTGGACGAGACCCCGGCCGCATCCGTGCCGCAGAGCCAGTGCGTGGTCAACGCCAAGGCGAAATTCTCCAAGCCGACCTATACGCTGAGCGCCAGCTACCAGATCGATCAGGAGCATCTCGTCTATCTGGCCCATCGCCATGGCTATCGCACGGGTGGCTTCGCGGCCCGCGCGGGCACGGAGCAGGGCCTGCGCCAGACCTTCGCGCCGGAATTCGTCGATGACGTGGAACTGGGCTTCAAGGGCGACTGGCACCTCGGCTCGACCTTCCTGCGCACCAACCTCGCGGGCTATTACGCCAAATATCGCGACCTCCAGCGGGCGCTCACCCAGACCCCGACCGGTGGCGGTCCCGCCACTACCGTCGCGGTCAACATCGGCAAGGCGCGCATCTGGGGCATCGAGGCGGATGTGCTGTTCCGCCCGGTCGAGCAGCTGGAGCTGACCGCCAACTATGCCTATACCAATGCGCGCTATACCGAATTCTTCTTCGGTGGGGTGGATCACAAGAACGAGCCCTTCGCCCGTGCGCCCAAGAATGTCTACACGCTGGGCGCGCGTTTCCGGCAGCGGCTGAACGACCAGCTTGGCGAATTTTCGCTGGGCGGCAGCCTCTATCATACCGATGCGTACAACGGGAACGAGTCCTATGCGGCGGGTCTGACCGACGTGGATGGCTATTCGCTGGTCAACATGGACATGAACTTCCGTGACTTCCTGCGACCGGGTCTGGACCTCCAGTTCTTCGTCACTAACCTGACGAAGAAGAAATATGACTTCCTGTTCGTCAGCATCAACGCGTTTGGCTTCAATACCCACACGCCGGGCACGCCGCGCACCTTTGGCGCGACGCTGCGCTACAAGTTCGGGAGCTGAGCTGACATTTCCCCCTTTCCGTGCCGCAAGGCGGGGAAGGGGGGAGGTTCAGATTGTCAGGGAGACAGTCAGCCCAACCTTACGCCGGGCGTCTGTGAGGTTCGACATGATCCGATCAGAGTGGATCGGACCATGCGCTAGAGCGTTTTCCAAGCAGGTAGAATCACCTGCTGACTCGGAAAACGCGGCAAAACAAGGGCCTGGAGCAGCCGGTCCGATGCAATCGGATCGGAATCTGCTCTAGAATTTGCCCAGCCATGTCTCGGCCTCGGCGAGAGACGTGAAAGCATTGGAATGCACACTTGCGGGATAGACTTCCATGTTCCGGCGGGTTGCGATCTTGGCGAGGGTATTCGCCACCACCACGGCAACCGCGTCGCCCGGGCTATAGACGGTGCGCGTGGCGAGAATCTCCATGACCTCGCGGCTCTGGATCGTCATTCCGGCTGCTTCGATCAGTGCCTTGGCCACGCCGAATTTCTCTCGGCAGTGGCGCAGCGCGTCAATGTGGAGGGCGTGGAAGGTCATTGCTTCCTCGACCGTCCAGAATCCCTGCATGGTGATATGGACGCTGCGTGTCGCGGCATCCAGCTTGATGGTATAGAGTACCTCCGGCCCTTGGCCGGCATGACCGCCTGGCGATGACATAGAGCCTCTCCCTTGTATCCTATGGGAGAGGTACGCCGGACCACCTAATATTCCCTAACCAGTTTGCAAATATTTGGGGTGATGGAGCATCGGCGTTTCAGGCGCCCCCGGAACGCTCCAGTGGTCGAATCTCGATGTCGAAACCGCTGAGCACCGGCATGGCGTTGATCGGCTGGCGTCCTTCACTGAGGCTGGTGAGCGCGTTGACGTTCGCGCCGCGTCCATCTCCCCACCCATGGGTGAGCGTCACGACGCCGGGGCGGAGGGCCTGATCGGGGGATATGATGACCGCAACCTCGCCGTGGGTCGAAATCGCCATCGCGGCGTCACCGGGGGCAAGGCCCCGCGCGGCCATGTCGTCGGGAGTCATTCGCAACGGGTTATGCGGCATGCGCCGCGCGATGGAGGGCAGGTCGCGATACATGCTGTTCTGGACATCGCGCACCCGGCTGGTCGCCAGCCGCAGCGCAGTAGTGGGCCGGTGCGCCGCCGCCAGGTCCGACAGGTCCGCCACGATGTCGGGCGGGGCGACCGCGAAGCGCGGCGGGTCCGCCTCGGCAGGGCCGACCATCATCGGCTCCACCGCGAACAGCCGTCCGCGCGTCTCGGCGAGGAGATCGTCGGCGGGCAGCGCGGAATGGCGCAGAAGGATGCGGAACAGGCTGTCCTCGCCGGGCGCCTCGTCCATCGAAATCGGCACGCCATCGAAGTGGATCGCGTGCCCGGTCCGCCGCGCCAGTTCCCAGAAGACGCGCCAGTCGTCGATCAGCGCGCTGCCATCGGGGCGCGGGATCGCGGGGGTCGAGAAGCGCGCATAGGGTTGTTGCAGGGTGAAGGTCTCCCAATCCCGGCTCATGATGTCGGCGCGCTCCAGCATCATCGGGGGTGGCAGGATATAGTGCGACAGTCGCGACGTCTCGTTGAAGAAGGGGTTGATCGAGACGAGGAGGGGCAGTTGCGCAAAAGCCTCCGCCGCCAGTCCGGTCTGCGCGAGCGCGTTGACCGGATTACCGCCGTCCACGAACAGCGCGCGCACCGCGCCCGGCCCGTTGCCCAATATCGATTCCGGCAGGATGCCGCTCATCCGCTCGCCCATGATGCGGCCATGGCCGAAGGCGTCGCGCCAGCCGCTTTCCCACTCGCGCATCGGCCCGACCGCCTGGGCACGGCGCGGCCAGCGGGCGCCCAGCACGCCGGGGTTGCCGACCCGGTCGCCTTCCCGCGCGAAACGGCCGCACAGGACGTTGAGGCATTCGATGAGATGTTCTGCGAGGTTCGAGAAAGGCCCCATGTCCGGCCCCGTGCCCGACGCCGCCGCGCCGCGCTTGCGGCGGCCGTCGGCATGCGGCTCGGCGAAGGCGCGGGTCAGTTCGATGATGTCGTCGGCCGCCACGTCGCACCGGCGCGCGACCTCTTCCGGCGTGAAGGGATCGACGGCGCGGGCGAGCGCTTCCACCCCCTCGACATGCCGCGCGCAGAAATCGGCGTCGGCCCATCCCCGTTCGAGGATCAGGCGCAGCATGCCCGCGACCAGCGCCGCATCCTCGCCCGGCAGCGGCTGGAGGTGGCGGTCGGCGAAGGCGGCGGTTTCCGTCCGGCGCGGGTCGATAACCAGCAACTGGACGCCACGCGCCTTCGCCTCTTTCAGCGCCTTGACCGGATTTTGCATGACCATGGTGAAGGTGGAGAGCGACACCAGCGGGTTGGCGCCGATGAGGAGCAGCACCTCCGCGCTGTCATAGGGATCCTTGCCCGCCTCCCACACGCCCAGTCGCCGGGCGGTGATCCATTTGGCCGATTGGTCGATGGTCATGGTCGAGAAGAAGCTGTGCGAGCCCATCGCCGCCAGCCAGTCGGGCAGCATGCGGTTGGCGAGGCTGTTGGTATAGCTCATCGTGCCCCGAAAGCCGGCCACCGCGTCCGGCCCGTCGCTGGCGAGGATCGCGGAAACCCGCTCCGCTATCTCGTCCAGCGCGTCGTCGAGCGGAATGGGCGCGAAGCTGCCGTCCGCCTGCCGCTTGAGTGGGTGCAGGATGCGGTCGGGGTGAGCGTGCGCCTCGCCCAGGGTCAGGCCCTTGATGCAGGCATAGCCGCGCGTCAGCACATTGTCATGATCGCCCCGGATGCGCGCGATGGCGCCCCCCGCCTCGACATCCAGCACCAGTCCGCACTGCCCCGCGCAGATGCGGCACGAAGTGTGGACCGTGTGCGAGGGGGCGGTGGCCATCAATTCGCCCTGACGAAGCGATTCTTGATATCGCCGAAGATATAGCTGCTGTTCGCCTCGTCATCGAAGGCGTCGAGCGTCCAGCCGCCGGGATGGATGCTGGTGCGGATCGCCTCCGGTTCGGGCAGGACGGCCACTTCGTCGCCCTGGATATAGAAATCCCGGCCGCTGATATGCCCCGCCGCGTCGGTGCACAGCCAGACGACCAGCGCGGCGACATGCTCCGGCAGGGCCGTCATGCGCGGAGCCGCCATCGGACGGTTCCAGAGCAGGGGAATGCCCAGCCGCGCCGTCTCGTTGATCGTTTCTTGAATTTCCGGTGTGAAGGTGCCGGTCAGGTGCGAGACAGGCCGGATCAGGTTGGCGCGAACGCCAAATTCGCCCAGATCGCGCGCGATGGAACGGGTGAAGCCCAGCAGGCCTTCCTTTGCCGCTGAATAATTGCCCATGCCCCAATGGCCGAAGCCCGATGGCGAACCGGTGTTGACGATGACCCCGCCGCGCTGCGCGATCATGTGCGTGGCGGCGGCGCGGCAGGTATGGAAGCTGGCGGTCAGGCTGACGTCCATGCACAGGTTCCAGTCCTGGTCCGTCATCTTGTCGATCCGCGCGGGGCGCACGATGCCCGCGTTGTTCACGAGGATGTCGATCCGGCCGAAGCTGTCGATGGCTTGCTGCACCGCGGCCTCCGCGCCTTCGCGCGTGGCGACGGTGGAATATTGCGCGACGGCCTCGCCGCCCGCATCGCGGATTTCCTGCGCCACGGCGTCGGCGAGGCTGCTGTCGCCCGCTTCGGTTCCGTAGGACCCGCCACCCAGATCATTGACGACGACCTTTGCGCCCTGCGCAGCGAGCAACATCGCTTCAGCCCTGCCGATGTTGCGGCCCGCGCCCGTCACCAGCGCCACCTTGCCCGTCAGTCTCTGCATCGCCATCCTCTTCCCCTATGTCCGGTATCGGCATCATAGAATATGACCGAACTCCTACACGAGTCCGACGGGATCATGCCTGTGATCCTTGGCGCAACTGTTGTGAATATCGGTGGCGATGCGCGGGCGTCGGCTTTGGCTAGAGCCTTTCCGAAGTCGGCGGGCACAGAGGGAAGGATCGAGACGATGAACAGTGCGTGGGACATAGCGTGCGCGCCGAATTTCCGGGACATGGGCGGATGGCCGGTCGCGGACGGCGGTCATGTCCGGCACGGGCAGCTGTTCCGGTCGGAGGCGATCTGCATGCCGGGAGTAGAGGATGCCCGGCGGCTGGAAGCACTCGGCATCCGCCTCGTCTGCGATCTGCGCAGCGGGCGGGAGCGGGAGACAGCGGTCAGCCATTGGGCGCGGGCCGGGGCCGGGGCGGAGGTGCTGGAGATGGATATCGTGGCCGATATCCGCGCGACGGCCGATCCCCTCGCCGCGATGCGCGACGACCCCACGCCTGCCGCCGTCGAGCGGTTGATGATCGCCACCAATCGCGCGCTGCCAGCCGCCTGCGCCGAGCATCTGGATAGATTGTTCGGGCGGTTGGCGGACGGCGATCATCCGGCGGTGATTCACTGTACGGCGGGCAAGGACCGGACCGGCTTCTTCGCCGCCATGATCCTGCATGCGCTGGGCGTGGCGGAGGATGACATCATGGCCGACTATCTGGCGAGCGGCGAGCGGCGCAATCCGGCCGTCGTCGCCGCGACGCGGGCGATCATGGAGGAGGGGCTGGGTATCGCTGTCGACGAGGCGGTGCTGGAGGCGCTTGCCGGGGTCAGGCCGGACTATCTGGCGGCGAGCCTGGGAGCGGCCCGTGAAGCGCATGGCTCCATCGACGCCTATCTCGCCGACGCGGCTGGGCTGACGCCGGAGCGGGGCGCGGCGATGGAGCGGGCGCTGGTGGTATGAGGGGAGGGCGAGTGTCCTGCCCACTTCGGCGCTGGGAGTGAGATGACATCAGACGGAGTCATGTCCCCTCCGTTCACTTCGAGCGAAGTCGAGAAGCCATTGCGCGATGTGTCTCGACTTCTTTCCGGGATGAGTGGCCATGCTTTCGCCCGAGACACTTTACCGCTGCCAATCGTGACACTTTACCCGAAAATCGCGGTAAAGTGTCAGGGCTGAAAAAACCTGACCAGCCGGAAATGGAGGATTCCCATGGAGTCGGGCGGCTGCTAGATTCCTGCTATGTTCCACCAGCCCGATCTGTTCGCCGCGCCGGAAAAGCTGGCACAGCCAGTGGCTGCGCCGCGCGCTTTCGACCTGCCTGCGCTGATCGAGCGGATTGCGGACGTGTCGCCCCGGCCTCGCTACACCTTCATGGTGCTGAACCTCATCGCGCGCGCGGCGGGACGGACCGGCAGCGCCGGACCCTATGTGCAGGAGGAGGGGCGACAGGTGCCGGTTCGCGACTGGCTCTGCGATGCGCTCGTCCCCATGGCGCAACGGGACGCCCGCCGCATTGCCATAGTTCGGCAGGTGAAGCGCGACCTGGAGCGGGACGGCCTCTTGCCCGCCGACAATATAGCGGCGGAGCGCGTGATCGAGAGCGAGGTGCGCGAACGGGTGCGGCGATCGGGCCGGTGCAACGTCAGCCGCGCCGTATCCGACCTCGTCCGTGCCGGCCTGCTGCGGCGTCACTATCAGGGCTATCGGGTCGACCATCCCAATCGCGGCGCGCAGCGCGAGGCGGTCTATACCCTGTCCGACGACGCGCGCCGTGCTTTGGGCGCAGGCTGAGAACCCAATTCAGGATATAGCGTAGCCCCCATCGACGGTGAGGTGATGGCCGGTGATATAGCTGGACGCCTCGCTGGCGAGGAACAGGATGGCGCGGGCCTGCTCGACCGGCTGCGAGATGCGGGCGAGCGGGATTCTGCCCGGCGCCATCATTGGACCGCGCATCACGATGTCATTGCCCATCGCCGTTGCGCCGCCGCTGGCGGTGCCGCCCGGCTGGACCGAGTTCACGCGGATGCCATGTTCCGCAAACTCGACCGCCGCGGCGCGCGTCATCGCATCGACACCCGCTTTCGCCGAGTCATAATGGGTGTTGTTGAAGATCGTGGGATGCGCCGCGCTGACTGACGAGACGTTGACGATGGAGCCACCGCCGGCCTGATCCCGCATGATCTTGATCGCCTCGCGCATCATCAGGAAGGTGCCGCGCGTGGTGACGGCGTGCATGATGTCCCATTCGGACGCGGGCATCGCCATGGTGTCGGCCTTGCGGCGATAGGCCGCGACGTTAGCCAGCACGTCGAGCCGTTGGAACAGACTCCTTGCCCGGTCGAACAGGGCCTTGACCTGATCCTCGTCAGCGATGTCGCATACCGCGAAATCCGATCCTGTCGTCTCGGCCGCTTCCCGCACCGCCTCCTCGACCACATCGACGAACAGGACGCGAGCGCCTACCTGCGTGAACAGGGTCGCCGTGGCGCGGCCGATGCCCGACCCCGCGCCCGTGACGATGGCCGTCCTGCCTTCGAGGCCAAAGACGGAAAGGGCGGACGGCTGGGTCATTATGATTCCTTGAGATTGCGGGGAAGGGGGCAGCGCATGCCGGCGGGATCCCAGATGAGGTGAAGCGAATCCATATCCTTCACGGCTCTGAATGGGTTATGCGCCGGCCGGTCGGGGTCGGGGTCGGGTCGAGGCGGAAGTCGGGGATCGCCTTCAGCCACTCCTCCAGGAACACGTGGATTTCCGCGCACCAGCGAATTTGCCACGCATTTATGCGGGCCGATGCCAAAAATGTTGTGCACCGGATCGCGATCGAAATCGATCTCCAGCGGATTGCCGTAGAGCCTGCCGTCCATGCTCGACAGGGAGATAGGCACCACGATAGAGGTCAGACGGGATCCGCCGCCACATGCTCTCCTCTCGCGCCCTTTACGTCAGGATATAAGATATATGTCTTAACCGCAAGCGCGGGACGCCTGTCTGTTTCGGTTCTGCACATAAAGTAGGATGGCGACCCTTCCCATCCCATTCGCAGGGCTATACACCCCGCAGGTGCCGACCGTGCGCCGGGGACCGCTTCGAGTTGACGGAACGAGCCAGACAGAATGACAAAGATCTTACCCGCGCGGCTGAAAGGGACGCCGCTGGCGATCGTGGAAGCGGCCGAACGCCTGTTCGGTGAATTCGGGATAGAGAGTGTTTCGCTGCGCCAGATCCGTCTGGAGGCCTGTGCGGGGAACAACTCCGCGATCAGCTATCATTTCAACGATCGGGCAAAGCTGGTTCGCGCCATCTGGGAATGGCGCCTGCCCGAACTTGAGAAGATGCGGCGCGCGCTGCTCGACCGAATGGCGGAAGAGGGAACCTTGGCCGATCCGCAAGCCATCCTGCGCGCCCTCATCTTGCCCAATTATGAATTGAAGGACGCGGCGGGCATGCATCGCTACGCCTCTTTCTTCCGTCATGCCATTCGTTGGCAGCAGGGTGCGGCCATTCGCCAGGACGCGCTCTATCTGACACCGGCGAGCAGCGAAGCGGTCGCGCTCTTCCACGCCCTTCGTCCGGATGTTCCACCCGACCTGCTGGACTATCGGCTGCGCCATGGATGCTGCATGTTCTTTGACATGATCTCCGAGCGGGACGCGGCGATCGCCAGCGGCGTTGCAGTCGAGCCGGAGGAAACCTTCCTGAACGAGGGTATGGCGATGCTGGAGGCGCTCTGCCTGCGACCCGCGCTCTAGGAACTGGCCCGGCAATGGGGGTGATGGCCCGGTCCACCATCCACCCGTGTTACTTGCGGATCGTGGAAATTCGACGACATGATGAATTCATTGCGCGATCGATCGACGAGAATCGCCGATAGTGGCCTTCAATATCCGCAACAGTGGCTGATCCTGCAGCCGTGATTGATCGGCATGCGCTGCGTAAATGAGTCCTATTTCGCGTTCGAAGTCGAAGTCGGCCAGCCGGGGACGGGCGACGCCATGCGCCTTGAAGCAGTCTGGCATGACTGTGACGCCCAACCCGGCGCGGACATAATCAAGCGCTCTGCTTTCGTCGCTGGTGCGCGCAAGGAAGGATGGGCGGACGCCCCTCAACGTGAAAAAACGGCTGGTTTCCGCTAGGAGCTCGCACGACTTCCTGACAATCATCGCATTGTCCGCGAGTTCGCCGGCCTCGATCACATGTCTCAACGCGAGCGGGTGGTCCATGGCGACGGCGAGCGAATAGCCTTCCGTCAGGAGATGTTCGCGCGGCAGCCGTTCGTTTTCCTGTCGCAAGATCGTCAGCGCGACGTCGATCCTTCCGCGCGCCAGCTGATCAGCCAGATCACGCTCCCGTCCCTCGACCAGTTCGACGCGGTGATCTGGACGAGCAGGCGCTGCGGCGGCGAGGAACCGTGCGATCCATTCGGGCGGGATGCTGGCGAGTATCCCCAGGCGGAGGGTGGTCACCGGCGTTATCCCCTGGATTTCTCGCTCGGCCAAAGCAAATTCGGCTTCGATTTTTCGCGCATGTTCAGCGAGCCGGACGCCGGCTTCGGTCAATTCCACGCGCCGGTTGGTCCGGTTGAACAGCGTCCGACCCAAAACCCCTTCGAGCTTGCTGATGCCCACCGACAAAGTCGGTTGGGACACGTTGCAGGCCGTTGCCGCCTTGGAAAAATTTCCCCGCTCTATGACTGCCAGGAAATAGCGCAGAAGGTAACGATCAATCATAGAAATTATCTATGATGAACCCATATCGTTTTCAATTTTTCTTTGCTTGCGCAATCCGATAAATCCCTTCGGGAGAACAGGTGATTGGAGAGTGCGCGTGGAACTGGATTTCCGACTGGGCGAGATGGCCGACGCGATCCGGGAGAGTAGCCGCCGGTTCGCCGCAGACCGGATCGCACCCATCGCCGCCGCAATCGACGCGGAGGATCGCTTCCCCCGCGAACTCTGGCCGGAGATGGGCGCGCTGGGCCTGCACGGTATCACGGTCGACGAGGCATATGGCGGGCTGGGGCTCGGCTATCTCGAACATGTCGTCGCGGTCGAGGAAGTGGGTCGCGCTTCCGCGTCGGTGTCGCTCAGCTACGGCGCGCATTCGAACCTGTGCATCAACCAGCTTCATCGCTGGGGCAATTCCGACCAGAAAGCCAAATATCTCCCGAAGCTTGTGTCAGGCGAGCATGTCGGCAGCCTGGCGATGTCGGAAGCGGGCTCGGGTTCAGACGTCGTTTCGATGAAGCTGAGGGCCGACCGGGTCGACGGCGGCTGGCGGCTGAACGGGACGAAGTTCTGGATCACCAACGCACCCTATGCCGATACGTTGATCGTCTACGCAAAGACTGCTCCGAGCGCGGGATCGCGCGGAATATCCGTCTTCCTGATCGAGAAGGACTTTCCAGGCTTCTCCATCGGCCAGAAGATCGACAAGGTCGGCATGCGCGGTTCGCCGACCGCGGAGCTGGTGTTCGATGATTGCTTCGTACCTGACGAGAATGTCGTCGGGGCCGTCAATGAGGGCGTGAAGCTGTTGATGAGCGGACTCGATTATGAGCGCGTGGTTCTCTCGGGCCTGCAACTCGGCATCATGCAGGCGTGCATCGATACCGTGCTGCCCTATGTTCGTGAGCGTAGGCAGTTCGGAAAGCCGATCGGCAGCTTCCAGTTGATGCAGGCGAAGATCGCCGACATGTATGTCGCGCTCAATTCCTCGCGCGCCTACACCTACGCCGTCGCGCGGGCGGCCGATGCCGGGCGGACGACACGCTTCGATGCGGCGGGCGCCATCCTGCTGTCGTCCGAGAACGCGGTGAAGGTCGCCGGAGAGGCAATTCAGGCGCTCGGCGGCGCGGGCTATACGAAGGATTGGCCGGTGGAGCGCTATTGGCGGGACGCCAAGCTCCTGGACATCGGGGCGGGCACCAACGAGGTCCGCCGCATGTTGATCGGGCGCGAGTTGATCGGCCACGACGCGCCTAGCGCGCAATAAGGTGGCGCGATGACCCTGCTCTCCACTTCCATCGACACCACAGGCGAGGCCTTTGCGGCCAACCGGGCGCATAACCGGGGGCTTGCCGAGAAGCTGCGGGCGGATGTCGCGGCGGTGGCGCTGGGCGGATCGGAAAAGTCCCGCGAACGCCATGTCGCACGCGGCAAGCTGCTGCCGCGAGACCGTGTCCATCGGCTGCTTGATCCGGGGTCGCCGTTTCTGGAGCTTGGCCAGCTCGCGGCCTGGGGCATGTACGATGATGAAGCCCCCGGAGCGGGCATCGTCACCGGCATCGGGCGCGTGTCGGGCCGCATGTGCATGATCGTGTGCAACGACGCCACGATCAAGGGCGGCACTTATTATCCGATGACGGTCAAGAAGCATCTGCGCGCGCAGGAGATAGCGGAGCAGAACCGGCTGCCGTGCATCTATCTGGTCGACTCGGGCGGTGCGAACCTGCCGCACCAGTCCGAGATATTCCCGGACGCGCAGCATTTCGGACGCATCTTCTATAATCAGGCGACCATGTCGGCCAAGGGCATCCCCCAGATCGCCTGCGTCCTGGGGAGCTGCACCGCCGGCGGGGCCTATGTGCCGGCCATGTCGGACGAGACGGTCATCGTCCGCGAGCAGGGTACGATCTTTCTGGCAGGCCCCCCGCTCGTCAAGGCGGCGACCGGGGAGGAAATTAGCGCGGAAGCCCTCGGCGGGGGGGACATGCATGCTCGCAAATCGGGCGTGGTCGATCATCTCGCCGCTAATGATCTGGACGCACTGCTGAAAGTCCGCGAAATCGTGGCGGCGCTCAACAGCGTTTCGGACGTTGATATCGAGATCAAGGAACCGCAGTCACCCAGGTTCGATCCGGACGAATTATACGGCATCGTGCCACAGGATATCCGCGCGTCCTACGATGTTCACGAGGTCATCGCGCGGATCGTGGACGGATCGGATTTCCAGGAGTTCAAGCCGCTCTACGGCACAACGCTGGTCACCGGCTTCTCGCGCATCTGGGGCATGCCGGTCGGAATCGTTGCGAACAATGGCGTGCTGTTCTCGGAAGCGGCGCTGAAGGGCGCCCACTTCATCGAGCTTGCGTGCCAGCGGCGCATCCCGCTGCTGTTCCTGCAAAATATCTCGGGCTTCATCGTCGGCGGCAGGTATGAAGCCGAGGGGATCGCGAAGCATGGCGCCAAGCTTGTCACCGCCGTCGCCACCGCCACCGTGCCCAAGATCACCGTCCTGATCGGCGGCAGCTTCGGCGCGGGCAATTACGGCATGTGCGGTCGCGCCTACGGCCCGCGTTTCCTGTTCACCTGGCCGAACAGCCGCATCTCGGTGATGGGGGGCGAACAGGCCGCGTCGGTGCTCGCCACCGTCCACCGCGATGCCGCCAGGTGGACGCCCGAGGAAGTCGAGGCGTTCAAGGCCCCGGTGCGTGAGCGCTATGACGAGGAAGGCAATCCCTGGAACGCATCGGCCCGGCTGTGGGACGACGGGATCATCGACCCCGTCCAGACTCGCGACGTGCTGGGTCTGGCGCTCGCCGCCTGCCTCAACGCGCCGATCCCCGAGCGTCCGGCGTTCGGCGTGTTCCGGATGTGAGCGGGCCCGACCGCTATCGCCGCCGAATGACCGCGTCAGGAGAGTAGAGATATGTTTACCAAAATCCTGATCGCCAATCGGGGCGAAATCGCCAGGCGCATCCTGCGCACCGCCCACGCGATGGGGATAGAGGTGGTCGCCGTCCATTCGGATGTGGACGCGCGGATGCCGTTCGTGATCGAGGCGGACGAGGCGGTGTGTATCGGCCCCGCCACCGCGAAGGACTCCTATCTACGTCAGGACCGCATTCTGGACGCCGCCAGGGCTACGGGCGTGCAGGCGATCCATCCAGGCTATGGCTTCCTCTCCGAGAATGCCGTGTTCGCGCAGGCCGTGGCCGACGCCGGCATCGCCTGGATCGGGCCGAAGCCGGCAAGCATCCTCGCGATGGGGCTGAAGGATGCGGCCAAAAAATTGATGCAGGACGCCGGCGTTCCCACGACCCCGGGCTATCTAGGCGAGGACCAGTCACCCGATCGCCTGAAGAGCGAGGCCGACGCGATCGGCTATCCTGTCCTCATCAAGGCGGTCGCCGGCGGTGGCGGCAAGGGCATGCGGCGGGTCGATGCGGCCGACGATTTCCTCGACGCGCTCGGATCGTGCCAACGCGAGGCGGCAGCATCCTTCGGTGACGATCATGTCCTGATCGAGAAATATATCCTCTCGCCCCGCCATATCGAGGTGCAGATATTCGGCGATATGCACGGCAACGTCGTCCACCTGTTCGAGCGCGACTGCTCGTTGCAGCGCCGCCACCAGAAGGTGATCGAGGAGGCGCCAGCCCCCGGCATGGACACGGCCACGCGCCAGGCGGTTTGCGCGGCTGCGGTAAAGGCGGCGCAAGCGGTCGATTATGTTGGGGCCGGCACCATCGAGTTCATCGCCGACGGCAGCGAAGGGCTGCGCGCCGATCGCATCTGGTTCATGGAAATGAACACGCGGCTTCAGGTCGAGCACCCGGTGACCGAAGCCATCACCGGGCAGGATCTGGTGGAGTGGCAACTGCGCGTCGCGGCGGGCGAGCGGCTGCCCCTGATGCAGGATGCGCTGCGCATCTCGGGCTGGGCGATGGAAGCCCGGCTTTACGCGGAGAACCCGGCGACCGGCTTCCTGCCCTCGACGGGGCCGCTGGACCATCTCCGCTTTCCCTCCGGCGTCCGCATCGACAGCGGTGTGGAGGAAGGGGGCGAGGTCACGCCCTTCTACGACCCGATGATCGCCAAATTGATCGTGACGGGGCGGACGCGGACAGCGGCGGCTTCCGCGCTCGCGAAAGCCTGCGGGGAGGTCGAGATATGGCCGGTCCGAACCAATGCCGGCTTTCTCGCTCGCGCGGCCGCGCACCCGGATTTCGTCGCCGGACGCGTCGATACCGGTTTCAT
>Ga0207674_10003654_pt1 | contig 18759 bp, 14 predicted proteins | sample KBSCornC72_FD_184303 | JGI IMG/M metagenome (GOLD analysis project Ga0207674, IMG submission 184303) | Corn rhizosphere microbial communities from Kellogg Biological Station, Michigan, USA - KBS Corn C7-2 (SPAdes) (version 2) | ecosystem: Host-associated > Plants > Roots > Rhizosphere > Soil ... | reverse complement strand
CACGCGGGACCCGCTCTGGTGACGCCGAGCGCGCAGTGCATCGGCGAGCGCGCGTACCGCTACTGCGTCGTGCCTCTCGGGGCGGAGATGACGCTGCCGCGCGCGGCGCGCGAGATCCGCGAGTGGCTCTCGCCCCCGTGGAGCGGCCAGGGCGACTCGGCATCGCACTCCTTCTATTCGCTCGAGGGCGACCTGGCGGTCCAGCCGTCGGCGCTGCGCGCAGGTCCGGACGGCGGGGTCGTCGCGCGTGTCTTCAATCCGTCGCGCGGCGCGGCGTCGGCGACGCTTCGCTTCGAGCGGCCCGCGCTCGATGCACGTGCGGTGGATCTGCGCGAGGGGGACCTCGAGCTCGGCAATACCGGACTCGACATCGTTCGCACCGCCGCGCCACCCGATGTCGTCGACGGTGCGGTCCTTGTCCGGCTCGCGCCGTACGAGATCGGCACGTACCTCGTCCGCCTCGCCTGAAACGCGGTACCTCTTTTGTGTCATGCCTCGTCGCACGAACGTGTGACCGGCGAGGGACAGACACGAGCCACCTCGCGATCTAACGTCGCGGCATGCGCCGGACGCTTGCGCTCGCTCTCGCACTGCTCGCGGTCGTGGCTACGCCGGCCGCCGCCGATGACGACCGCACTCATTTCCGGCGGACGACACCACGCGCGACGCTCGAGGATGTCTCCGGGACATTGACACTCGGCGTTCCGAGCGGACGCGCCTGGGGCATCGAGAGCGAGCTTCGTCCGCTGCCTCCAGAGCGCGCCCTCGCCTTTCGCCTCGCCGTTTCAGATGACGAGGTGCGTGAGGCCTTCGCCCGCATCGCCTACTACGCGAGTGCGACCGGCCGGCCCCGGCAGATCGCCATCGCCGACAGCGAAGCCGTGGCCGCCGGCGAGGGCCGCGTCCTTTTTGTGCCGCTCGAGCCGCCCCCAGGCGCAGTGGCCTACCGGGTCCGCGTCCTGGCGCGCCTGCGATCGGGCGCCGAGCGATCGACCGACGACGCCATTACGGCGCGTGTAACGCTCATCGATCGGGCGGCCACGCGTTTCGGCTCGCTGTTCTCGCGGCTGCTGCCCGACGCGCCATGACATTAGACTCACCGCGAAATGGCGACCGTCACTTACGACCACGTAACGAAGTCCTTCGGGGACTTCACGGCGGTCAAAGACCTGAACCTGCAGGTCCGCGACGAGGAGTTCCTCGTGCTCGTGGGTCCATCGGGCTGCGGCAAGACGACAGCGCTACGCATGCTCGCGGGACTCGAAGAGCAGACCTCAGGCGACATCTTCATCGGCGAGCGCCGCGTCAACGACGTCGCGCCGAAGGACCGCGACATCGCCATGGTCTTCCAGAACTACGCGCTGTATCCGCACATGAGCGTCTACGACAACATCGCGTTCGGTCTCAAGCTGCGCAGCGTCCCGAAGCCCGAGATCGAGCGACGAGTGAACGAGGTCGCCGAGATGCTCTCGATCGGTCAGCTCCTCAAGCGCAAGCCGAAGGAGCTCTCCGGCGGTCAGCGGCAACGCGTAGCTGTCGGTCGCGCGATCGCGCGCGAGCCCGCCGTCTTCCTGATGGACGAGCCACTGTCGAACCTCGACGCGAAGCTGCGGATCCAAACGCGTGCCATGCTGCAGAAGCTCCATCAGCGACTCCTGCGAACGACCATCTATGTCACGCACGATCAGGTCGAGGCGATGACGATGGGTGACCGCATCGCTGTGATGAACGCAGGTGTTCTTCAGCAGCTCGACACGCCCGAGAATCTTCACGAGCGTCCGACGAATCTATTCGTTGCGGGTTTCATCGGATCACCGTCGATGAACTTCTTCCCGGCGAAGATCGTCGGCTCGGGAAGCGGCGCTGTGGCCGACGCCGGATTCTTCCGCGCGCCGGTGAAGGGACAGGCCGCCGAGGCAACAGGACGCGACGTCATTCTCGGTATCCGGCCTGAGGACATCGACGATCTGGGCAACGCGCAGCAGAACGGCCACTTGCCCGTTGAGACAAAGGTGGAAGTCGTTGAGTTCCTTGGCAACGAGCTGCAGCTTCAGCTGTCGGCGGACGGACAGACATTCGTGGCGCGCGTGTCGACGAGCACGCAGACCCGCCCAGGCTCGACGCTGCGCGTGGGCTTCAATCTGAAGAAGCTTCACGTCTTCGACAAGGCCACGGAGGCCGCGCTTCGGTGACGCTCCGGGGAAGCATCCAAGACTTCCCGCTGCGATCGGTCCTCGAGATGCTCGCCCAGACCAAGAAGACCGGTGAGCTGCAGCTACGCGCAGGCGATCAGGTCGGCGCGTTGGGCCTCGCCGATGGCCGCGTGGTGACGGCGGTGTTCGGCGAGGAAGAGCCGCTGCTCGCACTGAACACGATCTTCGCTCTCGGAGATGCGGAGTTCGAGTTCACGCCGTGGGATGACGCGCCGCCAGCGAATCTCGAAGGAAAGCTAGACGAGCTTCTTCACAAGGCCGGAGAAGCCAAGAAGGCACGCGATGAAGCCCTCCGCAAGGCAGAGGAAGAGCGACTGGCCGCGATCAAGAAGGCGGAGGAAGAGGCAGAGGCCGCCCGCAAGAAGGCGGAAGAGGAGCGCGAGGCCGAGCGCAAGCGAATGGAAGAGATTCGCGCGCTCATTCCGAGCGACGACATGCCGTTCCGTCTTTCCGAGCGCGCTGTCGATCAGGGTGCGGTCACGCTCACATCGGAGCGTTGGCGGGTCGTACTCGCGGTGAACGGCGAGCGCGACGTGGACGCGATCGCGGAGATACTTCATCTGGATCACAACGCGGCGCTCACAGCGCTGGCGGCTCTCGTCCGCGACTCGGTGATCGAGCCGATCGCCAGGGCGACCCCGGCACCGGCCCCCGAGGCGCCTGCGTACGAGGCGCCGGCGCCGGAGACGCCTACCGCCGAGACGGCCGCTACCGAGACACCGACCTACGAACCGCCCGCGTTCGAGCCGTCCGTGCCGACGTTCAAGCCGTCCGCTCCAACGTTCGAGTCCTCCGCTGCCGCTCCGACGTTTGATTCGGCTGCGGACACGTTCGGATCGCCGAGTCCCGAGGGCGCGCCAACCGAGGAGATCCCGGCACCGGTGCAGGATTGGATCACGCCCGACCAGGCCATCCCGACAGAGGACTGGACGGCCACACCGGTCGAGCAGGCGCCGATATCCGAGGTCGCGCCACAGTGGCCGGCCGAGACCCCCGCGCCCGCGCAGGACTGGATCACCCCGGACGCTGCCGCACTGTCGTCGATGGACGATCGTCTCAGTGCGCTGTCCGGAATCTTCGGGCCGGCTCCGACAGAACCGGAGGCTCCCGCCTCCGCCGAGCCACCGGTCAGCTCATGGGCACCACCCGCGGCCGATCAATGGGGCACCCCAGCGCAGTCGGCCCCCGGAGCGGAACGCTGGACCAAGCCCGCGGCACCGGATCCCGCGTCCGAGTCGACCTCCGACGACCCATGGGGCGCACCGCCTCCGTTGAGGCCGGCGCCGTCGTCGTGGTCGCCGCCACCGTCCGCGCCCGCCCCGGAGACGGACACCTGGGTCGCGCCCACGCCACCGCCGGCAAAAAGCACCTGGTCTGCACCCGCAGCCCAGGACACGACCTCCGCAGACCCGTGGGGATCCCCCGGAGGCGCCGCCTCGCGCATTCCGCCGCTCAGGCCCCCGGAGACTCCGGCTCCTCCTGTGGAGGAGTGGAATACGCCTAGCGCCGCACCGCCGGAGAAGAAGAAGCGCGGGCTGTTTGGGTTCGGGCGCGAGAAACCTGCCCCGGCGCCGGTCGCGGGCACGCCGCTGCCGACTGCCGGCGTCAAGGGTAGTCGCGCCGGCGCCGTCGCGGCGCTCGCGAACGCGCTCATCGCGGAATACAACAACGGCCAGTACGGCAAGAGCCGTATCGAGGAGCGCATCGCCAACCTGCTGATGCGCGTCGACGAGCAGGCCGATCCCATCGATCGACCGCTGCCGATCGTGGACGATCGCATCGACGTGGAGGCGCTCGAGCGTGAGCAGCTGGCGGACTCGCAGGCACTTCCGTACCTCGCGCTGCTGGTGACGACGATCTTCGCGGACGCCGAGAAGACGTTCGGCAAAGACAAGGCGAAGAAGGGGTACAAGGCCGCGACGAAGAGCGTCATGCTCGGCGACGCCAGCGTGCTGTCGTCGCCTGAGCTCGCGGGCAAGCTCCCCAGGGTCTGAGCGACAACAACTTCCTCGGCGTCGACCTCGGCGGTACGCACATCCGCTCGGTCATCGCCACGCTCGACGGCGAGAAGGCAGAGATCGTCGCGCGTGATGAGCGCCGCACGCCGCGCGACGGCGCCGAGTCCATCGTTCGCGCGATCGCGGACTCCGCCCGCGCGAGCGCTCGTGATGCCGGCCTGCCGCTTCACGAGATCGTCGCCATCGGCTGCGCCGCGCCGGGCCCGCTCGACCATCGCACCGGTCTCGTGCACGAGGCGCCGAATCTCGTCGGGTTCATCGAATTCCCGCTTGCCGAGCGACTATCCGATGCCCTCGACGGCACGACCGTATTCCTCGACCGCGATACCGCGATGGCAGCGATCGCCGAGGGCCAGGCTGGCGCCGCACGCGGCGCGCGCGACTTCATCTACGTGACGGTGTCGACCGGTCTCGGCGGAACGATCGTTAGCGGCGGCCGCATGCTGCGTGGCGCGACGAACACCGCTGGGGAGATCGGACATTGGCCGGTGGCTTTCCAGCTCGATACGTCGCGCGATGCCGCCGCCGATCTGCCGCGCTGCGGCTGCGGGTCGTACGGATGCGCCGAGTCGTTCGCTGCGGGCCGCAACATGGCCGACGCATACGGTGTGGCCGACGCCGCTGAGGTGTTCGCCGCAGCGGCCCGTGGGGAGGGCCGCGCGGCAACCATCGTCACGCGCGCGGAACGCGCGCTCGGGAACCTCGCGGTGGGCCTGGTCAACGTGTTGAACCCCGCGCTCATCGTCGTGGGCGGATCGATCGCGGAGAAACAACCGGCGCATGTGCTCGAGCCGATGCGTCGGGCGATCGCGGAGCGCGCCTTCCGCGCGCCGGCCGGCGCGGTGCGTGTTGTCCCGGCTGAGCTTGGCGGCGACGTCGGCATGGTGGGTGCCGTCTTCGCCGCCCGGGAGCGTCTGTCGGGGCGAGGGGAGTGGTTCCTTTAGTCTCACGTCACAAGGGGGTCAGCCATGGGTGTGCGCATCGGCATCAACGGTTTCGGACGCATCGGCCGGCAGTTCCTGAAGGCGGTCCTGGAGCGCCATCCTGAGCTCGAGGTCGTCGCCGTGAACGACCTCACCGACCCTCAGATGAACGCCTACCTCTTCAAGCACGACACGAACTACGGGAACTACAAGGGAGACGTCTCCGCGACGGCGGACGCCCTCGTCATCGATGGCCGCAGCATCAAGGTCCTCGCGGAGAAGGATCCGGCGAAGCTGCCGTGGAAGGACCTCGGCGTCGACGTCGTGATCGAATCCACTGGCTTCTTCACCGACGGGACGAAGGCGAAGGCGCACATCGACGCTGGCGCGAAGTACGTGATCATCTCGGCGCCTGCGAAGAATGAGGACAAGACCATCGTCCTCGGCGTGAACGAGAAAGAGTTCGACCCCGAGAAGCACCACATCATCTCGAACGCCTCATGCACGACGAACGGGCTCGCGCCCGTGGCGAAGGTGCTCAACGACGAGTTCGTGATCAAGAAGGGTTTCCTCACGACCGTCCATTCGTATACCAACTCGCAGCGCACGCTCGACACGGCGGCCAAGGAGCCGCGTGACGCGCGCGCCGCCGCGGAGAACATCGTTCCGTCGGAGACGGGCGCAGCTAAGGCAGTCGCCCTCGTCATCCCAGATCTGAAGGGAAAGTTCGGCGGGATGGCGTTCCGCGTGCCGACGTCGACCGTGTCTGTCGTTGACTTCGTCGCGACGCTCGGGCGCGAGGTGACCAAGGACGAGATCAACTCCGCGTTCAAGCGCGCAAGCGAAGGGGCCCTGAAGGGGATCATGGGATACACCGAAGAGCCTCTCGTCTCCAGCGACCTCAAGGGCGATGACCGCTCCACGATCGTGAGCGCGATCGACACCATCGTCCTCGGCGATATGGTCAAGGTCATCGCCTGGTACGACAACGAGTGGGGCTACGCGTGCCGCCTCGCGGACATCACCGCGTTCGTCGTATCGAAGATGCGGGTGCCCGCGGCCGCTGGCGCGCGGTAGTTGACGGCCTTCGCGAAGAGGACGATCCGGGACGTCGATCCTTCCGGAAGGAAAGTCTTCGTTCGCGTTGATTTCAACGTGCCGCTCGCCGACGATGCCGTCGCCGACGACACGCGCATACGCGCGGCACTGCCGACCATCGAGTACCTGCTCGAGCGCGGCGCCGCGCTCGCGCTGTGCTCGCATCTCGGCAGACCGAAAGGTCCTGATCCGAAACTGACTCTGCGACCAGTCGCGAAGCGGCTCGCAGAGCTCCTGGGACGTCCGGTGCGGCTGCTCCCCGATTCGGTCGGCCCGGCTGTGCGCGACGCCGGTGAAAAGCTTCGCAGCGGCGATGTCGTCCTGCTCGAGAACGTGCGTTTCCATCCGGAGGAGGAGAAGAACGATCCCGCGTTCGCGAAGGAGCTCGCGACCGGTTACGACCTCTACGTGAACGATGCGTTCGGCGCCGCGCACCGCGCGCACGCGTCTACCGAGGGAGTCGCGAAGATCCTTCCCGCGTTCGCGGGGCTGCTGCTCGAGAAGGAGCTGCTCGCCCTCGGCGGTCTCGTCACAGCGCCGAAGCGTCCGTTCCTCGCGATCATCGGCGGCGCGAAGGTGAGCACCAAGATCGATGTACTGCGTGCGCTTCTCGCGCGAGTCGATGCCCTCGCGATCGGGGGCGGCATGGCCAACACGTTCCTTCTCGCGACCGGGCACAAGATCGGACGTTCGCTCGCCGAGCCCGACCGCGCTGGCGAGGCAAGGGCGATCCTCGACGACGCGAAAGCGCAGGGCAAACGCGTGCTGCTGCCGATCGATGTGCTTTGCGCGCAGTCCGTCGACGAGGCTGGCGCGCGCGCCGCCAAGGTCACGGGCATCGACGATGTCTCCGACGATCTTGCGATCGTCGACATCGGTCCGCGCACGATCGAGCGCTACGCGGACGAGATCGGCCGCGCGAAGACGATCTTCTGGAACGGACCCCTCGGCGTGTTCGAGATCCCAGCCTTCGCGACGGGGACGAAGCGCGTCGCGGAGCTGCTCGCCACGAGCGGCGCCGTGACGGTCGTTGGCGGCGGTGAGTCGGTGCAGGCCGTCGAAGAGCTCGGACTTGCAGACAAGATGACCCACGTGTCCACCGGAGGCGGCGCCTCGCTGGAGCTGATCGAAGGAAAGACGCTGCCGGGGGTGGCGGCCATACCAGACCGCACGGAGGTCCACGCCGCATGAGCGAGACGACGATCGAAATGATCCGCGGGCGCGAGATCCTCGACTCCCGCGGCGACCCGACGGTCGCCGTCGACGTCATCCTCGGCGACGGCTCGCGTGGCACCGCGATGGTCCCGAGCGGCGCGTCGACCGGAGCGCATGAGGCGGTGGAGCTGCGCGATGGCGACAAGACACGCTACCGCGGCAAGGGCGTCCTCAAAGCCGTGAGCAACGTCGACGACCTGATCGCGCCTGAGCTCATCGGCGAGGACGCGGCCGACCAGACCGAGATCGACAAGCTGCTCGTCGAGCTCGACGGCACGCCGAACAAATCCAAGCTCGGAGCGAACGCGATCCTCGGCGTCTCCCTCGCGTGCGCACGCGCCGCTGCCACCGCCGTTGGGCTGCCGCTCTACCGCTATCTCGGGGGACCGATCGCGCGCACGCTGCCCGTCCCGATGATGAACATCCTCAACGGGGGCAAGCACGCGACCGATTCCGCCGACATGCAGGAGTACATGGTGGTGCCGGTCGGTGCAGCTTCCTTCCGCGAGGCGGTGCGCGCCGGCGCCGAGGTGTTCCACGCGCTGAAGGCGATCCTCCACGACCGGGGCATGGGCACCGGCGTCGGCGACGAAGGCGGCTTCGCGCCTGCGGGGCTCAAGGACAACGAGGAGCCGATCCGTCTCATCCTCCAGGCGATCGAGAAGGCGGGCTATCGCCCCGGCGAGGACATCGCGCTCGCTCTCGATCCCGCGGCGACGGAGCTGTTTGCCAACGGCAAGTACACGCTGGCGCGCGAGAAGGCCACCGTCGATGCCGCCGCAATGACCGCGCGCTACGCAGAGTGGCGCGGGAAGTATCCGCTCGTGTCGGTCGAGGACGGGCTCGCCGAGGACGACTGGGCGGGCTGGAAGCACCTGACGACAGCACTCGGCGACAAGCTCCAGCTCGTCGGCGACGATCTCTTCGTGACGAACATCGACCGCATCCGGCGTGGCGTCGCAGAAGAGGTGGCTAACGCGGTGCTCATCAAGCTGAATCAGATCGGGACGCTGTCGGAAACGATCGAGGCCGTCGAGTTCGCTCACCGCTCGGGCTATGCGACGGTCATCTCGCACCGCTCGGGTGAGACCGAGGACACGACGATCGCCGACCTCGCGGTGGCGCTCAACAGCGGTCAGATCAAGACGGGCTCGCTCTCGCGCAGCGAGCGCAACGCCAAGTACAACCGGCTGATGGAGATCGAGATCGAGCTCCAGGACGCCGCGCGTTATCCCGGACGCGACGCGTTCTCACGGTTCGGCCGCTAGGGAGTGGTCGCGCCGTGAAGCAGCGCCTCGTGGTGCCGCTGTCCACGCTCGGCGCACACGATCTCCCGATCGCGGGCGGGAAGGGCGCGAATCTCGGCGAGCTCATTCACGCAGGCTTTCCCGTCCCCGATGGCTTCGTGATCACGACCGACGCATATGTCGCGGCTGCCAGCGCGGCCGGGGTCGACCCCAAGGACGCCACCGGCGCGCGCGCCAAGCTCATCGACATGACGATGCCGGCCGAGATCGCGAACGCGGTGCGCGACGCGTACCGCGCGCTCGGCGGCCGCGTCGCCGTGCGCTCGTCGGCGACCGCGGAGGATCTGCCGGAGGCGAGCTTCGCGGGACAGCAGGACACGATCCTCGACGTGGAGGGCGATGACGCGCTTCTCGACGCGGTCCGCCGCTGCTGGGCGTCGCTGTGGAACGAGCGAGCCGTCTCCTATCGGGCAACGCACGCGGTCGATGAGCGTGCCCTGCGGCTCGCGGTCGTCGTACAGCGGATGGTGCCGGCGAGCATCGCCGGCGTTCTCTTCACGGCCGACCCGATCACCGGCCGCCGGCGGCGCGCCGCGATCGACGCGGTCCGCGGACTCGGCGAGCAGCTCGTGTCCGGCGCCGTGAATCCGGATCATTACCTCGTCGACACGGCGACCGGCGCGGTGCTCGAGCGACGCGGCGACATCCTGGACGACGCGCGACTGCGTGAGATCGCGGCGACGGGCGCCCGGATCGAGGCGCACTACCGAAAGCCGCAAGACATCGAATGGGCGATCGACGACGAGAAGCTCTGGATCGTGCAGTCGCGCGACATCACGACGCTGTATCCGATCCCCGCGAATGCTCCGGATCCCGATCGCGATCTGCGCGTGTACTTCTCGGTCAATGTCGCGCAGGGCGTCCTTCAGCCTTTCACGCCGATGGGGATCCAGACCTTCAGGTTGATCGGTGCAGCGTTGGCCTCCGCGATCGGCAGGCCCCTCGCGGATCCGGCCGCGGGCGCGTCCGTCATGGCTGACGCCGGCCTGCGCCTCTGGATCGATCTCACCGGAGTCCTGCGGAACTCGGCCGTGCGACACATACCGGTCCGGGTGTTTTCCATCATGGAAGCACGGAGCTCCGGGATCTACGCGCGGCTGCTCGAAGATCCGCGCCTCGCACCGCGCCGCGGCTCGCGTCTCCGCTCGATCGGCACGGTCCTTCGTGCGGTCGAGCACGCCGGAGTGCCGCCCTGGGTGATCCGCGCGCTCCTTCGACCCGAGGCGACACGCGAGCGGGTCCTGCGTGACATGGATGCGATGGTCAGCAGCGACGTGGGCCCCGTCGCGACGCCGGCCGAGCGGCTCGACGCGTTCCAGCGTCTGATCACCGGGGTGCCGCCGCGTATGTTCCCGCGGCTCGTCGCAGTCGCCCTCGCCGGTCTCGTCTCATACAACCTCGTTTCGCGGCTGTTGCGCGGTGTCGCGAGCGATGACGAGATGCGGACCGTTTTGCGGGGCCTGCCATTCAACCCGACGACCGAGATGGACCTCGACCTCTGGCGCATCGCGCGCAGTACGCGCGACGATCCGCAGTCGCTGAAGCGCGAGCTCGAGACGTTCCTGACGCGGTACGGGCACCGGGCGGTCGCCGAGATCGACCTCGGCCTGCCGCGCTGGTCGGAGGATCCTGCGCATCTGCTGGGCGCGATCGCGAACTACCAGCGGCTCGACACGGCAGCTCTGGCGCCTGACGCGCAGTTCGCCCGTGGCGCGCGCGAAGCTGACGCGACGATCGCGAATCTACTGTCACGTGTCCACGGCCCGCGCCGATTCCTCGCGCGAAGGCTCTTGCGTCGCGTCCGGGCTCTCGCAGGCATGCGCGAGGCGCCGAAGTTCCACGTCGTGCGCATCTTCGCGCGCGGCCGAGCGATCCTCGCTCCGGTCGGCGTGGCGCTCGCCGCGGACGGCCGCATCGCCGCGGCGGAGGACATCTGGTTCCTCACGCTTCCAGACGCGCGCAGCGCGCTCGCCGGGGAGGACATGCACGCTCGCGTCGCGGAGCGGCGCGCCGAGTACCGCCGCGAGGAGCGGCGGCGTCACATCCCGCGGGTGCTCCTATCAGATGGGACCGACGCTGAAGCCGCGTTCGCGACAGCCGCGGCGGACGGCGCGATCCGCGGCACGCCCGCATCGCCTGGCACGGCCCGCGGCGCCGCCCACGTGATGCTCTCGCCGGTTGATGCACGCCTCGAGCCGGGCGAGGTCCTCGTCGCACCAGCCACCGATCCAGGTTGGACGCCTCTGTTCCTCACGGCCAGCGCGCTCGTGATGGAGATGGGCGGGATGATGTCCCACGGCGCCGTCGTCGCGCGCGAGTACGGGATACCTGCGGTGGTCGGGGTTCCGGATGCGACGACGCGCATCACAACAGGGGAGCAGGTCGTCGTCGATGGCTCCGCGGGCACGGTCGCGCTCGAGGCGCGTTAGCGCCGGTCGCGCTCGAGGGCGCTACGCCTTCTTCGTGCTCTTCGCCGCGCGCTTCGCGATCCGGCTGCGCTTGCGGCGTGCCGCGTTCTTGTGGATCCCACCGCGCTTTGCCGCGCGGTCGAGCATGCTCGCGGCTTCGGCCACGGCCTCCTGGACCGCCTCGCCGCCCTTCTCGATCGCCGAGCGTGCGGTCTTCACCGCACTGCGTGCGGCCGAGCGAGCGACGGTCTTGATCGTGGTGCGACGCTCCGTTTGACGGATGCGCTTGAGAGCGGAGCGCTTCTTCTTCGCCATAGGGGCGGAACTGTAACTCATACTCACGCCGTGACGATGTCCATCGCCCGGGCGTCGCTCGTCATGATCGCCGCACTCATCGCCAGCCGGATCCTCGGATGGCTTCGTCTATCGGTCTTCGGTGCGGCGTTCGGCGAGACGCCGCAGCTCGACGCCTTCTGGGCCGCCTTCCGGATCCCGGATGCGCTGTTCAACCTGGTCGTGGCGGGAGCGCTCGCGTCGGCGTTCATTCCGGTGTTCGCGGGCTACCTCGCGAAAGAGAACGAGGACGAGGCCTGGCACGTCGCGTCGAGCGTGATGAACGTCCTGGTGCTCGCCCTCGTGGTCCTCTCCGGAGTGATGTGGCTCGCTGCGCCGTGGATCGTGCCGAACCTGATCGTGTCGCCGACATTCACGAGCAAGCCGGGTCAGCTCGACCTGACCATCGAGCTCACCCGGATCATGCTGCTCAGCCCGATCTTCATGGGGCTGTCCTCGCTCGTCACGGGCGTGCTCCAGTCGTACCGCCAGTTCCTTGCCGGCGCGATCGCGCCGCTCGTCTACAACGGCGTGCAGATCCTCTTCGCGCTGTTCGCGTCGCCTTTCGTCGGCATCAACGCTCTTGCGTACGGGGTCGTCGCGGGCGCCGTGATGATGTTCCTCGTTCAGCTGCCCGAGCTGACGTTCCGTCGCACCAAGTACCAGCTCACGTTCGACCTCGGCCACACCGGTGTGCGCCAGATATTCGCTTTGGCCGGGCCGCGCACGCTCTCGCTCGGCGCGGTCCAGGTCGTGTTCTTCGTCGACACGTATCTCGCATCCGGTATGCGCGACGGGTCGCTCACGGCGCTGAACTACGCGTTCCAGCTGATGCTGCTGCCGCTCGGCGTCTTCTCCATCGCGATCTCGGCGGCGGTGTTCCCCGCGCTGTCGCACTACGCGTCGCTGGGCCAGGCCGCGCGGATGCGCGACGCGCTGCAGCAGGCGATCCGCTGGATCCTGTTCCTGACCCTGCCGACCGCGATCCTCATGGTCGTGCTACGGCGACCGATCGTGAACCTGCTGTTCCAGTACGGGGAGTTCGGTCCCGACGCGCGCGAGCTCGTCCAGGCGGCTTTCCTGTTCTACGCGCTTGGACTTGCGGGTCACGCGCTGGTGCAGATCCTCGCGCGGGCGTACTTCGCGTCGCGCGACACGACGACTCCGCTCGCGCTGACGCTCATCTCGATCGGCGCCAACGTGGTCCTGTCGGTGACGCTCGCGCCGTCCTTCGGTATCAACGGCCTGGCCTTCGCGAACTCTGTCGCCACCCTGCTCGAGGCAGCGCTCCTGCTGGTGCTGCTCGCGCCGCGCGCGCGCCTGCGGCTTGTCGGCCTGGGTTACGCCACCCTGAAGCAAGTCACCGCGGCGCTCTTCATGGGGGTCTCGATGTTCCTCTTCATCAATGTCACGAACATCCCACTGAACCTGGCGCAGGACCCACCCAAGCTGCTCCTCTTCGTCCAGACGCTGCTCGCCGCGACCTTCGGGGTTGCCATCTACCTGCTCGCGGCGTGGGCGATCCGCATCGATGAGCTCCAGGAAGTGATCGCGGTGGTCCGCGCGCGCCTCCGCCGGCGCGCAGTGAAGGCAGCCTGATCCCCGACTGATCCCGCCGCCGCGGCGAATGTCGTGAATGCTTCACTTGACTCTAATCTTTAGCCTCACATAGATTATCTCTGTGGGACGAACCGATACAGAGCTTGGGGACCTGCTGCACCAGTGGCGTGAGCTTATGGCCTCCGCGCGACCGCGCTGGACGGCCGCCGATCTGACGTTCACGCAGCTCCGAGGCCTCTCAGTGCTCGCCCGCAAGCAGCCGCGACGGATGAGCGATCTTGCGGAGGCGCTCGAGATGACCCCGGCGAGCGCGTCGGCGCTCATCGACCGGATGGATCAGCGAGGCTTCGTGACGCGGCGTTCCGATCCCGAAGACCGGCGCACGGTGCTCGTGGAGCTGTCACGGCGGGGCCAGCACATCCTCGACGTCATGGAGCGCGGTTCTTCAGATCACTTCGCCAAGCTCATCGAGAAGATGACACCTGGCGAGCGCGAGGCACTTGCGACGACGCTGCGAGCGTTCCTTCGGATCGGCGCTGAAATGGGAGAGGGGAAGAGCCGCAAATGCTGATCAGCCTGCTGCGCCGCTACGTTCCGAAGTACCGCGTCGAAGTGGCGATCGTCACCGTGCTCGTGTTCATCCAGTCGATCGCGAACCTGTACCTGCCCAACCTGAACGCGGACATCATCAACAACGGTGTCGCGAAGGGCGACACGGAGTACATCTGGCGCACCGGCGCCGTCATGCTCGCCGTCACACTCGTTCTGGGTGTTCTGGCGATCATCAGCGTGTACTTCGCGTCACGGGCATCGATGGGCGTCGGGCGCGACGTGCGCGGCGCCGTCTTCGAGCGCGTGCAGCACTTCTCCGCGCGCGAGATGACTCGGTTCGGGACACCGTCACTGATCACGCGCAACACGAATGACGTCCAGCAGGTCCAGCTCTTCATGCAGATCGCGCTGACGATCCTGCTCACCGCGCCGATCCTCGCGATCGGCGGGGTCATCATGGCGATCCGCGAGAACGCGCAGCTCTCGCTCACGTTGGTCGTAATCGTCCCGCTGATGGCTGTGGTCATCGGCACGCTCGTCGCGATCTCGCTCCCGCTCTTCCGTCAGATGCAAGGTCGAGTGGACAAGATCACCGAAGTCCTGCGCGAGCAGATCATGGGCATCCGCGTCGTGCGAGCGTTCATTCGCACCGCTTCCGAACAGCGGCGCTTCGACAAAGCGAACAGCGAGCTCACGGATACCGCGCTACGGGTCAACCGGATCTTCGCTCTCGCGATGCCGAGCCTGCTAGGCATCATGAATCTGTCCACCGTGGCGGTGCTTTGGTTCGGTGGTCATCTGGTCGATAGCGGCGATATGCCGATCGGGAATCTCACCGCCTTCCTCATGTACATCTTCCAGATCCTGTTCGCCGTGATGATGGCCGTGTTCATGGTGATCCTCGTGCCGCGCGCGGAGGCGAGCGCGCAGCGGATCGAGGACGTGGTGAGGACGATCCCGTCGGTGTCCGATCCTGCTGTGGCCGTCGAGCCGGAGCGAAACACCGGCGTCGTCGAAATGCGGGATGTCACGTTTGCGTATCCACACAGTGAGCGAGCAGTGCTGCACGACCTGTCGTTCGTGCTGCAGCCTGGAACGACGACGGGGATCATCGGTGGCACCGGGTCGGGTAAGACGACGCTCCTGACGCTGGTCACGCGCGGATTCGACGTGACGGGCGGGACCGTATTCGTCGACGGCGTCGACGTGCGCGACCAGTCGCTCGATCGGCTATGGAGCCGCATCGGTCTCGTGCCGCAGACCGCCTACCTGTTCAAGGGCACCGTGGCCGACAACCTGCGATTCGGCAACGCGAACGCGACCGACGAGGAGCTGTGGCACGCACTCGAGGTCGCGCAGGCGCGTGACTTCGTCGCGGCCATGGACGGCCAGCTCGAGGCCCCTATCGACCAGGGCGGCACCAACGTTTCCGGCGGGCAGCGGCAGCGCCTCGCGATCGCCCGCGCGCTGGTGAAGCGTCCGGCGATCTATCTCTTCGACGACTGCTTCTCCGCATTGGACGCGGCGACAGATGCTCGCCTGCGCAGGGCGCTCCACGCCGAGACTGGTGATGCGAACGTCGTCATCGTCGCGCAGCGCGTGAGCACGATCCTTCACGCCGATCGGATCGTCGTCCTCGACGAGGGCCGCGTCGTCGGGATCGGAACGCACGACGAGCTGATGGCCGGCTGCCCGGAGTACCGCGAGATCGTCGAATCGCAGCTCGGTGAGGCCGCGGCATGATGATGATGGGCCGGCCGGGGAACCGGCCTGGTGCGCGTCCGGGCGGCGGCGGGTTCATGGGCATGGGCATGCCGGTCGAGAAGTCGAAGGACTTCCGTGGCACATTCCGGCGGCTCGTCGCCCGTCTCCGACCCGAGCGCCTGACGATCGCGATCGTCGCGGTGCTCGCTTCGGCGAGCGTCGTCTTCAGCGTGATCGGCCCGAAGCTCATCGGCAATGCGACGAACGTGATCTTCGAAGGTGTCATCGGCAAGAACCTGCCGGCGGGGATGACGAAGGATCAGGCTGTCGAGCTGCTGCGGTCACGCGGCCAGAGCCAGCTCGCGGACATGCTGTCGGGAACGAACGTCGTGCCGGGCGCGGGTGTCGACTTCACGCAGCTCGCGCAGATCCTGGCGTTCGCCGCGGTCGTCTACCTTCTTGCCGCGGTCCTTGGCTGGCTGCAGCAGTACCTCATGGCTGGCGTCGCACAGCGGACCGTGTACGGCCTGCGCCGCGAGGTCGAGGCCAAGCTCGCGCGGCTCCCGCTGAGTTACTTCGACAGCCATCCGCATGGCGACCTTCTGAGTCGCGTCACGAATGACGTCGACAACATCGCGACGACGCTGCAGCAGGGCATGAGCCAGCTGCTCACGTCGGTCCTCACGGTCGTCGGCGTGCTCGCGATGATGCTCTGGATCAGCCCGCTGCTCGCGGGGATCTCCATCCTCATGATCCCGCTCACCCTTGTCGTGACCGTCGTCATCGCTGGTCGCTCGCAGAAGGAGTTCGTCGCGCAGTGGGCGCGGACCGGTGCGCTCAACGGGCACGTCGAGCAGATGCACACCGGACACGCACTGGTGCAGCTGTTCGGCCGGCGCCAGGTCGCGATCGCGCAGTTCGACCAGCTCAACGAGGGTCTCTACGCCGCGAGCTTCAAGGCGCAGTTCCTGTCCGGGATCATCCAGCCGGCGGTGGCGTTCCTGTCCAACCTCAACTACGTCGGCGTCGCGGTCATAGGCGGCTACCGCGTCGCGTCCGGAACGATGACCCTCGGCGACGTCCAGGCGTTCATCCAGTACTCGCGCCAGTTCACCATGCCGCTCACGCAGCTGGCCGCACAGGCGAACCTCCTTCAGTCGGGACTGGCGTCCGCCGAGCGAGTCTTCGAGCTCCTCCAGGCCCCCGAGGAGGGCGCGGACATGCCCGCCCCGGTCGCGCTGCCCGCGATCAAGGGTCACGTGGAGTTCGATCGCGTCTCGTTCCGGTACCTGCCCGAGAAGCCGCTCATCGAGGATTTCACGCTCGACGTACGGCCAGGGCAGACGGTCGCGATCGTCGGGCCGACCGGAGCGGGGAAGACCACGATCGTCAATCTGCTCATGCGCTTCTACGAGATCGACGGCGGAGCCATCCGGCTCGACGGGATCGACACGCGCGAACTACCGCGCGACGTCGTGCGGCGCGCGTTCGGAATGGTCCTGCAGGACACGTGGCTCTTCACCGGGACGATCCGCGACAACATCGCGTACGGCAAGGAGAACGCGACGATGGACGAGATCGTCGCGGCTGCGACAGCGGCGCACGCCGATCAGTTCATCCGCACGCTGCCCGACGGGTACGACACGGTGCTCGCCGAGGACGCGTCGAACATCTCGAGCGGCCAGAAGCAGCTGCTCACGATCGCGCGCGCGTTCCTCGCGGACCGCAGCGTGCTGATCCTCGACGAGGCGACGAGCAACGTCGACACGCGCACGGAGGTCCTGATCCAGAAGGCGATGACACAGCTTCGGCGCGGTCGCACCAGCTTCGTCATCGCGCATCGCCTTTCCACGATCCGCAGCGCCGACACGATCGTCGTGATGGACCAGGGACGGATCGTCGAGCAGGGGAGCCACGCGGAGCTGCTGGAGCAGCGCGGCTTCTACCACGACCTCTACTACAGCCAGTTCGCGGAGAACGTCGGCACGGAGGCCGTTGCCGTATGACAGCGACTCAGACCGACTTTGTGATCCAGACCGATCGCCTTACGAAGCGGTACGGCGACGTGGTCGCGGTGAATGAGCTCACGCTGGGAGTCCCCCGCGGCGGCGTGTTCGGTTTCCTCGGACCGAACGGCTCGGGGAAGACCACCACCATGGGGATGCTGCTCGGCCTCGTCCACGCCACGTCCGGGGAGGCTCACATCTTTGGAGACTCCGCCTTCCATCCCGCGACGCTGCGTCGCGTCGGCGCGATGGTCGAGACGCCCACGTTCTATCCCTACCTTTCGGGACGGGCGAATCTCCGCTACTTCCAAGCCATTGGAAAGCGCGGTGTGCCCGCCGATATCGATCGGCTGCTGAAGCTCGTCGATCTCGGCAAGCGCGCCGATAGCAAGTTCGCGACGTATTCGCTGGGCATGAAGCAGCGTCTCGGCGTTGCGCTCGCGCTGCTCGGCGATCCCGAGCTCGTCTTTCTCGACGAACCGACGAACGGCCTGGACCCGGCGGGTGTGGTTGAGGTGCGCGAGCTCATCCGTGAGCTCGGAACCGACGGGCGCACCGTCGTCCTGTCGAGCCACCTATTAGCCGAGACCGAGCTCGTCTGCGACAACGTCGCGGTCCTGTCGCGCGGGAAGCTGATCGCACAGGGCACGATCAAAGAGCTGTTGCGCGAGCACGACGCGCTTCGAGTCCGTACGACCGACGATGCGGCCGCGCGCGTGGTGCTCGGCGCGCTGCCGTGGGTCGAGAGCGTCGTGCAGCAGGACGGCAGCATGATGGTCGCTGTGCCGCAGGCTCGGGCCTGGGAGGTCGCGCGCGCGCTCGCGGACCGTCAGATCTACGTGAACGAGCTCGTGCCGCTCCACCGCACGCTCGAAGAATTCTTCATGGAGATCACCGGGACCGATCCGAGCACCGGCAGGGAGAAATCATGATCGCCCATATTGGCAACCTCGCCATCTGGGAGTGGTTCAAGCTCCGGCGCCGGTGGATGGTGTGGATCCTGCTCATCTTCGCGCTCCTCTTCGCGCAGCTCGCGGTCTGGGGAGCGTTCTTCTCTTACAACAACGTCAAAGAGAGCGGCGGCGAGCTCACGGTGCCCGCGGCGCTTCAGCAGCAGGGAGGCCGCATCCCGCGGACGGTCCGCTGTAACGACCTGCTCTCTGGCGATGCCGCGCGGCAGCCCGCGGACCTCGACCCGCAGGTACTCGCCGGCCTCACGGCACAGTGCCGGCAGCAGGCTCCGGCGCTCCCCGCGCGCCTCGCGCGTGGCTATTCGAACTTCACGTTGCCCGGCAGCATTCCGACGGCTCTGGGCACCGTGCAGACCCTTGGCCTGATCTTGATGGCGATCCTCACCGCGTCGGCGATCGGGATCGACTATGGCGCCGGGACGCTGCGGTCGGTGCTCACCCAGGGCACCGG
>Ga0207674_10003653_pt1 | contig 18761 bp, 20 predicted proteins | sample KBSCornC72_FD_184303 | JGI IMG/M metagenome (GOLD analysis project Ga0207674, IMG submission 184303) | Corn rhizosphere microbial communities from Kellogg Biological Station, Michigan, USA - KBS Corn C7-2 (SPAdes) (version 2) | ecosystem: Host-associated > Plants > Roots > Rhizosphere > Soil ... | reverse complement strand
TTCTTGAAATCGGCCGCGGCCTCGCTGAACGCATGCGCCTCGGCGGTGCAGCCCTTGGTGAAGGCCTTGGGGAAGAAATAGAGCACGAGGGGACCGTGCCTGAGCTGGTCGGCGAGGTGCAGCTTGAACGGCTTGCCGGCGAGCGCGCCGGTCGTGCGGAAATCGGGCGCCTTGGAGCCCACCGGAAGTTCGGCCAGCGCGGGCGAAGCGCCGAGGCCGGCAATGGCGATTGCGAACAGAAGCTTGCGCATTCGAGTCTCCTTGGATCTGCCGAGCGCGTAGGTGGCGTGCTTAGCGCTCCGCGTTCAAAAGTTCGAGGGTCCGGCCGTCGCGCTCGCCGTTGAAAAACGCATCGAGTGCGCGAGCGAACGTATCACCGGGTGATGCCTGGTCGAAAAGCGTGAGGCTCGAGCGCAGTTTCATTGCATCGATCGGCCCGATGATCTGCTCCGGCGTCCGCTTGTCGGCCCACGGCAGCAGCGCATCGACGCACTCGCGCAACCTCGCTCCGAGCAGCGGATGCCCGAGATAGGCGCGCGCCTCGTTGAGCGAAGCAATGGCGTAGAGTTGGGCTGTGGGGCTTCGGCCGAGGCCGGCGAGCTGGGGGAAGACGAACCACATCCAATGGCTCTGCTTGGATCCGGCCCGGAGTTCGGCGAGGGCGGTCTCGTAGACGCCGCGCTGGGCATCGATGAAACGCTGCAGGTTGTGGGGATCGGAAGCAGCCACTCCGGCATCATGGGCTCGGGAGCGCTGCCGGGAAAGAGCGGCTGGCGCCTACTGCGCGGGCGCCAGCAGCCCTGCGAGCACGTACATCAGGATCATCACCGGGCCGGTGAGCAAGGTCGCGGCGACGAAGCCCAGGCGGATGATGGTTGGGTCGACGCCGGTGTAATCGGCGAGCCCGGCGGCGACGCCCATCAGCTTGGCGTCGCCGCGGTTGATCAGGAAACGTCCGTTCATGTGGACTGTCCTTTGTGGGTTAGATGGCTTCAGGCGATCGGCAGCGAGGTGGCGGCCGAAACGAGCAGAAGCGCAGAAACGAACGCGCCGGCGAAGATCGTGGCGGTCTGACGGACGGAAGCGAGCGAAGTGAACATTGGTCTACCCTTTTTGCATTCTCTCGGACCCACCATTGGGCCCGTGCCCCTATTAATGCAGAAGGTGTGCCAATTAGAAAATATCGTTGTTTTCCGGTGCCGACGAAGTCAGACGGCCAGATGCTTTGTGCGTCGTCAGCCGCTTATTGGGAAATTTCACCAACGAACTCGCCAAAAGCAGATGCGACACTGTCCAGAAACGGACAAGCGCTACAATTGTAGTCCGGAAATGGTCAGCTCGACGTCGTGCTTCCGCCGTCGGGGTGCAGCACCTGGCCCGTCATGTAGCTCGAATCGTGGCAGGCGAGGAACAGGAAGCAGGGCGCGACTTCATTGGGCTGCCCGGGCCGGCCCATCGGCGTGTCCTTGCCGAATTCCGGAAGGTCCTCCTTCGGCTGCCCGCCGGACGGATTGAGCGGAGTCCAGATCGGCCCCGGAGCGACCGCGTTCACGCGGATGCCTTTTTTGACCAGGTTCTTGGCGAGCGAGCGGGTGAAGCCGACGATCGCGCCCTTGGTCGCGCTATAGTCGAGCAGGTCAGGCGAGCCCTTGTAGGTCGTCTCCGAGGTGCAATTGACGATCGCGGCACCTTCCTTGAGGTGCGGCGCCGCCGCCTGCGTCATGTAGAACATGCCGAAGATGTTGGTCTGGAAGGTGCGGCGCAGCTGGTGCTCGTCGATGTCCGTGACCTTCCTGTCGGGATGCTGCTCTCCGGCATTGTTGACCAGGATATCGAGTCGTCCGAGCTGATCGACCGTCTGCTGGACCGCCTTTTCGCAGAATTGCTTGTCGCCGATGTCGCCGGCAATCGTGATCGCCTTGCGGCCTTCCTTCTCGACCATGTCCCTGGTCTTCGCCGCGTCGTCGTGCTCGCACAGGTAGACGATGGCGACGTCGGCGCCTTCGCGGGCGAACAACGCCGCGACGCCGCGGCCGATGCCGCTATCGGCGCCGGTGATCAGCGCCACCTTGCCCTTCAACCGATCGGAGCCTTTGTAGCGCGGCTGCCAGTCGGGCTTCGGCTCGAGCCGGCTCTCGTGCCCGGGCTCCTGATCCTGATGGACCATTGGCTCCATGACGTCAGATTCGTTCTGCATCGTCGATCACTCCTTCGGGGCGACGCCAAGCCCCTCGCGCTCGAACTCGTCGGTGGTCGCCTGATTGATGTGGTCAGCCCCGGGCTTCGCGCCCGTGCGCCCGCGAGGGGTCTTCGCGGATGTTTTCGGACGTTTGGTTGTGGCCTTTTTCATGTGATCGTGAACCGCCGCGGACGGTCGCGGTTCCGGCGTTCGCCGCTGGGTTCAGCCGTGCCGGCGCTGGAGGACGGGCTGCTCCTGCGCATCGGCGGATTTCGCCGAGGCCGGACGGCAGCGTGCGACTAGGGTCGGGAAATCGAAATTGCTGTTCTGCATCAGCGCCGCCGCCGTGACCGAGGAGCATTCCGCCTCGGTCGCATAATGCGTGTCCAGCGTGGCGACGGGAGTGCAGGCGCTGCCACTGTCGGCGCAGCCCAGTATCGCGATGACGAAGAAACCCGGTCCCATGTACGCATCCCCTAAGATGCTGATTTAACCCCCGAATCTCCGCCGGGTTCCACGACATTCCAGCGCATGCGTTTGCTGTGCGGGATTCCCGCACCTACCTAGGCGCGATGGCGGCAGCGGACACTCAGCAAAAGGCGAGCAAGAGCGGCGGGTTTGGCGCTCTGTGGCGCTTCCTGCCGATGCTCTGGCCCAAGGGCGAGCTGGAGCTGAAGCTCCGCGTCATCGCCGCGATGGTGCTGGTGCTCGCCGGCAAGGCGGCGGTGCTCCTGATGCCCTTCGCATACAAGGCGGTCGTCGACGGCATGTCCGCACACAAGGCGCCGTTCGCGGTCGTCGCGGGGCTGGTCGCCGGCTACGCGACCGCGCGTTTCGCCGGAGTCCTGTCGGACAATCTGCGCAATGCGCTGTTCGAGAAGGTCGGGCAGCATGCCGCTCGCCGCCTCGCCGCAACCGTATTCCGGCACATTCACGACCTGTCGCTGCGCTTCCACCTCGAACGCCGCACCGGCTCCCTGACCAAGGTGGTCGAGCGTGGGACGAAGAGCATTGACATGATGCTCTATTTTCTCCTGTTCAACATCGGCCCGACCCTGATCGAGCTGACCGCCGCCTGCGTCATCTTCTTCGTCAAGTTCGGACCCGGACTGGTTGCCGCGACGCTGGCGATGATGGCGGTCTATATCGTCTTCACCCGCCGCGTGACCGAATGGCGCGCCGACCTGCAGCGGCAGCTCAACGACGTCGACAACAAGGCGATCGGCCGCGCCGTCGACTCGCTGCTGAACTACGAGACGGTCAAATATTTCAATGCCGAGGAGCGCGAGACGCGGCGCTACGACGAAGCGATCGGCGCCTTCGCCCGTGCGACTGTCCGCAACGAAGTCTCCCTCGCGTGGCTCAATATCGGGCAGGCGTTCATCACCAATTTGATGATGGCCGGGGCGATGATCTTCACCGTCTGGGGCTGGAGCCAAGGCCGGTTCACCGCCGGCGACGTGGTGTTCGTCAACACCATGCTGCTTCAGCTCTTCCGCCCGCTCGACATGCTCGGCTGGGTCTATCGCACCATCCGCCAGGGCCTGATCGACATGGAGGCCATGTGGAACCTCGTCGATACGCCGCCCGAGGTCCGCGACCGGGCTGGCGCGAAGCCGCTTCAGGTGACCCGCGGGAACGTCCGGTTCGAGGACGTGCATTTCGGCTACGAACAGGGCCGCCAGATCCTCAAGGGCCTCGATCTCGACATTCCGGCAGGCACGAGCTGCGCGATCGTCGGGCCGTCGGGCGCCGGCAAGTCGACCATCGCCCGCCTGCTCTACCGCTTCTACGATCCGACCTCGGGCCGAATCCTGATCGACGGACAGGACATCGCCGAGGTCACCCAGAAGAGCCTGCGGGGGGCCATCGGAATCGTCCCCCAGGACACGGTGCTGTTCAACGACACGATCGGGTACAACATTGCCTACGGCCGCGACGGCGCAACCCAGGAGCAGGCGGAGGCGGCCGCACGCGGGGCGGCGATCGACCGCTTCATCGCCGCACTCCCCGAAGGCTATGAATCGATGGTCGGCGAACGTGGCCTGAAGCTGTCCGGTGGCGAGAAGCAGCGCGTGGCGATCGCGCGCACCTTGCTCAAGGACCCGCCGATCCTCGTGCTCGACGAGGCGACCAGCGCGCTCGACAGCCGCACCGAGGAGGAGATCCAGGCGACCCTCGACCGCGTCGCCAGCAGCCGTACAACGATCATGATCGCCCACCGCCTCTCGACCATCGTCAATGCCGACCAGATCGTCGTCCTGGATAATGGCCGCATCGCCGAGCGCGGCACGCACGAGGAGCTGCTCGAGCTCGGCGGCACCTACGCCGACCTGTGGTACCGCCAGGCGGCCGAGCGCTTGGCGGAGGAGACGGCAGAGGCGGCCGAGTAGCTAAGCGCGGCGCAGCCCGCGCAGGACGTTGCCTTCGGTCGTGAGATACAGCCGCCTGTAATCGACGCGCGGCACATCGGCGAACATGAGGTAGTAATATTTCATCTGCTCCGACCACCAATAGCCGGGGCAATGGTCGCTCTGCAGCTTCGGAGTCGCGGTCACGTCGGCGATGGTCGCATAGCCGTAGTGCGCCTTGTTCCACCGCTTCATCGCCAGATAATGGTCACGTGCGATCGCGCGCCACTCCTCGCGGCGGTCGAGCAGCCACAGGTTCAGCGCGGCGTCGGCCAGTTCGGGTCGGAGCGCGTTGGTGACACTGATCGCCTTTCCGGTCGAGGCGTCGAGCTCCTCCGGAAGAATCCCGAACCGCCGCTGCACCGAAGCCCAAGCGCGCGTGTAGGCCGCGCCCTCGCGCGGCGCGCCGCCCTGCGCGAGCAGCCCGCCGTAGAAGGACGCAAGCTCGTCCTGGTCCCAGCTGATCTGCTTGCCGGTCTCGAAGTCCACGTCGACGAACAGGATGTGCCCGCCGCCAACCCATTTCGCCTGATGCTTCAGGATGGCCGCGGTGCACGCGCGGTACACGTTGAGGCAGTCGCGGTCGCCGAGCAGGTCCCAGCCATCCCACAGATATTCGTAATAGCTGTCGGACGGCGGGCCGATCGTCGCCCGGCGACTCTTCCACTCGCCGGTCATGCAGTCCATCGCGTCCGCGAGAAGGCCGATCTTCGAGCGGCGCTCGAACATCGAGACCAGCGCGCGCTTGGCTGCGGCGCGGTAGCGGTCGTCGCCCGTGGCGCGGCTGAGGAACCCGAACTCGGGGATGAAAGTGCCGGTCTCCGCCGGGTTCGTGACCGGGTCGCGGAGGGCGCCGGTGCGGAGATTGGCGTAGCGGTGCGGGATCCCGAGCGGCGAGGCCGCGAAGCTCGGCAGCAGCCGATCGGCGCAGTCGCGCGCCTTCGCCAGGAGCGCAGGGTCGCCGCACGCGTGGAAGCCCGACAGCAATCCCCCGACGAGGCGGATTGCGGTCTCGAACACCGACACCTCGCCATCGACATCGAAGTCGAGGTTGCGCTTCACCCAATCGACGCCATCACGGAATTCCTCGTCGAGTCCCATGATCCACAAGGTGTCGAGCGCCTCCACGATGGTGAGCCCGAGATGCCTGTTCTTGAGCGGAAAGCTTTCGAAACCGCCGCTGATCGGCTTGATCTGGTCCTTGCCCCAGGCTTGCTCGCGATATTGCGCCCAGGCCCAGCGCATCTGCTCCCGAACATCTTCGCCGAGCGCGCGCCAGTCCGGCTTGCGGGTGCGCGGAGCTGCGGCGACGAGGAGTGCGGCCGAGCTCCCGGCCAGCATCGCACGGCGAGTGAAGCGGGAGCGCATCGCCCGAGGCTAGCCGCAGCGGCCGCAGCGCGCTACTGCCGAGCATGCCGCTCGGTCCGCAGCAACATCTGAGTCCATGACCGACCCGCATCAAATCCTCAAACAGACCTTCGGCTTCGATCACTTCCGCGGCGTCCAGGAGCAGGTGATCGGTCGCGTGCTCGCCGGCAGCCACACGCTCGCGGTCATGCCGACCGGCGCGGGGAAGTCCCTCTGCTACCAGCTTCCAGCGCTCTCCCTGAACGGCACGGCGCTCGTCATCTCGCCGCTCATCGCGTTGATGCACGACCAGATCCGGAGCGCCGATGCAATCGGTATCCGCGCAGCCTCGCTGACCTCGGCCGACGGCGATCGCGAGCAGACGATCGAGCGCTTCCGAACGGGCGATCTGGACCTGCTTTACGTGGCGCCCGAACGGGCGACGCTCGACGGTTTCCGGCGCCTGGTCGACCGCGTCGACCTGTCGCTGATCGCCATCGACGAGGCCCATTGCGTCAGCGAGTGGGGTCACGACTTCCGGCCCGACTATCGCAAGCTGAAGAGCCTGCTTGACGACCACCCCGAAGTTCCGCGACTCGCGCTCACCGCCACGGCGGACAAGCGAACGCGTGCCGACATCCTGACACAGCTCGGAATCCCGGATGAGGGGCTGATCGTCGCCGGCTTCGACCGGCCGAACATCCGCTACCACGTCCGCCATCGCGAGCAGACCGGCAAGCAGCTGCGCGACCTTCTCGCGACGCAGCCCGGATCGGCGATCGTCTATGCGCCGAGCCGGAACAATGCCGAGAAAATCGCCGAGCAGATCGCCCGCGACGGACGTCCGGCGCTCCCGTACCACGCGGGCCTGGAGCCGCAGGTCCGCGCCCGCAACCAGGCGGCGTTCGTCAATTCCGAAGAGATGGTGATCGCCGCGACGGTCGCGTTCGGAATGGGAATCGACAAGCCCGACGTCCGGCTGGTCGCCCACGCCGCGATCCCGAAGAGCATCGAAGCTTATTATCAGGAGACCGGCCGCGCGGGGCGCGACGGCGAGCCGGCCGAGGCGTGGCTGTTCTGGGCCGCGCAGGATTTCGCCCGGGCGCGCCAGCGCATCGAGCAAGAGGTCGAGCCGGAGCGCAGGCCGGCCGAGCGCGAGCGATTGAACGCGCTTGCGGCTTTGGTAGAGAGTCCCGGCTGCCGCCGTGCGGTGCTCCTGCGGCACTTCGGCGAGGACCCGCCCGAGCACTGCGGCAATTGCGACAATTGCCTCGATCCGCCGGCGACCATCGACGCCACCCAGGTCGCGCGCAAGCTGCTCTCCGCCGCCTTCCGGACCGAGATGCGCTTCGGCGTCGGACACCTCGCGGACGTGCTCGCCGGGAACGACAGCGAAAAGGTGCGCAGCTTGGGGCACCATCGGCTGTCGGTGTTCGGCATCGCATCGGCCGAAGAGCTGGCGCTGGTTCGGACCGTGGCGCGGGCGCTGATCGCCCGCGATGCGCTGCGCGCGGATGCCTATGGCGGCCTGTCGTTCGGGCCCGGCGCCCGCCCGATCCTCAAGGGCGAGGAGGAGATCGTCATCGCCGTCCCTCCGCCCCGGCGGAGACGCGACCGCCGGCGCGACAGCGGTCCCGCCGATCCGCTCTTCGAGGCGCTGCGCGAGGAGCGCCGCCGGCTCGCCGCGGAGGCCGGAGTCCCGCCCTACGTCATCTTCCACGATTCCACCCTTCGCGAGATCGCTGCGGTGCGTCCGGCGAGCCTCGCCGAGCTCGGGCGGGTGAACGGCGTTGGACGAACCAAGCTGGAGCGCTATGGGGATGCCATGCTCGCTGCGGTCGCGTCCGCCGGCTGAACCATTCAGCCGCCAGCAAATGCGGCCGCCCGGAGTGTCAAGTGCTCGAGTTCTTGGGGAGAGACATGATCCGTAAACTTCTGCTTGCGTCCGCCGCAGTGGCTTTGGCGACTATTCCGCAAACTTCGTCCGCCGCGCCGGCGAAGAAGAGCGCCGCCGCTTCGGCGACCCTCTCGGCCTCAAATCCGTTTGCGAAGCCGAGCAGCCTGCCGTTCGGAACGCCTGACTTCTCCAAGATCAAGGACAGCGATTATCTGCCGGCGCTGCTCGCCGGAATGGCGCAGCAGAAGCGCGAGGTCCTCGCGATCGCGAACAGTCCTGCTCCGCCGACCTTCGGCAATACCGTCGTGGCGATGGAGCGCTCCGGCCAGCTGCTCCATCGCGCGCAGAACGCATTCGACGCGGTGAACGGCGCCAACACCAACGACGTCCTGCAGGCGACCGATTCCAAGACTGCTCCGCTGCTCGCCGCGCACAACGACTTCATCAATCTCAACGCGAAGCTGTTCCAGCGATTCAAGACTCTTCACGACAATCAGGCGAGCCTGAACCTCGACCCGGAGCAGGCGAAACTGCTCGATTATTATTACAAGCGTTTCGTCCACGCCGGCGCCGAGCTGCCGGCGGCGAAGCAGGTCCAGCTCAAGGCGATCAACCAACGGCTGAGCACGTTGCAGACGGACTTCACGCAGCATCTGCTCGCCGCAACCAAGGCCGGCGCGCTTCACGTCGAGAATGCCGCGGCGCTCGCAGGCCTTTCGCCCGAGCAGCTCGCCACCGCCCAGAAGGCGGCGAAGGACCGCGGTCTCTCGGGCTATGTCATCCCGCTCCAGAATACGACGCAGCAGCCGCTGCTCGATTCCCTCACCAGCCACGACACCCGTCAGAAGCTGTTCGAGGCGAGCCTCGATCGCGCCGAGCACGGCGGCGCGAACGACACGCGCGCGATCATCAGTGAAATGGCACAGTTGCGCGCCGAGAAGGCGGCGCTGTTCGGTGCCGACAATTGGGCCGATTACACGCTCTATGACCGGATGGCGAAGAACCGCGCCACCGCCGTCGGATTCCTCGACCGGCTCGCGCCGGCCGTCTCGGCGAAGCAGCGCCAAGAAGCTGCCGACATCCGCGCGCTTGCCGCATCACAGGGCGCGAACTTCACTCCGACCGCGGCGGACTGGAACTTCTACGCCGACCAGATCCGCAAGCAGCGCTACGCGCTCAACAATGACGAGCTGAAGCCTTATTTCGAGTTCAACAAGGTGCTGACGGATGGTGTCTTCTACGCCGCCAACCAGCTCTACGGGCTCACCTTCACCGAGCGCCACGACATTCCGACGTGGAGTCCGGACATGCGCGTGTTCGAGGTCCACGACACCGACGGCAAGCCTCTGGCGCTATTCATGATCGACCCATGGAAGCGCGACAACAAGGGCGGCGGCGCGTGGATGTCGAACCTGGTCGAGCAGTCGAAGCTGGTCGGCACCAAGCCGGTCATCTACAATGTCGAGAACTTCACCAAGCCCGCGCCGGGCCAGCCGCTGCTGATCAGCTGGGACGACGTGAACACGATGTTCCACGAGTTCGGGCACGCGCTTCACGGCATGTTCGCGGACCAGACCTATCCGACGCTATCGGGGACCAACGTGGCCCGCGACTTCGTGGAGTTCCCGTCGCAGTTCAACGAGAATTGGGCGCTCGATCCCAAAATCCTGCCCCACTACGCGGTGCATTATCAGACGGGTCAGCCGATCCCGCAGGAGCTGGTCGACAAGATCAAACGGTCGCGCACCTTCAACCAGGGCTATGACCTGGGCGAGACGCTGGAGGCTGCGCGGCTCGACTTGGATTGGCACTCGCTCCCCGGCGACGCGCCGCGGCAGGACGTCGACAAGTTCGAGGCGCAGGCGCTGGCGACCAGCGGCTTCGACACCGCCGACGTTCCGCCGCGCTACCGCTCGAGCTATTTCGCGCACATCTGGGGCAGCGGCTATTCGGCCGGCTATTATTCCTATCCGTGGACGCGCATGCTCGCGCAGGATGCGTTCAGGTGGTTCGAAACCCACGGCGGGCTTACCCGCGAGAACGGCCAGCGTTTCCGCGACATGGTCCTATCGCGTGGAAACACACTCGATCTCGCCGAGATGTACCGCGCCTTCGTCGGACACGATCCCGACGTCGAGCCGATGATCGAGTTCTACGGACTGAACAGCGGCGCAGCCGCCACGTCCGGTGCGCCCGCGGCTGTTCCGCCGCCAGCAGCGGCCGCCCCGACCACGCAGCCGCAGCCGCAGCCGAAGAAGGGCGAACGGGGCCGGTGACACCATGATCCGCCAGCTCCACGAGCGCACTCTGGTGAGCGGGCAAATCGCTCCGCACGAGGTCGCGGGGCTGGCAGAGCAAGGCGTCACCATGCTCGTGAATAATCGGCCCGACGGCGAGGAGCCCGGCCAGCCGCTGGCGTCCGAGATCGAGGACGCAGCCGCCAAAGCCGGCATCCATTATCGCTTCGTACCGATCATCCGCGGAATTGGGCCTGCCGACGTCGAGGCGATGCAGGAGGCGCAGCGCGACGCCGGAGACGGCAAGCTCCTGGCCTTCTGCCGGTCGGGCACGCGCTCGGCGCTCACCTGCGCGCTCGCGCAGCGGGAGGAGGGCGCGTCGCGTGAGGAAGTCGAGCAGCGTCTGAACCGGGCGGGCTTCGACGCACGCCCGATCGCTCACCTGCTCTAATCTTTCTCCGCGAGCAGGCGCTGCGCCAGCTTGACATCCTCGTCGAGGACCATGAGCCGGACGGGCAAGAATAATCCGCCGTAGAAGTAGTTGATCTCGGTATCGAACAGTACCGCGTCCACGCCCTCGCTTTCGAGATACAAGCGGGCGAGGTCCGCTTCGATGCGGGTGTTGAACTGCGCCGCCTCGACGAGTCCGCTCACCAGGGAACCACGTCGCCGGCGGCGATCTCGTCCGGCCGGGGCGCGCGTCCGAGGATCGCGTTTCGATGCGGGAAGCGGCCGAAGCGCTCGATCACGTCGCGGTGCAGCTTCGCATATTTGACCTGCTCGTCGTCGCCCATGGCGCTGAACAGCAGGACGGCGCGGTTCTGGTCGTCGAGATCCTCGCTATGCTCGAACGGCATGTAGAGGAACTTGCGCTCATCAGGCGCCAGCTGATCATCGAACCCGCGCGCGACTGCTTCTTTCGCGATGCCGAGCGCGATATGATCGGTCGCATAAGCCTCGGCGTGGCCGCGGAACATGTTGCGTGGGAACTGATCGAACAGGATCACCGCGGCAGCGGCCGTCAGCGGGTCCGTGACGAAGGTGTCGAGCGGTAGCTGGCGCTTCGCGAACCACAGCTTGAGGAAGTCCTGTTTGATGCGCTGGTCGAGCTCCGGTCCGCCATTCCACCATTGCTCCGGCTTGAGGCCAAACCAGAATTTCAGGACTCGAGCACGCCAGTCCGTTTCCGTCACGCGGCAGTCCCGCCGACCGTCAGGCCATCCACCAGCAACGTCGGCTGCCCCACGCCGGCGGGCACGCTCTGACCGCCCTTCCCGCAGACGCCGATGCCTTCGTCGAGCTCGAGGTCGTTGCCAATGCCCTTCACACGGGTGAGCACCGTCGGACCATCGCCGATCAAGGTCGCGCCCTTGACCGGCTCGGCGATCTTGCCGCCGCGGATTCGGTAGGCCTCGGTGCAGGTGAAGACGAACTTGCCGCTGGTGATGTCGACCTGCCCGCCGCCGAAGCTCTTGGCGTAAATGCCGTCCCTCACCCGCTCGATCAGCTCGCCCGGATCGTCGCTGCCGGCGAGCATGAAGGTGTTCGTCATGCGGGGCATCGGCGCGTGGGCGAAGCTTTCGCGCCGGCCGTTGCCGGTGGGCTCCATGCCCATCAGGCGCGCGTTCAGCCGGTCCTGCAGATAGCCTTTGAGGATTCCGTCCTCGATCAGGCAGGTGCGCCGCGTCGGAGTGCCTTCGTCGTCGATGGTCAGTGAGCCGCGGCGCTGCTCGATTGCGCCGTCATCGACCACCGTCACGCCCGACGCCGCAACACGGTCGCCGATGCGGCCGGAGAAGGCCGAAGTGCCCTTGCGATTGAAGTCGCCCTCCAGCCCGTGCCCGACGGCTTCGTGCAGCAGGACGCCGGGCCAGCCGGGGCCGAGCACGACGGGCATCTCGCCGGCCGGAGCGGCGACCGATTCAAGATTGGTCAGCGCCTGGGCGAGTGCCATGTCGATAGAGCGGTTCCACTCCGCTTCCTCGAACAGCCGACCGTAGAGGTAGCGGCCGCCGAGCCCATGGAATCCGGTCTCGCGGCGGCCGTTCTGCTCGGCGACGATCTGAACTCCGAGGCGCACCAGGGGCCGCACGTCGGAGGCGACAAAACCATCGGCGCGGACGATGTCGACCACGCTCCAGCTCGCCGACAGAGTGACGCTGACCTGAACGACGCGGGGATCGCGGGCACGCGCCGCCGCATCGATCTCCTGGCACAGCTTCACTTTCTCGGCGAACGACACGAGGCTCAGCGGGTCCTCGGCGCCGTACATCGCCTGGTTGGTCCGCTGCGGCGCCGGCGCCGGTGCTCCGCGTTTCGGGTCGAGCAGCTTCAGGGTTTGCGCGGCGCGCTCGATCGCCGCTTCACTGATCTCGTTTGCGTGGGCGAAGGCAGTGGTCTCTCCGGTGACCCCTCTCAAGCCGAAGCCCGACGAGCTGTGGTAGTCGGCGGTCTTCAGGCGCCCATCATCGAAGCCGAACGCCTCACTCGCGGCATATTGGAGGTAGAGCTCGCCGTCGTCGTGGGGCGAAAGATGTTTGCGGGCGAGCTTCCGCGCCGCATCCGAATCGAGGTTGCGGTAGAGGAAATGACGAGGATCGGAGAGGTTCATGCGGCCTGCTGGTCCGCCGGCCCCCCCTCGAGAACGAAGCGGCGATCGCAATAACCGCATTCGACGTAGCCGGTGTCCGGCTCGATTCTCAGATAGACTCGCGGATGGCCGAGAAACGGCGAAATCTCGCCCGAGCCGTCGCAGGCGACCTGCACAGTTTTCACTCGGATGACCTCCGGCGGCGGGATTTGCGATGCCATGGGCGGCACTTAGGACCGCCGGCAGCCGCTCACAAGATCACAGATAGTTCGCGGTCACCTGGAAGGTCGCGGAATAGTCGCCGTCCGGCTGGTTGGCCGACAGATTGAGGATGCCGCCGATGCCGACGAAGTAGCTGCGTGTCACCGGGTCGACTGTGCGGATTGGATTGCCAGCATTGTCGAGCGTCAGCGCGAGGACGTCGATTGTGTCGCCGTTGCTGTTGGTGAGCTGCGCCGGCGGAATGACCGTGATGACGACGAGCTGGTTGGGCGTCCCCGCCCCTCCGAAGCGGGCGCGGTGCCCGGGTGCGCTGGGGACGCCGGTGACCCCGCCGGCGAAGGTCCGCGCGCTGGTCGTCGGGTTGAGCGCCACCGTTCCCGACGTGCCGCCGGAGATCATCGTTCCGAAGTCAAGATCGTCGATCTTGGTAATCGTCAGCGGGACGAGGATGAGCGCCCGGCCGCTCGCATTGGCCGAGACGGGCGCCGCCGTCGCGTGCGATGCAAACGCGGTCGCTACCGTCGCAGCGGCGATGAGAAGCTTACGGCAATCCACTCGGCGAACTCCTGGCACGAACTATCAGGAGGCGAGTATCGCCGAGCCGATCTCACCAGCGGTTCAATATCGTTGGTTCGTCTAAAATTTACCTTAACGCGCAACGCTTTCGCGCAGCAGTCAGGGATATTGGACCGTTACTGCGAAGGTGCCGGTGTAGGTCCCTTCCGCCTGCGCCGCCCCGACGTTGAGCGTGCCGCCGACCGAAAAGTTGAAAGCACTCTCTGGGGGCATTCGGCGATTGATTTTGCCGTCGAGCGTCCAGTCGGAAATGGTCATTGTGCCGCCCCCGCCGACCCGAGTCAGGGTGACCGGGCTGCTCGGCACATGGATGATGACCACCGAGTTGCGTGAGCCGGTCGCGGTGAACATGGCCGGGTGCGCCGTGGACCCAATCGGCGTGACTAGCCCCGTGGTCGCCATGGTCCCGCTCACCGGGTCGATGGCAGCAGTGCCCGCGCCGCTCACCACCAGCTCGCCGAAATCGAGGTCGGCCTGCTTAAGCACGCTGAGCGATTTGAGCACGGTCGCCTTGCCCGTCGAGGGCGCAGAAACGGGTGCACTGACCGCTGCCGCGGGAAGCAACAATGCGATCGTCGCGGCGAGGAGACGTAGGCAGGCGCTCATGAGGCCGCCGCAGATATTCGGTTAACCTGAAGATCACTCTGACGCTTAAGGTTAAGCGCACATTTACCCTGAATGCTTGTCGCCGCTGGGCACCGACCCTATGCCGCGCCGGATCATGGTCGAGCCCGCAATCCGCATCGAATCGCTCTCCAAGACCTATGCGGCCAAGGGAATGCCGGCCAAGCGGGCGCTCGACGAAGTCAGCTTCGACGTGCCGCGCGGACAGATTTTCGGCCTTCTCGGCCCGAACGGCGCGGGCAAGTCGACGCTGATCAACATCCTTGCCGGGCTCGTCGTGAAAACGAGCGGAACGGTCACGATCTGGGGCTTCGACATCGACGAACATCCGCGCAATTCGAAGCGGTCGATCGGCGTCGTCCCACAGGAAATTATCTTCGATCCGTTCTTCACCCCGCGCGAGACTCTGGAGATCCAGGCCGGCCTGTACGGAGTTCCGCCATCGGAGCGGAAGAGCGACGAGCTGCTCGCCGCCATGCACCTCACCGACAAGGCGAATGCCTATTCGCGCACGCTGTCGGGCGGCATGAAGCGCCGCCTGCTGGTCGCAAAGGCGATGGTCCATTCGCCGCCGATCCTGGTGCTCGACGAGCCGACGGCGGGCGTCGACGTCGAGCTTCGCCGCCAGCTGTGGGATTATGTCCGCAAGCTCCATGCGCAGGGCGTCACCATCGTGCTCACGACCCACTACCTCGAGGAGGCCGAGGAGCTGTGCGACCGGATCGCGATCATCCATCACGGCCGGGTCATCGCCAACGAGCCCACGCGCGATCTGGTCGCCAAGGCGCAGGAGAAAGCCGTGGTCGTCACCTTCGACCGCGACATTGCGCAAGTGCCGGCCAATAGCTGCTTCGACGACATCGCGCTGGTGGACGAGCGGACTCTCGAGATCACTTACCGCAAGGACCGGGTGAACGCCGGACAGGTGCTGGCCGCGCTGACCGCCGAAGGCCTCGGCATCGTCGACGTGTCGACGCGCGACCCCGACCTCGAGGACGTCTTTCTTAGCCTCGTCTCGGAACAGGAAGCCGCGTGAAGCCGACCGCCGACGTGCTCGTCATCGGATCGGGCGCGGCCGGCCTGACGGCCGCGCTCAATCTCGCCGAAACGCGGACGGTCGCCGTCATCGCCAAGGGCGCGCTCGGCGAGGGCGCAACCGGACGCGCGCAGGGCGGAATCGCCGCGGTGCTCGAAGAAGGCGACAGCTTCGAGGCGCACATCAACGACACGATGATCGCCGGCGCGGGGCTCAACGACCGCAAGGTCGTCGAGCACGTCGTTGAGCATGCGCCGGCGGCGATCGCCCGTCTGATCGATCTGGGAGTCCCGTTCGCCAGCGAGAACGGCGCTCTACACCTGACGCGCGAGGGCGGTCACAGCCATCGGCGAATCGTGCACGTCGCCGATGCGACGGGCTACGCGATCCAGCAGGCGCTCGAAGGCGCCGCGGCCAAGCACCCGAACATCACTCTCGTGCCCGACATGGTCGCGATCGACCTCGTAACCGGGCGCCACGCGACCCATTTCTCGACCAGCGGCGCGGTCCACGGACTTTATGCCTACAACCGGAGGAAGAAGCGGGTCGAAGTGCTGACTGCCCGAGCGACGGTGCTCGCGACAGGAGGGGCGGGGCGCGCCTATCTTTATTCGACGGCGCCTCGCGGAGCGACGGGCGACGGGATCGCGATGGCGTGGCGGGCGGGCTGCCGGATTTCCAACATGGAGTTCATGCAGTTCCACCCGACCTGCCTCTACAACCTGCAAGTCAAGAATTTCCTGATCACCGAGGCTGTGCGGGGCGAGGGCGGGATTCTGAAACACCCGCAGACCGGCCACCGCTTCATGCCCGATTATGATGCGCGCGCCGAGCTGGCGCCGCGCGACATCGTCGCTCGGGCGATCGACCATGAGATCAAGCGCGACGGTCTCGATTACGTCTTCCTCGACATCTCGCATCGCGAGCCGGATTTCATAAAGACGCATTTCCCGACCATCTACGAGAAGCTGCTCGGACTCGGGATAGACATCACTCACGAGCCGATCCCGGTGGTTCCGGCGCAGCATTATACCTGCGGCGGTGTCGTGGTGGATCTCGACGGACGCACCGACGCGCCGGGGCTCTATGCCGCAGGCGAGGTGACCCAGTCCGGCCTGCATGGCGCGAACCGGCTGGCATCGAATAGCCTGCTCGAATGTCTGGTGTTCGGCGAGGCCGCGGCGAAGCACATCTCCGCCAACTGGGATTCACTGTCGGAGGCGCCGGAGATCCGGGCGTGGGACGAAAGTCGGGTCACCGACAGCGACGAAGAGGTGGTGATCACCCAGACCTGGGGCGAGATCCGCCGATTCATGTGGAACTACGTCGGAATCGTCCGCACCACCAAGCGGCTCGAGCGGGCGAGGCACCGGATCGACATGCTTCGGCAGGAAGTGAAGGAATATTACGCTCATTTCCGCGTCACACCCGACCTGATCGAGCTCCGCAATCTCGTCGAGGTCGCGGACCTCATCATCCGCTGCGCGCTGGCGCGGCATGAAAGCCGCGGCCTGCACTACATCCTCGATTATCCCGAGATGCTGGCGGAGCCGAGGGACACCGTGCTGGTGCCGTAAAGCCACATTGGCGAATATTTAACCGCCCTAATTTGGGGCAGGTTAACTTTAGCCGGTTGAACAATTTGTGAATTTCGTAGTTAGTAAGGGGATGCGCAGGGGGACCGATTCGAGCCCATCCCAGAAAGCGGATGCCGTTCGGCAATCGCCTCGGACCAAGGGCAAGCTGGGGGCAGTGGCCGCATTCGCGGACACGCGCCGCGGCCGCGCAACCGTTGTCGCCGCCGTCGCGGCGCTCGCAATGGTCGGGACGCTGTCGACGGCGACCTATATGGGCGCCGACCTGCCGCGCGACGCAGTGAAGGGTGCGCAAAGCGTCCTTGCCATGATGAAACAGCGCTCCCCCGGTGCGCGCACCGGCGACACCCTGACGAAGATCAAACGGAAATCCGCGGTGCTTGCCGAAAAGGAGACACCGCCCGCGGCGCCGCTCGCGGCGATCGCCGATGTGCCTGTCCCGCCACCGGTGCTTGGACCCGCCGACGTCGCTCTCGACAGCCTCCCGGCAACGACATTTGCCGCTCTGCCCGCCTTTGCTCCGCCTCCCGGCGGAGGCTTCTTCGTGCCACCGCCGGGCGGCGGTGGATTCTTCCCGCCTCCAGGCTGTTGTGGTGGCGGAGGCGGAGGACCGCCCGGACCTCCTGGGCCTCCAGGGCCGCCCGGACCTCCGGGCCCGCCTGGGCCTCCGGGACCTCCGGGTCCGCCGCCGCCGCCGCCTCCGGGCGTCCCTGAGCCCGCGACCTGGGCGATGATGCTCCTTGGATTCGGCATGGTCGGCTGGTCGGTCCGCAAGCGTCAGGTCGCGCCCGTGCAGGAGGTGATGAGCGCTTGAGAGCTCTGGCCGCCGCCATGGTCCTCATCGCAAGCTGCTCGGTCATCGCCGCTTCGGCAGCGCACAGACCACGCCATTGGCAGCCCGCGCCCGTCGAGCAGGCCCGCAAGCCGGACCTGCCCGGACGCATTGCACTGACTCCGGCCGAGTCTCGCGAGGCCATGGCCAGCGGCCATTTCGCGCGGTCGGTCACCACGATCCTGGATATCGGTTCGCCGCTCAAATATGGCGAGTATCGCTGGGACGATGCCGGAGTGCCGGCGGGCCCGGTGTGGATCAGCGTGGATTTGCAGAAGCAGCTGATCTCCGCGTTCCGCGGCCCGCACGAGATCGGCACCGCCGTGATCCTCTACGGCGCGACCACGAACGAGACTCCGACCGGCACCTTCCCGATCCTCGCCAAGCTCAAGGATCACCGTTCCGTGACCTACGGAAATGCACCGATGCCCTACACGCTGCGCCTGACGCCTGACGGAGTCTCGATCCACGGCAGCAACGTCCGCGACGGCTATGCGACCCACGGCTGCATCGGCGTGCCGATCCCCTTCGCCGCCAAGCTCTTCGCCGCCGCGTCGAAGGGCGACCAGGTCGTCATCGTCGACGCAAGCCGCGATACCAGCGCCTAGTCACGATCGATCGAGGCGCTCGAAAGCAGCGGCTGCGCACCTTACATTGCGGGTAGCTTCCTTACCGCCGCCACCCTGCTAAATCCGCACCTTCATGCCTGACGCTTCCACGCCTGCCGCGGCTCAGCCGCATCTCTACCTGGTCGACGGGTCGAGCTACATCTTCCGCGCCTATCACCGGCTCCCGCCCCTGACGAACCGTCACGGGCAACCGGCAGGCGCGGTCTATGGCTATACGACCATGCTGTGGAAGCTCGCCGACGGCCTCTCCAAGGCGGATGGGCCGACGCACATGGCGGTGATCCTCGATGCGAGCGAGCACACGCACCGCAACGAGATGTACGACCAGTACAAGGCGCACCGGCCCCCGCCACCCGAGGACCTCGTCCCGCAGTTCCCGCTGATCCGCGTCGCGACGCGTGCTTTCTCCATTCCCTGCATCGAGGAGGAGGGGCTGGAGGCCGACGACATCATCGCCTGCTACGTCACCGAGGCGAAGAAGGCCGGGTGGAAGGTGACGATCGTCAGCTCCGACAAGGATTTGATGCAGCTGATCGACGAGGATGCCGGGATCGACATGCTCGACACGATGAACGACCGGCGGATC
>Ga0207674_10003650_pt1 | contig 18768 bp, 9 predicted proteins | sample KBSCornC72_FD_184303 | JGI IMG/M metagenome (GOLD analysis project Ga0207674, IMG submission 184303) | Corn rhizosphere microbial communities from Kellogg Biological Station, Michigan, USA - KBS Corn C7-2 (SPAdes) (version 2) | ecosystem: Host-associated > Plants > Roots > Rhizosphere > Soil ... | reverse complement strand
TGCGCGCGCATAGTGGCATGCAACTGTTGACCCGAGTTGGCAGTGGTCACGGAATTGGAGTTTTGGACGGGCATGTGGCATTCAACGCAGCGCCCTTTGATCGCCACACCTTGAGTTTTATATCGACCGCAGGCGCGAACTTTGTGGCAGTCGAGGCAGTGGGCCGAAAAGGTGTTTGCATCTTCCTGGGTTTCATGAACGTTGTGGCAGGTAGAACAGGTGAGCTTGCCGGATGTAAAGCATTTGCTCTGCTCCATGGCACCAACCTGGTTTCCATGCACATCGACCGGCGCGTCGATGGGCGGCGGAGTGATTTTCAGGTAATTGCGAATGTCGTCGCCGACTACAAACGTCAAAGGCGTTCCATGCGGTGGAGCACCCCCGCTATGACAGAGCGAGCAGAGACTCAGCTGCTGATCGCGCGAGAGACGCGCCGGGTTCACAATCGCTTCGTCCGGCGAGCCTTTCAGCGGGGGATGAAGTGAACGCTCCCGTTGGACGTGTAAAGCACCGGGACCATGGCACCGCTCGCAATCGATGCCTAAAACCAAACTCGCTTTTGCATAGCGGTTCAATGATGGCGGAAGCCAGCCAAAGTAGCTAACGTGACACTCCAAGCACCGCGGCACAACGGGACGATCCCAACGCAGTTGCCCATCGGAATAGCCGGGGCTATTTACCCATCGATGATCGTACGTCCAATATGAAACCGGCAACTCGAAGAGGCGATCTCCCTCCCAGTGCAGGTAGGTCTGACCATGGCGACCGGAGCCTACGACAATGTCGATGCTGCGCAGATCCGGTTTCATGCTCTGCGGATCCGAAGGGTTAACGGCAGCCTGATAGAAGCCGTCCGGCCCCCCGGCCATCACATAGGCCAGATTTGGGTTGCTCGTTCGCAGGACGGCGCGCTCCCGCGTAAAGTCGCCGATTATGGTCTCAGGGCTGGGGAGGCTTGAATCACGTGCGTGGGGAGTAGCGGCATAAAACTGGGCCTGTTTTTGATGGCAGGCGGCGCATGCTTCAGAGCCTGCGTAGGTCTGCGGAGCAGGAACCTTTGATTGATCCAGGGTAGGAGTCTGGATCTCGTGAGACATGGTCGGGGATAGCGCCAGCAAGACTGACGTTGAGAACAGAACGAGAGTTCGTATAGGATTGTGCCCCTCAGGATTTGCCATGTATCAGGACATGATTCACGAATAAAGCATACATTTGGACGCTAGCTCTAACCGGGAGAAGCGAAGCGGAAGTTCAAGAATGCTTGGAGTGCGAACGAGGCAAATGACCGTTGATCATGGCTGTCTTCCTGCCGCTAGAGCACTCATTGCGCTTCGAACGCTTTCGGCCTGAGGGCTATCGGGCTTTTCCTTCAGAAATAGCTCAAACTGGGCAATTGCCGCATCGGGATGGTTTTGCATGCGGAGCACTTTTCCAGCCATAACATGCACTTCGGCATATTGTTCGTGATTGCGCAACGCATGGGTGCGTTCCACATCCGCTAGAGCCTTATCGTATTCCTTATTGGCGAATTCGGCGGTGGCCAGCAGAGCCACGGCATCAGGCAGTGTGGGATTAAAGGCAATCGCCTTCATGAGCAAGGCCTCTGATTCACCATATTTTCGGTCTTGGAGGTCCATGCGGGCCAGATCCACATACGCGGGAGAAAATGTGCTGTCCGCCTCAATCGATTTCATGAACAGCTTTCTGGCCTTGGCGCGATCGGGCTGCTTCATGGCAATTGCACCCAGCATGTCATACGCGCGAGCATAATGAGAGTACTCCGCTGTTGCCTTCTCGAAGTGGGCTGCGGCCCCATTCAGGTCACCCTTCGCATACGCGTCGATACCTTTCTCCATTTCCGCGCTAGCCTTGTTCGGAATGTTCATCTCGCTCACCGAGATCGAGTTGGGTTGCTGAGTCGAGTTCCCCGGCCCTTTCTGGTCTGGGGCCTTCACGTGAACCGTCTCCGTGTGTTGCTGCTCCAGCGGTTCGACGTCGAAGAATGGAGTAGTTACTGTCTGGATGCCAGTACCAGATACATTCAGTCGGTAGGTCTTTCCACTTATCACCTTGAAATGCAGATTCTGATCTCCGACAACGGTCGCAGTCGCGATCACGCCTTGAGAACCAAGCAGTTGAACCTGGATTGGAGTCTCGAGGCTCCGTTCATCCATTGTGCGAACGCGAACCAGGAGATCGCAGTTCTCCTTAGTACCTTGCTGCCCAACTAGAGAAAACGAGCACGCCAAAAGCAGAGAGATGAAAGTTAGAAACGGTCGGGTCATCACTTCCCCCGTTGAAATGGCGAGGGCAACTCGTTTTCGCGGGTACGGCCAACGCCTGACAGATCACAGGACTCTCGGGATGGCCGCCACACAACAGATAGGCAGATCAACGAATTCAGGCAATGTACCAGTCGCCACACGTGGCATTCGATACGGTCATGCTGATCCCGAAGATTATTGCTGTCGAATAGATCGGCCCACATGTTCCAGCGAACACATGGGCCGTAGCAGTTTAAATACCTCGTTACTTGCAGTGAAGCGACCCGAAGGCCGCTTCACCGCTGAATCAGCGAACATCAACCACTAGAACGACCACTTGGCCTCGCCCTGGATGATTCGGTGTCCAGTCTTGTAGTTTGCGTAACCGAATTGGACCCCGGTCGCTGGCTGGATCAATGCCCCGTTCTGATCGAATTGCAAGCTCAGACCGGGATCGTTGCTGCCGTTGAACGAGCGTACGGGGTGATTGAGGAAGTTGTATCCAGAGAATCGGAACTGCAGTTTCTGGTTTTCCGACTTACCCCACGTGAAGTTCTTGAACAACGAAAGATCGCTGTTGAAGAACCCTGGTCCAGTGAGCCTTGGGAAGATGTAATCTCCCTGCACTCCGGGGGTTGCAAATGGAGCGAAGCAGTTTCCGTTCACATACTGATTCTTCGACAGGTGTTTACTGGGGTCGCAGACCAGTTTGGGCATCAGCGTTACATCCGGAGTTCCGAGCACGATCTGATTGTCTGCTTTGACTGCCGAGGTCAGCGTTTTACCCATGAATGTTGTTCCTGCAGGAATATAGGCAGAGTAACCGAAGTTGGAGGTTACAGCAGCCTGCAAGTCCGCTCCAGTCTGGAACTGCGTGATGCCCGATACCTGCCAACCGTTTGCTATCTGCCTGAGGACTGGGTTGGCATTCCGCGCCAGGTTCGGGAACTGGTACACATAGGCCGCGTTAATGATATTCGGCCTGTTGTTCGGCAGCGTGCCGTAGTTGTTCTTCAGGTTGGTTGGGTCACCCGTCGCCGCTCCACTTTCACCGCGGATGCCGAGCGCCTTGGAGAGCGTGTAGTTCAACATGTAGATCATGCGGCCTTGCTGCTTATTCCACGTGGCCTGGAGCCCGTTGTAGTTGGAGTACATGTGGTGGTTGATGATCTTCAGAGTACCGTAAGCTGACAGCGGACGAGCATTCTGGACTACTGTGGAATCGTAGTCTGAGCCCGTCCAGCCATTACTGAAGAGCGTGCCTACCGGAATGTCATTGATCTGGTAGAAGTTGTTGTTGTAGTTGCTCAGGTAGTCCGACTTGTTACCAACGTAAGCTACTTCGATGAGACTCTTCCAAGGAGCTCGCTGAGCAACCGTGACACTCCAGTCCTGCGTTCTCGGTTCCTGATCATCTTTCGGGTCCAATGCCTGAACAGAGCTTGGGACTGCCAGGGATCCTGTAAGTGGCTGAAGATCGCTGATGATACCGTTCCACTCGCCCGCGGTATTCGATGCGTTGAGGGTCGGCGATGCAAAAGAGCCGCGCACGATGCCGTAGGCGCCGTTCTGTACGTTCTGTTCGTCGTGGAAGTGATAGATACCGTACCCTCCACGAAGAATGGTGTTCCCAGTTCCGAAAATGTCCCATGCGGCACCCAGGCGGGGACTGTAGAACGCGAGCCTGCTGGCTGAGCCCGACAGAGGCGTGGATGAATTCGCGCTATGCCACTGAATACCCGGGAAGACCTTGCCGGTATTGTCGCCTGGGACTGGTGCGCCTGCGTTCTGGGCATAGAGGTCCGGATACCAAGCGGCAAATCCGTATCCTGTGGTATCGACCCATGGTCCCAGATGGGATATGCGAAGACCAAGATCGATCGTCACCTTCCGAGAGGCTTTCCATGAGTCCTGCCCATAGAATTCAGTGGACAGATACCGGAAAGCGGGAACAACGTCATAGTTCTGCTCTGTGTAGTTGGTGGTCTGACCGATCAACATGTCCGCGTAGGCATTGCCGCTGGTGTTGGTACCCCAGTTGCTGAAGACGGCGGTACCGTTCACAGCTGCGTTGCCCGGCTGCTCGTTCCAGGTCCGCTCCCAGTAGAAGCCGAACTTCGCGGTGTGCGTCTTCCACACCTTGGAAATGTTATCGGCAACGGAGGGCAGCGTCTTCTTTGCGTACACGGTTCCGTTCAGTTCAAAGCCAGCGTTCAGCTGGTTCGAGATGCCATCACCCCAGCCAGTCAACTGAGGGAAGATCATCTGCTGCTGGTTGGGATGCTGGAAGAGCATCGTGTAGTCGATGCCGAGATCGCCGCGCTGCACCTTGCTCCGGTCCTGGAAATGGTTGGGGAGATTCAGATAGACCCAGTTAAAGACCACTTCGTTGGTGAGGGACGGACTGAATACCTTCGTCAGATTGGCAGTGACGACTTCGGAGTTCGTGCTGGTAATCAGTGGGGACGGATAGGGCGTGGTCGGTGCTGCCCAGCTCTGAGCATTGCCGGTCCAGAGAGTGTCCAAACTCTCTTCTGCGTTGTCGTTCTGGTGGTTGTACTGGACGTACAGCTTGGTCGAATTGCTTATGCTGTAGTCAATACGCCCGCGATACTGAATCATGTTGGAAAAACGGGTCTGGGCGTTGATGTAGTTGTAGCCGCCATTGGCACCGGGATCCGCGTTATCCAAGGGATAGGTATTCATGAACGCCAGTCCATTGTGATCGATCTGGGCTGGGTCAACCTTGCCGTTTGTGAATGCATTTTGGTGGGGGCCACCTTTATTCGGCACGCCCGTGACAGCATATCCAAGCAGCTTGCTGAGGTAACCGGCGTCAGTGAAGTCGCCCGCGCGCATTGCTGCGGTGGGAACGACCGCGTGGTAGATGCCGTTATCCACGTCCTGCTTGTAGTACTCCGTTCCGAAGAAGAAGAAGAGCTTGTCGTGATTGTGGTTAAAGTTGGATTTGGGGATGATCACCGGGCCACTGATCTGGCCGCCGGGATAGAAGTACTTGGTGTCGGGCCGGGGCGCAATTTCCGCGCCTGTTGTCTTATTGATTCCAGCATTGTTGTTCAGCCAGTCGTTGGCATTGAAGGTGTAGTAGCGCGAGTAGAGATACGCTTCGCCGTGAAACTGCTGGCCGCCGGATTTGCCGACCGTGTTGATTACAACAGGACCCTTAGCTGAATCAGCGCCGAAGTTCGATGTCATCACCGTGACTTCAGAGGTCATCTCGGCGTTGGTGTTTTCCGCCTGACCGCAGTTGCAGCCGGGGTCGATGATGTGTGCGCCGTCGGCGGTGATATCGAGAGCGCCGGTGCGCTGTCCATTGGCGGAGAAGCTTCCAACCGGACCTGTTCCCGTGCGCTCATCCGATGCGGCATAGGAATTCTGGTTGAGCGCGCCGCTCGTCATCGCCATGCCGGGCATAATCTTGATGAATTCCGCGGCGTTCTGGCCAACGAGTGCCACGTTCTGCATGATCTGCTGGCCGATTGTGAATGATTTATCGCCCGAATCCGTAGGGGTCATCTGCACCGCACTGGCTTCGACGATGACGGTCTCGTCCTTGGCGCCAGGCTTCAGCTTGATACCGGAAGCGCTGCGATGATCACCCGATGAAACCGAGATGCCCTTTGCTGTCCAAGTGGCAAATCCCTGTCTTGTGACAGTGAGAGAGTAGGTGCCAGGCTGGACGGCTGCGAAGTTGAAAAAGCCTTCCCCGTTGCTGACGACACTCCGTTCGTCTCCGCTGGCTTCGTTCTTCAGAATTACGGTTGCGCCGGGAATCACTGCGCTAGCGGCATCGAGAACAGTTCCGTCGAGAGTGGCGCTGCTGGTCTGCGCTTTTGCAGTCGGAGCGGCGAGCAACAAGACCGCAACGATCGCAACCGCCCACGCTGATAGCGACACGCTAAGCATGGCAATCGGGTGCCTGAACTTCTTCATACATCTGCCTCCTGGAAAGGTGAGTCTTGCTTATTGCAACGGGTCTACATTCGCGTCGAATGCGGCTCCTCGTGTTCAACTACATCAGGTAAACGGTTTCTTGCTGTTGCGGATCTCTACAGGTCGTGCCTGGTTCCTGAAACAGCTGCACATGGGGGTATGTGAATCGTTTTACCAGCTGCGGAATGACTTATAGCCTGCCGAAAGTTGGGCTGTCAACTAAAAGATTTAACGCCATCTCAACACAAAGTTGTAGATTTTGTTATTTCAACAAAAACAGAGACTTACACCCTGTGACAAAAGAGATTCCGGAAACGCCTGCTGATCTGAAGTGAATCGCGCTTCAACGGCACCAGGGTCGGCGGAGGGTCCCAAGAGACAGAGTTTTCGATGATTTGACGTGCTCGCGTCAGGGCCAATTCTGCTGTTCTGTCTTGAGCCGGCTGTATTCAGCCTGTTCGCGGCGGGAATCGTCTGAGCGCCCCAGCGCGCGGTAGGCATTTGCCAGGTATAACCGGATCTTGGGGCTGACGGGATCGAGCCGTTCGGCAGCCTGGTAGGCCGAAAGCGCATGAATGTCATCGCCACTGGCGCGCATGGCTTCGCCCAGAGCGAGCTGCGCTCCCACTGATTCCGGACTGCGGGCAACGGCTTCTTTCGCATATTTCAAGGCTTCAGCCGAGTTGCCCTCCACAATGTAGCGAAGCGATAACTGAACCCGAGCGGGGATGCTTTCAGGATCGACCTTCAGCTCTGCCAGAAACTCAGGAATGCAAAGTTCAGGATGACGGGCCGCCAGAAAAGTCCCATAGAAATAGTGCACGTTGGGGAACTTCGGGTAAGCGGCAGCCAGATTTTTGAAATCGGCTTCTGCCTGCTCAGGAGGCTGAGTGGCCAGATCCCAAAAAGCCTTCCCGGCCATCTCGACTACGTCATGCTGTTCGGCCGGCACCTCCGCAGGAAGGACGGGTATCCGCAATGACGCAATGCCTGACGCAAACATCATCTCCGGATTATTTCGAACTCTGAGCGCAACACGCACCAGTACTTCCTGCGCGACCTCGAAGGCGCCCTGCTTTGTGAGGAGAAGCGCCAGATGGTAATCAGCGATGTCGAGTAATTGTCCGCCGGGCGATCTCGGTGGAACCAGCATGTGCGCTTTTTTCAAATGCTCAAACGCGAGGTCGTATTGCTTATCTCCGAAGTCGCAGAGTCCGAGCACTGCCCAGCCAGGTACGGCAGAGGCGTCCAGTGCGACCATATGGTTCAAGGCGTCTCTGCATGCAGCGTAGTGATCGTGCTGGTAATTGATCATCCCGAGGGCCCACCATCCTTGGGACCAATCTGGCCGGAGCTTGACCGCTTCGCCATAGAGGCGCATTGCATCCTCATCCCGCTGGTCTTCATACGCTTGCTTTGCTGACTGCGAAAGCTGATCGAAGCTCTGAGGCGTCTGGGTTGATCCGATGGTGGCTATGAGCAGCAGAAATCCGGCAGTAAACTTCAATTTGTCAGGCTCCGTCCTCGAGCTTCGTCCCGCTTGCGAACATCGCTGTCCATTTGTTCCGCAATTTTTCTTTCACGACGGCCGTCATCAGGACGACCCAGCCGGAAGTAGATTGTTGCGAGAGTGCGGTGCACTTCAATGAACTCGGGGCTGTCCTTCTCAAGAGCCTCCAACAGGGTCAGAGCGCGAGCATCTTCGCCCTCGTCCGAGTACAGCCTCGCAAACTGAAATCTGGCACGCACGTCCTGTGGTCGCAATCGAAGGGCGGAATCGAGGTTGTCATGAGCTTCTTTGAAACTTCCCTGCTCTCTCTGCAGCGTTCCGAGCCATAGCCGGGCATCAAAATTTCCTGGATCCAGAGAAACGGCCTTGGTGAACGCCTTCTCGGCTCCCGCCATGTCTGAATCCAAGAAAGCCAACCTGCCGCGAAGACTGTACGCTTCGGGAAGGTTCCCGTTCAGCTGTAAGGCGTGATTTACCTCTTCCAGTGCCCGCTTTTTCTGATTTGCCTTCAATTGCGTGTACGCCATGAGCATGTGGGCTTCGGCGGTATCTCCGTCTTCGAGCAAACGCTGAATCAGAATTGCTCCCCTCTCGGTTTGTCCTTCACGCAGCAGTGCAGTGCCGAGAAGGTAATCCAGGGCGTGGTTTTGTGGGTTGGATGTGGCAATAGGGTCGAGTAATGCTACAACCCGCTCGTTCTGTCCCTGGCGCAAATAGCACTCACCGAGCAAGAGCGCAACGCGCGCCCGATTAGGATCATTCTCAGGCAAGGTCGCGTAGACAGGCTCAAATTCCCTTACCGCTTGGACAACATCGCCCATTTTGTAGCGCGCTAGTCCTAGATTGAGTCGTATACCCGCATTCGACGGATCGAATTTCAGCGCCTGCGTGTATTCTTCAATCGCTTCGGGGTAGCGACCTTCATGAGCGAGGGCCGCCCCTAAGTTAGAACGGATGGCACCCGGGGCATCGGGATAATTCTTCAGAAAAGCCTTGTAGGCTTCGATTGCCTCAGTGAAACGACCTGATTGCTGAAGCTCGACTGCATGCCGTAGCGCCTGCCGCGCAGAATCATCCTGGGACAACGCTAGGCTTGTCCCGATGACCAACAGACATATCAACCGCCAATGCACGTCCTTATCGTATCCTGCTCCCTCATAACAGAGGCGATGATCCTCTACTGAACTTTGAAGTCCACCTTCTGCTCAACTGAGGAAGCACCTTGCGTAACGCCAACTTTGATTTCATAGGAGCCGGGAGTGAACTTGTCGGCGGGCAGATTAGCAATGTAGGGAATGCGGCCGTCCCGTTGTACCGCGGGCAGAGGAGCTCCTGCGGAACCGAGATACTGACCGTCCTTGAAAAAAGCCATGGTCAGTTTTGGCGGATCTTTAACGGCTGGGTCGGGATACACGGCGAAATAGAAGGGCAGAACGTTCCCGGCTCCGCCTTTGAGCGTGTCCTCCAGTGTCGGGATGATCTTGCCGCCCTCGAAATAGAAAGGATCCAGGATTTGATTGCTTTTCAATGATTCGGTGCGCCGTACTACGACTACATCGCTGAGGGCCAGTTTCTCAGTCGCATCCGGCACGGTGAACGAACTTCTTCTTACCCCCATCTTGTTGCCGTTCCGGTCCATGATGGCGGATTCAAGTGAGTAGGCGCCCGGTGCAAGTTCGGTCCGGAAAGTCTGGACGAGGTTGCCACCTTTGTATTCATCCACTGACTTCAGGGGAACCTGAACAGCGAAATCTTTGCTGAATTTGGTAACGACCTCGCCGGAGGAACTCTTGATAACAGCAAGCAGGGGCGCATCGACCAGAGCGGATTTTCCATCTGGCTGGGGAGTGAAGGTCAATTCGTTCAGTGGGGCTTCCAGGGTGAGCATGTACTCGATCTTGGGACCACGCTCACTGAATCGCTCGGCAGCAGTCCGGAATGACAAATCGGAGGCGGCATGCGGCGAATTGATGGCATTCATCAGCGGCACCTCGAAGGCGTATAACTGCTGGCCTGCGCCAGACGATTGAGGAAGAGCGAAGTATCCGCTTCGCGTATGGACTTCTATTCCAGGCCGGTCAACTTTGACGGAAATTCGCCGGAACTTACCGTCGGTGGTTGAGATGTGCGGATCATAGGAGGCTTCATAGTAGCTGCGCACCTCGTCCATGACCGCTCTCAAAGGTGCTCTCACGTCATTCGTCTCAGCGATTGCCTGTCCGCCGGTTTGCTGTGCGAGATCTTGAAGCCACAGTAAAGGGTTCGAGCGCAATCCGTTTTCTGCGTTCTCACCTGCGCGCGCCTGGGCGGTCGATACCTCACCGCGACCACCATTCTGTTGAAGAGCGCGAGCCTCACCTACGGCTCCGCCCAATTGGTTGCGACCACTGGTGTCCTGGCTCCATGTGACCAGCCCCTTCGGGTCGACGGTATAGAAGGTGATGTTTGCGCGGTTCGCAGCGCTGATCATGTAACTGTATTGCTCTTTGGCAACTTCAGGAATGAAGAGCCACGGATTGAAATACAGAACCACTTTGCGGCCCGGTAGCTGCGATTGCGCACGAACCAAGGCCAGCAAAGCGTCGATGGTTCCCCGAGCGCCGGACTCGCGATCAGCTGAATCCGCCTGCTCCAGCATGTCGTACTGCATCTTTGCCATGCGGAAGTTCACCTGCGACTGAATCGCTCCCTGGCTCGGACCGCCGCTTGATGATGAAGAGATGCTTGGAGCAGTGGTGGTGTCGCCGCCTGCAGCACTTTGAGCGGCGGATTCTCCAGGTGCAAGAGTTTGACGCAGCTGTTCCTTGATGTGGGCCGAGGCATCCATGTATTGCGGAAACAACCACATCGCGGACTTATCGACGGTTTTCAAGATGGCGTTGCGATCGTTAGTGAATGGCTGGAGCATATTCAACTTTTGATCAACGACCATCACCGAAAAATAGAGATTCTGCTCAGGTGCCATCTTGAAAATGTCTTCAAGCGCCTGGCGGAAGAAGCGCTTCCCATCCGGATCCAAATTTTCGAATACCAATGTAACCAGACGAAGTTCGCGCATTGGATCGACCGGGATGGAGCCTGAAGGATTTTCTGGAGCGGGGGCGGGGGCATTTTGCCCTTCTACATGCCTGAAGGATGCGAGATGCTGCTCCACGCCGTCTTCGAAAACATGGACCTCTTCCGGACGTATGTCGTGGATTGTTTTACCTTTTTTGTCACGAAAGACCATGTCCAAAGTGACCTCTTGCGCATTCACGCGCAGAGAGGGAGCGTTCGCCTGATTAGTACTGGTCTGCTGTGGTGCCGGCGCCTGGCCGATGAGACTGCATGTTAACGTGAGCGTTCCAAAAACTACCAGCACCGAGCGGTTCATGATCCAGCCTCCAAGGCAATGGTTGAGCGGAGAAAATTATATACACACAGTACAATCGCTCGCAGATCGGGGAGGAAGCCCGACTGCTCTGGAGCTGTAAACAATTCATCTCCAGAGCCCTGCCGATGGCCGAGGACAGCCCCAGTTTCAATTGCGTATGATGGACGCCAGAACCTGTGCAGAGCAGCCAAAGCATAGTCCTTTCGCAACAGAGATTGTGAATTGCTTTCGCCAGACTTGATTCAACAATGTGCCCAAAGTGGTCAAAGTTTCCGGGGAAGAAGCAAATTTGCGGACGCGGGGTTCGCCTTCTTGCTCTCGCCCTGATGGTCTTTTATTGGAATTCTGCAGCTTGCGCGGAGTCCCAGAGCTCTGCAAACCCTGGCGGTGATTCGTTCGAACGGCTGGCTGATCGGGCTTCCGCGGCTTTGGCAGACAATCGCATTCCAGATGCAATCCACCTGTACCAGCGTGCGACGGCACTTCGTCCGTCATGGTCGGAGGGGTGGTGGTACCTGGGGACTCTGTTCTTTGATTCCTCCCAGTTCATCGAGGCGCGCGACGCATTCGAGCGCTTCGTAGCGGTGGAACGGAAACAGGCGGGCCCGGGGTTTGGAATGCTTGGCCTGACCGAATTCAAGTTGAAAGAGTACCGAAAGGCACTGGTCGCGCTTGAGCGGGGCAGAGAGCTTGGGTTAGGAGAGAATGCCGAGTTTGTTCACTCGGCTCTATATCATGATGGCATTCTGAACAATCTTTTTGGCAATCCTGAAATAGCTTTGGTGCGTCTCACCCTAGTGGCCAATCAAATTGCCGCAGCGCATCCCGAATCTTCAAAGGACGCGGTATTAGCTGATACTGCCCTCGTCGATGCTTTCGGAGTTGGAGCGCTACGGATCCAAAAGCTGCCCTCGGAAATTCCTTCTGAAAAGGCAGCTCTGATACGGCAGGCGGGACATGCTCAAGCCTTGATCGCACTGCAGGATCGCATTGCGGCAGGAACCGAGCTAAAGCAGCTCGTCAGGAGCTATCCCGCAGAGCCAGGCGTGCACTATTTCTGTGGAGTTTACTTACTGAAGGAAGATCCTTCTTCAGCAACGGAAGAATTTCGTCACGAAATTGATATTTCACCGAAACACGCAGCGGCGCGAATTCAACTCGCTCTTGAGTTTCTCGGTTCGGCCGACTATAAACAGGGTCTAAAGTATGCTCAGGAAGCGGTTGCTTTGGCCCCGGACAACTTCGTCGCTCACGTTGCCTGCGGCAAATTGTGGCTTGAACTTGGGAACAGCGATCGCGCTACCCGGGAACTTCAAACCGCTGTGCGACTGTCTCCAGGAAGCCCCGACGCTCACTTCGCCCTCTCACGGGCACTCTCGACTACCGGGCACAAACGCGAGGCTGCACAAGAACGCGCTAAGTTCGAGCGCCTGAAAGCGCAATCGGATGCAGCTGACCATCAATAGGACAAGGAATCGTGAAATCAACTGATAGAACTAACGCCGCGCTTTCGCGCACACAACCGAAACAGCGAAGAAGCAAGCGTGACGAAAGATACCCAATTGACGTCAGATCTGATTGGCAGCCTTGATGAAGATCGGTATGCGGTTCAATAGACGAAGTTTTTTGCAGTACTGCGGCCTAATGGGTACAGGACTGCTATTGCCAGCACATCTACGTGGCGCCGCGACATCCCCGATGCGAATGAATTGGACGCCTGCGCCGGGCACGAGCACAATTCGTTTCGAAGATATTACGAGCCGGTCCGGTTTGAAGTTCACGACGGACAGCTGCCCTACCCCTAACAAGAACCAGCCGGAAACGATGGTCGGTGGAGTAGGCCTGATCGATTACGACAACGACGGCTACCTCGACATCTTTTTCATCAATGGGGCCGCCATTCCCTCGCTCAAGAAGGAATCGCCGAAATACTACAACCGGCTGTTCCATAACAACCGGGACGGAACGTTCACCGATGTGACGGAAGAGGCCGGGCTGGCCGGCGACGGATACGACATGGGAGTGGCCGTTGGCGATTTCGATAACGATGGCTGGCCAGACATTTATGTAGCAAATGTCACGAAGAACCGGCTCTACCGCAACAATGGGAACGGAACCTTTACAGACGTGACCGACAAGGCTGGGGTAGGTTCGCCAACCTACAAAGGCGAGAAGATGTGGAGCGCGGCGGCCGGCTGGATCGATTACGACAACGACGGCAAGCTGGACCTGTTCGTTTCCAATTACTGCCGCTGGCATGTGAACGGAGATCCTGTTTGCATGAGCGGCGGCAGAGAACGAGCGTACTGCCACCCTAAGTTCTACGAGCCTCTGCCGTGCACGCTCTACCGCAACAACGGAGACGGCACTTTCACCGACGTGTCAGAAGAGACCGGGATCTCTAAAGTTCTGACGAAGGGTATGGGGATCGCTTTCAATGACTACGATGGGGATGGCTTCACTGACATCTTTGTCGCCAACGACAACATGCCCAACTCACTCTTTCGCAACATCAAGGGAAAGGGCTTCGAGGAAGTGGCTCTCGATGTAGGGGTGGCATATGCGGAGACGGGCAAGGCGGTTTCAGGGATGGGAGCCGAACTGCGCGATCTGGATAACGATGGCATGCCCGATATCTGGCACACGGCGACAGAACTCGAGACATTTCCGCTTTTCCGCAATATCGGTAAAGGTATGTTCGTGGATTTCACGGGCAGAAGCGGACTGGCGCGATCGACGCTCGAGATGTCCGGCTGGGGAAATGCGGTTGCCGATTTCGACAACGATGGACTGAAGGATCTGCTCGTGGCGCGTGGCAATGTTCTCGACAACATCGCCGATTTCTCACAGCGCACCTGGGGCGAACCGCTGTCGGTCTTCCGTAATCTGGGCAGTATGAAATTCGAGGACATCTCCCGCCAATCTGGCGACGCTCTGCAATTGAAAGAACCTTATCGAGGATGCGTTATCGGTGATCTCTTCAACAGTGGACGCCTGGATCTCGTCACGACGGCTTTGAGCAACGATGCGAGGATCCTGCGAAACGTCACCTCAAACTCGAATAACTGGGTGGCATTCCGGCTTGTCGGCACAAAGAGCAATCGGATGGGAATTGGCGCTCAGTTGAAGCTTACGACTGAGGACGGCAACTCACAGTACGATATCGTGTCTACGAGCGCTGGATACCAGGCATCCCGTGATCATCGTGCGCATTTCGGCATCGGTCCGTTCAAGACAGTGAAACAGCTTGAAATACGGTGGCCGAGCGGAATTCGCCAGGTATTGAAGGACATTGCAGCCAATCAGATTCATTCCGTCGAAGAGTCCGCAAGCTAGTAGTGCGCGACAAGAGTGCACGTGTTAGTCGCGATCTGCGGATTGAGGAACTACCATGTGTTTGAGGACGGAGTACCGCAAACGATGCGCCATTTTTGACTTTGCACATGAGAGTTCTACCTGTAGAACCAGCGCAGAAAGACCCCGGCTGCTCGAGCGTCTACTTCTGGAACAAAGCCCAGAGCATTGACATCAACTGTTCTTGCTGGCGCGCTGTTCTCACTGCTTTGCGTGCTCTGCGCGAAGCTTTTCCAGCACGGCATTTGTCTGGGCGTCGCCTGGATTGAGTTGATGCGCGTGTTCCAGCACGGGCAGCGCTGCTTCGTCGTCGCCCAGCATGTAAAGAGTTGCGCCCAAAATGACGACTGAGCCGTATGCGTCAGGATGCAATGAGACGGCCTTCTGCAATGGACCACGCGCCTCTTTGTATTGTTGCAGCCGGAAATAGGTGAGGCCCAGGTTGTGCCAGGCTTCATAAGAGTTCGCATCAAGCTGCACCGCCCGCGTCAACGGATCGAGCGCTTGCTCGAAGGAGCCGGCGTCACCGTACAACTCTCCTAGTAAGGTGAGTTTCTCAGGGTCATTCGGGTCGAATAGGCGCTGGCAGGTTTCGTGAGCTGAGGCTGAGTGGCTGTGCAGCGCATCAGTGCACGCTCTCACGTCAGTCTCCGTACTTTTGTGCTCGTTCAGGAACTTTCTATACAACGCATATTGCCGCGTAGCCTCTTCTGCGCGTCCTGCACTAGAGTACGCGCGAGCAAGCCTGTAATGGACGCGATAATCATTGGGGAGTTGCCTCGCCGCGTCCTCCAGCCACTTGATTCCATCGACCACATCTCCCGATGAGATGTATGCCACTCCAAGATGAAAAGCAGTGTCGGGGAATGGTGGTTTCTTCGCAACGGAGCTGAGCCTCTTGATAGCGGAGCCATAGTCGTTGGAAAGCAGATCGAGTCGGCCAAGATAGTAGGTGATGTAGGAAGTTGGGCCGGCCTTTTTCTCCAGCATTTCGAATTGACTTCGTGCTTCATCATTGCGGCCCAGTGACAGGAGGCATACAGCGTATTGGAAGCGCGCACGGAGATCTTCTGGATGAACGGCCAGCGCCTCCTGAAAAACCTTGGCCGCCGACTCGAACAACTGGTCGTGCATCAGCTGTGCGCCGCGGCTTAGCTGTGCATCAGAGCCGGTCTGTTGTGCCCACGCCGCGAGGGTCCCAATCACGACTACAAACAAAACCGCAACAACTCGTTTCATTGATCAAATCGTTCCTGAGCGATCACTCCGGCACCTTCTTTCACGGTGATCATAAGATCGGCATGAACTCCCTTCACAGACTCACGCAAGCCACTGGGCCAAATGATTTCGATGTTCGCGGTCAGGGCCGAGCCGAGACCAAAGTGGAGTCTTCGGTCATTGGCGGAAAGATATCCAGACGATGCCATCACTGCCTGACTCTGCCGCCTCTCTCCGTAAATCGTAGTCACAGTTGCACCGATCGCGCTTCGGTTCGATTTCGTTCCAATGAGTCTTACCTTCAGCCAATGGCCGTTCCCGTTAAGGTCATTTCGCAGAAGTGACGGGGGTTCGTTGATGTTCATGATCAGAATATCGACGTCTCCGTCGTTGTCGAAGTCTCCAAATGCGATACCACGACTCGCGTGCACTTCAGCAACTGCGGGACCGGCGCCGTCCAGAATCTCCTCAAATTTCCCTCGCCCCAAGTTTCGGAATAAAACACGCGGCGTTTTGTGAGGGAATTCCGGATGCTTGCGTTCGACCTCTGGGAATGTACTTCCTGTGACCCAGAAAATGTCCGGCAACCCATCGTTATCGAGATCCACAATACCGTCACCCCAACTGACGTATCGCGGCTCAACCCCCAGCCCAGACCGCAGTGTCACATCTTCAAACTCAAGATGGCCAGCGTTGCTGTACAGCGCGGCCGTGTCTTCCGCAAAATGAGTTTTCAGGATGTCGAGAGTGCCGTCTGTATCGAAGTCTCCAATGGCGATTCCCATGCCCGCTTGTTCTCTGCCGTCCTCGTTCACCGCGAGACCGGATTCCAGGCCGATCTCTTCGAAGGTGCCATTGCCGCGGTTACGGAAAACGAGACTCGGCGTCGAGTCGCAGGCTACATAGATTTCCTGCCAGCCATCGCCGTCCAGATCTGCCGCGACCGCAGTCAGGCCGTACACCGGTTTGACGTTCCCAATTCCTGAACGCGCTGTAACGTCCGTGAAGGTTCCGTCGCCGTTATTGTGGTAAAGCATCGGCCTCTCAGGTGTCAGCCCGCGTGGACCACAGTTCACCGGAACGCCCTTGTAATCGCAATTGGGGTTCTTGCCTGTGGGTGGGATCTTGTCGAAATCGAAGACCAGGTAGTTTGAGACGAATAGATCGAGGTGTCCATCGCGGTCGTAGTCGACCCACGTACACCCGGTACCCCAGCGTTTGTCCGGATGGGCGAAACCCGCTGCTTCAGTCACATCGGAGAAAGTGCCGTCCCCATTGTTGCGGTAGAGCACGTTCTGAGGCCAGCCAGTGATGAACAGGTCATCAAAGCCGTCGTTGTTATAGTCCCCGACGGTTACGCCGAATGCCCATCCTTGCCGCGTCAGGCCTGCTTTCGCAGTTACGTCCGTAAAGGTGCCGTCGCGGTTATTTTTATAGAGCCTATTGGTTGCTCCTGGAACTGGGCCCTCCCGACGAGTGCCCGACAGCAGGAGAATATCGAGCCAGCCATCGTTGTCGAAATCGATGAAGGCCACACCACAACCCATCGACTCAAGAATGAAGTCCATTCTGTCTTGAGGTCCATAGATTACCGGAGCGCGCAGACCAGCATGCGCAGCGACGTCGGTAAACCGTGCGTGAAACGGCAACCCTGAGGGTTTGCCGCGGGGTTGGGGCTTAACCCCGCGCGACGCCATCCCCCCCGATTCCTGAGAATGAGCGATGCCCAGACCTGCAGCGGCAGTGCCCAGCACGGCAAGAAAGTCACGGCGGTTCATACACTCACCGCGACTCTTCATTCCGCAGCATCGGCGGGGCGTTGGTACTTGGAAGGCAGCTGATGTGAAAACTAATCGGATTCGTGAACACGGGGACCGAATCATGATGAATCACCAGGTGTATCCCTTTCAAGGCTTTTCGATCGCACAGAACCGCATGTGATGTAATCTGATCAACCGGACGAAGCTCCTTCGCACCCATGCCGAAAGTTTCAATCACTTGGCGCGTTCTCGTTCCACGCCTGATTAGAGGGATTGTTGCGCTTCTCGCGACGCTGTGCACACTCTCGACCGTTGCGATCGCGCAGGAGGATCCTGGCTCTCGACCTTTAGATCTCGGGATCATTGTTATGCCGACCTTGGAGGGCGCCAAGGAGATTGTGAAGGAGCTGAACGATGGCAAGGACTTCTCTGTTTTGGCAAAAGAGAAGTCAATTGATGCCACCTCCACGGACGGTGGGTACCTTGGGAAGATTGATCCTGCCCAGTTGCGGATCGAGCTTCGCGATGCGATACGCGGTCATCGCGCAGGCGAACTCACGGACATTGTTCATTTGCCCTCGGGCTTTGCAGTTCTCAAGGTATTCCCCGCTTCTCCGGCGACGAGCGATCTCAATCCGAAACGAATTTCTTCGCTAGCTGAGACAGGTGCGATCAGGATTGGGCCTCTGGTCTCCGGTGTCACCGAGGCAAACCTCGCGTTCCAGGCCTATGCGCAACGGAATGGGTGGGATCCGCATGATCTGCACAGAACCTGCGAAATACGAACGAGCTCACTTGCAGACGCTAAAGCCTCGGTCAGGAATACTCTGGCACACATTGGCGAGAATGGAACGCAAGTTTCTGTGCAGGATCAGATCGCGGGGCATAGCGCTTTGGCCCAACTCTACGGATACAGCGGAGAGATGAAGGAATCGATTGCCGAGTGGAAGATTGCATACGAACTCGCGAAGAAAGGAGATCCCGCGTCTCTTCCCAACCTCGAAGAAAGTATCGGAACTGCGTACCTCCACCTCTCAGAAATGGACAATAACGTATATCGCGGATCGACTGATCTAGACATTTTTCCGCCGTTGCATCCGCATACCAGCTTTCAGAAGCAGGACGCCTCAAAAGGCGCAATCGGATATTTCCAGGAGTATCTTGAGAATCGACCCAATGATCTTGAAGTTCGATGGCTTCTCAATCTCGCATATATGACTCTAGGACAATATCCAGCGGGTGTGCCACCTGCCTATTTGATTCCGGAGAAGGGATTTCAGTCCAAAGAGGACATCGGGCGCCTCACGGACGTTGCATCGAATGCGGGCTTGAACG
>Ga0207674_10003643_pt1 | contig 18793 bp, 10 predicted proteins | sample KBSCornC72_FD_184303 | JGI IMG/M metagenome (GOLD analysis project Ga0207674, IMG submission 184303) | Corn rhizosphere microbial communities from Kellogg Biological Station, Michigan, USA - KBS Corn C7-2 (SPAdes) (version 2) | ecosystem: Host-associated > Plants > Roots > Rhizosphere > Soil ... | reverse complement strand
CGTAGCGAGTGGTGGAGGGGTGTTATCCCCCGGATGGGGCGGACACCCCTCCACCATTGCTGCGCAATGGTCCCCCTCCCCGGCGGAGGATTTTAGGCCCGCGTCCCCGCCAGTTCCCGCGCCAACAGCGCAACCAGTTCCCCGGCTGGCATCGCCCGGAACAAGGGCGCGCCTTGCCCGGCCCATTGCGGGCCATAGCCCCATTCGCCCGCGGCCTTGGCGGCGGCGTTGAGCGCCTTGCCCGCGTCATAGACGATGGGATAGTCCGGCCGGGCCAGCGCCGCATTATCCTCCCCCCATGCGGTGAAGCGGTTGCGGATGCACCGCGCGGGTCGGCCGGAAATAGCGTCGGTCATGACGGTATGATGCGCCGCCTCGCTGGCCAGCGCGGCGCGGTGGCCCTCGTCGGCGCTGCTTTCGGGGCAGGCGATGAAGGCGGTGCCAAGCTGCGCCGCGACCGCACCCAGGTTCAGCGCCGCCGCGATCCCCGCGCCGTCTATGATCCCGCCCGCCGCGATCACCGGCAGGCCGGCGTCCTTCACCAGCAAGCGGGTGAGCGCCATCGTGCCCAGCCGGTCGTCGGGCGCGGCGGGATCGAACATGCCGCGATGCCCGCCCGCTTCCCACCCCTGCGCGACCACCGCGTCGATGCCCGCCGCCTTCGCCGCTTGCGCTTCGGCAAGGCTGGTGGCGGTGGACAGCAGGATGCAGCCAGCGCCTTTCAGCGCCGCGATGCGATCGGCGGAGGGCAGGCCGAAATGCAGGCTCACCACGGCGGGCCGCGTTTCCAGCAGCATCGCCAGCATCGCATCGTCTTCGGCGAAGCTGCGGTAGATGGCGCGCAGGCTCGCGGGCGGCTGCGCGTCAAAGCGCGCGAACAGCGGCGCCAGCGCGGCGATCCACGCCGCCTCGCGAGCGGCATTGGCGGTGGCGGGGGCATGGACGAACAGGTTCACGTTAAACGCGGCGTCGGTCCGCTCCCTGATCTGCACGATCATCCTCGCTGCAACGGCGGCATCGACCGCCGCGACACCGATGGAGCCAAGCCCGCCCGCCTCGCTCACCGCCGCCGCCATCGCGGGCGTCGATGTGCCCGCCATCGGCGCCTGGATGATGGGGAGGGCGATACGCAGGCGGTCGAGGAAGCTCATGGCCGCACCATAGCGCATGGATCGTCTTCCCGAATAGGGGTCGCCCTTCGGCACCCCGGCGAGATGGCGGCATCATTCGGGGATGCGCCATTCCGTCATCGCCCCTTCCGATTACAGCAACCGTGGCGATGCGGCTTTCGCGAGCGGCCCGGCGCACTATATGCACCCTATGCCGTTGTGCGCCGCAGCTTGCCTTCCCGGCCCGTCGCGCGCATAGGGCGCGGTCTTAATTTTCTGAAGGAGTCGTGGTCATGGCGGCAAACTGGTCGCCCGAAAGCTGGCGCAAGCATGAAGGTCGGCAGATGCCGCATTACACCGACGCGGGCGCGCTCGCGGCGGCGGAAGCGGAACTCGGCCGCCAGCCCCCGCTCGTGTTCGCGGGTGAGGCGCGCAACCTGAAGGCGGATCTCGCCAGGGTGGTTTCGGGACAGTCCTTCCTGCTCCAGGGCGGCGATTGCGCGGAGAGCTTTGCGGAGTTCCACGCCGATAATATCCGCGACACCTTCCGCGTCATCCTCCAGATGGCGGTGGTGCTGACCTATGCCAGCAAGCTGCCGATCGTGAAGGTCGGCCGCATGGCGGGCCAGTTCGCCAAGCCGCGCTCCGCCGATACGGAGACGATCGGCGGCGAGGAACTGGCGAGCTATCGCGGCGACATCATCAACGACATCGCCTTCACGGCGGAGGGCCGCGAACCCGACCCTCAGCGGATGCTGCGCGCCTATCATCAGTCGACGGCGACGCTCAATCTCGTGCGTGCCTTCTCCAGCGGCGGCTATGCGACGCTGGAGCGGGTGCATAACTGGACGCTGGATTTCATGGGTCGCTCGCCCTGGTCGGCGAAGTTCGAGGAGATGGCCAACCGCATCGACGATGCGCTGTCCTTCATGCGGGCGTGCGGCATCAACAGCGAGAGCGTGCCGCAGCTCAACAGCACCAGCTTCTACACCAGCCATGAGGCATTGCTGCTGCCCTATGAGCAGGCGCTGACCCGCAGGGATTCGACGTCCGGCAACTGGTATTCGACCTCCGCCCATATGCTGTGGATCGGCGATCGCACCCGGTTCGAGGGATCGGCGCATGTCGAATATCTGCGCGGGATCGAAAATCCGATCGGCATGAAATGCGGTCCCAGCCTGGAGCCGGACGCGCTGCTGCGCCTGCTCGACACGCTGAACCCGGCGCGGGAGGCCGGTCGCATCACGCTCATCACCCGCTATGGCTATGACAAGATCGAGGCGGGCCTGCCCAAGCTGGTCCGCGCGGTCCAGCGCGAAGGCCATCCGGTGCTGTGGTCGTGCGATCCGATGCACGGCAATGTCATCAAGGCGGCGAGCGGATACAAGACGCGGCCGTTCGAGCGCATCCTCGCCGAAGTGCGCGGCTTTTTCGCCGTGCACCGCGCCGAGGGCAGCTTCGCGGGCGGCATCCATGCGGAGATGACGGGACAGAATGTCACCGAGTGCACGGGCGGCGCCATCGCGGTGACCGACGAGGGGCTGGCCGACCGTTACCACACGCATTGCGATCCCCGCCTCAACGCGGCGCAGTCGCTGGAACTGGCGTTCCTGCTCGCCGAGATGCTCAACGAGGAGCTGAAGGACCGCCGCGTCGCCGCCTGAGACGGACCGCCGCCGAATATCCATTGCATGTGTGCCCCGCCTCGGTAGACAACCGGCGCGGGGCATTGGCATTGGGGGATGGGCTGGGCGATGGCGACGGCGGCGGAACAGGGCAGCGCGGGCACGATGCGCGCGTCCATCGCCCGGCAGGCCGTCAAGCGCCTGAAGCGTGTCGTCAGCGAAGCCGGCACGTTGCGCCTGGTGGTGACGCTGCTGTTCCTGGTGGCCGCTGTGCTGGTGGCCCGATACAGCCCGCTGTTCCCGCTCATCGATCAGGCCGAAAGCGCCTTTTACGACCTGCGCAAGGCGATGTTCGCGCCGCAGGTGGATCAGGATCCGCGCATCGCGATGGTGGTCTACAATGACCAGACGCTGATCGCCACCAAGAAGCGGTCGCCGCTCGACCGCGCGACCATGGCGCGTGCGCTCCGGTCGCTGGACGGCATGGGTGCGAAGTCGATCGGCATCGACATCCTGATCGACCAGCCGCAGGACGAGGATGCCGAACTGATCGCCGCCTTCCGGTCGATGAAAACCCCGACCTATGTCGCTTTCGCCGAAGTCGGCACCAATCAGGACCAGCTGATCTATGAGCAGCAGCAGTATCTGAAATGGTTTCTGGGGCAGATCAAGGGCGCGCGGGTCCATCCCGCCAGTATCCGGATCGAGACGGACGGCGACAATGTGATGCGCCGCTGGCCGACGCATCCTCCCGGCCTTCCGCCGATGCTGGTCCTGTCGATGAGCCCGTCGCGGATGTTCAACGGCTATCGTGGCAGCATCCACTACCGCCTGCCCAAATCGCCCGATCGGCCGGTCTTTGCGTCCTTGCCCATCGACCTGTTCGCCGACCCCGCCGTCGCGCCGGCCTTCGCCGACCAGATTCGCGGCCGCCACGTCCTGATGGGCGGCGACATCGTCGATACCGACCTGTTCGAGACGCCGCTGACACGGTGGACGGGCAAGATGATGATCGGGCTGGAGGTCCACGCCAATCTTCTGGCGCAAATCCTCGATCAGGTGATTACGCCGCCGCCGAGCGCGACTTACCTGTGGATCACCGCGGTGCTGGTGGTCCTCGCCGCAGTGATTACCGCGCTCCTTTCCGTGCGCTGGTGGCTGCTGGGCCTGTTCATTCTGGTGCAACTGGTTGTATTCGGGGGATTGCCCTTCTGGTTGCAGTCGCACGGTGTCGATACGCGCGACGTCCCCGCTCTGGGTCGGGGCCTCGGCTGGGTTCTCGCCTTCACCGCCATCGGGTCCGCCGCGCGGGCGGTGGGATCTCAGCAGCGCCGCTTCGCGCAATCGGCGCTCGGCAAATATCTGCCCGCCGACATCGCCAACCAGATCATGGCCGAACCGGACACGCTGGCGCTGCATGGCGAACGGCGGCCCATCTTCGTCGTCTTCACCGACCTGGAAGGGTTCACGAAGCTCAGCCATGCGATCGAGCCGGAAATGGTGGCGACGCTGCTCAACCAGTATCTCGATGCGCTGAGCGATGTGGTGCTGAGCTATGGCGGGACCATCGACAAGTTCGTCGGCGATGCCGTGGTCGCCTTCTGGGGCGCGCCGGTCGCCCGTCCCGACGATGGCACGCGCGCCGCCCGCGCGGCCTATGCGATGTGGCAGGCGGGCGAGGATTTCCGCAAATCCGTCGATGCCTCCCTGCCGCCGATCGGGAAAACCCGCGTGGGCCTCCATTATGGCGATGCGATCGTCGGCAATTTCGGCGGGGAGGGGCGTATCCAGTACACCGCGCTCGGTGACAGCATGAACACCGCGTCCCGGCTCGAAGCGGCGAACAAGAGCCTGGAAAGCAATGTCATGGCGAGTCGCGAGGCGATGGAGCGATCCGGTCTCGACTGGTGGCGTCCGATGGGCCGCATCGTGCTGCGCGGGCGCTCCACGCCGGTCGATATCTACCAGCCTTGTCCTGATTTTGCGTCCAGTGACAGGGATCACTTAAGCAAAGCGATGGAAAGACTAGAGGCGGATCGTGAAGGCGCAATATCGGCCATTAAGGATATAGCGAAACGCTATCCCGATGACGAAGCGCTACTTAATCTGATATATAGGCTGGAACACAGCCAAGCGGGAGAAGCATATGTTCTCGGTTAAATTGCCTCATGTGCTCCTGGCTGTGGCTGGTGGAGCGTCCTTGCTCGCGGCGGCCGGCCCTGCTTGCGCGGAGGCGCTCGTAGTGCGCGCTTCCGGCCCTTCGGCGGGCACTTTCTTGCCCGGCAAGAAGCTGCCTGACGGATCGTCGGTCACGCTCAAGGCAGGCGATGTGCTCACCCTGCTCGACGGGCGCGGCACGCGCACGCTGCGCGGTCCCGGCGTCTATGGCACGACCGCGACCGCGAGCGCCGTGAGCACCGTCAATATCGCCAGCTTCATCGGCGCGCGCAACAATTCGCGGGCACGCACCGGGGCGGTGCGCGGCATCAAGGCCGAGCCGCGCAGCCCCAACGTCTGGTATGTCGATATTCGCAAGCCGGCGACGATCTGCGTCCTGGACCCCGCCAATGTGAAGCTGTGGCGTCCCGTCAGCGGCGCGGGCACGCTCGCGATTGCCGGTGCGGCCGGCAAGGGCAGCGTGGCCTTTGCCGCGGACGCGGCGGTCGCGTCCTGGCCCATGACGCTGCCCGTCACCGAGGGCGCAAGCTACCAGTTGAGCGGGGCCGGCCTGCCAAAGCCGGTGACGGTGACCTTCACTCTCCTGTCTCCCGGGGCCGAGGGGCTGGAAAGCACCGCCTCCACGCTGATCGCGCGCAAATGCAGCGCGCAGCTCGACCTGCTGATCGAGACCGTCGCCGCACCCGACCCGGCGCCCGACATGCCGGGCTGATCCGTTTTCTGGAGACTTGTACGCGCCGACAGGCAGGGCTAGGGTCCGGCCGGTTCAGCCAGAGTCCGGCCAACGAGACCTGACGACCATCATCGCCCGCCGGGGATCGCAGACTTTCCAATTGCATCGGTCGCTGGCCCGGTCGATGTCCATCGGCGCAAAGCGCGTCGCCAGAGTTTGTTTGAGGGGGGCTTGGGACATGAAAGCGTCTGATCTGTTCGTGCGGTGCCTGGAGGAAGAGGGCGTCGAATTTATCTTCGGCGTGCCGGGCGAGGAAAATCTCGACATGCTGGAGTCGCTGCGCACCTCGACCGTTCGGCTCATCCTGACCCGGCATGAGCAGGGCGCGGGCTTCATGGCCGCCACCTACGGTCGTCACACCGGCAAGACCGGCGTGTGCATGGCGACGCTGGGGCCGGGCGCCACCAACTTCGTGACGGCTGCCGCCTATGCGCAACTGGGCGGCATGCCGATCCTGATGGTCACCGGCCAGAAGCCGATCAAGAAGTCCAAGCAGGGCCGCTTCCAGATCCTCGACGTGGTGTCGATGATGCAGCCGATCACCAAATTCACCCACCAGCTGGCCAGCGCGGACAATATCCCGAGCCGGGTGCGCGAGGCCTTCCGCCTCGCCGAGGAGGAAAAGCCCGGCGCGACCCATCTCGAATTTCCCGAGGATATCGCGGACGAGCAGACCGACAGCCTGCCGCTGAAGCCCAGCGTCGCGCGGCGTCCGTCCGCGGAAGCGAAGGCGGTGCGCGCGGCCGTGCGCAAGCTGGAGGAGGCGACGCGTCCCCTGCTGGTGATCGGAGCCGGCGCCAACCGCAAGATGACCGGCCGCATGCTGCTCCAGTTCGTCGAGAAAACGGGCATTCCCTTTCTGACGACACAGCTCGGCAAGGGCGTGATCGACGAACTGCACCCGCTGTTCCTGGGCTGCGCGGCGCTGTCGGCAGGCGATTTTGTCCACCGCGCGGTCGAGGATGCCGATGTCATCGTCAACATCGGCCATGACGTGATCGAGAAGCCGCCCTTCTTCATGAAGCAATCGGGTGGCGCGGAAGTGATCCACATTTCCAGCCGCACGGCGGAAGTCGATCCCGTCTACTTCCCGCAGGTGGAAGTGATCGGCGACATCGCCAATGCCATATGGCAGATGAAGGAGGATATCGTTCCTTCCGCCAAGTGGAATTTCGACAAATTTCTCGGCTATCGCAAGGCGGAGGTGGAGCATACCGCCAGCCTGGACGGCGATGCCCGCTTCCCGATCTTCCCACCCTATCTGGTCCGCAAGATCCGGGAGGCAGTGCCTTCGGACGGCATCATCTGCCTCGACAATGGCGTCTACAAAATCTGGTTCGCGCGCAATTATCCGGCGCGCCAGCAGAACACCGTGCTGCTCGACAATGCGCTCGCCACCATGGGCGCCGGCCTTCCCTCGGCCATGGCGTCCGCCATGGTCTATCCCGATCGCAAGGTGATGGCGATCTGCGGCGACGGCGGCTTCATGATGAACAGCCAGGAGATGGAGACGGCGGTTCGCCTCGGCCTGAACATCACCGTGCTGATCCTGAACGACAACAGCTATGGCATGATCCGCTGGAAGCAGGCGAACATGGGGTTCGAGGACTGGGGCCTCACATATGGCAACCCCGATTTCGTCAAATATGCCGAAGCCTATGGGGCGTCCGGCCATCGCGTCGAGAGCGCGGCGCATCTGGAGGAACTGCTGGCCCACACCCTCGCCACGCCGGGCGTTCACCTGATCGACTGCCCTGTCGATTATTCGGAGAACGACCAGATTCTCAATATCGATATCAAGGCGATGAGCAAGGCGTTGTGAGACTGCGAGTCCCCGTTCCCGAAGGCCCCGATCACCGGGGGCTTCCGGGGCGGGGTTTGCCTGGACGACGGCCCATCCCATATTCCAGCCTTCCCAATAATCTGACCGGATCACCTGGCCGGTTGCCCCCGAACGGCGTGCAAGAGGATCGCCCATGACCAAGCTCAAAGATGTTTATCCACTCTATCTGAACAACAAGGCCTGTCAGCCGAACACCGACCTGGCCGTGACCGACAAGTTCACCGGCGAAGTCGCGTTCCGCGTCGCGCAGGCGGATGCGGCCACTATCAGCGAGGGGATCGCCGGGGCGGTGCGCGCGGCGGAGCCGATGGCGCGGATGGCATCCTATGAGCGGCAGGCGGTGCTCGACCATTGCGTGAAGCGTTTTCGCGAGCGGTTTGACGAACTGGCCTATGCGCTGTGCGTCGAGGCGGGCAAGCCGATCAAGGATTCGGAGGGCGAGGTCGGCCGTCTGATCGACACCTTCCGCATCGCGGCGGAGGAATCGGTGCGCATGGGCGGCGAGGTGCTGCCCATCGACATCGCGCCGCGCGCCAAAGGCTATCAGAGCATCTGGAAGCGGGTGCCGATCGGCCCCTGTTCCTTCATCTCGCCCTTCAACTTCCCGCTCAACCTCGCCGCGCACAAGATCGCGCCGGCTCTGGCCGTCGGCTGCCCCTTCGTCATGAAGCCGGCCAGCCGGACGCCTCTGGGCGCGATCATCATCGGCGAAATCCTGGCCGAGACGAATTTGCCCGAAGGCGCTTTCTCCATCCTGCCCGCCCATCGCGAGGGCGCGGACCTGTTCACCACCGATGACCGGCTGAAACTGCTTTCTTTCACCGGGTCGCCCGACGTGGGCTGGGATCTGAAGGCGCGCTGCGGGAAGAAGAAGGTCGTTCTCGAACTGGGCGGCAATGCGGCGGTGATCGTCGATGCCGACGCCGACCTCGACGACGCGCTGGAGCGGATCATTTTCGGCGCCTTCTACCAGTCCGGCCAGTCGTGCATCGGGGTCCAGCGCATCATCATCCATGCGGACGTGTATGACAAATTCCGCGACATGCTGGTCGCGCGCACGGGCGGACTCATCGCCGGCGACCCGAAAGATCCCAAGACCTTCGTTGGCCCGATGATCTCCGAGAACGAGGCCCGGCGTCTCGACGGCTGGATTCAGGAAGCCGTTGCGAGTGGCGCCACGCTGCTGTGCGGCGGCAAGCGCGACGGCGCGATGCTGGAGGCGACGCTGTTGGAGAATGTCGGACGCGACACCAGCGCCTATCGCGAGGAAGCCTTTGGTCCGCTCGCCATCCTGTCGAAGTTCAGCGACTTCGACGCCGCGATGGCGGAGGTCAACGACTCGAAATTCGGCATTCACGCCGGCATCTTCACGCGCGACCTGTTCAAGATGTTCGACGCCTGGGATCGACTCGACGTGGGCGGCGTGGTCATCAACGACGTGCCCAGCTACCGCGTCGATAATATGCCCTATGGCGGGGTGAAGGATTCAGGGATCGGCCGCGAGGGCGTCAAGTTCGCGATGGAAGACATGACCGAAATCCGCAACCTCATCATCCGCCGCAAAGCTTGACGTTAACCATAAAGTCCATGGATCGCGCCCCATATCGCTTGCCAGCGGGGGCGCGGTCAGCCTAAGACAGACATAGAAAATAACAAGGGTTGCGGCAGCCAGATCAGAGGAACGCGGGCAGCCGGTAACACACATGTGAAAGCATGGAGCCGGCACAGAACGGGGACACGCTCCATGCGTTGGGGGCTAGATTTTGGCAGGATGAGGCTCGCTGCATGTGCGGTGGTCGTCGCTATCCTGGCCTTCGTGGCGATGGCCGCGCCATGGGGGGAGCCCGCCGATGCCGCCGCTGGCGGAACGGGCGGGCATACCGGCGTGGCGTCATGCGCCGGCTCCACCTGCCATGGCCGCATGGAAGGCGACGGCAAGGTCGTGCGTCAGGACGAACTGATGCGCTGGCAGGAGCCATCCACCCCCGGCGGCGCGCACAGCCGCGCCTATGCGGTGCTCGGCAATCCTCGCGCGCAGCAGATCGCGGCGACCCTCGGCATCGGCGATCCCGGCGCCGCGCCCATGTGCCTCGGCTGTCATTCGACGCCCACCAGCGGCGCGCGCGGGGCGAAGTTCATGACCCGGGACGGCGTCGGTTGCGAGGCCTGCCATGGCGGCGCGTCCGGCTGGATTTCCTCCCACTACGACACAAGGGCGAGCCACGGTTCCAATGTGGCGAAAGGCATGATCCCGCTCGATGAGCCGATGGCGCGCGCATCCGTCTGTCTCGACTGCCATTTCGGCGGGGCGGGCGAGGGACAGTTCGTCACCCACCGCATCATGGCGGCGGGCCATCCGCGCATCGCGTTTGAACTCGATCTCTTCTCCTCGTTGCAGCAGCACTGGAACGAGGACAAGGATTATGCCGACCGCAAGCGCCGCGCCGACAGCGTGCGGATGTGGGCGGTGGGGCAGGCGATGGCGGTGAACCGCGCCGTGACGCTCTACCAGTCGCCCAAGCTGGGGACCGAAGGCGCCTTCCCGGAATTTTATTTCTTCGATTGTCAGAGCTGCCACCGGCGCATCTACGACCAGGCCGACCGGGTGAAGACCTGGGAAGCCAATCCGGGCCGCCCGATCCCGCCGGGCATGCCGCCGTTCAATGACGAGACGATGATCATGCTGTCGGTCGCTGCCAAAGTCGCCGCGCCGGGCATGGCCGCGCGCTTTGACGCGGACGCGCGCGCCTTCCACGCGGCCATTGCGAAGGATCGCGGCTCGGCCGTCGCGGCGGCGGGCCGGCTGGCGCAGAGCAGCCTCGCCCTCGCGAAGGCGCTCGACAGTGCCGAGATGCAGGGCGGCATGGCCTATGCCGTGGTGGATCAGGTCGCGAGCGGGGTCACCACCGCGCGGTTTACCGACTATTCGGGATCGGTGCAGGCGGTGATGGCGGTCGACACGATGCTCAACGCCTTGGTCAAGTCGGGCCAGGTGACGGTCGGGGCGGCGGCGGGCATCCGCGCCGACATCAACCGGGCCTATGGCGCGGTGAAAGACCCCAATCTCTATAACCCCGCCGATTTCCGCGCCGCCATCGGCAGCGCGGCGCGCAGCATAAGGACGCTGCGCTGATGGCGACGGCCAGTTCGGGCCAGACAGCCGTCCGCCGGACCGGCTTGTGGCGCCGCGCCACCGCGCTGGTTGCCGCCGTGGCCCTGCTGGGAAGTTGCGGCGGGGGCGGCGGTTCGGTCTCGCCATCGGCCAATGTCGCGACGCCCAACGGCGGCCTGTTCACCCCGCCCGCGCAGGAATCGCTGTCCATCGCCGACGTGCAGCGGGTGATCGCCAATGCCGCCGCGGAGGCGCGGGCGCGCGGCCTGCCGTCGGTCATCGCGGTGACCGACCGGGTCGGCAATGTCCTCGCCATATTCAACATGCCGGGCGCGCGCTTCGACGCGGTGATCAGTTCCGCGCCGAACGGCAGGAACGTGGATGTGCAGGGCCTGACGATCCCGGCAGCGGGCGGCGCCATTTCCAAGGCGATCACGGGCGCCTATCTGTCGAGCGGCGGCAATGCCTTCTCCACTCGCACGGCCAGCATGATCGTGCAGGAGCATTTTCCCCCGTCGCCGATCACCGAGGGGCTTGAGAGCGGCCCGCTGTTCGGCGTGCAGTTCAGTTCCTTGCCCTGCTCCGACCTCACCGCCCGTTTCCGTTCGGCGGGCGGAAGCCTCTATGTCAACGCCGCGAGCGGCGCGCAGGTGGCCAGCCCCGCCATGATCGGGCCGAAGCGCTCGCCCTTCGGTCTTGCGGCCGATCCGGGCGGCTTCCCGCTCTACAAAAATGGCGTCGTCGTCGGCGGGATCGGCGTGATGGGCGATGGCCTCTATGGGTTCGACCATAATGTCATCGACATCGAGACGGATCGCGAGGAAGCGATCGCGCTCGCCGGAACACGCGGGTTCGAAGCGCCCGAGGGTATCCGCGCCGACCGCATTCCGGTGGATGGCACGTCGCTGCGCTACAGCGACATCAGCTATGCGCAGCTCCTGACCCCCGGCAACGCCAGCTATCCCGATACGCCCGGCTCCACCGGTCCGGTGATCGGCTATAGCGCCGGCCAGATCGTCGCGGGCGTGGCCTATGGCAGCGAGGGGTCGGGCATCCGCGCCACCACCGCCGCCGAATTCGCCAACAGCGACGCCTATGTGCTGACCGACGGGTCGGGCAACAATCGCTATCCCATTCGCGGGGGCACCGACGCGGGCACGGTGGCGCAGCCGCTGACCCCGGCCGAAGTGCGCGCGGTGATGGAGGAAGCCTTCCGTATCATGAGCCGCGCGCGGGGCCAGATCCGACGGCCGGTGGATAGCCGCGCGCAGGTGACGATCAGCCTGGTCGATACGCAGGGCGCCGTGCTGGGTCTGGTCCGTGGACCCGACGCGCCGGTTTTCGGCACCGACGTCTCGCTCCAGAAGGCGCGCACCGCTGCCTTCTTCTCCAGCAAGGTGGCCGGGACGGAGCTGCAGTTCGATCCGAGCGCGGACGTGCGCCAGTTCGTCGGCGCGGTGCGGACTTTCCTCAACGATCCGACCGCGCTGACCGGGGCCATCGCCTTCGCCGATCGGTCGGGCGGCAATCTGTCGCGGCCTTTCTTTCCGGATGGCGAGGTCAGCAGGCCCAATGGACCGTTGTCGCGGCCCATCGACCAGTTCAATCCCTTTTCCACCGGCCTTCAGTCGGCGCTGATCAAGACCAATCTCGACCAGCATCTCGCCTTCGTGACGGGCGGCAGCACCAGCGATACGCCGCAACGCTGCACCTTCGTCCCGGACGTGGCGGCGGGCCGCAATCCACTCCAGAACGGTATCCAGATATTCCCCGGCTCCGTCCCCATCTATCGCGGCAGCACGCTGGTCGGCGCGATCGGCGTTTCGGGTGACGGCATCGACCAGGACGACATGATCAGCTTCCTGGGTCTCAACAATGGCGCGTCGAAGGTCGGCGGTACGATCAACAACGCGCCCAAGGGGATCCGCGCGGACACCATCGTCGTGCCGATCGGAGCGGGGGTCCGGTTGCGCTACATCCGCTGCCCGGTGGCGCCGTTCCTCGACACCAGCGACCAGAATGTCTGCGAGGGGCTCTGATCGTGACTATTTTCTCAGCCCTTCTTCCCCTTTTCGCCGGTCTTTCGGCCGAAGCCGCCGTGCCGCATGCCCCCGCCGACCCGGCGCCGCCGACCGAGCAGGCCGCGCCCGCCGCGCTCCCCGCCGCGACCGATGCGCCGGGCGAGCCCGTGCCGCCGTCGCCGCCCGACGACTGGGAAAAGCTGATCGGCCAGGACTCGCCGGAAGCGCTGATCGACGGACGCCGTCGCCCCGGCTATGTCGCGCGCCTGCCCGAACAGGTGATGCAGGAGAATGTGGGCGCGATCCGCCCGCCGCCGCCGGAGGCTTTCCCGACCGATCAGATCCCGGTTCCCGACCGCTATCGCCTGATCGAGTCGCTCGGCCTCGTGAAGGAGAACTGGCTCGATCCCTACCACCAGAATACCTACAAGGCCGACCGTCCGCTCTGTATTCCGACCGACGAGGAGCAGGAGGAGCGCAGGCATGCGGGGCGGCCGCGCTGCGCCACGCCCAAATTCCTGGGGCTGAAGCATGAGGACTGGTTCCTCTCCGTGAACGCGGTCAGCGATTCGGTGTTCGAGCCGCGCAGCTTCCCCATTCCCGGCGGCGATCAGACCAGCGAGCGGCCCGGCCAGCTCGACGTGTTCGGCCGCGACTACAGCATCGTCGCTTCGCAGACGTTCATCGTCGGCGCGTCGCTGTTCAAGGGATCGACCGCGTTCAAGCCGCCCGAGATCGAATATCGCGTCGCGCTGGCGTACAACATCAACTATGTGAACGTGCCGGAGCGGCGCGTGCTGAGCGTTGCGCCGAGCCGCTCCAGCCAGCGTACCGACAGCTTTCTGGGCGTGCAGGAAGCCTTCATCGACTATCATATCCGCAACGTTTCGGATCGCTACGACTTCGATTCGATCCGCGTCGGCATCCAGCCGTTCCAGGCCGATTTTCGCGGCTTCCTGTTCAATGACCAGCAACTCGGCGTCCGCCTGTTCGGCAACCGCGACAACAACCGCTTCCAATATAATCTCGCGGCCTTCTGGCGGCTGGAGAAGGACACCAACAGCGGCCTGAACAGCGTGGTCGAGCGGCCGCGTGACGATTTCGTCTTCATCGCCAACGTCTACCGCCAGGATTTTGTGATCCCCGGCCTGACCAGCCAGGTGACGCTGGTCTACAACCGCAACCGGGAAGGCGACGAGCTGAAGGTCGACGACAATGGCTTTCCGGTGCGACCGGCCCTGCTCGGCAACCTCCGCCCGCGTGACTATGACGTCTGGTATCTCGGCTATAATGTGGATGGGCATATCGGCCGGATCAATGTGACCGGGTCGGCCTATCGCGCCTTCGGATCGGACCGGAATAATTTCTTCACCGGCCAGCGTGCGAGCATCCAGGCCTATTTCCTGGCGGCCGAAGCCAGCTACGACGTCAACTGGGCGCGCTTCCGCCTGTCCGGCCTCTTCGCCAGCGGCGACAGCAATCCCTATGACAACAAGGAAACCGGCTTCGACGCGATCTTCGAAAATCCCGTCTTCGCGGGGGCGGACAACAGCTACTGGATTCGCCAGTCCATTCCCTTCGCGGGCGGCGGGCGCGTGGTGTCGATCAACGGCCGCAACGGCATATTGAATTCGCTGCGCTCCTCCAAGGAGCAGGGCCAGTCCAACTTCAACAATCCGGGTACGGGCCTGATCGGCGTCGGCGGCGATTTCGACCTGACGCCGCAATTCCGGATCTCCGCCGACGCCAACCATCTCTGGTTCGTCAATACCCAGCTGTTGCAGGCGCTGCGCAACGAGGGCTCGATCAGCCGTTCCATCGGCTGGGATCTGGGCATCTCGACCATCTACCGGCCCAAGGCGATCCAGAATGTCGTGTTCCGGCTTGCCGGCGCCGCGCTGTTGCCCGGTGACGGCTTCCGCGACCTCTTCGCCAACAGCGACCGCAACCGGCATTATTATTCGGTGCTCGCCAACCTGATCCTGAGTTACTGATGCAGCGCCAGCGGATCGTCTCCCTCCTTCTCCTCCTGCTGGCGGCGCTAGCGATCCCGGTTGCCCTTTTGCGCGCGAGCGATGGGGAGGTGCCGGTCAAGCGGGTCTACGCCGCCACCGCGTCCGCGCCGCTGACGCAAACCGCAGCACAGGTGGCGGACAAATCGTCCGGCTGCTATAGCTGCCACGTCCAGACCGACGAGCCGTCGATGCACGCCACCCCGGCGGTGATGCTGGGCTGCGTCGACTGCCACGGCGGCGACGCGGCGGTGCGCGGCGATCCCAATCTCGGCTTCGACGATCCCGCCTATGTGAAGGCGCGCGAGGCGGCGCATGTCCTGCCGCTATACCCCAAAAGCTGGAACTATCCGTCCTCCGCGACGCCGCAGCGCACCTACACGCTGCTCAACCGTGAATCGCCGGAGTTCATCCGCTTCATCAACCCGTCCGACTATCGCGTGGTCCGCGAATCCTGCGGCGCCTGCCATCAGGACGTGATCGACGCTTCGGAGCGGTCGCTGATGTCCACCGGGGCGATGCTGTGGGGTGGGGCTGCCTATAACAACGGCATCGTGCCCTATAAGAATTACCTGTTCGGCGAAGCCTATACGCGCGACGGCAAGGCCGCGAAGATCGTCTCCCCCGGTTCGCCCGGCATGGCCCCCGGCAAGCTGGCCGAGAAGGAGAAGGCGCGCGGCGCGCTGGAGGCGCTATATCCCATGCCGACCTGGCATGTGATCCCGCCCGGCGACATTTTCCGCGTTTTCGAGCGCGGCGGGCGCATCGTCTCGACGCAGTTCGCGGAGGTCGGCCTGCCCAATTCCTCGGGTTCGATCCAGCGACTGGACGAGCCGGGCCGCCCCGACCTCAAGCAATCGAACCGTGGCCCCGCCACCGGCCTTCGCGTCGCCATCCCGGTGCTCAACATCCACAAGACGCGCCTCAACGACCCGTTCATGTGGTTCGCTGGCACCAGCGACCAGCCGGGCGACTATCGCCATTCGGGCTGTTCCGGCTGCCATGTCATCTACGCCAACAACCGCGAAAATTATGCGAGCCTCGGCTATTCGCAGTTCGGCCGCGACGGCCAGACCGCGACCGTCGACCCGACGATCAAGGACAAGCTGCAACCGACCGGCGATCCGCACGGCGGCGACAAGCATGGCGCGCTCAAGCAGCCCGGCGGCCATGAGGCCCATGATCGCGATGGCCCTGTCAAGGAGAAGGGGCACCCGATCCGCCACGCCTTCACCCGCGCCATCCCGACCGCGCAGTGCATGACCTGCCACATGCACCAGCCCAATATCTTCCTGAACACCTACCTCGGCTACACCATGTGGGACTATGAGTCCGACGCGCCGCTGATGTGGCCGGAGAAGCAGAAATATCCGACCATCAAGGAGACGCACGCGATCCTCGACCGCAACCCGGAGGCTGCGGCGGTGCGCGGCAAATGGGGCGACGTCGACTTCCTGCGCCACGTCTTCGACGATGTGAACCCGAAGGCGAAGGATACGCAGTTCGCCGACTATCACGGCCATGGCTGGAATTTCCGCGGCATCTTCAAGCGCGACCGCAACGGCAATCTGCTCGACGCGGACGGCAATATGGCAACCTATGGCACCGACAAAGCGCATATCATCGCCAACGACGATCCGGAGAAATTCCGCAAGGCCGGCACTCCCGAATTCCCCGACGTGGGCACGCAAAAGGGCAAGGCGGTCCATATGATGGACATCCACGCCGAAAAGGGCCTGCAATGCGCCGACTGCCATTTCTCGCAGGACAGCCATGGCAATGGCTTCCTCTATGGCGAGGTCGCCAATGCGATCGAAATCGGCTGCAAGGACTGCCATGGCACGGCGGATGCGCTGCCGACCCTGCTGACCTCCGGCCCGGCGGCGCGGCCGCAAGGCAATAACCTCGCCCTGCTGCGCAACATGGACGGCCAGCGCCGCTTCGAGTGGGTGACCGGCGCCGACGGTCGCCGCAAGCTGCTCCAGCGGTCGATCATCGACCCCAAGCTGGTCTGGGAGGTCAGCCTCGTGAAGGACGCGGTCGATCCGACCAGCAGCCATTTCAACATCAAGGCCGCACGCGCCAAGCTGATGAGCAAGACCGGCGCGGAGGATGGCAAATTCGCCTTCGGCACCGGCGTGCCGCTGTCCGACCGCGCGCATCCGGAGGGGGAGATGGCCTGCTTCACCTGCCATCTGTCGTGGAGCACCAGTTGCGGCGGCTGCCACCTTCCCATCGAGGCGAATTTCAAGACCAAGGTGCAGCATTTCGAGGGTGAGGAGACGCGCAACTTCGCGACCTACAACCCGCAGGTCGCGCGCGACGACATGTTCCAGCTCGGTAAGCATATGACCACGAAGGGCAATCAGGTCGCGCCGATCCGGTCCACCTCCGCGCTCGTCCTGTCCTCGACCAACGTCAACCGCGAACGCATCTACATCCAGCAGCCGCCGATCAGCGGCATCGGTTTCTCGTCGCAGGCGTTCGCGCCGCACTTCCCGCACACGGTCCGCAAGCAGGAGACCAAGACCTGCACCGACTGCCATCTGTCGGAGCGTGACGACAATAATGCGATCATGGCGCAGTTGCTGCTGCTCGGCACCAACTATGTGAATTTCGTCGGCCTCAACGCCTGGACCGGGCTGGAGGGCGGCTTCCAGGCGACGCGCGTCACCGAATGGGACGAGCCGCAGGCGGTGATCGGCTCCTACCTCCAGAAATGGGCCTATCCCGACTATTACAAGCTGCATGTCGAGAAGAATGGCCGCGAGCTGAAAAACTGGGTGCGGGGCCGGGTGTTCGACAAGAAACTGTCCGGCGAGCGCAACGCGATCGAGGATTTCCGCAACATCGTGCAGGGAACGCCGGACCGGGTCGGCTGCCTCCAGATGCGCGGCGAATATATGTTCGTGGCGCAGGGCAAGGGCGGCTTCCACGTCTATGACATCGCCAGCGTCGCCAACAAGGGCTTCTCGGAGCGGATCACCACCGCGCCCTTCTCCCCGCTGGGGCAGGATGCGGAGGTCAGGACGACCAACGCCACCTGCATGGCGATCGCCACCGACCAGCCGATCAACCCGCTGCGCAACACCGAGGCGCTGCGCAAGGTCAATCAGGAGCAGGCGTTCAAGCCGATCTACAGCTATGCCGCGATCACGGACAGCGTGGAGGGCCTCGTCCTCGTCAATATCGAGACCTTTGCAGACGGTGAGTTCCGCAACAATTTCATCAAGCGGGCCGTCACCTGGAACCCGGACAATGTGCTGAAGGGCGCGCGCCATATCGTGCTGGCGGGCGAGATCGCCTATATCACCGCCGACGCCGGCCTTGTGGTCGTGAACCTGTCCGATCCGCTCAACCCGCGTCTCGCCGCCATCCGGCCGCTCTCCAACGCACGGGCGAGCGCGGTGCAGTTCCGCTATCTTTGGGTGACGGATGCCGATGGCCTGAAACTGTTCGATATCACGAAGCTGGAGAATCCCGTCGCGGTGCCGTCGGCGACGGTCGCGCTGGCCGATGCGCGGCACATCTATCTCGCGCGCACCTACGCCTATGTCGCGGCGAAGAGCCAGGGCCTCGCCATCATCGACATCACCCGGCCCGAACATCCGACCGTCTACCGGCTGGAGACGCTCGGCGGGCAGATGAACGATGTCGAGGACGTGATCGTCGGCTCCACCAACGCCTCGCTTTTCGCCTATGTGGCGGACGGGCGTAATGGGATGAAGGTGCTGCAACTGACTTCGCCCGACAGCCAGCCCAATTTCTACGGCTTCTCGCCCCCGCCGATGCCGGAGCTGATCGCCTGGGCCAGAACGCCAAGCCCGGCGCTGTCGCTGTCCAAGGGCTTGGACCGTGACCGCGCGGTGGATGAAACGGGCGGGCAGATCGCCGTCTTCGGCCGCCTCGGCTCGCGGCCCTTCACCCGGCCGGAGATGGAGCGCTTGTTCCTGACGTCCAGCGGCGTGCCGTTCAAGGTCAGCGATACGGGCAGCATGGCAAGCTGGGTCGGGCCGGCGGGAGCGACCGGGGTGGCGCACTGAGCGGGCAGCCGGCGTTGGCGCTAGGCCGTAGTGACATTTTAGGGATTCACGTCGGCGAGGAATTCTGATTCAACACTGGCTTTTGGAGGCTGGTGTGGAAGGCGAGGTTCTTCGGGA
>Ga0207674_10003639_pt1 | contig 18797 bp, 19 predicted proteins | sample KBSCornC72_FD_184303 | JGI IMG/M metagenome (GOLD analysis project Ga0207674, IMG submission 184303) | Corn rhizosphere microbial communities from Kellogg Biological Station, Michigan, USA - KBS Corn C7-2 (SPAdes) (version 2) | ecosystem: Host-associated > Plants > Roots > Rhizosphere > Soil ... | reverse complement strand
CAGCACATCGATTCGGTTTTTGAGCTTGTCGACGAACATCTGGGCGATCGATTCCTGCACCAGCAGGCGACTGCCCGCGCAGCAGACGTGACCCTGGTTGAAGAAGATCCCGTTCACCACGCCTTCCACCGCCTGGTCGATCGGCGAATCGTCGAAAACGATGTTCGCTGCCTTTCCACCCAGCTCCAGGGTCAGCTTCTTGTCGGTGCCGGCCAGCTGCCGCATGATGATCTTGCCGACTTCGGTCGAGCCCGTGAATGCGATCTTCGCCGCGGTCGGATGCGTCACCACCGCCGACCCCGTCTCGCCCGCGCCGCACACGATGTTCACCACCCCAGATGGCAGCTCCGCCTCGAGCAGCAGCTCGGCGAATTTCATCGCCGTCACCGACGTCGTCTCGGCCGGCTTCAAAACCACTGTGTTTCCCATCGCCAGCGCCGGGGCGATCTTCCACGCCAGCATCAGCAGCGGGAAATTCCACGGAATCACCTGGCCAACCACGCCGAGCGGGATGACTTTCGCGCCGGGCACTGCGTACTCCAGCTTGTCGGCCCAGCCCGCGTGGTAGAAGAAGTGCGCCGCCGTCATCGGCACGTCGAAATCGCGCGACTCCTTTATTGGCTTCCCTCCGTCCATCGACTCGGCGACAGCGAATTCACGCGCACGATCCTGAATCAGTCGCGCAATTCGATAGAGATATTTTCCGCGCTCGGCACCCGGGAGCTTGCTCCACGGACCAAACGCCTTTTGTGCCGCCTGATACGCCGCATCGACGTCTGCCTGATTGGCGAGCGCGATCTGCGCCAAAACTTCTTCGGTTGCCGGATTGATGGAGTCGAAGTACTTGCCCGACTTCGGCGCGACGAACTTTCCCCCGATGAAGAGATCGTAGCGAGACTTGAGCTTCGGGTCGGCGGTCTCGGGTGCGGGATCGTATTCCCACAGATCGCCAAATATCAGCTGCGGAATCGAGCTGCTGGCCGCCGCTGGTCGCGCAATCGTTCTCGGCGTCGTCATGTCAATAACTCTCGGCGGCTTCAGTGAAGTAGTAAGGCGCCTGGTACGCGCCCGTCTTTTCTTTTTCGATTTGTCGGAGCAGATCGTTGAGCAGCGAGCTCGCACCGAAACGATAGCGCGTCGAGTTGAGCCACGCGTCGCCGAGAGTTTCTTTGACGGCGACGAGATAGTGCAGCGCCTGCTTTGCGGTGCGTATTCCACCCGCTGGTTTCATCCCGATCGGGGTTCCCGTCGCGAGATAGAAATCCCGGATCGCTTCGATCATCACCTGGGTGTTTGCAAGTGTCGCGCTGCCCGACGCCTTGCCGGTGCTGGTCTTGATGAAATCGCCGGAGCGGATCACCTGCATCGCCAGAAACGACGCCGCGCGCACGTTGTCGTAGGTGTCGAGCTCGCTCACCTCGAGGATGACCTTGAGCTGCGCATCGCCGCACGCTTCCACGACAGCGCTGATCTCGTCCTGCACCGCGTTGAATTCGCCGCCGAGAAACAGTCCGCGGTTGATCACCATGTCGATCTCGTCGGCGCCATCGCCGACCGCGGTTCTCACCTCTTCCAGCCTTAGCTGCAGCGGGCTCTGGCCCGAAGGGAACGAAGTCGCGACCGAGGCGACCTTGATCGGCGTGTCCGCCAGCCACCGCGCCGCGTATTTCACGAGGGAGGGATAGATGCAAACCGCCGCGACAGGCGGTATTGACTCGTCGAAACCGGGCCGCCGAGCCTTCTGGCAGAGCGAGGCCACTTTGCCGGGCGTGTCTTTCCCCTCGAGCGTGGTTAGATCCACCATCGAGACGGCGGTCGTCAGGCCCCAGAGCTTCGAGCCCTTCTTGATGCTGCGGGTCGTGAATTTCGCGACGCGCTCCTCGATACCGACCTGATCGACAGTTCCGATTTCGTCGAGAAGCTTGCTGAAGCTGCGGCGTGCGGCGGGTGCCGTTGTGGCGGGCATGGTCCCTCTAATATCGCGTCCGGAAATCCCCTTTACAACGACGATTTCACTCTTGCGCCACCGCGCCTGTTACAACGGCGGCAACGGCGATACCTTGGCAGCATGGCTGATGCGCGACCTTACGCCGTTCTCTTCGATCTCGACGGCACCCTCGTCGATTCGATCGCGCTTTTGCTGGCATCGATGCGCCACACTTTTCACGGCCGCCCCCGACAGCCGACCGACGACGAGTGGATCGCCGGACTCGGTACGCCATTGCCCAAGCAGCTGACGCCGTATGTGGAATCAGACGAGGATCGCGAGCGCCTGCTCAACCGCTATCGGGCGTTTCAGATCGAGAATCACGATCAGCTCATGTCGCACTACGAAGGGGTGATCGACACTCTCGCGTTGTTGTATCAGCGCGGGCATCCAATGGGAATCGTCACCAGCAAGGGCAACATGATGATGGAGCGCGGGCTCAAGTTCATCGGCGCCGACGATTACATCGAGGTCGCAATCGGGTACGACTCGGTGCACATCCACAAGCCGGATCCGTACCCGGTGAAAACGGCGCTCGAGAAGCTGGAGTACGGCGCCAACGAAGCGGTTTTCGTCGGTGATTCGCCGCACGACATCCAGTCAGGCAATCAGGCTGGCGTCATCACCATCGCCGCGCTCTGGGGGCCGTTCACGCGCTCGGCGCTGGAGCCGTACAAGCCGACTCACTTTCTGGACAACATCAAGCATCTGCCGGCTCTTCTCGACCGAATCACAGCGCAGAGTACGGGGTAATATATTTCGCACGTTCGACCCTCTTAGGAGTCATTCAAATGGGTGTGTCATATCAGACCGGAACGCTGGTTCGCACCGGCGAGGAGAGAGCGACCCTCGTTCGCCGCACCTACGCGCTGGTTCTTGTCAGCGTCCTGGTCACGATGGTCGGAGCTTCATTCGGGTTGTCACAGCCCCAATTGATGGGTGCGGTCGCGGCGCATCCGATCATCACGTTCTTCGTCGCCCTGGCGCCTCTGATCATGGCGCAGCGCGCACGGACCCAGTTCCCGATGAACATCGGGATGGTTCTGCTCTTCAATTTCGTTATGGGCGTGATGATCTCGCCCGCGCTGTTCCTCTACGGCCGTACCCAACCGGGCCTGATCGGACAGGCCGCGGTGCTCACCATCGGCGCATTTGGAATCCTCACCCTCTACGCCTTCGTCAGTCGTCGCGACTTCAGCGCCTGGGGCAGCTTCCTGATGGTCGGGCTGTGGGTGCTGATCGGCACCATGTTCCTGAATTTCTTTTTCCAGAGTGCGGCCGTCGATCTGTGGCTCGCTTCCGTGACGGTCCTCTTGTTCAGCGGCCTGCTGGTGTTCGACACCTGGCGCCTCCGCAACCACTACGGCCCCGACGAGTACGTCGGCGCGGCGGTGCAGATCTATCTCGATCTGCTGAACATGTTCATGGCAATACTGCGGATTCTGGGGAACCGTCGGAACTAACTGCAACTGAACGAGGAACTGCAACTGAACGAGGAACTGCAACTGAACGGGTGCCAGACGTCAGTGGCGGAGTGACCCGTTCCCAGTTCACTACGTCGGGACGCCCCTGGTGGGTTGCGAAGCACAGGCAATTGCTTGTTCCGTAAAGGCGAGTAGAAACGTCCCGGCGTCGTGAACTAACAACTGAGAGCCGTGCTACTGACGTCTCGCACCCGTTCCGTTGCAGTTACCAGCCACCCGTTCCGTTGCAGTTATCAGAGCACTCGTTCAGTTGCAGTTTCCGACTATGCCTTCCCTCTGACAGCCTCGATCGCCCCCGCCATCGCAAGATCCTTCTCCGTGATCCCCCCGGCGGAGTGCGTGCTCAGTGAGCACGTGATCTTGGTGTAGCGGATGTCGATGTCGGGGTGGTGGTCCGCGGCGTCGGCCGCTTTCGCGACCGCGACAACGAAATCGATTCCCGCCATGAAGTCGGCAAACTGATAGGTTTTGGTGATCACGTCTGCGCGCCTGCTCCATCCCGGCAGATTGCCGAGGCCGCGCTGGATCGCAATGTCAGATAGGCGCTCAGCCATCGTTGCACACTCCGCGGAGGGTATCTGCCGAGGAAGATAAGTTTGGCCTGCCTCCGCGCAATGATCTCGACGATGCTGGCCGTCACGGCGCTCGCGACTTCTGTGTCCGCCGCCGCGGCGCAGCAACAGCCGGCCTCGGATTCAACGAGCGGCGGGAACTACTGGGGACGATTCGCGCTCGGAGCCGCCATCAGTCTCGCCGCCCACGAGAGCGCGCACCTCCTGACATCGCTGGCGCTCGGCTTCCATCCATCGGTCGGGCTCGACAATGGTCGGCCGACGATCTTTTCCGGCATCAACAGCCGCCAGTACCCGCACCAGCAATTCCTCTTCTCCGCCTCCGGCCTCACGACCCAGACCCTCATCGACGAGCTGATCCTCGACATCCCGCACCACCGAGGCGGCGCGATCGAGCGCGGAATTCTCGCTGGCGGAATCGGCACCACTCTTTTCTACATCACCCTCGGCCGCAACGGCGCGGTGAGTGACGTCGCCTTCATGTCCCGCACCTCATCGCTCTCGAAAACCCAGGTCTCCCTGATCTTCGGCGGCGTCGCCGCAATCCACGCCATCCGAATCGCCCGCGATTCGAGCTATTCCCACTTTTTCGCGGGGCCAGCGCACAAAGGTGTTGTGGTGGGGTGGAGGAATTGACTGCAACTGAACGGGTGCCAGACGTTAGTAGCGTAGTGATCAGTTGTGAGTTCAAGACGTCGGGACGTCAGTTGGTGGCAAGCGAGGCACAGACAATTGCTCGTCCCCAAAAGGCGAATAGAAACGTCCCGACGTCGTGAACTAATCTCTGGCATCCCTGCCACTGACGTCTGGCACCCGTTCAGTTGCAGTTCCCAGAGTACCCGTTCAGTTGCAGTTCTCCGATCTTCGGCCTATCTTCGGGTACATGAAGTCGCAGCATCCTGGCCTTTTCGGAGCAGAGTACGACCGCGCCTCCCGGCAGCTGCCCGTGATTGGCGAACAAAAGGACATCCGCTACTACTCTTCGCCAGCCAAGAGCGTACTCAACGGACCCGAGACCACCGGCATGGGCTTCTGGTCCATAAATCCCTACATCGGATGCGCCTTCGGTTGCGCGTATTGCTACGCCCGCTACACCCACCGCTACGTCATGGAGCGCGCTGCCACCGACGAGCGAATGACCGACGCACTCGGCGACGCGTACAACAAACTTCCGCCGTGGCTCGCGTTCGAGCGAAACATCTTCGTCAAACGAAACGCGCCGGAAGTCCTGAGCCGCACTCTCCGCTTCGGTAGTGATCGGCATCTCAAATTGCTGGAAGGCGAGTCTATAGTGATCGGCACCGCCACCGATCCCTACCAGCCAGCCGAGCGTCGGTATCGAGTCACCCGCGGAATTCTGGAGGTGCTCTCTGAGCATCCTGGTCTCAGCGTCGTGATCATCAGCAAGAGCCCGCTCATCACGCGCGACATCGACCTTCTCTCCCGCATCAATCGGATATCGGATCTCTCGATCCACATCTCACTCATCACGCTCAATCGCGAGCTGGCGCGACGCATCGAGCCGCGGTCGCCCACTCCGGAGTCACGCGTACGCGCGTTGTCGCGGCTGCGCGAAGCAGGCATCGATGCCGGCATCAACTGCATGCCGGTACTCCCCGGTATCACCGACAATCCGTCGGACCTGGAGGCGCTGGTAAAGCGCGTGTCGGAGGCCGGCGCAACTTACGTCGGTGCGTGCGCCGTCAGGCTCAAATCAGCGGCGCGAAAGCGCTACCTGCCATTCATCGAGCAGGAATTTCCGCATCTCGCCGAACGCTATCGGAACACCTACGCGCACAGCGCCCACGCGGGCGCGAAGTATCGCGAGGGCCTGGCGCGCTTCTTCGAGAAGCTCTGCGCAAAGTATGGAGTGCGCAGCTGGTCGAGCCGCGATGACGAAGACGACGAAGGGGACGAGACGCTGGATCCAGCGCTCGCCCCCTCGGTCCAGCTCAGTTTCGAAATCTAATCTCGAACGAGCGTCTGCTTACTGGCCGGTTCCGGCCGTGCCCGTCGGCGGATTGTCATTCGGGCCGAAGCCGATGTTCATCGCCGTCAGCAGCGCGGCGGCGTTGTTGGCGGAGTTGAACTTCTTGGCGCAGGTTGCGATCGCACGACGAGTCTGCGGGCCGTAGCGGCCGTCGACATTCGTCACGCCGCATCCCTGATCGCGAAGTTCCTGCTGCAAAGCGAGGAATGCGACTCGGGAGAGTCCAGCCTGAGCAGAAGCCAGGGCTGGGACGGCGATTAATGCGATTACAGCGATGGTCTTCTTCATCTTGAAACGCCTCCGATCAGGTATGGTCTCTACAATACAGTATAGAGATGTACGGTACAGAGCAGGCGTGCGCTGCAAGAGCTACGCCCAGGGTGACGTTTGCCGCGATGAAATGGACAAAAAAAACGCCCGACTTGCAAGGAGTCGGGCGTTTCTGTGCGCGAGAGATAAGTGGCTCTTAGCGGAGCGCCTGGATTATCAGGGCGCCGACCGCGAGGATCGCCACGCCGATCGCCACTGCCGCTACCGGCGTGATCATCTGATTCTTCCACCAGCTGCCGTCGGTGCCCGGAGTCTCGGGCAGCGAGGCCATGATCCGCTGCTGAACGCCGACCGGAGTCACACGGCGGCGAAGCATCTCGCTCTCGGCGTTGATGCGGGTCCAGAGCTCGACCTTGGACTTGCCTTCGACCTCGCTGGCGCGCATCACGTCGACTTCGCCATCGAGCCAGTCGTGAAGCAGGGTATGACCCGAGACCCCATTCAGGGGAACCTCGCGGTCGTACAGCTGCTCAGCGGGCTTATCCTTTCTCTGAGCCGGCTCGCGGCCTACAGTCTTGTCGTTTCTCTCAAAACCAGCGTCATCAAGCATCATGCGTACTTCTCCTCGAGCAGTTGTTGGAGCGCCTCTCGCGCCCGATGCACTCGCATCTTTAACGCGCCAACGGTCGTTTCAAGTAACAGCGCCATCTCTTCGTACGATCTTCCCTCAACGTGCTTCATCACGAACGCTTCACGCAGCGAGGGAGCGAGTCTGGCCAGAGCAAACTGCAGGTCCGTACGCAGCTCGTTGCGATCCATCTCTTCTTCCGGCGTCGAGTACGTTGAGGGCTGATCGTCCTCGTCGTAGCTCACGTGCGTCCGCCGAATGTTCTTCAGCCAATCTTTGCAGCTATTAGCGACGATTCGGAACACCCAGGCGTCAAAACGCCCCCGAACTTCGCCGAGATGCTGATAGGCTTTAATAAAAGACGCTTGGAGTATGTCTTCCGCCACATCCGGACTTCCGGTCATTCCAAGTGCATGTCGGTACAAGGGATCGCTGTACCTCGTGATGAGAACGGCGAAAGAGTCCTTGTGACCGCCCAGAACCTTGGAAATGATCTCCTGATCGGCGTCGATTCCCGGCGCCGCACCATCCGGCGTCGAGTCCCCAGCGCCCAGCGTCTGAGCACCCTGATTTTGCAGCGGTGTGGCTGTCATCTTCACCTGCCTAGTGTAATCCCTTTGCCAGTCCCTGTATAGACCCAACTATCGCCGGGATAACACCTTATCACCGTTACAAGTAACTGACGATCGAGGACACGTGGAAGCAACCGAGTCCTAGCGAAGCCGTACCATATAGAGGTGCTCGAGGGCGATATCCCGATGGTAGTGCCTACCCTCCCTGTCGCTGTCAGCGCGGTACCTGCGGTACCGCTGGCTGAAGTGACCGACCTTGCCGTCAATCGACGCCTTCTCTAGTAGCGAAAGAAGGGCCCCGGGCTCCAAATGTCCCTCGGAATTGAAGCTCACAAGGGCATGGCGGGCACCGGAAGCCTCCAGCAGTCCACGGAAAAGCTTCTGGACCCGCCGTCCGTGAGACCACTGGCTCCTCCCTTCCGGCCCCGCGAGTAACCCGACCTTCCCCCTGATCGCCGGTGCTTCGCCTCCCCAACCGCGGGCGAGGATCTCCGGGATGTGATAGTAGGCAACGTACTGCCGTGAATTGTACGGCGGATCGATGTAGACCAGGTCGACTTCGCCAATTGATTGCGCTGCCGCGGTGGCGTCCATCAGGTGCGCGTGGGCCGGCTTCGCCGCGCGTATCGGCTGCTCGATCTCGATCGTGAAAGTGCGCCGCGCGTTGGGCTGCCACTTCTTCATGTACGAGGCGTAGACACCAGCCGTGTTCGCCACTCGATCGGCGCCCTCGATGATCGCCGCAAGCAGCAGGAAGTAATTGTCCTCTCCAACCCTGCCGGCGCGACGCCAAGTCTCGAGCTCGTCACGCGCGGCGTCGATTTTTCCCGCGTTCGCGGGAGTGAAGTACATCCTTCCCGCGCTGATTTCGCCGCCCGCCGGCGAGAAGTGCCGGCTGATGAATCCCTCGGCCGGGGCAAGCGCCGCAAGCTCACGAGCGCGATCGCTGAGGGTCGCGTCGGCGCAGTCCGCGACTACATAGGCACGCTGGAAAACGTACGACGACATCAGCAGGTCGCTGCAGTGGACTTCCCAGCCTTTCGCCTTCAGTGCGCGGCTGACGCTGGCCGTTCCCGCGAACGCATCGTGAACCGAGCCTGCTTCGATCCCACTCCTTTTCAGGGTGCGCAGGATGAAGGGAAGCAGCCGCGTCTTGTTTCCGATGTACCTCATGATGCAAAGAGGGCGAGGTTCTTGGCCTCGCCCTCCCAATCAGTGTCGCTCTGACGCTAGGGGCACAGCTGCGCCGGGGTCAGGACAGGCGGCGAATTCTTTGGAATCGCAAATCCGTATTTTGAGTTGAGCGCGTCCGCCGCCGCGTTGGCGATTTCCTGCTGCCCGTCGGCCGACGGGTGAATTCCATCGAGGCTGATGTACTGGCCAAACGGTCGCGTGCAGCCCAGGAAGGCGGGAAGACTGAAATGACTCTTCTGCGAGACGAAGGAGCCCAGCGCAGCATTGAGATCGAGGTACGCCCAGCCGTGCGATGACGCCTGCGTGGAGATGTGATCGTTCATCTGACGAATCAGGTTGTCGATGAACGTCGTATCGGCCGGAGTCAGAATGAAATCAGCGGCCGTCGGATTGTCCGTGCAGCTGAAGTTGTATGGCTTTGGACTGCCCAGCGCGGTAAAGACTTTTCCGAATGCGTAAATCAGGTTCGTATTGCCCTGACAATCCGGATTGATGATCACACCGAATGACTGGAACGCTGCCGCCTGCTGATAGAAATCGTCGCCGGGGTAGACGCCGACGAGGCTCGGGATCAACGGCACCGAAACCAGCAGCGCCTTGGCCCCAGTCTTCGCGACACTATCGACGATTGCGTCGTACTGCGGCTGCCACAGCGCCATCGGATAGAACGTGAAGGTGTTGTCTGGTTGCCGATACGCAGCGGCCGGCACGAGAATTCCGCCGGTGACGCTGCGCAGCACTTCGTTCGCGCCGAGCTCCACCGACACCAGCGTCGGGTTCTGCGCCATCATCTCGGTGACCTGGCTGTTTTTCGGCAGCAGCACCGCCTTGTACAACCGCTTGCGCTGATCCGATTCCACTGTGGTCGGGGCGACAGCGGTCGTCTCCGGCGTCACGCGCAGCGCGGCGTACGTCGTCGCGCCATCGATCGCAACGTTGTTGGTGGGAAGCGTTACCCCGCCGAGCAGTGAACACACCTGATCGCCGGGCGGGTTCGTGGTCGTGCTGATCGCGGGATACTGCGCACCGCTCAGCCGCCGCTGGAACTGGAGCGGCGCAATGAGCGGTGAATAACAGCCCGGCCCGGCGATCAGCGGCTCGGTGAAAGACGTCGCAAAAGCCATGTGGGCGAGGATTGCCGGCCACGCGTGCTGCTGTGTTGCGTAGTAAACGCCGTCGGACTGCACGCCCATGCTGACGCTCGTTCCGATCGAGACATACCTGGCGAAAGCTTCCTGGCCGGCCGGCCCTGTAGTCCTGTCGTCGCTGCAGGCAGCAGCAAAAAGGAGAGCGACAGCACCGAGAACGTAGGACCAGTTACGCTTCATAACTTCTCCACAGGGGGGACGAACAGGTAGGGACGGAGGCCGGAAACAGGCGGCTGATAATATCTGTAATCACCCAAAAGCGCGCCACCCCAGAGTTCTGATCGACGCGCCGTGCTCATCGAGTTTTGGTGCCGCTAATGTCACCACGCCCGGCACACTCGGCGGCACTCCGGTACGCGGGTCTGCCGCCGTATCTCCCAACGTCTCCGCAACCGATCGAACCAGTCCGCACGGAACCGCCGCTGCCGCCAGACGATCGATCCAGTACTGGGCTGGTTTCTCACGCAGACGCGCCGCGAGTCTCTCGACCACGCGCTCACGCTGCTGCACGCGACCTGCATTGGTCGCAAGCGCGTCGTCCTCGGCCAGGTCGAGGAGACCAAGCGCGCGAGCGCAGGCGCGCCACTGACCATCGCTGCCGACTGCGATCACGATCGGCCGGTCCGCTGCATCGAAGAGCTGGTAGGGCACAAGGTTGGGGTGCGCGTTGCCCCAGCGCGCGGCGTCCTTGCCGGATACCAGAACGTTCTGCGCGACATTGACCAATGACGCACGGGCGCTGTCAGCAAGCGAGATCTGAATGCGTCGCTGCCGAAGCGGCACCGGCCGGGCGTCGCGGGCTGCGATCGCCGCCAGGATCGCGATCGCAGCATCCTTTCCAGCGATGACGTCGGCGAGCGCGACCCCGATTTTCATCGGCGGTCCATCGGCTTCACCAGTGATCGACATCCACCCGCACTCGGCCTGGATTACGTAATCGTAGCCAGGTCTCGAGCTCTGCGGTCCGAATCCGGAGATCGTGCACCATACCAGGGATTCGTGGGTTGAAAGCTCCCGCTCTGGATCGATGCCTAACCGCTCGAGCGATCCCGGAAGAAAGTTGTCCAACACTACGTCGGCGTCCGCGATGAGCTCGAGAACCAGGCGCCTGTCGTCGGAATTCCGGAGGTCGGCAGCGAGGCTTTTCTTGTTCCGATTGACGGAAAGGAAATACGCGCTTTGCCCGTCGGCATCGAAAGGCGGACCCCAGCCGCGGGTCTCATCGCCATCTCCGGGTCGCTCGACTTTGATCACGCTGGCGCCCAGGTCGCCGAGTATCATTGAGCAAAGAGGTCCGGCAAGGACGCGGCTGAGATCAAGGACTTTTAGGGAAAGAGGCACTAAGTGTGGCCTAACTGATCGTTTGGTGGCTTGTTAGTGGGCTCTGAAGAGCCTTGAAATGGGTCGCAAGGCAGCCATCGCGAGCACGGATGACCCCACCTTGCTTTAGTCACGAAAAATCATATACTTAGCCGCGTTCGAGCCCCCCGTCTGGGTCAACTCCTACTTCTGTGATATGAACCCGTCAGCACCACCCCTTTCCGCTGACCGGAGCCCGCTAAATGTCCGATACAAATAAGCCCGCAGTTGCTACTCTGACAGCACCTGCTCCCCTTCCGGCCGTTGCGCCGGCGGTGCCGGGAGCTCCCGGCGCACCCGTCGTCCCACCCAAGCGCAGTCCAGGCCACCGCGGCGCCGACGTTAAGGATACCGTCGCCGAGATGGCGGCAAAGGCGCATGAGATCAGCCTCGAGGCCGGCAGTAAGATGGCTGCGGCGATGAAGGATGTGATCGGCGCCGCCGCCGGGCTTACCAGCCTCGTCCTCGAGAGCGCCCGCGATTTACTACAGTATATGGTACGCCGCGGCCAGATGACCCAGGAAGAGGCCGACAAGCTGATGCGCGAGGTCGAGGCATCGCACGCCAAGAAAAAGCCAGCCACACCAGTGGTGCACGCTGCACCGAAGCCGGTCGTCGCTCGCGTCGAGCCGTCCCATACGAATCACGCAGCGCAGGTAACCCACACCCCGCCCGCCAGGCACGTCGCCGCTCCCGTAAAACACCCGGCGAAGCACGCTGCTCCCGCCAAGAAGCCGGCGGCGAAGAAGCCGACGATGAAGCCGGCGGCCAAGAAGCCCGTCAAGGCTTCGACGAAACCGAAAGCCAAAGCCTCAGCGAAGTCCGCGAAGAAAAGGTAGGCCGTGGCGATTCCGCGTGGCGATGCAGTCGCGCTCGCCCGCGAACTGATTCAAATCGATTCCAGAAACCCCACCCTCGCCCCTGGCGCGCCCGGCGAGGCTGCTTGTGCCCAGGCCCTCGCGTCAACGCTTCGCGACTGGGGCTTCGAGGTTCATTTGCAGGACGCGGTTCCCCGGCGACCTAACGTCATCGCGTCGATCGGCCCCGCCGGCGCGCCGGCGTTGATGCTCAATGGCCACCTCGATGTCGTCGGCGTCGAGGGAATGATCCACCCGCCCTTCAATGCCGAGCTCCGCGGCGATTTGATTTACGGCCGCGGATCGGCGGACATGAAAGGTGGCATTGCCGCAATGTGCGCGGCCGCCGCACTCGGCTCTCCTACCAACGCGAAAAGAAGAATCATTGTCGCCGCCGTGGTCGACGAAGAATGGGAGAGCCTCGGCATGCGGGCCCTCATCGCCGGTGGCGTGCGCGCGGACGCCGCCGTCGTCACCGAGCCGACGCGCCTCGCCATTTGTCCCGCGCATCGCGGCTTCGTCTGGATCGATGTCGAGCTCACCGGTCGCGCCGCCCACGGCAGCCGATACGACATTGGAATCGACGCCGTCACCCACGCCGGACTTCTCCTCGCCGAGCTGGATCGTCTGGAGCGGACCCGCGATTCCGCGACGCGGCATCCTTTGCTCGGTCGCGGGTCGCTGCACGCGTCGAAGATTCGCGGCGGAGTCGGGATGTCTACTTATCCCGAGTCCTGCACACTCTCGATCGAACGCCGCACTCTGCCCGGCGAATCCGCCGAGACTGCCGTTCGTGAGGTCGATGAGGCCTGCGAGCGCGTTCGCGGATTGGATCCGCGATTCGATGCGCGGGTGTCTCTGACCACTTCGCAGCTCCCCAGCGATGTTCCGGTTCACTCGCCAATCGTGGAGCGCCTGCGCTCGGCTCTCGAGCAGGAAAAAGTGCCGGTAAAGATCGAAGGGTTGTCGGCATGGACCGACGCCGCGCTGCTCAACGAGGCGGGAATCCCCGCGATATGCTTTGGCCCAGGCAACATTGCGCTCGCTCACTCGGCCGAAGAGTTCGTGCCCGTAGCCGAGATCGTGACTGCTACCCGAGTGCTTACTTCGGTCGTTAGCGAGTGGATGCACTAGTCGCGGCGCATGGATCGGACTGTCCATTCTCCAGACTGCTAGCTTTAGGACTGCAGCGGCAAGCCACGCATTCGTGTCCCGGAATCGAAAGCATGAAAACCTGGACGACCAAACAGTACGATGCCCTCGAACGGGCGATACTCGACGGCAGCAGGATCGCGGCGTACCGCCGCGGAACGGAATTCGTCGTGGTGCCGACGCGACTGCGGATGATCAGCGGTCGTGAAGCCGTTTACGCTACCCATCCGACGACTGGCGAGGAGATCACTCTCTACCTCGACGAAATGGAGAGCTTCGAGGTAGTGCGATGAGTTCCGCGAAGGCGAAGGCCGGCGATCTCGTGGCCATCTATGCCGACGAATCGTGCCTTGGGAATGGACGCGAGGGCGAAAACCCGGGCGGCGCCGGCGGCTTGATTGAATGGCTCCATCCCCGCTCAAACGAGGTTGCCCGCTGCGATTACTGGATCTCCGAACCGGCGACCACCAACAATAGAATGGCGCTCCGGTCGGTAATCGAAGCTTTCCGCGAGATCTCGCGCCGCGGCAACTCGTACCGGGTGATATTCACCAGCGACTCCAAGTACATCGTCGAAGGAATGACTACGTGGGTCGAGGGGTGGATGGCACGCGGCTGGAAGAGAAAAACGGGACCGATCGAGAATCTCGAGCTGTGGAAGCAGGCGGTCGACGCCGTCGTGCAACACGAGGTTCAGTGGCGCTGGGTCCGTGGCCACGTCGGGCATCCGCAGAACGAGTACGCAAATTTTCTGGCAACGCGCGCTGCCGCGGAGCAATCGACGTCGGCCGGTTTGCGGCAGTCAGAGTTCGACAAGTGGATTGCGGATCAGAAGGAGGGCACCGTCCGCTTGAAAGAAACCGATCCCTTCCCCGATCTTCAGTCATTCCAGCCGAGCAAGCGAGCATGGACGATCTAGATCGATTGTTTCAGCGCCTGGTTCACAACATCAGGAACGGCCACGCCGAGTACCTGAGCGTCCCGTTCACCGTTCAGGAGCTGTACGACACGCTGGTTCCTTACCGTCACTACCGCCGCGACCTCGGCATCGACACCAACCAGGATTACGAGGCGGCGGTGACGCGACTCTTGTCGGGCGAGAAGGGCTACATCCGCGCCGATCAGGCGATGCAGGATCGCCTCAAGAAGGAGCTGGAGTCGCCGCACGCGGATGTCGGCGCGTTCAGGGACTACGCAGAGACGCGCATTTCGCTCGCGCCCGACGCGCTGCAGAAGCTCGGGGTTGCAGTGCCGTCGCAAAATGCCGGCGGCTACGCCAGTAGTGGCAACGGCGACAGCGGGGCGCCCGGCGCTGCAACGTCGTTCGTGGTGCCCGGAACTGCGACCGACGTTATCGAGAGCTGCAAGTTCTGCGGTGGTACCCTCCCCGATGGGCGCAAGGCGGTCTACTGTCCGCACTGCGGACAGAATCTCGCCGCAAAGCACTGCGCGGGTTGCGGGGCAGAGCTGGATTTGGCGTGGAAGTTCTGCGTGAATTGCGGGCGGAAAACCTGACTGCGACTGAACGCGTTCACTAGCAACGGCAACGGAACTGGGGCGCAGTGCAACCGAACGGGTGCCAGAGGTCAGTGGCATAGTTGCCGGTGTTTAGTTCACGACGTCGGGACGTTTCCACTCGCCTTACAGCCCAGCAATTGCCTGTGCTACGAACAGCGCTACCTCACGTCCCGACGTTGTGAGCTAACTACTGGAGACTATGCGACTGACGTCTGGCACCCGTTCAGTTGCAGTTCCTCGATATATTGAAACCATGCCCCCCTCCCCACCCACCGTCGTCTTCCTCTCCGCCGTCCGCACCCCGTTCGGCACCTTCGGCGGCAAGCTCAAGAACATCTCTCCCATCGACCTCGCCGTCGTTGCATCCAAGTCCGCGATCGAGCGTTCGGGAGTGGACGCTACCGACGTCGATCAGACCATTTTCGGCAACGTCCTCTACACCACCAGAGATTCGATCTACTTCGCTCGGCACGTTTCGCTGAAATCCGGGTGCAGGCAGGAAACATCGGCACTGACGCTCAATCGTCTCTGCGGTTCGGGATTTCAGTCGGTCGTCAGTGGCGCCCAGGAAATCATCCTCGGAGATGCCCAGGTCTGCCTGGTCGGCGGCGCCGAATCAATGTCCCAGGCCCCGCACGTGACGCGCGGAATCAGATGGGGCACCGCGCTCGGCAAATCGCCAGTGCTGGAGGACGTACTCTGGGAAAGTCTCACCGACTCGTACGTCGGCCTCGGCATGGCCGAAACCGCGGAGAATCTGGCCGATCGCTACAAGCTGGATCGCGGCTGCGTAGACGAGTATGCGCTGCGATCCCAGCAGCTCTCCAAAAAGGCGTGGGACGAGGGTGTGTTCAAGGATGAAGTTGTGCCGGTACCGGTCGTGAATCCCAAAAACGGGAAGTCCGAGGACGTGGCCATCGACGAGCACATGCGACCGGACACCAGCGCCGAAAAGCTGGCCGCGCTCAAGCCCGTGTTTCGTAAAGGAGGCGTCGTCACCGCTGGCAATGCGTCGGGCATCGGCGACGGAGCCGGGGCGATGATCATCGCCAGCGAGAAGTTCGCGCGCGAGCGCAATCTGCGACCGCTCGGCCGGCTGGTCTCGTGGAGTGTGGCCGGTGTTGACCCGGCGGTGATGGGGATCGGCCCGGTGCCCGCATCGAGAGGCGCACTTGCCAAGGCGGGGTTGACCATGGACGACATGGATCTCATCGAGGTGAACGAAGCTTTCGCCGCGCAGACCTGCGCCGTCGAGCGCGAGCTTTCGCTTCCGCGTGAGCGACTCAATATCCACGGTGGAGCGATAGCGCTGAGCCATCCGCTTGCCGCGTCCGGAGCGCGTATAACGGCCCATCTACTGCATGCATTGCGAGCCCAGGGAAAGCGCTACGGACTCGGCACTGCTTGCATTGGCGGTGGCCAGGGCATCGCGCTGGTTATCGAATCCATTCAATAGACTGCGCTCAGCGCAGAGAACGAGGAATTCATGAAGCCACTGATCAGATCATCCGCTCTGATATGCACCATCGCGTTCGCCACCGCGTGCGCTACGGTTGGAGGTGGCACCGGTGGGACCCCGACCGGCGGCGGCGCCGGCGCGGGCGAAGTGAACAACCCTTCGATCATCTGGCCGATCAAGACCAGGGAGCACGTCGATCTCTGGCTGCACGGCTTCGCGATGCTCCAGGAAGACACCACCTTCGTTCCTTTCTTCCGCCGCGGTTACGGAACGGATCTCACGGTTCTCAAGAACAGGGCGAACGTCGTCACCCAGCTCGATGCCAACCGGGACCGGCTCCGCGCGCGCCTCGCCGCCAATCCGCGGTTGATCAACGCCCAGTTCGTGCCGCTCTCGTTCTCCAGCTGGAGCGATCTCGCTGCGGCGGCCGATATTTTCATTCGCGCCAACGGTGATCCACGCGCCGCCTCCTCCCAGGAGCAGGCGGGCGCGATCGCGTTTTTCGCCGCTTACTTCCCGACTTCGGCGGATCGTGACTGGTTGCGGCTGTTCGTGCAATCGCTAAACGACGAGAGCAGCAAATTCTATCACTCTTACTGGCTCCAGCAGCAGCGAGAGCGGAGCAACGTGCTCGATCTGGTGGACACCCTCTGGCAGCGCACCTATCGTCCGCGCTTGCAGGCGTTCCTCAACAACTCCCAGCAGGCGCAGGGCACGATCCTGCTGTCGCTCCCGCTCGACGGTGAAGGCAGGTCGCAGACGAACGGCAACTCGTCGAACATCATTACGGTCACTTTTCCGGCGCGCCCCAACGACGCGGTCGAGGCGATCTACGTATTCGCGCACGAGGCGGTCGGTGGCATCGCCAACACCGCCGTCACCGACAACATCACTCCGGAGCAGCGCCGCACCGGAGTCGGCGACCGTTATCAGAGCGCGGCCGCCGTTCGCGGGGGTGCGATGCTTATCCAAAAGGTTGCGCCGGAGATTCTCGACGGGTACATGCGCTACTATCTGAGCTCGGTGAACCGGCCGGCGGGATCGAACGTGCAGTCAGCGTTCGTCGCGGCGTTTTCGATCCCCGACACCATCCGTGACGCCCTCGGGCGCCAGCTCGACGTCGTCCTCGGAGGGATTTAAGCCGATATAATTCGGCATGGCAGCATCCGATGAGAAGCCGCCGGTGCCGGCCCCAGTGGCACCGCGCCAGACATTGCTCGATCGCCAGGCGCTGGAGCGCGTGCTCGCTCGCGCCGCAGAGCTGCAGGGCGCCAGTGCGCTCCCGGAATCGGCCGATCTGATTAGCGAGGGCCAGCTTCTCGATATCGGCAACGAGGTCGGGCTCAACCCGGCGACCATCAAACAGGCGCTGGCGGAAGAGCGAACTCGCATCAACGTCCCCGAAGAACGGGGCCTGGTCGCGCAAATCGCCGGCGCCGGTTTCGCGACGGCCACGCGCACGGTTCCTGGCAACGCTCGGGATGTGCTCGCGAAGCTCGACGCGTGGATGCTGCGTGAGGAGTGCCTACAGGTTCAGCGCCGGTTCAACGATCGCATCACCTGGGAGCCGCAGCGCGGGCTGTTTGGGAAGCTCCGTCGCACTGTGAACGTCAGCGGGCGCGGCTTCTATCTAATGGATGCGACTCAGGTGTCCGCCACAGTCCTGCCGGTCGACGCCTCGCGGGTCGTGGTGCGACTCGACGCCGACATCCACGCGAGTCGCGCCCGCCGCGTCGGAGCCAGTGGCATGGTTGCAACCCTCGGCGCCGCTGCCGGAGGAGTGTTGGGACTCGCGCTTGTGGTCGCGCATCTTCCTATCATTATCGCGGCGGGCTCGGTCATCCTGCCGTTCGCCGGCGGGTCGGCGATTGCTTACAAGGTCGCTCGAACCCATCGGGGCGTCCTGGCCAGCGTCCAGCTCGCCCTCGAACAGATCCTCGACCGCCTCGAGCACGGCGACTTCGACCGTGCCGGTTTCCTGAGCGGCATTTCTTCCCGACCACGCATTCCCGGACGATAGATTAAGAGCGAAATCGCTCGGGGTCGCAGGCTCGACCGAGGCGGTCTTGAACGTCTCGACGCCCCATGAGAGGGACAGCTGGGAGCGGGTCTGGGCCTCGGGAGTGAAGGCGAGGACGGGGACCGGGCCGCGCAGGCGCGACATCCGGCGGGCGGAGTCGCCGGACTGGGTGAAGGCGACGACGTACTTGGCGTCGACGCGCTCGGCCACCTCGCCGGCGGCCTTGGCGATCACACCGGACTTGGTGTGCGGGTCCCAGGCCAGCTCCCGGAGGGTGCCGACCTCCTGCTGCTCGAGGGCGTGCTGCTCGGTGGCCTGGACGATCCGGGCCATCGTCTCGACGGTGTGCACGGGGTACTCCCCCACTCCCGTCTCGCCCGAGAGCATCACCGCGTCGGCGCCGTCGAGGACCGCGTTCGCCACGTCGGAGGCCTCCGCGCGGGTGGGGCGCGGGTTGTCGATCATCGACTCGAGCATCTGGGTCGCCACGATCACCGGCTTGGCGTTGCGGCGCGCCTTGTCGATCACCCGCTTCTGCAGGAACGGCACGTCCTCGAGCGGGCACTCCACGCCCAGGTCGCCGCGGG
>Ga0207674_10003637_pt1 | contig 18800 bp, 14 predicted proteins | sample KBSCornC72_FD_184303 | JGI IMG/M metagenome (GOLD analysis project Ga0207674, IMG submission 184303) | Corn rhizosphere microbial communities from Kellogg Biological Station, Michigan, USA - KBS Corn C7-2 (SPAdes) (version 2) | ecosystem: Host-associated > Plants > Roots > Rhizosphere > Soil ... | reverse complement strand
CCCGCCGCATTCAACCGAGGGCCGGTGACGAACCCCAGGTCGCTGGCGCTCGCGCGCTTGATGTCCCGCCCGGCAACGGCGAAGAGGGCGGCGATGCCCGGACGAGCGCGCCCGTTGCGCATCCGCGCGAGCCCCTGTTCGACGAAGATCCGATTGACGTGGTCGAGGCGAACCACGTCGGCAACGGTGCCGAGCGCCACGAGATCGAGCAGTTCGGCGAGGTTGGGCCCGCTGCGACCGGCGAACGAGCCCGATGCCCGCAGCCGGGCGCGCAGCGCACAGAGCACATAGAACATCACGCCAACACCTGCGACGTGCTTGGACGGGAAGCCGCATCCGGCCTGGTTCGGATTGACGATGATCGCCGGCGTCGGCAGTGTCGCGCCCGGCAGGTGGTGATCGGTGACGATGACGTCGATCCCCGCAGCGGCGGCCGCGGCGACGCCGTCGACACTGGCGATGCCGTTGTCGACGGTGACGAGCACGTCGGGCTTGCCGGCCGCCGCCACCGCGACGATTTCGGGCGTGAGTCCGTAGCCGAACTCGAACCGGTTGGGCACGAGAAATCCGACATTTGCGCCCATCGCGCGGAGGCCGAGAACGCCGACCGCGCACGCCGTTGCACCGTCTGCGTCGTAGTCGGCCACGATGACGATCCGCTCGTGTGCGGCAATGGCCTGCGCGAGGCGCTCGGCCGCGGCGTCGATGTTGGCGAATGTCGCGAAGTTCGGCAGCGCGGCCAGCGAATGGTCGAGCTCGGACGCGTCCCGAATGCCGCGCGCAGCGTAAACGCGCGCAAGCACGGGCGGCCAGCCGGCGGCTTGCAACGATGCCGACGGCGCGGAGGCTTCGCGGCGAACGATGGTCACGATTCGGGCAGCGCAGGGACGGCGAACGGCTTGCGCTGCGCGCGAACGGAAACGCGTTGCCAGAACGTCGGGGTCGTCGCGGTCCAGCGTGCGGCCACACCGTGACCGTCAGCGATCAGCGTGAGCCGCGCGAGACGCTTGCGGCCGAGACATTCGAGCGCGGGCGCGAGCCAGCGCGCGTGAAGGGCGGCCGGCCCGTCGTCCCGCTCGATCGTGTCGGTGACCACCATGTGCACCTGCGCAGAACCGGCGTTGCGTGGATCGGCGGCGTCGAGCACGCGCGCCAGCGTGTCGCCCGATGCGAGCGGGCGGCTGATTCCACCTCCGCGACGCGCGATGCCGCGCGCAAGGTCGGCGATTCGTCCGGGCGCTGCATGGACGATGGCGCGCGGCATCGCGTTGGTGTCCGCGAGGCGCCCCCCGCCTGAGAACCAGATGCCGGTCACCGGCGCGCTGCCCGCGGCCTGCCGCGCCTCGTTGACCGGGTGTTCGTGCAAGAGCATTCCGATTTCATTCTGCCAGCGTTGCCAGAGACCTGCGTCCGCGCCTTGCGGCAAGAACGGAAAGATCCCGCGCAGCCGCGCGGCGTCGAACGGTGTCGTCGTCATCGCCGGCACGCGAGTGCTGCGGGCGAACCAGGCGTCGGGATGCACGGCAGCGAACTGCAAGCCGTCTGCGTCGAAGTGCCGGTTGAGCAGTGCGACGAGCGTCGCCGCCTCCGCCGCGGAAAGATCGTCGACGCGCTGCACGAGCACGAGATCATCGCGATCGGCGGCGAGCAGCACGGGATCGGCTGCGATCACGTAGTCGTTGCCTGCATCGAAATCCCCGCCGAGTGCTGCGAGCGGCGCAATCGGCGTCTGCGCCGGCGCTTCGAGCGCGTCGAGCAGCGCTGCCGCGATGCCGTTGCCGTACGCGTGCGCCGGTGCAAGGTGCGCGAGCATGGCAAGCGACGGCGCCGCGTCGAGCGCGGACTGCGGCTGCGCCAGCAAGCCTGGCGCGACGAGAATCAGATGCATGACATGCGATAATCTTCGACGTTGCCGCGCGAGCGTACCGCATTGGCGGTTCGACGGTCGCGCGCTGCGTTCCTCAGATTGCTCCCATCGCAAACGTGTCGCCGTACGAAGTCGCCGTCGGCTTGCGCTACACCCGCGCCCGCAAGGGTTCAGGGCGCAACTCGTTCATCTCCTTCATATCGCTGATCTCGATGGCCGGCATTGCCCTCGGCGTCGCGGCGCTGATCGTCGTGCTGTCGGTGATGAACGGGTTTCAGCTCGAACTGCGCAACCGGATCCTGTCGGTCGCATCGCACATCGAAATCCGCGGTTTCCCGGACCTGAAGGATCCACCCGGCGTCGCGGCAGCGGCGCGGAAAAATCCCCGCGTTGTCGCCACGGCGCCGTATGTCACCGGCCAGGCGATGCTCGCGTCGGGCGACGTCAATCGTGGCACGCTGCTGCGCGGCATCGACCCGGCACAGGAGGCGACGGTTGCCGATATCGGACTGCACATGCGCGCCGGCACGCTCGACTCGCTGACGTCTGGCAGCTTCAACATCGTGCTCGGCACCGAGCTCGCACGTGCGCTCGGCATTCGGGTCGGCGACAGTGTCGTCGCGATCACGCCGCAGGGCAACATCACGCCGGCGGGCGCGTTACCGCGCCTCAAGAGCTTTCACGTGAGCGGCGTCTTCGAGGTCGGCATGTTCGAGTTCGACAGCGGCCTCGCGCTGATCAACCTGGAGGACGCCGAGAAGCTCTACCGGCTCGCCAACGCGAGCGGCGTGCGCCTCAAGCTGGACGACATGTTCGCGGCACCGGGCGTTGCTGCGGAGCTGTCGCGCACGCTGCCTCCGGACGCCGAGGTCCGCGACTGGACGCGCAACCACGCCAACTTCTTTCGCGCCGTCGCGATCGAGAAGCGTGTGATGTTCATCATCCTGACGCTGATCGTCGCCGTTGCCGCGTTCAACATCGTTTCTGCGCAGGTGATGGTGGTGACGGACAAGCAGGCCGACATCGCGATCCTGCGCACGCTGGGGGCCGCGCCGTCGTCGGTGATGGCGATCTTCATGATCCAGGGTGCGCTGATCGGGATCATCGGAACGCTGATCGGCGTTGTCGGCGGCGTGCTGCTCGCGCTGAACGTCGAGACGGTCGTGCCGGCGATCGAACGCACGCTGCACATCCAGTTCCTCGACAAGAGCGTCTACTACATCAGCGATCTGCCGTCGGACCTGCAGAGCGCCGACGTGATCACGATTGCATCGATTGCGCTGGTGCTGGCGCTCGTCGCGACGCTTTACCCGAGCTTCCGCGCATCGCGCGTGAATCCTGCCGAGGCGCTGCGGTATGAATGAAGCCGCGATGGCCGCGGCGGACACGCCGGTGATCGCGTGCCGCGGCCTGCGCAAGACTTATCGCAACGGGCCGCTCGACGTGCCGGTGCTGCTCGGCATCGATCTCGACGTGGCGGTCGGCGAGCGGCTGGCGATCGTCGGCGCATCCGGTTCCGGCAAAAGCACGCTGCTGCACTTGCTGGGAGGGCTCGACCTGCCGACCGGCGGCGAAGTGCGTGTCGAAGGCGCAGTGCTGGCGACGCTGTCCGAGGCACAACGCGGGGCCTTGCGCAATCGCGCGCTCGGGTTCATCTACCAGTTCCATCACCTGCTGCCGGAGTTCACTGCGCTGGAGAACGTCGCCATGCCGCTCGCGATTCGGCGAGTGGACGAGGGCGCGGCGAGGGCCAGTGCCAACGACATGTTGACGCGCGTCGGCCTCGAGCATCGCGTCCGCCATCTGCCGGGCGAGCTTTCGGGCGGCGAGCGCCAGCGTGTCGCACTCGCGCGCGCACTCGTGACGTCGCCGCGTTGCGTGCTGGCGGACGAACCCACGGGCAATCTCGATCGCCGCAACGCGAACGCGGTGTTCGACCTGATGCTCGAACTCAATCGGGTCGTCGGCACGGCACTGATCATCGTGACGCACGACGCGGATCTCGCTGCGAAGACCGACCGCACGCTGCACCTCGTCGACGGCAAGCTGCAGTAAGCGCGCCGCCGCGCTTCGTGTTGTGGCCGAGGCAGTGGGGAGGCGCGCCGCTTCGCCCCTCAATACTCCACCGGTATCGGGTCGAGCGAGCGCCACAGGTACCACGTCGCGACGCTGCGGTAGGGCTGCCAATTCTCGGCGACTGCGCGCAACTCGGCGAGCGTGGGTCGCCGGCCGTCGAAGTAGTGCACCGCTACCGCTTTCTGCAGGCCGATGTCCGCCACGGGCAGGACGTCGGCGCGCAGTTCGTGGAACATCAGGAACATCTCGGCTGTCCAGCGGCCGATGCCCTTGACGTCGACGAGCGCTTCGATGAGGGCCTCGTCGTCGAGCGCCGGCCATTCCCGCGGATCGAGACGCGCCGACGCGAAATGCTTCGCGAGATCGCGGATGTATTCGGCCTTGTTCAGCGACAGTCCGCATGCGCGCAGCGTTGCGATGCGCTTGCGCTGCACGCGGGCCGGTTCTAGCGGTCCGCGCAGGCCTGCCTCGCAGGCTTTCAGGACGCGATCCCAGATCGTCTGCGCGGCCTTGACCGAAATCTGCTGTCCGACGATCGCGCGCGCCAGCGTGGTGAACGGGTCGCCCCGGCGGGTCGCGTGGAGACCCGGAAATTCGGCGATCAGCTTGGCGAGCACGCGATCGCGCGCGGCAAGCGCCTGAATCGCATCGTCCCAATAGGGCGGCTTGGTCATCGAGGGCAGGATCCGTCCGTCGCTGCCGGCGCGCCGGCGATCGGGCGACGCCGGCTTCCTTCGCCGGCAGGCAACGATCCGCCGTCGGCGCGGTCTTATCGCGGCAGTGCGAAGTAGGGGAATTTGCGGCTGAAAATGGTACATTACGCCGCTTTTTCATTCTCGGAGCGTGAGTGTCCAAGTTCCTGCGATTGGCAAGTGGGTTGGTCGCGCTGCTGATCGCCGCATCCGCTGCCGCGGCGGACTCCGCCAAGCTCCTGCGCATTTCCTTTCCGGTCGCCGAGACGGGCTTCGACCCCGTTCGCGTATCCGACCTGTATTCGAACATCGTCAACGAGGCGATTTTCGAGCGGCTTCTCACGTACGACTACCTCGCGCGGCCCGCAAAGCTGGTTCCGATGACCGCTGAGACGATGCCGGAAGTCTCCGAGGGTGGCCGCACGTACATCGTTCATCTCAAGCGCGGCATCTATTTTGCGCCCGACCCCGCATTCAAGGGACAGCGTCGCGAGTTGACTGCGGAAGACTACGTCTACTCGTTCAAGCGCTTTGCCGACCCCGCGAACCGTGCGCCGTACGGTTTCATGCTGCAAGGCAAGATCGTCGGTCTCGACGAGCAGACCGAAGCGGCGAAGAAGTCCGGCAAGTTCGACTATGACGCGACGATTCCCGGTCTCGTCGCACTCGACAAGTACACGCTTCGCTTCAAGCTCACGGGCGCGGACTTCCTGTTCCCCTACACGCTCGCCCACGTTCCCTTCTGCGCCGTCGCGCGCGAAGTCGTCGAGGCGTACGGGAACGACGTCCAGGCGCATCCCGTCGGCACCGGCCCGTACGTGCTAAAGGAGTGGCGCCGCGCGGCCAAGATCACGCTCGAAGCCAACCCGAGCTATCGCGAAGTCACCTGGAACTTCCAGGCCGAAGGCAATTCTCGCGACGAGGCGCTCGCCACCGAAATGAAGGGCAAGAAGATTCCGCAGATCGGTCGTGTCGAAATTTCGATCATCGAGGAAAGCCAGTCGCGGTGGCTCGCGTTCGAGCGCAAGGAGCTCGACTACCTCGCGTTGCCGGCGACGTTCGTCGGTGAGGCGCTCGACGAGTCCAACAATCTGAAGCCGAAGTGGGTCGAGCAGGGGGTTTCGCTGTATCGCGCCGTCGATCCCAGCGTCGGCTACACGTTCTTCAATTTCCGGGATCCGCTCGTCGGGGGTTTCGCCAAGGAAAAGATCGCGCTGCGCCGCGCGATCATCATGGGATTCGACCTTCCTGCCGAGATCCGTGTCATCGCGAAGAACCAGGAAATTCAGGCGCAGATGCCCATCCCGCCGGGCGTAGTGGGCTTCGATGCGAGCTACCGCGGCGTCAACCAGTACGACCCGGTGCTCGCCAACAAGCTGCTCGACTACTTCGGCTACAAGAAAGGCTCCGACGGGTATCGCACCCTTCCCGATGGCAAGCCGCTGACGATCCGGCAGGCGACCGGCACCGCGGCGATCGACCGCGAATACAGCGAGCTGTGGAAGCGGTCGATGGATGCGATCGGCATCCGCATGCTGTTCGAGCCCGGCAAGTTCGCGGACACGCTCAAAGCCGCCAAGGCATGCCACGTAATGATGTGGCAGGCGTCGTGGACGGCGGACTATCCGGACGGCGACAACTTCATGCAGCTGCTCTACGGCCCGAACACCGGCGAGAGCAACAATGGCTGCTACGAATCCAAGGCCTACGACGCGTTGTACGAGAAGTCGCTGACGCTGCCTCCCACGTCCGTCGAGCGCAACCGTCTGTTCATCGACATGACCCGCCAGATCGAAGTGGACGGCGCGTGGAACCTGCATTCGTCGCCGATACGCAACCAGCTCATTCGCCCGTGGGTGAAGGGCTACAAGAAGCACCCGATCCTGCAGGCCGAGTTCGTCTACATGGACGTCGACGTTGCGGGCGGGGGCAAGAGCTGATGCTTCCCGTTCCGCGTTTCGTCACCGCGGCATGACGATGAGGCCGGACCGGGCAGCGTCAATGCGAGCAGGCTCGGCAGACGCGATTCGCATCGCGCGGCAGGCATGCGCGGTACTCGCGGCGACCGTTGTCATCGCCACCGGCGTTGCGCACGCCGCGGATCCGTCGAAGGTGCTCCGTCACGTGTTCCCCGCCGCCGAAACGGGATTCGATCCCGCCGGCGTGCAGGATCTCTATTCGGCGACGATCGAGCAGATGGTGTTCGAGACGCTGCTGACGTACGACTACCTCGCGCGCCCCTCCAAGCTCGTGCCGCTCGCGGCGGAGGCGCTTCCGGAGATCACCGACGCCGGCAAGACGTACACGGTGCGGATCAGGAAGGGCATCTACTTCATCGACGATCCCGTGTTCAAGGGACGCAAGCGTGAGCTGACCTCAGCGGACTACGCCTATTCGATCAAGCGCCTGATCGATCCCAAGCTGCGCTCGCCGTGGGCGTGGCTCGTCGAGGGCAAGATCCTCGGCCTCGACGACCTGGCCGAGGCCGCGAAGAAGACGGGCAAGTTCGACTACGATGCGAAAGTGGAAGGTCTCGAGACGCCCGACCGCTACACACTGCGCATCCGGCTGAAAGACACCGACTACAACCTCTCGTATATCCTCGCGCACGAGCCGACGTCCGCGGTGGCGCGCGAGGTGATCGACGCGTATCGCGACGAAAGCGGCCGAGCGATGGCGAACCCGGTGGGGACGGGTCCATACCGGTTGAAGCAATGGATGCGCAGCTCGAAAATCGTGCTCGAAGCCAATCCGGATTACCGCGGCTTCACGTGGGACTTCAAGTCGGACGACCCCGACGACCAGCCGCTGATCGCGCAGATGAAGGGCAAGAAGATGCCTCAGGTCGGGCGCATCGAGGTGAGCATCATCGAGGAGGACCAGGCGCGGCTGCTCGCATTCCAGAACGGCGAGCTCGACCTGATGGACCTCGGCGGTGCGCTCGCTCCCAACGTGCTCGATGGAGGCAAGCTCAAACCGGAATTCGTCAAGAAGGGCATCCAGCTGTCGCGGATCGTCGACCCGTCGACGGTCTACGTGTACTGGAACATGCAGGATCCGATCGTCGGCGGCCTCACGAAGGACAAGATTGCGCTGCGGCGCGCGATGGCGATGGCCTACAACGTCGATGACGAGATCAACGTCATCCGCAACGGGCAGGCGGTGGCGCTCGAGTATCCGATTCCGCCGGGCGTCGTCGGGCACGATCCGAACTACCGGTCGCCGGTGCGCTACGACCCGGCGCTCGCCAACCAGCTTCTCGACTCTTTCGGCTACAAGAAAGGCGCCGACGGCTGGCGTAACCTGCCGGATGGCAAGCCGTTTACCATTCGCTATGCGTCGCGTCCCGATTCGCTCGCCCGCCAGCTCGACGAGCTGTGGAAGAAGGCGCTCGACAGCATCGGCGTGCGAATGGAAGTGCAGAAGGACAAGTTTCCCGAGCTCCTGAAGCTCGAGCGGCAATGCAAGCTGATGATGCGCACCGCCTCGTGGATCGCGGACTACCCCGATGCCGACAACTTCATGCAGTTGCTGTACGGCAAGAACATCGGCCAGAACAACAACGGCTGCGCGAAGATTCCCGAGTACGACAAGCTGTACGAGCAGTCGATCCGGATGCCCGATTCGCCGGAGCGCAACCGGATCTACCACGACATGGCGCGCATCATCGAGGTCTACGCGCCTTGGCGCCTCGACACGGCGACCTACCGCAACATGCTGATCCAGCCGCGCGTGCAGGGCTACAAGAAGCATCCGATCCTGCATGCCGAGTGGGCGTACGTCGACGTGGCAAAGCCGCAAGGCCAGGTGCCGAGCGGCCCCGGTGGCAAGGCCGTTCCGGACTAGGGCCTTTCACACAACAACCGTTTTCGCGCGCGATCCGCGCCGGAGGAGGCACCGCATGGCTGCCTATATCGTAAGACGCCTGTGGCAGATGCTGCCGACGATGCTCGGCGTCATCCTGCTCGTGTTCTTCCTGTTCAACTGGGTCGGCGGCGATCCCGCCTACGTGCTGGCGGGGAAGATCAGCAACCAGGAGCAGATCGACAATATCCGGCGCCAGCTCGGCGTGGACCAGCCCTATTGGGTCCAGCTGTGGATCTTCATCAAGCAGGTCGTCACCGCCGATTTCGGCGCGAGCTGGAGCACGAACGAGCGCGTGTCGAACATCCTGATGACGCGCCTCGGCCCGTCGCTGACCGTTGTCGTGCCGCTCGTGATCATCGCCACGATCATCTCGATCGGCCTGGCGCTTGCGGTGGCCTACGTTCGCGGCTCGCTGACCGATCGCGCCGTGATGATCGTATGCACGATCGGGCTGTCGGTGTCGATCCTCGTCTACATCATCGTGTTCCAGTACGTGTTCGCATACAAGCTCGGCTGGTTTCCGGTGCAGGGGTGGGGCGACAGCTTCTGGGAGAACCTGTTCGTCTACTCGTCGCTGCCGATCCTGATCGGACTCGTCGTCAGCATCGCACCCGAGTTGCGGCTGTACCGGACATTCGTGCTCGACGAGATCAACCAGGACTACGTGCGCACGGCACGCGCGAAGGGCGTCTCCGAGAACCGGATCATGTGGATCCACGTGCTGCGCAATGCGTCGATTCCGATCATAACGAACCTGATGGCCGGCATTCCCGGATTGCTGCTCGGGTCGTTCCTGATCGAGCGCTTCTTCTCGATCCCCGGCATCGGCCGCGAGGTGATTCTCGCCGTCGAGCGCTCCGATTTCCCGGTGATCAAGGCGATCACCGTCTATGTGGCGTTCGCGACGATCGCCACCAACCTGCTCGCGGATCTGACCTACAAGGCAGTGGATCCGCGCGTGCAACTCAAATAAAGGAGCGCAACGATGGCCACCGACATTGCCACGCTCCGCGACGGAACGGGCGCACTCGTCCGCGACAACCGGCACGCCGTATCGCCGGGCCTGTGGGTGCTCGCCTGGCGGCGCCTCACGTCCGACACCGTCGGCATGGTCGCGCTTGCGATCGTTGCCGCGTTTATCCTGATGATGATCCTGTCGGGTGCAGGGCTGCTCGCGGGAGACTGGAACCGCGAGGTGGGCGTCAACTACGCACCGCCATCGTTCGTCGATGTGGAGGCGCCCGCCACCGCGACGCAGCAAACGATCACGACGACGGAGACGGCGCCGGCCGGCACCGAGTACAAGTCGACGATCGTCGACCCCATCGGCGACGTGATCGAAAAGCTAAAGGGCGGCAAGGCCGAATCACCGCCTGCCGCCGTCCAGCCGGGCGCGGCCGAGGAAAAATCCGTCGACCCGCTCGCCGACGTGATGGCGGACATTCGCGCCGGCAAGGGTGTCGGTGCCGCGGTGAAGCCGGAGGAGCGCAAGGCGACGCTCCCCCTCGGCGGCGACAAGTGGGGCCGCGATGTGCTGAAAAAGACGATCAAGGGCTCGGAGACGTCGATCTTCGTCGGACTCGCGTCCGCGGCCGTCGCGACGTTTCTCGGCACGCTGTTCGGCGCGCTCGCCGGTTACTACGGCAAATGGATCGACGACTTCTTCAACTGGTTCTACAGCGTTTTCAGCTCGATACCGTACCTGCTGCTGATCCTCGCCGTCGCGGCGGTGCTGCAGCAGAAAGGGATGCTGACCATCATCCTGATCCTGGGACTCACCGGCTGGACCGGCGTATTCCGGTTGATCCGCGCCGAATACCTGAAGCACAAGTCACGCGAGTACGTGCAGGCCGCCGATGCGATCGGCGCGTCCAACGGCCGGCGGATGTTCATCCACATCTTCCCGAACATCTCGCACGTCGTGCTCGTGCAGTTGTCGATCCTCGTCGTCGCGTTCATCAAGTCCGAAGTGATCCTGTCGTTTCTCGGCTTCGGCGTTCCCGTCGATGTCGTGTCGTGGGGCTCGATGCTGAACGAGGCACAGAACGAGCTGATCCTCGGCAAATGGTGGCAGCTCGTCGCCGCGACGGTCGCGATGGCCACGCTCGTCACTGCGTTCTCGCTGTTCACCGACGCGCTGCGCGACGCGCTCGACCCGAAGCTCAAGGGAAGGCTCGGAGCATGAGCGCATCCAAGCGTTCGAACCCGCTGATGTCCGCGAGCAGTCAACGTCGATCGAGGGCCGCATGAGCAACACCAAGTTCACCGGCGATCCGCTCGTCAGCGTGCGCAATCTGCGCATCTCGTTCCGCCTCGATCGCCATACGACGTTCGAGGCGGTGAAGGGCATCTCGTTCGACATCCCGCGCGACAGCACCGTAGCGCTGGTCGGGGAGTCCGGATCGGGCAAGTCGGTCACGTCGCTGGCGATGCTGGGGCTGCTGCCACCCGAGAACTCGATCATTGATCCTGCGAGCGAAGTGCTGTACGGCGGACGCAATCTGCTTGCGCTGCCGATCGGCGAGCTGCGCAAGCTGCGGGGCGCCGACATCTCGATGATCTTCCAGGAGCCGATGACGTCGCTGAACCCCGTTTTCACCGTCGGCTGGCAGCTCGAGGAAGTGCTGCGGCTGCACATGGGAATGTCGGGGCGCGCGGCACGCAAGCGCGCGGTGGACCTGCTGCGCGAGGTGGGCATTCCCGAGCCCGAGCGGCGCATCGACTCGTTCCCGTCGCAGCTTTCGGGCGGCCAGCAGCAGCGGGTGATGATCGCGATGGCGATCGCGTGCGAGCCCAAGCTGCTGATCGCCGACGAGCCGACGACGGCACTCGACGTCACGATCCAGAAGCAGATCCTAGAGCTCATCGCCGATCTGCAGAAGCGTCACCAGATGTCCGTGCTGTTCATCACGCACGACCTGGCCGTCGTCGGCGAGATCGCCGACTACGTCGTCGTGATGCGCAACGGCGAGATCCGCGAGCAGGGTCCGGCGAAGGCGGTGTTCGAATCGCCGCAGGACACGTACACGAAGGCGCTGCTGATGTGCCGCCCGCAACTGGACCGGCGTCCGTTGCGGCTGCCCGTCATCGACGACTTCATCCACGGTGCCGGGCCGAAGAATCTCGAGGACCGCAAGCGTGGCATCAAGCCGAACGACGCGATCGTGCTCGACGTGCGCAATCTCGGCAAGAGCTTCTATTCGCGCGAGGGGATCTTCGGCAAGCGCGAGTTCAAGGCGGTGAAGGACGTGTCGTTCCAGTTGCCGAAGGGCAAGACGCTCGGCCTCGTCGGTGAATCGGGCTCCGGCAAGACGACCGTCGGCCTGACGCTGATGCGGCTGCACGAGGCGACGACTGGCGAGGCGATCTTCGAAGGCCGCGATCTCCTGTCGATGTCGCCGGCCGAATTCATGCAGTACAAGCGACGGATCCAGATCATCTTCCAGAATCCGTACGCGTCGCTGAACCCGCGCTTCACCGTCGGGCAGATCATCGTCGAGCCGATGCAGATCCACGGCATCGGCAATTCGGCACAGGAACGCACCGACATGGCCTTCGAGCTCCTGAACAAGGTGGGCCTGGCGGAGGTTTCGTTCTACAAGTATCCGCACGAGTTCTCGGGCGGCCAGCGGCAGCGGATCGCCATTGCGCGCTGCCTGACGATGAAACCCGACATCCTGATCTGCGACGAATCGGTGTCGGCGCTCGACGTGTCCGTGCAGGCCCAGGTGCTGAACCTGCTGCAGGACCTGCAGGACGAGTTCGGCCTGTCGTACATCTTCATCTCGCACGACCTGGCCGTCGTCAAGTACATCTCCGACCAGGTGATGGTGATGAACGACGGCGAGATCGTCGAGATCGCCAATTCGGACGAGATCTACCGGCACCCGAAGATGCCGTACACGCAGCGGCTGCTCGCGTCGATTCCGAAGGGCTGGCACGGCCAGCACTCGCGCGCGAACGACTGAACGCCGCTAAGGCGGAATGACGATGCGAATGACCGGCGTGTTCCCGATTGCCCCGACGCCGTTCACCGATGCCGGTGACGTCGATCTCGACGGCCAGCGCCGCGTGCTCGACTGCATGATCGACCAGGAGGTCGACGGCATCTGCATTCTCGCCAACTATTCGGAGCAGTTCCTGCTGGCGGACCGCGAGCGCGATGTACTGCTCGACGTGTGCCTTGCGCATGTGAATGGCCGCGTCCCGGTCATCGTCACGTGCAGTCATTTCAGCACGCGAATTGCGGCGGAGCGCGCAAGTGCAGCGGCGGCCGCAGGTGCCGCGATGCTGATGCTGATGCCGCCGTATCACGGCACGGGACTGCGCGCCGACGACGAAGGCGTCGTCGAGCATTTCACGCAGGTCGCCGAAGCGGCCGGCCTGCCGATCATGGTGCAGGACGCTCCGTTGAGCGGCGTCCAGTTGGCCGTGCCGCTTCTCGCCAGGCTTGCGCGCGAGGTTCCGCACGTCCGCTATTTCAAGATCGAAGTCGCCGGTGCCGCCACGAAGCTTCGTGCATTGATCGACGCGGGTGGCGACGCGATCGCCGGGCCGTTCGACGGCGAGGAATCGATCACGCTGATGGCCGACCTCGACGCGGGCGCGACGGGCACGATGCCGAGCGCGCTGTTGCCCGACCTGATCAAGGCGGTGGTCGTGCATTTCCGCGAGGGCAGGCGCGCGGAGGCGGAGACCGCGTACGCGCGGATCCTGCCGCTGATCAACTACGAGAATCGGCAGTGCGGCTTGCGCGCCACGAAGACGGTGATGAAGGAGGGGGGCGTCATCGCGAGCGACGCCGTTCGCCATCCGCTCGCGCCGTTGCATCCCGCGACGAAGGCCGGCCTGCTCGCGCTCGCCGCGCAGGTATCGCCACTCGCGCTGCGCTGGGGACGCTAGCGGGGTTTCAGGCCGTCACCAGCGTACTTCCTGGTCCGGCGTGGACGAGATCTTGTGGATCGTCAAGTCGGCGCCGTTGAATTCTTCTTCTGCGTCGAGACGCAGTCCGACCGTCGCCTTCAACGCACCATAGACGAGAAATCCGCCGCCCACGGCGATCGCAACACCCAGCAGCGTTCCTGCAACCTGCGCGCCGAATGCGACGCCGCCCAATCCGCCGAGCGCGCTCGCGCCGAAGATGCCCGCGGCGATGCCGCCCCACGCGCCGCATACGCCGTGCAGCGGCCACACGCCGAGCACGTCGTCTATTTTCAGCCGGTTCTGCGTGTACGTGAACAGCGCGACGAACAACGCGCCCGCGAGCGCGCCGGTGACCAGCGCGCCGATCGGATGCATGACGTCGGACCCGGCGCAGATCGCGACGAGGCCTGCCAGCGGACCGTTGTGCACGAAGCCCGGATCGTTGCGCCCGACGACGAGTGCGGCGATCGTTCCGCCCGCCATCGCCATCAGTGAATTGATCGCGACCAGCCCCGAGATCTTGTCGAGCGTCTGCGCACTCATCACATTGAAGCCGAACCAGCCGACCGACAGGATCCACGCGCCGAGTGCGAGGAACGGAATCGACGACGGCGGGTGCGCGGCGATGCCCCCGTCTTTCGAGTAGCGACCGCGCCGCGCGCCGAGCAGCAGCACGGCGACGAGCGCGACCCAGCCGCCGAACGCATGCACGACCACGCTGCCGGCGAAGTCGTGGAACTCCGCGCCGAACGTTCCCTTCAGCCAATTCTGGAACCCGAAGTGCGCGTTCCACGCGATGCCTTCGAAGAACGGATAGACGAATGCAACGAGCGCGAACGATGCCGCGATCTGCGGGTTGAATCGCGCCCGCTCGGCGATGCCGCCCGAGACGATCGCCGGGATCGCGGCGGCGAACGTCAGCAGGAAGAAGAACTTGACCAGCGCGTAGCCGCTCGTCTGCGCGAGCGCCTCCGCGCCCGCGAAGAAATGCACGCCGTACGCGACCGTGTAGCCGATGAAGAAGTACGCGATCGTCGACAACGCGAAATCCGTCAGGATCTTCACCAGCGCGTTGACCTGATTCTTCTTGCGCACGGTGCCGAGCTCGAGAAACGCAAAGCCGGCGTGCATCGCGAGCACCATGATGGCGCCCAACAGGATGAACAGCGTGTCGGCGCTGGCGCGCAGTGACTCCATCGGTCGTTACCCCTTGTCGTTCTGCGGTCGTCGAACGAATCGCTACAGCGTGAAATTCAGCTCCGACATCAGCGCACCGGGAAGCGTCGCGCTGGTCAGCATCCGCGAGCCGTACGTGCTGGACGACAGCAGCAACTCGCGCTCGGTCGTCAGCGCTTCGAGGTTGTCGCCGAGCATCCGGAACAGGGTATCGTCGAAGCGCAGCACGTCGACCGGTGCCACGACCTTCCCGCCCTCGACCCAGAACGTCGCGAAACGCGTCATCCCGGTCATCCGGCACGCGGGACGGTCTGAATAATTGAGGTACCACAGGTTGCCGACGGCGAGTCCCGTGTCGAGCGCGGCGAGCGCATCGTGCGTCGCGACCGTGCCGCCGCCGATCGACAGCGCTTCGGGCGATTCGGCGCCGTTGGCGCCATTGGCCTCGAGCGCGAATTCGCGCGCGGTCCGCGGCGAGACGAGCGCGCCGGACAAGCGGCCGTCGACGACGAGTGGCACGCTTCCCGGTCGCGCGAATCCTTCCGCCTGAAACGGTGGCGCGACGCCGGCCGCGTAGTCCTCGACGATCTGCACGCGCGGATCGAGCCGCGCATCGACGCGCATCCTCGACAGCGCGCTTTGCTGCGTCTCGAGGCCACGCGCCGAGAACCCGCCCCACGCAAGCAGTTCGACGATCTCCTGCATCGCCGCCGGTGCGAGATACGCTCGATACTTGCCGGGTCGAAGCGCCTTCGGCGGTGCGCTGATCAACCGGAACTGCTCGATCGACGCACGCATCCGCTCGTCGAGCGCCGCATCACTCCACGCGACGTCGCTGTACGAAGCCTTCACCGCCTTGTCGGCGCGGTGGTAGAGGCTCCATTGCAGGTTGAACGTCGTAACGACGTGCCAGTTGCGCTGGCCGTCAGAGTTCGCGAACCCGCGATACACCGGTCCCGCCGCGGCGAGACCGACAAGATCCAGACCGGCGGCGGCATCGAGCATCCTGGCCACGATCGCTTCCGTTGGCGGCAGCGTCGCGCCGCGTGTGGTCCTGCTCGAGGCAACGGTGGTCGGCAGCAGCAGATGCGGATCGTCGGCGAGTTGCGGCAGAACATCGCGCAAGCCCGCAACTGCTGCGCCGATTGCACGCGAATCGGAATGCAGATCACCCGACAGCGACAGCGAGTGTGACGCGTGGCGTGCGCCCCGGATCAGCCTGATGTCGATGAACCGTTGCGACACCGTGCCCGGTTGGCGGACCTTGCCGCGGTTCATCCGGACGAAGTCGGAGTCCTCCGCGGAGAACCACGTTGCATGGCGCTCGCCGGCGACGAGCGCGTTGTCGACGGCTCGGGCGAGATCGTTGAAATAGCTCTCCACGTCAGGCGCTCGCGCCTCGCCGGCCGCGCTCATGCTTCGCCTCCGAATACATCGACGTTGGTGAACACACAGGCGGGCGACGTGTGGCCGACGCGAATCGTCTGCGACGGCTCGCCCTTGCCGCAGTACGGCGTGCCAAGCACGCGGACGGTCTCGGCATTGCCGACACGGGCAAGGCTGCGCCAGAACTCGGCGCTGATGCCGCGGTAGTTCGGGTTCTTCACGACGTGGCCGAGGCGGCCGTTCTCGATGACCCTGCCGCGCTCGCACCCGAACTGGAACTTGTTGCGCGAATCGTCGATCGACCACGACGCGTTGGTCTCGAGCAGCACGCCGCGCTCGATGCCCGCGACGAGCGCGTCGAACGTCGCGTCGCCCGGCTCGAGGTTGAGGTTGGCCATTCGGTCGATCGGCGGGCGATTCCAGCTCGCCGCACGTGCGTTGGCGACGCCCGGGAGTCCCGCACGACTTTGCGAGATCGCGCCCCCGAGCGGACGCTCGAGGATGCCGTCGCGGATGAGAAAAGTCCTTTCCGCCGCCGTGCCGTCGTCGTCGAACGCGTAGCTCGCGAGCTCCTCGGGGCGTGTCGGGTCGAACGTGATGTTCAGGTGCTCGGAGCCGTAGCGGTAGGTTCCGAACATGTCAGGCGTGACGAAGCTGGTGCCGGCGAAATTGCGCTCGTCGCCGAGGATGCGGTCGAGCTCGAGCGGATGTCCGATCGACTCGTGGATCTGCAGCACCATCTGGTCGGGTGCCAGCAGGACGTCCATCCGTCCCGACGGGCAATTCGGTGCGAGCAGCAGTTCCAGCGCCTCTTCGGCCACACGCCGACCGCTTCCTGCGAAGCCGACACGATCGAGGATTTCGACACCACCCTGCTGGCACATGCCGCGCTGGCCATTCAGCGAGCGCTGCTGGGTGACGCCGTCGGCATGCGCCGTCACGCTGATCGACGGATACAGGTAGCGATGCCACTGCACGACATCGCCGCCCTCGCTGGTGATGAGACGATGCGTCGCCTTCAGCACGTCGACGAGCGCTTCCCAGTCGACGATGCGCGGATCGCAGGCCGCCTGCAGCGACTCCCGTTGCAGCATTTCGTACCAGTCACTGTGCGACGGCAACGGCCGGTCGAACGACGGTGAGACGTACCGTCCGCGGGGTGCCGGGCGCGGCAGCGTCCGTGAATCGATCAGGGCGAGGCGGGCGGTTCCGAGTGCCCACGCCTGCGCTCGCTGCAGCGCGTTGCGCAATCCCTGCGGCGACATGTCCGCGGTGGCGGCATAGCCATAACCGCCACCGGCATAGACGGACGCCATGACGCCGCGGTCGGTCGATACGGCCCACGGCTGCTGGACGTTGCGCTGCACCGAAAACGATTCGCACGTTTCCTCGACGAACCGCAGGGACCAGAAATCGGCGTCGAGTCCATCGGCCGCGGCGGCAACGTCCAGCAAGGACTGATCAGGCATTCTGATTCCGAGGGTTGGTTGTAGACGGCCGGCCGCCCGCAGCGAGTCGCGGCAGCGCATCGCCCGTGACCCGCGCGATCCGCCAATCGGGCAGCAGCGACGCACCGAGCGATTCGTAGAACTGGATCGCCGGCGTGTTCCAGTCGAGCACCGCCCATTCGAAGCGACCGCACTTCCGCTCCACCGCCAGTGCAGCGAGCGCGTGGAGAAACTGCCGCCCCAGGCCGCCGCGACGGTATTCGGGCCGGACGAAAAGGTCCTCCAACCACAGCGATCGACGGCCCAGAAACGTGGAGTAAGTATGAAAAAACAAGGCGAATCCCGCAGCCTCTTGATGATTTGCGTCAACTCTTGCAATCAAGGCTTCGGCGCAGCGGACTTCGCCGAAGAGCGCTTGCTCCAAGTCATGCTGCGTCGCGACACAAATGTCGGTCAGCCGCTCGTAGTCGGCCAATCCGGCAATCAGCGCGTGCAGTTCGGGGACATCGGCGGGTACTGCGCTTGCAATGCGGAACGAACGTCCGTTCGACGAATGGATCGTTTCGTGTTGCGCAATCACAACGGCCGCCCGAGTATCAGCAGATCCCTCGCCACGCCGTCGAGGCGCGCAACCTGCGGCAACTCGCCCCACGTCTGGAAGCCGGCCGACTTGAACAGGCCGACGCTCGGCACGTTGTGGGCGAAGGTGAAGGCCAGCAGCGTCGAAATGCCGAGGCCCGGGCCGAGTTCGATCGCATGGTCGAGGAGTTGCCGCCCGACGCCGCGCCGCTGCGCTGCAGGGTGGGTGTAAACGCCCACTTCGACGGTTTCGGCATAGGCGGGCCGGCCATAGAACGACCGTAGCGACAGCCAGCCGAGCACCTGGGCATCGTCAGCCGAGCCGTAGATCCACAGGGGGCGCCGGCCAGGGTCGAACTCGGCGAACCATGCCTGGCGATCGGCGACGCTGACAGGTGCGAGGTCCGCCGTCGCCATCCGACCGGGAATTGACGCGTTGTAAATGTCGACGACGGCGGGAAGGTCTGCAGCTACGGCGTCTCGGATCATCGTTTGGCGGATTTGCAACAACGGGACGTCGATTCTACCGAACGGCAAGGGGATTCGTTGTCGATTCGAATACCCCTGTTGTACCTTTGCTACTGCGTGCCGAAAGGCCACTCGTTTTCAAGACATTCGTTAGATTCCACTGGGTTTCCACGCGCTACAAAGGATGCGGAAGTCGACCCACGATTTCGCACCTTTATCTTCTGGGGGTTTTTAAATGGTTTTCCAACGCAACAAGCTTGCGGCGGCCGTTGGCTGCCTGCTCGGAATCGGCGGCATTCTGCTGCCGCTCGCCGCGCC
>Ga0207674_10003636_pt1 | contig 18800 bp, 17 predicted proteins | sample KBSCornC72_FD_184303 | JGI IMG/M metagenome (GOLD analysis project Ga0207674, IMG submission 184303) | Corn rhizosphere microbial communities from Kellogg Biological Station, Michigan, USA - KBS Corn C7-2 (SPAdes) (version 2) | ecosystem: Host-associated > Plants > Roots > Rhizosphere > Soil ... | reverse complement strand
GCACACAAGCATGGTATAGTTCACCGCGACATCAAGCCCGAGAACATAATGGTTCGTGAGGATGGATTGGTTAAAGTGCTTGATTTCGGTTTGGCAAAACTGACCGAAAAACAAATCTCGTTTCTTAACAACGAAGCCGCTACCTTAGCGATGGTCAAAACCGAACCTGGTATGATAATGGGCACCGCGTCGTATATGTCACCGGAACAAGCGCGGGGACTAGAGGTTGATTGTCGAACGGATATATGGAGCCTCGGCGCCGTACTGTTTGAAATGATCGCGGGTTATCCGCCGTTCGAAGGCGAAACATCCATGGATGTAGTAGCGTCGATCTTAAACAAAGACCCGCGACAGTTGACATCGGCGTCTGGCACGTTACGCATAAACGACATTATTTATCATTGTCTACAAAAGAAGCCTTCAGACAGGTATCAATCGGCTGGCGAACTTACTGCTGATCTCCGTTTCCTCAAACGGGCGCATGACGCAAAAGCCGATCCTGATGTGCGTCTGCTCAAAAATAATACGGCGGTTACGGAAGTTTTATCGACCTCATCCACAAGACGATGGCTGGTTAGCGACCCGAAACGAGTGATTGTCGCCGGCCTTGCACCAGTTTTGGCCGCGGCTGCGATCGCGATCTACGTTTGGGCTCCTGGAGCTTCGCACACGTCCATTACGAACTCTCAACGGTCACCGGCATACGACCTCTACGTGCGCGGAAAGGTCAAGGTCACAAATGTCAATCGTGACGACAATGACGCCGCCATCAAACTCCTTGAGCAAGCTGTAGCGATCGACCCTAATTATGCCGAAGCCTGGGCTGAGCTCGCCAAAGGCTACGTATTTCGATCATTTAATTTCGCACGTGATCCTGAGCAGAGAAAGCTGAACGAGGATGCGGAGGTTGCTGTCGAGAAAGCTCTTGAGCTAAATCCAAACCTGCCGGAGGGTCATTTATCACGCGGCCTTGTATTATGGACCCATACCAAACGTTTCCCGCATGAACAGGCGATCCAGGCATTCAAACGGGCTATAGCTCTAAATCCTGACCTTGACGAAGCTCATCAATGGCTGTCCGTGGTTTATATACATATCGGCTTATTTGACGAGGCTACCGAAGAGATCAACAAGACACTCGAGATCAATCCGAACAACACAGCGGTGCGCCTTCGAATGATCGCGGTGAATACATACCAAGGCAAATTCGAAGAAGCCATAGGCGTCGTCAAGACGACTCCGCCCGACCAGTATCCGGCTAACCTTAACCGCATCGCGGCTGACAGCCTTGTTCAGCTGGGACGTCTTAATGAGGCAGAGACGGTCATCGATGAATATTTGAAGGCTTATCCGGACGACGAGGGTGGAAATGTAACAAGTGTAAAAGCGATATTGTTGGTGAAAGAAGGTAAACAGAGAGAAGCAGAAGCGACCATCCAGCGCGCTATAGAGATCGGGAAAGGTTTTGGCCATTTCCATCACTCTGCCTACAATATTGCGTCGGCCTATGCCCTTATGAAAAAGCCGGACGAAGCCGTCAACTGGCTGCAGAACGCCGCCGACGATGGTTTTCCCTGTTATCCCTATTTCGAGATCGATCACAATCTCGATAACCTTCGTCAAGACGCCCGTTTCATAACGTTTATGTCAAAACTGAAGGAGAGGTGGCTGAAATACAAAGCTGAGTATGGCGGGTGACCTGGGAGCTCGTCCTGGTCTGTCTGACGGGTTGTTCCCGACTATCAAACGTCCTGGCGCGACACGCCTTCAATTTGCAAAACAAGATCGGCACCATACGCCTTAGAAGGCGTTTGAAACCCCGCAACAAGATTTCCGTCCAGTATTTTTTGAGTGATGTTCAATGCGGTTAACGCTGTCATCGTATAACCATCTGGTCCCTGCATTCTTGATTCGACTCGGTTGCCGTTATAATCCGACGCCTCGCCCCAAAGCAGCGTTTTTCCTTTTGTTCGTTCAATATCGGATGGGCCGCCCGGCGGTATCTGTTTTTGTAAGTAATCCTGAACCGGTCTTGTCGCAAGCAGCCAACCCAGATAGCGGCTCATTTTCATCAATTTAAGCTGCTTTTGCGGGACAACCGTGTAAACTTCGATATTTGGGATTCCGGTTGAGTAAAAAGCCGTTGCGACATCACCCCAGGGGATAGTGACGCCAGTTTTCGTGACTTCGCCGAAATCTATCTCACGCGTTTTCCACGCTGCCGGAACGCCTGTGATTTTGCCGTCCTTACGAATAGCACCGCCGTTCCCAATGTTCATCGTCATTGTTGCCTGCGTTCCGTGCGAAATGCGACTACCTTTGCCGTAAAACGCGAGAGTCAGATTTGTCGCTGACGGCAGGCGATCTTTCAGATGCCGAGCTAAACAGTCAGACGGAACAACGTCAAAGCCGACGCCGGGCATTATCATTATTCCAGCGTCCTTGGCCTTTTGATCAAGCCGAGCCATCGCTTCAAAGACGGCGATCTCACCTGTTATGTCCGTGTAATGCTTTTTATTTCTGAGACATGCTTCGACCATCGGCCGCGAGGTCAATGAAAACGGCCCGGCACAATGCAAAACGACTTCAACCTCTTGCAGCGCCGCATCGAGTCTGTCCTTCTCATCAAGCGAAAAAACGCGGTATTCGAGATGATGTTTTTTCGCAAGTGCTTCGACGGCAATAGCATTCCGACCGGCAAGTATCGGTGTCATCCCGCGTTCGACGGCATAACGCGTGATCAACTCACCCGTGTAACCATTCGCGCCATAGATCAGGAAGGATTTAGCCATAATAAAAATAGCTGAAACTTTTCTAATCCAACATCTTCCTCAACAACACAATCTGCCCGAGATGATACGCATTGTGATCCGCAACCAGCAAGGCTTCGCGCAGCAGCGTTTGCCCGTCGCCCCACGGAAATATCATGTAAAGATCGTTTGCTTCGTCCGAAACAAGATCACGCATCGCCTGTAGATCATTTAAAACCTGCTTAACCGATTTTTGCCAGCCGGTTTCCGTGCCTTTGTCTTTTGGCCAATAGCCGTCCGGCCAATCGGGCGAAACATGTTTAGAGTTGCGGCTGAATTCCAGAATGTCCCACTGCGCGATCCTGATATGTTCAAGCAGCTGCCACGCGGTGTGCGGTGAATTTCCCGGTTGCGTATTTATCTCTTTGATGGGAAATTTCTTTAATGAGCTTTCCAGACCGACGTGCGCCGATTTTCCCTCAAGTAGTTCTAAAATATGTTCGCGTAATGCTTTTTGCTGGTCCATAATTCGTTCAAAAAAGATCTAAGCCTTCTGCCTGCGTTTCCTTCAATTTCGCTAAAAACTCGCCGCGCGAGATCTCTTTTGCGCCAAACTTCCGCATATGCGGCGTCATTACCTGAATGTCGAACCACGTCGCTCCGCGATTCCGTAGATGATCGATCAAAAACATCAGTGCAAGACGCGATGCATTCGGCACTTTGTAGAACATACTCTCGCCGCAGAAAACGCCGCCGGCGTCGACGCCGTACACGCCACCGACAAGGTTATTTTCGTCGCTCCAAACCTCGACGCTGTGAGCCATCCCAGCCTTGTGCAATTTGGTGTAAACTTGGACAAACTCAGGCGTAATCCACGTGCCGGGCTGATCGGGACGTTTCGCTGCGGAGCAGTTTTTTATCACATCGTGAAATGCCTTATCCATTGTGAATGAAAAGCGATTTTTGCGACCCTCTTTGGCGAGGCTTCGCGGGATATGCAGTTCTGCAAATTCGAGTATGGCGCGTTTTTCCGGGCAAAACCACGGCATCGGCATATTGCCGATCGGCCAAGGAAAAATGCCTTTGGTGTAGGCATTTTTCAGATTTTCGACCGAAAGATCGCCGCCAAATCCTATGATGTCCCGTGCGTCGTAGTAATAATCACCGAACAAAACCCACTCCGGAAACTCGTGAGTTTGCGGATCGGGAAACGCGATAGCTGACATAAGGATATTTTAACGCAGAGCACGCCGCGCTGCCGAGAGATTTTGTCAGGATACAGGGATGAACCGGATCAATTGGGCTAAAAATCACTTTTATCCCCTGAATCCTCGTTTATTTTGTATTTCTTCCGGGCATCTCGGGGATTTTCAAGCCAGCTCAAACCACTTTCAGCTTCCACTTTCCGCGTCTGAACAATATCGCCGCGGCGATCGCCAGCGCAGAAAAGGCCAAAGTTATCGCCCAGAACACGCCCTGCGGACCCATATTGAAGTGGTACGCCAGCGTGTATGCAAGCGGTATTTCAAACATCCAGAATATGAACAAATTGAGATAGGTCGGCGTCCACGTGTCACCCGCGCCGTTGAACGCAGTTTCAAGCACCATGCCTATTGCGTAAAAGAAAAAACCATACGCAATTATGCGCAACGCGTTCGCGGCGTATGCCAGAACCTCCGGTTCGCTCGTAAAAATACCCGCAATCTGTTCCGAGAACACGACGAACAAGACACCTATCGAGGTTTGCACTATCGCATTGTAAAACGCTGCGGTCCAAACGGCTTTTTCCGATCGGTCCGGTTTTTGAGCTCCCAGATTTTGCCCGACGAGCGTTGCCGCCGCATTGCTCAGCCCGATCGACGGCAGCAGCGCGAATATCACGACCCGAATGCCGATCTGATATCCCGCAACAGCCTGCGTGCTAAACCCGGTTATGACGCGCACGAGCCCGATCCAGCTTGCGGTCTGAATAAAGAACTGCAGGATCGCAGGGGCCGAAACCTTTACGAGTCGGAAGATCTGTCCGAAGTCAACCTTCCAATGATGTGCGTTAATATGAAAACGCTTTTCGCCGCGAAACATATAATACGCCGCGAACACGACGCCCAAACCGCGGCCGATCGTCGTTCCTACCGCGGCACCTTCGACGCCAAGCTTCGGAAAAAACAGCAAGCCGAAAATAAAACACGGCGACAGAACGATGTTGAGAATATTTGCCAGCCATAGCACGCGCATTGCTATTGCCGCGTCGCCCGCGCCGCGAAATATCGCGTTCAGCAAGAACAGGAACATCACGACGACGTTTCCGCCCAGCATTATCCGTGTAAAGTTGACGCCCTCGGTGATCACGTGTTCCTCGGCTCCCATCAAACGGAGAAAATCCCCCGCAAAGATCAAGCCGATCACTCCGAGAACGACGGAAACAACCAAACCTATATAGATCGCATGTGTTGCCGCTTTTGCTGCTCCGTCCGGGTCCTTTTCGCCGATGCGCCTCGCGACCATCGCGGTTGCACCGACGCTTAGGCCGATGGCGACCGAATAGATCAGGTACATCATCGACTCGGTGATGCCGACGACCGCGACCGCATTTGCGCCGAGATGCGCGACAAAAAATATGTCCACAACCGCGAACAAGCTCTCAGCGAACATCTCGACTATCATCGGCACGCTGAGAATGAACAATGCGACGCCAAGCGAGCCTTGCGTAAAATCGCGTTGCGTTCCCCAAACCGCCTCGCGCAATATGCTCCAAAATGAATTATCCACCGTCTCCGCAGACGGATTTACAGAATCAAAAGACATATAGAAATTTTAAAAGCCTTAAGTAAAAAGAGCGCGAGGTGCGCTGGAGCAACCCGTTTCTTCGATGAGAAGAAAAGCGAAAAACGGGCACATCGGTGCGGCTGACTTAGACAATGGCGGTACGCATAATTTTAAGAATCTATCACAGGATAGATTTAGAGCGCAATATATTTTCGAAAATTTCGATCTTGCGCCGCGTCGAAAACGTTCTTGTTATTAGAACTTCATAAATTTATAATTCCTTTACAAGAGGAGATTATTCCGTATGATAAAACGAATTCGTGGAAGCTCTATCTGATAACTCGACCGGGAAGAACTCGAACAGCTTATCGCGCCCTACCGGCGACGGCGTGGTGATCGACATCGGGACGGGCGACGGCCGCTTTGTATCCGTTGCGGCAGCCGAAAATCCGAACAAGTTTTATATAGGGATCGACGCGAACGCGAAACCGCTCGAAAAACCGTCGATAAAGGCAACGAGGAAGCCGAATAAGGGCGGCCTGCCGAACGCGATGTTCGTTCAGGCTGCCGTCGAAGACCTGCCGCAAGAACTCAACGGTGTCGCAGACGAGATACACATCCACTTTCCGTGGGGAAGCCTCTTGCGCGCTGTCGCGACCGCCGATGCTGAAATTCTTTCATCGCTTCGTCGTATTTCCGCTCCGGGCTGTTTGCTTGAGATGGTGATCGGCATCGACCCGGAACGCGATAAAACCGAGATCGAGCGTCTCGACATTCCCGAATTGACGCCCGTTTTTCTGCATTCGTATTTGATTCCGAAATACAAGGCCGCAGGTTTTGATCTTTTAGATTGTGAAATTTTAACTGGCTCGGAATGGTCGCAGCTCGAAACCTCCTGGGCAAAGAGGCTGCGCGGCAACGATCAACGACATGTCTGGTATCTAGTCTTTACGGCTGCTTGATCATTTTGCGTAATAGCCCGTCCGTGCCCTTACCTTTATTTCCGGGTGGCCGGGGATCTCAACCTTGATCGTCCGCCACGATCCGTTGCGTTTTCCGTTCGTCGGCTCATAACCCAGGCTGTAAACCCGGCCGACGTCGCGCAGCACGCGTTCGTAAACCTCGCTCAGCTTGCCGATGTCCTTCGTTGTGTAGTAGTTTCCGCCGCTTTCATCAGCCAGCAGTTGCAGTGTTCGGCGAGCGTCAGCATACATTTGTGCGTTTAACTCACCAGGTTCCTGCGTGTTCAGATAGATCGGGAAGATCGCCGTCGAATTGTTTCGCACGTCTTCGATCAGGTCTGCAAACAAGGTCTTTGAACCCGCGCCCGGTTCGTAAGTGAGCGCGTTGTCCACGCCGTCGGTCATGACAACGATCGCCTTGCGGCGGTCGGGTGTCGAATCGCGCTGCAGCATATCGAGAGCAAATTTTTCGGCGTCCCATACCCAGGAACCGCCAAAATCCTTTATCTTCGAAAGGCTGTCAAAAAGCTTTTCCTTGTCCGATTCGAGCGGCGAAACGACGGTTTGCTTGTCCGAGAATGTGACAATTCCGACGCGATCGACATCGCGTTTCATTTCAATGAAATTCTTTGTTGTCTTTTTGATCAGCCCAAGCTTTTCGGCGGTCGAGCCGGAAAGGTCAAGCAGAAGAATAATATCGAACGGCGATTTCGGCGTCGAAAAAACGCTGATATCCTGTGGTTTGCCGTCCTCGTAGACCTTAAAGTCGCTTTTTCCGAGATCGGGCAAATTTTGTCCGAAAACCGTAGCGTCGATAGTCACCAGCGAAGTGTTGACCGTAACCACATCGTTGTCGTCGTTTCCGATCTGCAGCAAGGCGGAGCCGTTTTGCGGCTGTGCAGTTTCGGCTTTTACTTCGACACGGGCAGGCTTGACGGGTGACCAGATGACCGGCATTTGATAGGCGGATTGCAAAGCGCGGATGTAAATTCGAAGCGGCACGATCCCATATTCCGCACGCCACGCATCAACGTGTTCGGCTGACAGCAGCGGCGAGATCACGATAAAGCCATTGTTCGCCGCCGCCTGCGTCCCAAAAAGCTGCGGCAACCCTGCCCGTAACCGCAGCCTGTCGATCAATGATGCCAACTCAGCGTCCTTCTTTATCTGATCCTTATCGACGCCTGCCGAAATTACCGGCAACAGAGCGACCTGCAGCTGCGGCGAAAAATAAGTTTTCACCAATCTCATCCACGCCGACGCACCATCTTCGCCTACCGTGCTTTTTGAAGGCCACGGCTCGCTTTTAAGAATGGAGCACATTCTTTCGACGGCTTTTTGCGTTTGTTCCGGTGACGGCGCTGCGGACTTGTCCCGGCTGTCCTGCGCTGAGAGCGCCGCAAGATCGGCCTTCATCTGTAATATCTCGGTTCTCAACGCCGAGTTTTCCGTTACGGTCTTTTGCGATGCAATGTCCGTTTTGAGTGCTTGTATTCTCTCTGGTGAAACGCATACGTTTTGCGCGGTGGCGAGGTTTGCAAGACACAAAATCGCGCCAAATACGAAAACAATCAGCGCGTCTTGTTTCGCGCGGCGGGCTATTTTTCGAAAATTAGCATCCATCGCATTCTTTTCAACCCGTCATCAAACAGATATATTCTATTATGCGTTTATGAAGATAGCGGTTGCAATGAGCGGCGGTGTCGATTCGTCATCGGCCGCTGCGTTATTAAAAGAACAGGGACACGAGCTGATCGGCTTTACGATGCAGCTTTGGAATCAGCGTCGCCACATCAATGTTGACGAGAACGGCGACGCGCTGCCGTCGCGGTGCTGCTCGCTCGACGACGTTTATGACGCGCGCCGTGTTGCGGAAACGCTTGGTTTTCCGTTTTATGTACTGAATCTAGAACGCGATTTTGAAGAGTCGGTCGTAGAGCCGTTTGTCCAGAGCTATCTCGCAGGCGAAACGCCCATCCCGTGCGTTGCGTGCAATTCGCGTCTGAAGTTCGCGTCGCTCGATAAAATGGCAGTCTCTCTTGGCTGCGACAAGGTCGCGACTGGCCATTATGCACGTGTCGAATACGATGAAGCCGCGAACCGCTACCGTCTTTTCCGCGGCAAAAACCATTGGAAGGACCAGAGCTATTTCCTTTGGGAACTGACACAAGACCAGCTCGGGCGCGCCTATTTTCCGCTCGGCGAAATGCTCAAGAGCGAGGTCCGCGACATTGCCCGTTCGGCAAATCTTTATACCGCTGAAAAGCAGGAATCGCAGGAGATCTGCTTTGTGCCGGACGGCAAATATGCCGAGTTCATCGACCGTTATCTCGAACACGAAAACCGCAGCAATGAACTGCCTGAAGGCGGCCAAATCGTGAACACCCGCGGCGAGGCGCTTGGCGAACATTCCGGCATTCACCGATACACGATCGGCCAGCGTCGCGGTCTAGGTATTGCGCACGAAAAACCGCTGTACGTCGTCCAGATCGAACGCGCAAAAAATCAGATAATCGAGGGCGAGGCCGATGAGCTTGAGTCCGTCGAGTTTGTCGCAAAGGGCGTCAACTGGGTGGCGTTCGACGAGCCTTCCGAACCCGTCCGGGCCGAGGTAAAGGTGCGTTATCGCCATGACCCGGCACCCGCAACAATCTACGCGTTGCCCGATAATCGTTCGCGAATAGTTTTTGACGAGCCACAACGAGCGATAACCCCTGGTCAGGCGACGATATTCTATAGCGGCGATGAGGTTGTCGGCGGCGGGTGGATTGTAAAGAATAGCTGACAGCTAACAGCCGATAGCTGTCAGCTGGAATTCTTCTCTCATTTCTTCGCGATGACCAAATCGGAGCTCCGCAAAATTTATCTCGACAAACAGATCTCGCTCACAGCCGACGAGCGCGAAGCAAAAAGCCACGCGATAGCCGACCTTTTCTTTCAGGAAACCGACCTTACAAACACGCGTTTTTTGCACTGCTTTATCGCGATCCAAAAATTTAATGAGATCGACACGTCGATCATTTTCGAGCGATTGTGGGTCGAATATCAGCATGTCACGACGGTCGTACCGCGTGTGGTTATTGCAACCGGCGACATGGAAAATCTTGTGTTCGGCCCCGAAACCGAAACGGTTCAAAACGCATGGGACATCCACGAACCGACGCATAACGACTACGTTTTGACGCGCGAGCTAGATATTGTCTTGGTTCCCGGACTTGCATTTGACCGCGACGACCATCGCGTGGGTTACGGCAAAGGATTTTACGACAGGTTTTTAGCTAAATGCAGGCCCGATTGTCTTAAGGTCGGTCTGAGCTATTTTGCTCCGGTTGATAAGATCTCGGACGCGTGGGACGGTGATATTCGGGTGGATCAATTGATCACGTCAGAAGGCGCATTACGATAAATAGAAACTAAAATAGGGAGACACGAAGAAAACTCTCCGGTCCCCGCGTCTCTCCATCACTGTGTCGCTATTTCGCTTTAATAGCGTCGCGAATTTCGGTCAGCAGCACTACCTCATCGCTCGGCGGGGCGGCAGCCTCCAATCCTTTGAATAATTTCACCGCATAACGTGCAAGCAAGAACATTACGAAGGCGACGATCAAAAATGTAATGATGTCGTTGATAAACTGGCCGTACATTACCAGCGGTTTGCCGCCCTTGATCGCGGCCTGTATCTGGTCCGGCGTGGCGTTTGCCGGAACAGTATGGCTCAGATCGTAAAACTGAGATTTAAAATCGATCCCGCCCGTAACCAAGCCGACGAACGGCATTATGATTCCGTCAACAAAGGTTTTAACGATCGCGCCGAATGCGGCGCCGATCACAACTGCGATTGCCAGATCAAGAACGTTACCGCGCGCGATAAACGCTTTAAAATCACTCCACATAGTTTGTCCCCCTATTGTTTAGCTTTGTTTAAGAAAGAAAGTAACGCGATAACAGAAATAATATGCCTACGCTACGCTTAATACAAGAAAAAAATAAGCTTACGCGAAAATAAAAAAGACGGGCGAACCCGTCCATTATTCAAAACTGATTGATGTCGGTCTTACAATGAAACCGCTTCTGCCGCTTCCTCTTCTTCCTCTTCGGTTGCGGCTTCCGTCTCGTCGTCATCTTCGTCGGACGCGGCACTGGCCGTGCTCGATGAGCTGTACGACGAATAGCTTGAGGAAGAAGTCGGATACTGCGACTGCGATTTCGCCTCGGCGGCCTGTTTCTCCTGGGCCTCGCGCGCCTTCAGCATGCTGATGCCGCCTTCGATGACCGCTCCTTCTTCAATAACGATCTTCGGCGTCTGGATGTTGCCTACGACCTTGGCAGTGCGGCCAAGATGTATTTTCTCGGTAGCCAAAATGTCTCCGTTTACAGTCCCGTTGATCGTGGCTGACGCCACCGCGACGTTCGCGTCCACCTGGCCGGTCGTTCCAACGAGCAGAGTTCCCGAATCCGAAGTGATGGTTCCCTGCAGGTGTCCGTCGACACGCAGCATCATCTGAAAGTTGGTATCGCCTGTCAGGCTCGTCCCGTGGCCGACGAAGCCGCTCAGCCGCCCGTCCTTGATGTCGCGGGCCATATTTTCACTGTCTGTCACAACTCTTTGCGATGCGGTTTGCGCCTCGCCTCCATATTGATAAAGATTTTCCGCAGGATTTTGGATCCCGCCCTGATAATTTGACGCGTTAGTGTTCGAGTCGTCCACCCTGGAGTTTCTACCCATTCTGATCATATATTTCGCAAACCTCGCTTTATTTTTTTTATTGCAAATTCGGAGACACTAAGGAGGGTATAATCAACCCCTGCTGAGAGCCAAATCAAAAAGCCTTGGTGAGTTTTTTATTCGGGATGTTTAGTGTCGAAATTTCAACAACATTTATGATAGATGAGTTGCCCCACGATGTAAAGCCCTTTTTTAGGTTGTGTATTTGCCGCTCGCGTGTCAAAATTCTACATTTTGGAGGCAGTCAGGAAAGTTGTTTGTAGAAAGTAAGACCAAAACCAGGTTGCTCAAAAAAATGGGCAAGGCTATCGCTGACTTCGGAATGCTCCGGGACGGCGACAAAGTGATGGTGTGTCTGTCAGGCGGCAAGGACAGTTACACCATGCTCGATCTGCTGCTCGACATTCGCCGTCGCGCACCCGTAAATTTTGAAATACTTGCGGTTAACCTCGATCAAAAGCAGCCCGATTTTCCCGAAGAGGTGTTGCCCGATTACCTCGAAAGCGTTGGTGTGAACTACCGCATTGTCGAAGAGGACACATACTCCGTCGTAAAAGCGCACATCCCCGAAGGCAAGACTTTTTGCTCGCTTTGTTCGCGGCTTCGGCGCGGCATTTTGTATTCGACCGCCATCGAGGAGGGCTGTACAAAGGTCGCACTCGGCCATCACGCCGACGATATTATTGCGACATTTCTGTTAAATCTTTTTTACGTCGGCCAGCTAAAGGCGATGCCGCCGATCCTTCGCTCGGATGCCGGGACCAACACGGTGATCCGCCCGCTTGCCTATTGCCAGGAAAAGGATATCGCCGCCTACGCCGAAGAAAAAAAGTTCCCGATCATCCCGTGCAATCTGTGCGGGTCGCAGCCGAACCTCAAACGAGCCCGCGTCAAACGGCTTGTTAACGAGCTTGAAAAGGAAATTCCGTTCGTACGCAGCTCGATAATGACGGCGCTGTCGAACGTGACCGGTTCGCATTTGCTAGACACGGACCTCTACGATTTTCGCAACTTCGAGCCCGTTATTAAAAAGATCCCGGCCGGTCACGGCAGTGTCGAAAAAGAGCTCGACGAGATCTTCGATCACAGCGAACCTGCTTTCGTGCCTAACCTGATAAAAGTGGCAGGACTGGGAATGGAACGTGAATGAATAAGGATTTTAGGCGTTTTGTTTGATCCGTGAGCACGCTGATCGTTGCATTCCTCTCCTTTTCCAGACCTGCGATATCCCGTTATTTTCCGGGAGGATCACAATGCGAAAAGTAACATTTGGCGGGGCGATCAGTTTCGATAATTTTATCGCTCGGCGCGACGGCTCGTTCGATTGGATCATGCATAGCGATGACGCTGGTGAGCTAATGAAGGAGTATTGGCAGAAAATCGATACGATGGTGATGGGTCGCAAGACTTACGATATTGCGATGCAGTACGCTCCAAAGAAAAAGAAAGCAAAAAATCCTTACGGCAACTTAAGAACCTTTGTTTTCTCTCGCACGCTCGAACCCGGCACACGCGATGAGGTCACGTTTGTCTCAACCGATCCCGGCCAATTTGTCCGCAAGTTAAAAAAGGAAAAAGGCAAGGAGATATGCGTGATGGGCGGCGGCGATCTTGCAAAAAACCTTTTCGAAGCCGGCGTCATCGATGAAATAGGCTTCAACATTCATCCCGTTCTGCTTGGTTCAGGCATTCCGCTTTTCCACGAAATGAAACGCCAGATCGATCTCGAACTCGTTGAATGCCGTCCGCTCAAAAACGGCTGCGTTTATGTGCTCTATCGCGTGAAAAATTAGCAAAATGCACAACAGGCCGTCGGCGTGTTGCGACTAACCGTTAGTCTGTCGTACCTTTTATTCATGCCTGACTCGCGAAAACGTCTCCCTGCCGGTTTCGATACCTTGACCAAAAACATCGTCGCCCAAGCCGACACCGTCGAGGGCTTTCTTTACCCGCACGAAGTAAAATTTCTCGCGCTGCTTGCCGCCTGCCCGACCGCACAAGGCAGCATTCTCGAAATAGGTTCGTTCAAGGGAAAATCTACCGTCGTGCTGGCAAAGGCGGCAGCGCTTGCAGACAATGCGGTCGTCAACGCCGTCGATCCGATGACCGCACCGTCCGAAACCGACCCTGATCTGAAGGGCGAGAAAAGTTCACTCAATGACTTTGAGCGCAACATAGATGCTCACGGCGTCGCCGCCCGCGTACGGCTTCACCAGATGTATTCGTCGGAGCTTGCAAAAACATGGAACGAACCGCTCCGGCTTTTGTGGATCGACGGCGACCACACCTATAAAGGAACTCGTATCGATTTCGAAGGCTTTGCTCCGCACCTTGTCGATAAAGCGATCGTCGCGTTTCACGACGTGCTGCACGATTTCGACGGCGGCATCCGCGTTTTTGCCGAATGCGTCACGCTCTCGCCAAATTTCGGTGCGTCCGGTTTTTGCGGTTCGATCGCGTGGGCGCAATATCGTGCAAACGCCGCCGATGCGCTCAAATATCGAAAGCAAAAACGCGCGCTGTATAAAAAGCTAAGCCGCCTGATACCGTACCGCGCACTTCCCGAAAAACTGAGCGGATTTCGCAAGCAAAAATACCAGCTTTTCAAATCGCTGATACCGCATGGCCCGCTCGCTCCGCAAACGTGGCTCGAAACCGTCGACTAAGAACGATGCCCGAAACCGACCTGCACATCACAGCCGAGATCAAGCTTTATTACGATCTGCACGTGCCCGAAAATTTGGCGGCTCCCGCACCCCTGCTCATCGCCATTCACGGTTACGGAGCGCACAAACGCTACATGATGCGTCAGGCACAAATGATCGCGCCCGATGGCTTTGTTATTGCTTCATTGCAGGCTCCGCATCAGCATTTCAGCAAGCTCGCCGAAGGCTATCGCATCGGTTTCGGCTGGCTGACCGATCACAAACCAGAAGAATACATCGCGCTGCATCATAACTTCGTCAACGAGGTGATCGAACGTCTTTCAACCAAAAAGCTGATCGACCGGAGCCGCATTTTCATCTTCGGATTTTCACAAGCGGTTGCGCTCAATTTTCGTTTTGCGTTTACCCATCCGGAGGTTTTGCGGGGCGTGATCGCGGTATGCGGCGGCATTCCCGGTGATCTCGAAACCAACCTGTCATACAAACCGTTTTCGGCCGAAACGTTCTATCTGTACGGCGACGACGACGAATTTTATACAGAGGAAAAGTTTAAGGCGTTCGACAGAAATCTTGCAGACAAATTGCCCAATTACCGCTCTAAACAGTATCGGGGAAAACACGAAATAACCGACGAGATGCGTTCTGATATTAAGAATTTTTTGGAGAAATTTAGAGCGGGGGACTCGTCCTACTGATTTATCTTGATACGCCGCACTTCAACATTTCCCTGCAGCGCCAGCGGCATCTCAAGCTGCGGAGATTCCTGACCCGTTTCCAGGTTTGAGCGCAGCACTCGCAGATCTTCAAGCTTTAAACCTTCGAACAGCGATTTCGGCCCGTACAAAACGACCGTTGCTTTTTTGCCCTGTGCACCGACGACCGGTACGGCAAACACGCGCTCGATGCGTTTTTCGCCAATCCTGAACGCAACGTCGGCAACCGTATCGAGCACCGTCGCCTTTGAGTTCGAAACGCCGATCGGTATCTGCCTAGCGACAAAATCGGAATCGTGAGTGGAAAGATCGATCTTGTCCGTTGAAACAAAATCGAGTGATTTTATAAAGCTGGCCGGCCCGCGCACACGCACGCGTGCCGGTGTCACGATCTCGTTGTAGATCTCAAATCCCTCGGGAGGCTCGCCCTCGGTCTGGGCCTTGACCGGGATCTCCTTTTCCTCGACAGCCTCGATCTTCACGGCTATTCGGCTCGGCTGTATTTCCTCAAGCTTGATGCCGGTCGGCAGCGTAAGCGGTGAGACGCTGTCCGGCGTCAGTTGTATAACGCGGTCGCCGGGCTGCACGTCTGACAGGTCGATCGACACAATGAGATCGTTCTTATTCACCTGTGCCATTCGGCGTTTGTCGCCGGTCAGGACTATATCGACCTCTTGCAGCGGCGAATTCGTGATCTCGGTGTTGTTCGAAACGCGCAATGTCAGCGGCACTCCGCTGAACCGTGTCGTCGTCGGCGTGCTCAAACCCGTCACGCCAAGCCACAGCCCAAGCGTGATGACAAGCGCGATAAGCTTCATCGCCCAATCTTCCAAAAATATCTTTCGGACGATCTGCTTCAGAAAAAACTTTCGCGACTCGCCGCGGTAAAATTGTTCTCCGCCAAAAAACACTATACTTATTGCAGAAGCCCACGCGTAAGCAAGGGCGAAACAAACACCTGACTAACTATCAACAATTTTCACCCGACCGTGTCCGCCTCTTTCATCGCCTTTGCGGCATCGCTTTGCCGTTCGACCAGCGGTATCTCCATCGCTTCGAGCAGCAGCCGTCGAAGCGTCGTCGTATCGACATTTCTGATCAACCGTCCGCCTTCGACAAACGTTATCAAGCCGGTCTCCTCAGATGCAACAAGCGAGATCGCATCGCTTCCTTCAGTGATGCCGATCGCTGCCCGGTGCCGCGTGCCCATCTCGCGCGAGATGCTCGGGTTTTTTGTCAGCGGCAAAAAGACCGACGCTGCCGCAAGCCTCTCGTGCTGGACGATAACCGCTCCGTCGTGCAGCGGCGTCGCCGGGTTAAATATCGTCACCAGCAGGTCATAGCTGAGCTTTGCGTCAAGTTGAACGCCCGCGTCGATGAAATTTCGCAAGCCGACGTTTCGCTCTATCACGATCAACGCGCCCGTTTTTTCCGAAGCCAGCGTCGTCAGCGCCAGCACTATCTCGTCGTAAACCGTTCCGCCGAACTGTCCTCGCTGCCGTTTCAAAATGGGAAACCGCAGCCGGTTTGCAAAATAGATAAGCGCCTGTCTGATCTCAGACTGAAACAGGACGATGATGGCGACGCCGATGTACAGCACCGCCGAACGCAGCACAAATTCGAGCGTCGCAAGGTCCTGCGCAACCGCCAGCCAGTAAAGCAAACCGAGTATGACCATGCCAACGACAGTCGGCACCGCCCGCGTACCGCGCAGCAGCTTTAGCACCACATACACAATGACAAACACCAGCGCAATGTCGAGGACATTTCGCAGCGTGTTCATCGTTATATAGTCGGTCAGCGTCATACGAACTAAGATCACATCGCCTGGCTTTTGGTCTTTAAAAGACAGGTTTCAGTCGGCTATTGACGCCAAAACCAAAACCCAAGACCGAAACTGCTTCGCAGTTTTCAGAATATCACACCTATCCCCGCCGTTTGTGATGGCTTGTGACAAACCCGACAAGGTTTCCCCGCGGATCGACAACGCCAACGGCACCGACGCCGTTCGTGTGCATCAGGTCGCGAGCGTCGTTTAGCGGTGTATGCATTTCGACAAAATAGTCATGTGTAACGGGCCGCATCACTTCGTGAATCTTTGTCGTATTCCACACGTCCCGATCAAGGCTTTTCAAATCCTCAAGCATCAAAATGCCGTATAGCTGTTTGTCCTTCGACACGGGAAAGACCGTCGAGCGGTGTGTCGGTAATATATGATCGACAAAATACAGAACATTTGCCTCAGGTTCGACCGCCACGGGCAGGCGCATTACCTGTTCGACGCGCACATGCCCGCTTGCGTTTACTTCTTTAATGATCGCTTTTGCCGAATCGTACAAAAACAGCCCGACCAATATCGTCCAAAACCCTGTAAAAAAATCAGCACCCGTCAGTGCGAATATCAGCCCGAACCCGATCATCACGGCGGCGATCACCTGACCGGCTCGTCCCGTCAGGACGGTCGCTTCGTCAAGGTCCTTGCCGTTTTTCCAAAGATACGCCCGGAGTACGCGTCCGCCGTCGAGCGGATAACCCGGAAACAGGTTGAACACAGCGATAAGAAAATTTCCGACCGCAAGCGTTAGCAGCAGGAGTGCCAGGACGTTGACCTCCGCGGCATTTGCAAACGCCATCAGCACGACGAAGACCAGTGCCAGCAAAAAGCTCGCAACAGGACCCGCAACGGCAATGCGAAACTCCGCACGCGGCGTGTCCGGTTCGTGTTTCAGCCGTGCAAGCCCGCCGAACGGATGCAGCATTATCTCGCGGACCTCGACGCCTTCGATGCGTGCCGCAAATGCATGTGCCAGCTCGTGAAAAAGTATCGAGGCAAAGAACACCAGCGTCGTCATCAGGCCGAGAATGAAGCTCACAACGACATTATCGACATACGGATTTATGCTGCCCGCCGTCACAAGCGTCATCAAAAGGATGACAAAAAACCAGCGATAATCCGCCCGCACAGGCATCCCCTTAACCCGCGTAAGCAATATCTTTCGCTTAAAAACTTCGAGCAAACGCATAAACCCAAAATCGAAAAACGGCGCTCACAGATTATCACAAACCCTGCTCCGCGTGAGGCTGCGAATCCGCTTCTTAATTATCCAATTATCAATTATTAATTAACTAATTAAACAGCAGAAAAACAACATCCGGTTTTCAATTTTTAGCAACTTTGTCATGAACGCGCGGTTTTTATGAAACCGCATGCGTTTGATAATTTCTACAGCTTCTATGATTTTTAAGTTGCAAGATTTTTAAGCGACGTCTGAAAAACAATAATGCGCGCCAAGGGAATGGACTTTGTTCAAGCCAATGAACAAAGTCCTAAAATCCGCTTCTTATTTTTGCTATTATTCTCGGAGAAAACTCGAGACCGAAAGCAAGATCTTGCGAGAATCTGCGTCCGGAACGCAAGAACGAAATGGTTTTAAACCTCGAACGGGACCTCGGCATTTTGAAGCGCGCTCAGCTCGTTTCGGGAAACTTTTTCGAGCAGTTTCGGGTTGTCGAACATCTTCGCGAGGCCGTTAACGGTCGCGTAACGCGGTTCATCTGCAACAGTTACAGCCAGATTGATGTAGGAGCGCATGTACTGGTCGATACCGTCGAGCAATGCCCCGCCGCCCGTCAGGATCACTCCGCGATCGTAAATATCGGCGGCGACCTCAGGCCGAAGCTCGGTCAGAGTGTCTTTGACCGTTTGGGCTATTCGCCTAACTATATCTTCTACAATAGGATAGACTTCGCCGACGGTGATCTCGACGGCTCCGGGGCTGCCGGTCTGAACGTCACGGCCTCGGACCTCAGTCGATTTTGAGATATCTTCGGGCAGATAAGTCGTTGCAAACGTTGTCTTTAGCATCTCGGTCGTCTCTTCGCCGACCTGCAAACCGCGATGACGCCTCAGATGTGTTGCAAGCACAGCATTTATCTCGTTGCTGCCAAAGCGCTCCGACGCCGCGTGGACTATCCCACCCTTCGCAATTATTGCAATATTTGTAGTTCCGGCCCCGATGTCAACAACAGCCGACGCACGTTTGTCGTTCGGCAAAACCCCCGCCCCGAACGCCGCCGCAAGGCCCTCTTCCATCATGTAAACTTTGCCGATATGTGCTTCTTCTGCAGCATTTAGCAGCGCTCGCTGCTCGACATGCGTTACGTCCGAAACCATGCTCATCACGGCCTGTATCGATATATTTGAACCGCCTGTTTTC
>Ga0207674_10003633_pt1 | contig 18804 bp, 18 predicted proteins | sample KBSCornC72_FD_184303 | JGI IMG/M metagenome (GOLD analysis project Ga0207674, IMG submission 184303) | Corn rhizosphere microbial communities from Kellogg Biological Station, Michigan, USA - KBS Corn C7-2 (SPAdes) (version 2) | ecosystem: Host-associated > Plants > Roots > Rhizosphere > Soil ... | reverse complement strand
AGCGAGCGGCCGCCGAACAGGCCGCCGCCTTCCCAGCGATAGCGCAGGACGTAATTGCCGCCGCCGTGGCGGTCGGTGCCCATTTCGACATAATGAGCGCTGATCCGCACGGGCACGCTGTAGGTCCGGTCCTTGTCCTCCTTGGGACGGTCCTTGAGGGCGGCCTGGACGTCGCTCGCCTGGATCCTGCCGTCGCTGCCGAGCTCGATCGGCGAAGCGCCCTTGATCGTCACCGTCGCGGACTGAAGGGCGTGACCGGGATCGACCGGCGAGATGGTGAGCGCGCCGCCGTCGCGATCAGCCGAGCCGCGAAGCGTCAGCGGAACCGGCTGCTTCTGCTCGACGACCCGCGTCGGCCGGTCGTTCGAGCTGCTCTGCCACGCGATCCAAACGCCGAGCGCCGACACGACCAGCGCCGCGAACGCGATCAGCTCGCCAACCGGAATCCGGCGATTCGAGTCGCTCATCGCCCGCCTGCTTCGAGCAAGCGCCGCGGGGCCGCAAGCTCCCAGCTCGCTGCAATCCGGTCGGCGACATGGTCCCAGTCAACATTCTCGCCCATAAGGTTGATCGACAGCCAGGACGGCATGTACGCAGGCTTGGAATAGGTTCCCGGATCGACCTCGATCAGCATCGCCTGCTCGTCGATGCTCGCAACGCGGACACAGACGACGGTCTTGCCGTCGCCGTGGTGATTGTCGCGGAACTGGGCGAATTGCTTGCCGGCGACGAAGAAGGTCGGCTGGCCGTGCGACCGCCGCTCCTCGGTTTCGGGCAGCTCCAGCGCGGCTTGTCGCACCTTGTCGAGTTGACTGGTCATCGATTCACGAACTCACTGAGAACCATGGGATAGAGCTGGTGCTCGGCAGCGAGGACGCGCTGCTCGAGGCTTGCGGCATCGTCGTTCGGCAGGATCGGCACCTCGGCCTGGCCGAGGACTTCGCCGGCGTCGAGCTCCTCGGTGACGACATGGACCGAGCAGCCGCTGACGCCGTCGCCGGCCTCGATTGCCCGCCGGTGAGTGTCGAGCCCGCGATATTTCGGAAGCAGGGAAGGGTGGATGTTGAGCACTCGCCCGCGCCATTCTTCGATGAACCAGGGCGAGAGAATGCGCATGAAGCCGGCAAGCGCAATTGTCCCGACGCGATGATCGTCGAGCGCGCCGCTCATCGTGCGGTCGAACTGCTCCTTGTCGACACCCTTGCTATCCCACGTCCAGGTCGGAAGGCCGCGAGCGCGCGCCCAGTCCAGCCCCTCGGCGTGCGGCTTGTTGGAAGCGACGAGGACGACCTCATAGCCTTGGGCCTGCTCGACTAGCGCCCGCATGTTGCTTCCGCGGCCAGAGATGAGGATTGCAACACGCTTCGGGTCACGCATGGTGGGTTGCGGTCCACCCCTCACCGGAAACCGTGCAGCCGCGCTGTCCGGCTTCGATCCGGCCGATCTGGAGCACGGTCTCACCGGCGCCTTCGAGCGCTTCGTTCACCGCGGCAGCTTCGCCTTCGCTGACGATGACCGCCATCCCGACGCCGCAGTTGAACGTGCGGGCCATTTCCTCGCCGGAAACGGCGCCGCCGGCCTGGAGTTCGGCGAAAATCGTCGGAAGCTGCCACGAATCCATGCTGAGGATCGCGTGGCAATGATCGGGGAGAACTCGCGGAATATTCTCGAGAAGTCCGCCGCCGGTGATGTGTGCGAGGCCCTTGATCCGGCCCTGCTGGACGAGCGGCAGGAGCGAGCGAACGTAGATCCGCGTCGGCTCGAGCAGCACGTCGCCGAGGGGCTTGCCGGCGGCCGATGGGGACGGTTGATCGAGCTTCCAACCACGCTCTTCGATGATCCGCCGGACCAGCGAGAAACCATTGCTGTGCACACCCGAGCTGGCGAGGCCGAGGATGACGTCGCCGGGCGCGATGTCCTTGCCGGTCAGCACCTTGTCACGCTCGACCGCTCCGACGCAGAAGCCGGCGAGGTCGTAGTCGCCGTCGGTATACATGCCGGGCATCTCGGCGGTCTCGCCGCCGATCAGCGCGCAGCCGGCCTGGCGGCAGCCTTCGGCGATCGAGGCGACCACCGCTGCCGCGACGTCGTTGTCGAGCTTGCCGGTCGCGTAATAATCCAGGAAAAACAGGGGCTCCGCGCCCTGGACGATGAGATCGTTGGCGCACATCGCGACGAGGTCGACGCCGACGCCGTCGTGGCGCCCGGTCTCGATCGCGAGCTTGAGCTTGGTCCCGACCCCGTCATTGGCTGCGACCAGCAACGGATCGGTGTAACCCGCCCGCTTGAGGTCGAAGAAGCCGCCGAACCCGCCCAGCTCTGCATCGGCACCAGGTCGCGCGGTCGATTTCGCGAGCGGGCCGATGGCCTTCACCAGCGCATTTCCGGCATCGATCGACACGCCTGCGTCTTTGTAAGTTAGGGCCATTCCCAATCCGTTCGGCCTGAGCTTGTCGAAGGACCGACCTTCTTCGTCGCACAGGAAATGCAGCCCTTCGACAAGCTCAGGGCAAGCGGGATGTGGCTGCTAACCACATCCTGCTTGGATTTCCATGCCGTTGCCGCCAAAAGACGCGGCCAATGCTCCGCCGCCGATTTGTCGTCCCCATCCTGATGCTGCTCGCCGCCCTCGGAATCGGCGGCGTCGCTTATTCGCAGCTCGAGACCGGGGATCGCGGCATCCTGCCGCTCGACAGCTCCGGCACGCTCGAGATCGGCGGAATCCACGTCGACGTCGGCGGGAATGATGCGATGAGCGCGCGCTACGGCGGCTGGCGGGTCGCCCAGCGCCAGGGTTTCCGCGCGCTGTGGGCGAAAATGCACAATGCGCCGATCAGCGCTGCGCCGAATTTGCCCGATTCGACGCTCGACGACATCGTCACCTCGATCAACGTCGAGCGCGAGCAGATCGGGCCCAATCGCTACATCGCCGACCTCGGCATCCTGTTCGACAGGGCCCGCGCCGCGCCGTTCCTGGGAGTCGAGGGCGGCGAGGTCCGGCGTTCGGTCCCGATGCTGCTGATCCCGATCACGGTGACCGGCGGGACCGCGACCAGCGTCGAGCTCAAGAATGCGTGGCAGCGCGCCTGGGCCCAGTTCCGCACCTCGCAAAGCGCGATCGATTATGTCCGGGTGAGCGGGCTCGGAGTCGATCCGATGCTGGTCAACGCCGCCCAGACCGAGCGGCCCGGCCGCGGCTGGTGGCGCAACATCATCGACCTTTATGGCGCTGCGGACGTGCTTGTCGCCGAGGTCCAGTTGCAGCGGCTCTATCCCGGCGGGCCGGCCAAGGCGACGTTCATTGCCCGCCACGGGCCGGACAATGAGGTGGTCGGCGGCTTCACCCTCAAGATCCAGAACGGCAGCGCGCTCCCCGCGCTGATGGCCGAGGGCGTGCGGCGGATGGACGAGCTGTTCTCGACCGCGCTCGCGGCCGGACGGCTGCAGCGCGATTCGTCGCTCGACCTGCCGGCGCCGCCGCCGCTCCCGGTCGAGGAGAAGCCGATCGAAACCAAGCCGGCGAGCACCGGCAACCAGTATCAGATCCAGATCGACGCTGCGGGCGACGTCAACGTCTATAATTTCGGCATGGCGCATCTGCGGACCATGGGCGGCATCACCTCGGCGACGCCGCAGCTAATCAATCCCACGGGCACCAGCTATGTCCTGGTGGCCTACAGTGGCAGCATCGGCCAGCTCGCCGCGGCGCTGAGCGGGCGCGGGTGGACGGTCGAAGCGTCGGGGACAGTGATCAAGATCCGGTCTTCGTCGGGCAAGCCGCCGCCGCTTCCGCCGCCGCCGGCGCCCAAGCCCGCGCCGCCGCAGCCGACGCCGCCGCAGGCGCCGCCCAAGCCCCAGGGCGCCGGCCGGTGAAGCAGGGGCCGGACCAGATCGCGCTTCCGCTCGACTGGCCGCAGACCGAAGGCGACGTCCGGTTCATCGTGTCGGACGCCAATCGCGACGCGTTCGAGCATTTCCGCAAATGGAGCCTGTGGCCGGTCAAGGCGGCGATCCTCACCGGCCCGCGCCGGTCGGGGCGCACCTTGCTGGGCCGGAGCTTCGTCGAGCGTGTCGGCGGGCGGCTGTTCGACGAGGCCGAGCAGCGCGACGAGGAGGAGCTGTTCCACGCGTGGAACCAGGCGCAGGACACCGGCCGACCTCTGGTCATGATCGCCGACGAGGTTCCGCCGGTGTGGACGCCGAAGCTGCCGGACCTGAAGACCCGGCTGGCGGTCACTCCGGTCATCCGCATCAACCATCCGGACGATCAGCTGTTCGCGGCGCTGATCCAGCTGTTCTTTGCCGACCGCGGGCTGCACATCCCGGCCGACGCGCTGCGGTTCATGAGCGAGCGCCTGCACCGCGACTACTGGACCGCCGAGCGGGCGGTCGAGGCGGTCGACCGCTACGCGATGGGCGAGCGGGCGCGGCTGTCGCTGCCGACGATCCGGCGGGCGCTGATCGATTCGAAGATGATCGGCGAAGCGGCCTAGCCGCAGACCGCCGACGTAACCTTGTTCTGCTGGTCGAGCTGGACGGTGACGCGGTTTGCGCCGGGCTTGATCTTCGCGGTCGTTCCGTAGGGCACCCAGCGCACGTCATGGGCGCGCGAAGCCATCATGATGCGCACTGCGAGGTCGGTGCTTGCGGGCTGGCCGGCGAAGCTGTCGAGCGCGACGGATTGGGTGCATTTGGTCCCGGTCCACACCGAATCGATCGAGACCGGCTGCTTGCCGTCGGCTGCGGCGGCGAGGCCGCACAGCGCCGTGAAAACCAGAATCCCGCGCATCCATCCCCCCGCGACGCGGCCTAGCCGCACTTGATGTCGGTGACCTTGTAGTCGGGGCCGAGGTGCACTGTCACTCGGTCGGCGCGGAAATCCATCGTCAGCATGTAGCCCGGCGGCGCCCAGCGGAGCACCGCTGCGTGGGTCGCGCGCATGATCGCCGTGCCGGTCTCGCCCGTTCCCGGCTGCCCGATGAAGCGGTCCGTCCCGGCGGCGTCGCAGGTATGGCCTGGTGTCTGGCCATGGACCACCGGCTCCGCCGGGGCGGTCGCGCAGGCTGCGAGCAGCACGGGGCCAGCAACCAGGACCAGCTTACGCATCGACGCTCTCCTCCTGGGCTACGCGGCTCATCTTGAGCTTGCCGTTCACAATGGCGAAGGCGAGCCGCCCCTCGACCAAGTCAACCGCGTCCTTGCCGAATTCGTCGTAGCGCCAGCCGGAAAGGATATTGAGGTTCTTGCGCACACCCGCGGCGAGCGCTTCGAGATCGTCCGACCGGGCGATGAGGCGCGCTGCGACTCCGGCTTCCTTCGAGCGAATCTTGAGCAGCAGCTTAAGAAGATCGCTGACCAGCACCCCGTCCTTGGTCAGGCCGGGCCGCTTGGGCTCGCGATCGGGCATTTCGTCATGGTCGAGCGGCTTGGCAGCCTGCAGCGCGGAAATCAGCCGCGCGCCGATGTCGTTGTTCCGCCACCCCGCCGAAAGCCCGCGAATCCGCGCGAGATCTTCCTGGGTCTTCGGCGGATGGAGCACGATCTCATTCAGCGTGTCGTCCTTGATGATCCGCCCGCGCGGCAGGTTCTTGGACCGCGCCTCGGTCTCGCGCCACGCGGCGACGGCCTTCAGCCGGCCGAGCACTGCTGGATTGCGGCTCGGGAGCTTGAGGCGCTTCCACGCATCCTTCGCCTCGAAAGCGAAATGCGACGGGTCGGCGAGGCGATCCATTTCCTCGTCGAGCCAGTCCCCGCGACCGGTCTTCTTCAGCCGCTCGACCATCCTGGGGAACACCGTCGCAAGGTGCGTGACGTCGGCGATCGCATAATCGATCTGGCGCTTGTCGAGCGGGCGCCGCCCCCAGTCGGTGAAACGCGCGCCCTTGTCGAGGCTGTGCCCGAGCAGGCTCTCGATGAGGTTCGAATAGCCGATCTGCTCGCCATGCCCGAGCGCCATCGCGGCGATCTGCGTGTCGAACAGCGGGTGAGGGACCTTGCCGGTCAGGTTGTGGATGATCTCGAGGTCCTGGCCGCCCGCGTGGAACACCTTGAGGATGTCCTCATTGGCGACGAACAGGTCGAGCAGCGGCTGCAGGTCGATCCCTTCGGCCTTGGGGTCGATCGCAGCGGCTTCGTCGGGCGAGGCGACCTGGATGAGGCACAGGTCCGGCCAATAGGTGTTCTCGCGCATGAACTCGGTGTCCACTGCGACGAACGGGTGCTTCGCGAGGCGGTCGACCAAGGCCCTGAGGTCCTCGGTCCTGGTAATCAGAGGATGAATACGCATGAGTCTTGCAAGGGCTTTAGCGGCGGCTCGCCGGGTTGACAAAAGCCTTTCCGCCAGTGAAGCGCGGCGCTCCATTTTCCACCGCATTTTCAGCTAACAGGCCGACTTCCTGATGCACGCCTATCGTTCCCATACCTGCGCCGCGCTGCGCGCAAGCAACGTCGGCGAGACCGTCCGCCTGTCGGGCTGGATTCATCGCAAGCGCGATCACGGCCAACTGCTGTTCGTCGACCTGCGCGACCATTACGGCATCACGCAGATCGTCACCGACACGGATTCGGCGGCGTTCAAGGTGCTCGACCGGATCCGCGTCGAGTCGGTGGTCACGATCGAGGGCGAGGTCGTCGCGCGGTCGAAGGAGACGGTGAACCCGAACCTTCCGACCGGCGAGATCGAAGTCCGGGCGAAGAGTGTCACGGTCCAGTCGCCCGCGGCCGAGCTCCCCATGCCGGTGTTCGGCGAGCAGGAATATCCCGAGGAGATCCGGCTCAGGTACCGCTACCTCGACCTGCGCCGCGAGCAGATTCATTCGAACATCATGCTGCGCTCGGCGGTCATCGCCTCGATCCGCCGACGGATGATCGAGCAAGGGTTCACCGAGTTCCAGACCCCGATCCTGACGGCGAGCAGCCCCGAAGGCGCGCGCGACTATCTGGTTCCGAGCCGGGTGCATCCCGGCAAGTTCTACGCGCTCCCCCAGGCGCCGCAGATGTTCAAGCAGCTGATCATGGTCGCCGGCTTCGACCGCTATTTCCAGATCGCGCCCTGCTTTCGTGACGAGGACGCGCGGGCCGACCGTAGCCCCGGCGAATTCTACCAGCTCGACTTCGAGATGAGCTTCGTCACCCAGGACGACGTCTTCAACGCGATCGAGCCGGTGCTTTCCGGCGTGTTCGAGGAATTCGCCAACGGCAAGACGGTGACTCCGGCGGGCGAATATCCGCGTATCCCGTACAAGGACGCGCTGCTGAAATACGGGTCGGACAAGCCGGACCTGCGCAACCCGCTGCTGATCACCGACGTGTCCGATCACTTCAAGGGCTCCGGCTTCGGCCTGTTTGCCGGGCTGGTCGAGAAGGGCGCGGTGGTTCGCGCCGTGCCGGCTCCGCGCACGGCCGAGAAGAGCCGCAAATTCTTCGACGACATGAACGAATGGGCGCGGAGCGAGGGCTTCGCCGGGCTCGGCTATGCCACGCGCAAGGGCGGCGAGTGGGGCGGACCGATTGCCAAGAACCACGGCGAAGAGGGCATGAACCGAATCGCCGAAGCGATGGGGCTCGGTCCCGACGACGGCATCTTCTTCGCCGCCGGCAAGGAAGAGGAAGCCGCGAAGCTCGCCGGAGCAGCGCGGACCCGCGTCGGCGAGCAGCTTGACCTGATCGAGAAGGGCTCGTTCCGTTTCTGCTGGATCGTCGATTTCCCCATGTTCGAATACAACGACGAGCAGAAGAAGATCGACTTCAGCCACAATCCTTTCTCAATGCCGCAGGGCGAGATGGAAGCGCTGGAAACCAAGGACCCGCTCGACATCCTCGCCTGGCAATATGACATCGTTTGCAACGGCGTGGAGCTAAGCAGCGGCGCGATCCGGAACCACCGCCCGGACATTATGTACAAGGCGTTCGAGATCGCCGGCTATTCGAAGGACGAGGTGGACACCAATTTCTCGGGCATGATCAATGCGTTCAAGTTCGGCGCTCCGCCCCACGGCGGCTCGGCCCCGGGCATCGACCGGATCGTCATGCTTCTCGCCGACGAGCCCAACATCCGCGAGGTGATCCTCTTCCCGATGAATCAGAAGGCCGAGGACCTGATGATGAACGCTCCGGCGCCGGTCCTTCCGAAGCAGCTCAAGGAGCTGTCGATCAAGGTGGTCGCACAAGACTAAGCCGTGGCGCCGCGGCCACGCTGCGTGCCAAATCGGGACGCAGCCGTCCTTGCTCGTCAGCGCTGATTGTCGGCCTCTCGGTGCGCCGCTAGCTTCCGCGACATGGGCGAAGCGGATTCCGACCGGCTGCAAGCGAGCGACGGCTCGGCGCTGTCGATGCTGCGCGAGCATCTGAGCGAGCTGCAGATGGCGCAGGTCGCCCACGATCGGCGCGCGATCATCCTGTTCGAGGGGCCGGCCGGCGCGGGCAAGAAAGCGGCGCTGAAGCAGCTCGCAGCGGCGTTCGATCCCTGTCATTTCGCGGTTCACGCCGTGCGGCATGACCGCCGGCAGTCTTCCGAAGGCCATTGGCTGGCCCGCTTCTGGCGGCAGCTGCCGCAAGCCGGCGACACGGCGATCTTCTTCCGCAGCTGGTACCGTCGGGTGCTCGACGACCGTATTCTTGGCCGCATCGACGACAAGGCGCTTGCTCGGGCGTTCGACGAGATCAATGAGTTCGAGGCGCAACAGCGCGACTACGGCACGCTGATCGTGAAGCTCTATTTCGACGTCAGCGCCGAGATGCAGGAAGCGCGGCTGCGGCGTCGTACCGCCGGCGTTTGGGGCCGCTTCCACCGCGGCGAAGAGGACTTCAGGGTTGCCGACCCGCTCTACGCCAAGGCGTTCGCCGACTTGAAGGCGAACTCCAACACGCGCTGGTCGCCGTGGCACGTGATCGACGGCGACGACGAAGCGGACGCGGTCGTCGCGGCGCTGACTGCGATCGCCGATGCCTGGGCGGAGGCGATGCCAGCCGAGCCGCCGCGGCTCGTCGGCGACGTCGCTTAACTCGCCTCCGGATAGCAGATCCCCACCACTTCGTAGCTTTTCTCGCCGGCCGGCAGCCGGACGACGCGCTCATCGCCCACCTTTGCGCCGATCAGCGCGCGGGCGAGTGGCGCGCTCCACCCGATCCGTCCTGCGTCCGCGTCCGTCTCATCATCGCCCACGATAGTCAGCGTCCGACGACTGTCGTCCTCGTCGGCGAGCTCGACCGTCGCTCCGAACCGAACCTGGTTGCGGTCTTCCTGGTTGGCCGGATCGACGACCCTGGCCGCCTTCATGATCCGCGCGAGATGGGCGAGCCTGCGGTCGATCTCGCGCAGGCGCTTCTTGCCGTAGAGGTAATCGGCGTTCTCCGAGCGGTCGCCGAGCGATGCAGCCCAGGACACGACCTCGACCACCTTCGGCCGTTCGACCCCGAACAGCTCCTCATATTCGGCGCGGATTCGGGCGAGCCCCTCCGGGGTTATGAAGCGGGGCTTGTCGGCCATCCGCAGCCGACTATCAGGCCGGGCCGCTCTTCCCAAGGTAGCGCGAGACGTGCAGCGCGGTCTGCCGCGACTGAGTGCCGCGCATCGAATCGTAAACCACGCTGTTCTCGATCACCCGCTGCACATAGGCCTTGGTCTCGACATAAGGGATCGCCTCAATCCATTTCAGCATGTCGACCTGACCGCGCGGGTCCCCGTAGCGATTGATCCACTTGCGCACGTTGCCGCTGCCGGCGTTGTAGCTGGCGACCGCAAGCGGAACGCTGCCGTTCCAATTGTTGAGCATGCGCTGGAAGTAAGCCGACCCGACCATCACGTTGTAACTGGGGTCGGAAGTCAGGCGGTAGCCGTCATAGGCGATGCCCATCTTGCCGGCCTGCTCCCGGGCGGTGCCGGTCATCAGCTGCATCATTCCGCGGGCTCCGGCGTGGCTGACGGCGTAAGGGTCGAACGAGCTTTCCTGGCGCGTGATGCCATGGGCGAGCGACCAGATTCCGGGCGAGACCGACGCGGAGAAGGTCGGATAGGCCTGGCGGACGTAGAACATCGAGCCTTTGACCCGCGCCATGCGCGCGACCCAGACCGGCAGGTCCTGGCGGCCGATCTGCTGGGCGAAGTCGACCGCCAGCGCGCGGTCGGTGTCGGTGTCGAGCGATTCGGCGAGCGCGCGCACGAACTGCGTCCGCTCCGTTGCCGAGCCCGATTGCTGCATCATTCGAACCGCCTGGACCAGGCGATTGCCGGCGAACGCCGACCGCTGGGCGGGCGTCGCGGTGTAGGACGCGACCGAAGCCGGCGGCGGAGTCACCGACCGGCCGAGCCGCTCGAGCGCGAGCTGACCGTAGAACAGCTCCGGATAAGCGGCGGCGCGCTGGAAATAAGCGTTGGCCTGCTGCAATTGCCCGGCGGCAAGCGAGGCCCTGCCGGCCCAGTAATAGCCCTTGGTCTGGACCTGCAGCGAATGACCCCCGCGGGCATAGGCGTCGTACATCCACACCGCGCTTGCCGGGCGGTTCAATCGGTCGAGCGCGATCCCGCCGGCGAGCCAGGTCAGGCTGGTGTAATCGTCGCGGATGCCGATGGGCTGCTGGCTGATGTCCGTCCCGGTCGGGAGCGCGTCGCTGAGGTGCCGGGCGATATTGTAGGCGGTTTCCCACTGGCGATCCTGCGCGGCGTCGTTCGCCAGGTTCAGCAGCAGGTCGAAGAAGCGCTCAGGGTCGGCCGGCCGATAGGTGAAATTGTGCTGACGGGCGGCGAGGTCGCGGGCCGCCTGCGGATAATTGCGGGCGAGCAGGTAGCGGGCCCGGTCCATCATCAGCCCGGCGTCGGTCGTGACTTGGCCGATCACCGGCGCATAGAGCGCTTCGGAGTCCGGGGATTGCCGCTGCATTGCGATGCGCGCGGCGAACGCGGCACGACGAGCCGGCGTCGTCAGCGTATAAAAGCGCGCCGCATCGTCGGCCTTCTTGGCGAAGAGCAGGGCATCGACCCGGCGGTCATGGTCTTCGGCGGTGAAGCTGGAGCCGTAGCGCGACCACAGCGCCTGCTCGTCGGTGCTGCTGAGGTCCGCTTCGCCCCAGGCGCTGCGCGCTGCGGCAAGCGCCTCGGTGCTGCGCCCGCTCGCTGCGTAAGCATCGGCGAGGCGCGCGAAGCCGCCGCCGGTCGTCGGCGGTTCCTTGGCGAAGAAGGCGAGGACCGTCGCTGCATTCTCGCCCGGGCGCATGGCTCGCTCGGCCCAGCGCCGGAGCTTGTCCTCTTCGGGCCAGCCGGGATTGTAGATCAGGAACCGCGCATAATCACCGAAACTGTAGCCGCTGCTCTGGCGCAGTCGGCGCCAGTCGCCGATCGCCGAGGACACGCTGTAGGCCGAAGTCGCGACCGGATAGGAGGATATCGGATATTGCGCGGAAGCCGCCGTTGCGACGCCGAGGAGAACCGGGACTGACCAAGCGATGCGCCACATGCTGGACATCCTACGTTCCCCCTCCTTATCTGGCGCTTAACGCACGAAACCCCGGTTCGCCGATAATCCGCGACGGTAAAAGGACTTAATCATGTTTTTCGGCTCGATTCCCGCCCTGGTGACGCCATTTGCGGCAGGCCGAGTCGATCAAGCGATATTCCGTGATTTCGTGGGCTGGCAGATCGAGCAGGGGTCGAACGCGCTGGTGCCGTGCGGGACGACGGGCGAAAGCGCGACGCTTAGCCGCGAGGAGCATCGCGACGTCATTGCCGCTGCGGTCGAGGTCGCGAGCGGCCAGGTTCGGGTGATCGCCGGCTGCGGGAGCTATTCGACCGCCGCTGCGATGGAGCTGGTGCGCGCCGCGGCCGATGTCGGAGCGGATGCGGCGCTGGTCGTCGTCCCTTATTACAACAAGCCGAGCCAGGCCGGCCTCGCGGCGCATTTCACCGCGGTCGCCGACGCCTCGCCGATCCCGATCGTGATCTACAACGTCCCGTCCCGGACGGTCGCCGACATTTCGGTGGAGACTTTGGGCGAGGTCGCGAAGCATCCGAAGATCGTTGCGGTGAAGGACGCGACCGGCAATCTCGCGCGCGTTTCGGCACAGCGGATTTCGTGCGGCACCGACTTCATCCAGCTGTCGGGCAACGACGACATGGCGCTCGGCTTCAACGCGATGGGCGGACGCGGCTGCATCTCGGTCACCGCCAATGTCGCGCCGAAGCTCTGCTCGGAGTTCCAGAAAGCGACGCGCGAAGGACGATGGGAAGACGCGCTGGCGCTCCAGGACAAGCTCTACCCGCTCCACGCCGCGCTGTTCAGCGACGCTTCGCCGGCGCCGACCAAATATGCGCTGACCCGGGTCCGCCAGGGCTTCCCGGCGGACCTTCGTTTGCCCCTGGTCGAGGCGTCCGACGCATCGAAGCGCGCGGTCGATGCGGCTTTGGAGCATGCAGGCCTTATCTAAGTCCCATGGCCAAGCCGCTCCCGCCCCCGTTCGACAAGCAGAAGGTCGTCGCCGAGAACCGGCGCGCGCGCTTCGACTATTTCGTCGAGGACCGGCTCGAGGCCGGAATCGCGCTCACCGGGACCGAGGTAAAGGCGCTGCGCCAGGGCGAAGGCTCGATCGCTGAGAGCTATGCGGCGGTCGAAGGCGACGAAGTGTGGCTGATCAACAGCCACATTCCCGAGTACAGCCACGGCAACCGCCTCAACCACGAGCCGCGGCGGCCGCGTAAACTGTTGCTCAAGGGACGCGAGATATCGCGGCTACACGGCGCGGTGGCGCGCCAGGGACTGACGCTGGTGCCGCTTTCGATGTACTTCAACGGGCGCGGACGAGCCAAGATCGAGCTCGCGCTCGCACGGGGGAAAAAGGTGCACGACAAGCGCGAGACGGTCAAAGAGCGCGACTGGAAGCGGGAGCAGCAGCGGCTGCTTCGGCGAAGCGCCTGACCATGCGGTGGCTGACCCGGCACATTCCCCGACGCGACACGATCCACGAGAATCGGCTGCTGCGGCCGTTCGCCAAGCCGCTCAGCGACCCCGCGCTATGGCGGATGACCCGCCGGTCGGTGCCGCGCGCAGTCGCGCTCGGCCTCGGCATCGGCATCATCATCCCGTTCATGCACACCGTGATCGCTGCGATCCTGGCGATTCCGCTGCGGGCCAATGTCGCGATCACCGCGGCGCTGACCTTGCTCGTCAACCCGCTGACCTACGCGCCGATTTATTACGGCTGCTATCTGGTGGGGTCGTGGGAATTGCACCACGATTCGAGCGTCATCGACCCGCGCGCCGCCGAGCAGGTCTCGGGCGAGCTCGGGCGGGTGATGTTCTGGCTGCATCACGCGTCCGGCCCGATCGCGGTCGGCGTCCTGACCGTGGCCGCGGCGACTTCGGCGATCGGCTATTTCGTCTCGGCGTTCGCGTGGCGCTGGTGGCTCGGCAGCAAGTGGCGCCAGCGCCGCCAGGCGCGCAAGGCCGCGAGGGTCTGACGTTCGCAGTCGACCGGCCGCCGGTCGTCGAATCGAGGCTGCCGAGCGGCGTTGCGCTGACGCCAAGCTTCGGTCACAAATCAATCTCGATCTTCGGAGGGGAATAATGGCTCGAGTCCTGGCGTTTCTGACTGTTACCACAATCCTGGCCGGCTGCGCTTCGAACGCGGTCGCTCCACCGCCCCCGCCGGTCGCGGTCGCCGAAGCGTCGCCCGTCGCTCCCGAGGTCCCGCCTGCGCCCAAGCCGCAGTTCGGGACCTACGGTTTCGACCTCGCGGGAATGGACAGCAACGTCCGCCCGGGCGACAATTTCTACCAGTTCGCCAACGGCACCTGGGCGAAAAACACGCCGATCCCGGCCGACAAGTCCAACTATGGTGCGTTCACCATGCTCGACGACCTGTCGCGCGAGCGGACCCGAACGATCATCGAGGATCAGTCGAAGGATCCGAACAGCAAGATCGGCGCGGCCTACGCCAGCTTCATGGACCAGCAGGCGGTCGAGTCGAAGGGCCTTGCACCGTTCGATCCGTGGCTGAGCCAGGTTCGCGGAGTGAAGTCGCGGGCCGCTTTGCCCGGCGTTTACGCCGAGGCGATGAAGCTCGGCATCGGGACTCCGTTTGGCGGCTTCGTCGGCCAGGACGACAAGGCGCCGGACCAGTACATCCTACAGCTGTACCAATCCGGCCTCGGCATGCCCGACCGCGACTATTATCTGTCGAAGGACGCCAAGCTGGCCGAGACGCGTCAGCGCTATCTCGAGCATCTGACCAAGATGCTGACGCTCGCTGGCGAGCCCAACCCGACCGCGCGAGCGGCGGCGATCCTCGCCTTCGAGACCAAGATCGCTGCTGCGAGCTGGACCAAGATCGAAAGCCGCGACGCGACGAAGACCTACAACAAGTTGACGCTCGCCCAGCTCGCCAAGAGCGCGCCGGGCTTCAACTTCGGCGACATGATCCGGGCGAGCGGCGCCGAGGGGGTGAGCTCGCTGATCGTCGCCCAGCCGACCGCGATCACCAAGATTTCGGCGCTGGTCAGCAAGGCGCCGATCGGCGTGCTGAAGGACCAGCTGCTGGTTCGCTCGCTCGATGCATACGCGCCGTACCTGCCGGCCGCGTTCGACAACGAGAATTTCGCTTTTTACGGCACGACGCTGTCCGGCACGCCCGAGCAGGAGGCGCGGTGGAAGCGGGCGGTGAATTTCACCGTCGGAGCGCTCGGCGACGACGTCAGCAAGCTCTACGTTGCCCGCTATTTCCCGCCCGAGACCAAGGCCGCGGCCGACCAGCTCGTGCACAACATCATCTCGGCAATGGATCGGCGGATCGACAAGCTCGAGTGGATGAGCGCCGGGACCAAGGTCAAGGCGCACGAGAAGCTCGCCGCCTTCACGCCCAAGATCGGCTACCCGTCGCAGTGGCGCGACATGTCGGGGCTGGTGATCGATCGGGGCGATCTGCTCGGCAATGCGATGCGCTCGAACCGCTTCGACTATGCCTACAATGTCGGGAAGCTCGGCAAGCCGATCTATAAATGGGAATGGGGTATGACCCCGATGACCATCAACGCCTACGCCAATTTCGGCATGGTCGAGATCGTCTTCCCGGCGGCGATCCTGCAGCCGCCGTTCTTCGACCCGAACGCCGATCCTGCAGTCAATTACGGCGGCATCGGCGCGGTCATCGGGCATGAGCTCAGCCACCATTTCGACGACCAGGGCGCGAAGTACGACAAGAGCGGCCGGCTGTCCGACTGGTGGACTCCGGACGACGTGAAGGCGTTCCAGTCGCGGCTCGACAAGCTTGGCGCGCAGTTCGACGCCTATGAGCCGCTTCCCGGCTTCCACGTCCAGGGCAAGCTGACGATGGGCGAGAATGTCGCCGACCTCGCCGGCCTGACCGTCGCCCACGACGCCTACATCGCGTCGCTCGGCGGCAAGGAGCCGCCGGTGATCGACGGGATGACCGCCGACCAGCGCTTCTATCTCGGCTGGGCGCAGGTGTGGCGGAGGAACTACCGCGAGGCGAACCTGAGGCAGCGGCTGCTGACCGATCCGCATTCCCCGTCCGAGCAGCGCGCGAACATCGTTCGCAACATGGACCCGTGGTACCCGGCGTTCAGCGTCCAGCCGGGGCAGAAATTGTACCTGCCGCCGACGGAACGCGTGCGCATCTGGTGATGCTTCAGCAGGAGCTGCCGCGGATCGATTCCACGCCGCTCGATGGGTGGGGGCGGTGGCTCGTCCCGGCGCTCGTCGGCGGAGTGGGCGTGACCGCGGCGGTTCTGCTCCTGCTGGTCGCGCGTCCGCTGCTTGCGGCGGTTTTGCTCGCCGTTGCGGTCGCCGTCGCTGCGACCATCTATTGGCGCCAGGGTGGCTCCACCGCGCTTGTCGAGCCGATCGTTGCCGGCCCCGATTTCTCCCTGGTCGGGTCGGCACTGGGGATTTGTTCTGAGGCAGCCGCGCTCACTTCGGAAGGCGGCTCGCTGCTGATCGCCAACGCCGCGTATCGGGAGCGGTTCGGGGGGGCTCAGTCGCCGCTGCAGCTCGGCGCGGACGAGGATTCCGCCCAAGGGCTGGACGTCGCGCGATCGATGGCGTGGCGCGACGGCGCCGGCTGTGCCGCACGGGTCAAGACGGCCCACGGCACGGTGGCGGTCGAAGTCGAGCGGGTCGGAGCCACGGGCGACCTGCTGTTGTGGCGCTTCCCCAGGCCGGCCCCGCCCGATGCGCTCTCGGTCGCCGCCAAATGGCTCGCCGGGTCGACCGGCGAGCGGCTCGGAGCAGCGGGCATCCTCGCAGCGCTGGTCGATGAGGAGGGGACGATCCTCGCCGCCAATCGTCCGTTCAGCGAGCGCGCGCTCGAAAGCGGCAACGACGCGACCGGCCAGCGCTTCACCGACCTCGTCGAAGCGGGCGACGACGGCCAGGTTCGACTCGCGACCGAGGGCGAGTCTGCGCGACCCATGCGGTTCGTCCACATTCCGGTCGACCCGAAGAAGGGCGGGAACTCAGGAACTGTCCTGCTGTTCGAAGCCGGGGACGCCGTCGCGCCGTCAGACGCCGCCCACCTCCAGGCGCTGCTCGACGTGCTTCCGATCGGCCTCGCGCTGGTCGATCGCGACGGGCGCTTCCTGACCATGAACGAGGCCTTCCGCGGCGCCGCGGGCATCCGGGGAAGCTCGAGCCCGGTCTATCCGGGCGATCTCGTGGTGAAGGAGGACAAGGGGCCGGTCGCCGACGCCGTGCGCCGCAATGCCCGCGGGCCGGCAATGTCCGGCGACCTCGCGGTGCGCCTCGCCCGGCAGCCGACCGAGCCGGTGGCGCTGACCATCGCCGGGCTGCGCGGTCTCGGCGACGCGGCGGTTCTGCTGCTGCTCAAGGACAATAGCGAGGAAGCGAAGCTCAAGCGCCAGGTCGCGCAGGCGACCAAGATGCAGGTCGTCGGCCAGCTGGCCGGAGGCGTGGCGCACGACTTCAACAACATCCTGACCGCGATCATCGGTCACTGCGACCTGATGCTGATGCGGCACACCCCCGGCGACAGCGACTATGACGACATCCAGCAGATCAAGTCGAACTCGAACCGGGCTGCTGGCCTGACGCGGCAGCTGCTGGCCTTCTCCCGCCAGCAGACGCTGCGGCCGCAGGTGCTCCAGTTACCGGATGTCGTGTCGGAGGTGTCCCACCTCCTGAAGCGTCTCCTCGGCGAAAACGTCGAGCTTGCGGTGAAGCACGGCCGCAACCTTGGTCCGATCCGTGCCGATCCCGGCCAGCTCGAGCAGGTCATCGTCAACCTCGCCGTCAATGCCCGCGACGCAATGGCCGAGAAGGGCGGCGGGACGCTCACCATCCAGACCTATTCGGTGAAGTCCGACCAGGTCGCGGAGCTCGGCTCGGACATCCTGCCGATCGCCGACTATAGCGCGCTGTCGGTCACCGACACCGGCACCGGGATCGCACCGAGCGTGCTCGGCAAGATTTTCGAGCCGTTCTTCACGACCAAGGAGGTCGGCAAGGGCACCGGCCTCGGCCTGTCCACGGTCTATGGCATCGTCAAGCAGTCGGGCGGGTTCATCTTCGCCGATTCGAAGGTGGGCGAGGGGACTCGCTTCGTTATTTACCTGCCTGTCCACGTCGAGGAGGCGAGCGCGGCCAAGGCGCGCAAGTCGGGCAAGGCCAAGCAGGACGAGCTGTGGGGCAGCGGCACCGTGCTGCTGGTGGAGGACGAGCCGATGGTCCGCGCGGTCGCGGAGCGGGCGCTGACGCGCCACGGATATACGGTCATCACCGCCGACAACGGAGAAGAAGCGCTCGACGTCATCGCGCGCGGCGAAGACATCGTCCTGCTGCTCAGCGACGTCGTCATGCCCGGGATGGATGGACCGGCGATGGTCGCCGAGGCCCGCAAGCAGCGGCCCGAGCTCAAGGTCCTCTTCATGTCGGGTTATGCCGAAGAGCAGCTCCGGGAATCGCTCGGCGTCGACAATGCGCATTTCCTCGCGAAGCCGTTCTCGGTCCAGGATCTCGCCGAAGCGGCCAAGCGGGCCATCGGGCCGAAATAAGCTCTTGCCCTGAAAGAGTTGGTGGTTATGCCAATCCCAATGTCTGCGGGGCGTTCCATCCTAATTGTCGAAGACGAACCGCTGATCGCGATGATGCTCGAGGACTTCCTCGAATCGCTCGGCCACAAGGTGGCCGGAACCTGCGACACGGTCGAATGCGCGCTCGACAAGGCCGAGACCGGCGGGTTCGACCTCGCCATTCTCGACGTGAACTTGAAGGGCGAGAACGTGTGGCCGGTCGCGACCAAGCTTCGCGAACTGAACGTGCCCTTCGTGATTGCGACTGGCGGCCACGTCGACCCGCCGCCGCCAGAGTTCGACAACGCGCCGGTGATCGAGAAGCCCTACACGGTCGATCGGGTGAGTCCGGCGATCGAGGCCGCCTTCGCCGCATAGGCCGCGGCTGCCCGAACTTGGGACAGCCCGCCGGGCCCGTCGACCACGCACTTGCGGGCGCCCCGCGCTCCATCCATATTGTTGAGAACAAAGGCGCTATGGGCTCGTCGGCGAGCGTTAAGACTCCGGCAGAGTTGATTGTGTCATAAAGCGGGCTAGCATGGCCCATTAGGGAACGGCCGTTGGCGGCCGGAGTATAAGGACCGGAATGACCAAGCTTTCAGGCGGCGACGGCAAGAGCACCCTCTACTGCTCCTTCTGCGGCAAGTCGCAGCACGAGGTCAGGAAGCTGATCGCCGGCCCGACCGTGTTCATCTGCGATGAATGCGTCGAGCTGTGCAACGACATCATCCGCGAGGAATCGAAATCGGCGCTGGTCAAGACCCGCGACGGGG
>Ga0207674_10003632_pt1 | contig 18809 bp, 10 predicted proteins | sample KBSCornC72_FD_184303 | JGI IMG/M metagenome (GOLD analysis project Ga0207674, IMG submission 184303) | Corn rhizosphere microbial communities from Kellogg Biological Station, Michigan, USA - KBS Corn C7-2 (SPAdes) (version 2) | ecosystem: Host-associated > Plants > Roots > Rhizosphere > Soil ... | reverse complement strand
TACTCGGGCCGGTAGATCAGGGTCAGCAACGGGCGTCCGATGAGGAGGGCGAGCGGAACACCAGCGACGGAGACCAGAACGCCCAGCAACGAGAGTTTCGTCAAAAGGGCCTTGAACCGCTGCATGTCGCCTTCGGCATACATGACCGATAGGCGCGTGATGGCCGATTGCGTGAGGGCCAGAACTACAAGATTGATGGCCACGATCAGGTAAGACAAAGAGGCGAATATTCCTTGATCCGCCAGTCCGAGGTCGTGCTGGAGGATGTAGCGGGGAACGTTCACGGTCAATGAGACGATGGTCGCGACCCATCCGAGCGGAAGGCTGAGCATGATCAATCGACGCAGTTCGCGACGATCGAAATGGAAGAATCTATCGTTGGCACCCAGGAGCGCCCGCGCGCTGGGAATGTCGTAAAAGAAGAGCACCGCGAGCCATACGCCTGACATCGCGACGACGGACAATGCGAGGCTACGAAAGTACGCGAAAGTAAGAGAGAACACAAGCACCGAGCCGGCACCGCGCAGGATAAGGCTGGTGGCGACACGATCAAGCCGCTCTTCCCGCTGGAACAGCCCGGCAATCACGTCGCTCATGCATTCGATGCATTTCGAGATGGAGATTAGAAGCACGATGACGCGAACCGGCTCCGATCTTGTGGCGAAAGGCGCCACCACAAAGATCACACAAAGAGCGAGCGCGGTGGTGAGAAGGCGCAATGTGAAACAATCGCCGAACCTGTGCTGTAAGCGGGCATCTGTCGCCTGCACGGAGCGCAGCTGCAAGCTGGTGAAGAGGAAGATCGGCGCAGAGACCGCCAGACCAAACGTAAACTGCCCGACGATGGATGCGTCACCTAACTTGGCCAACGCAGAAAGCATTCCCCACTGGCATGCGCCGTAAAGCATGTTGCCTGCAAAAGCCCAAGCGAAGTTCATGCGCAGCGAGGGGAGCGCTTTGACGGACGGTTCTATATCGATCGTGGACATTGCTGGATATGTCTACTGGGCCCCTCTCAGGGCTCATGCCCTTCTTAACGAGAGTGCTCTCTTGAGGTCTGCAATCTGACTGGAGAGTTGCGGTTCGCGGCGGATAAGTTCGTTCCACCAGGCGAAGAGGGAGGCAAGGCATCCGGCGAAGAATCCGACAAACAGTGACAACAGCGTGATGATCGCCCGTTTCGGCGCGGTTTTGCGATCAGGGGGAATAGCCGGCTCCACCACCTGGATAACAGCCGCTTCTTTGGATTCGTCGAGGCGGGCGGCGTCGTATTGGCGGATGAGAAGGTCGAAGAGGGCCTGGCGGTATTTGACTTCGTGTTCTGCGCGGAGGTAGTCGAGGCCGGCGGAGGGAACATCGCGAAGGCCCAGTTCGCTGTAGCCGCCGGAGTGGCTGCGCTGTTCGAGACGCGCGATCTGCTCACGGAGGGAAGCCAGCTCGCGGTTGACGATTTCTACCTGCGGGTTACGGTCAGTGGAATAGGAGCGAAGGGCCTGAAGCTCGACCTCTTTGGCGGCAACCTGGGCGCGCAACGCGGTGAGGCTCTCGATCATTGCCTTAAACTGAGCGTCGAGCTGAACGACTCCCTTGCTTTGCTGCACCTGCTGGAAGGCGAGTTCGGCGCTGAGGAGCGAGTCTCGGGCGTCTTTGAGCTGCCCCTCGTAGAAGAGACGGCGCTGGGAGGCTTCAGTGACGGCGATGCTCTGCGTGAGGAGTCGGAGCTGGGCGGTGTATTCGTTGGCGATGGCGGCGGCGCGGTTGCGGTCGCGGTCGGTGGCCGCAACGGAGATGAATCCGCTTTTTTCCGAGGCGATCTGGGTGTAGGCGGCGAGGTCCTTGCGGGTGGCGGTCATATCGCGATCGCGGTAGATGGTCTGGAGGTTGAATTTTTGGATAATGGCGTCTGCGACAGGGCGAGAGTTCAACATTCCGACGTAGATGTCGTTGGGACTCTTCAGGCCGAGGCCCGCGCCAGCCATAGCGGCCAGAGACCCGGCGCCGGAACTCATCAGCTGGTTCATCATCAGCGTAGCAGTTGACTGGGTCTGCTGCGGCGGCATAAGGCGGGTCACGGCGGTATATCGAACGGGCAGGAGAAGACTCACTATCAATCCAATGATGGTGGAAGCTCCGGTGATCCTGACGATCAGCCACTTGCGTCGGGCCAACTCGGTGAAGAGTTCAATGAGACTCACCTCCGCATTGCCGGTGGTGGATTGTTTGTGCTCGGCGAGATCAGCGAGGCTGATTGCAGCGTCGGATTCGTAGCGGGTTTGGATGGTCATTGCAGCTAGTAGGATGTGCCGATGACGGCGCCGGTCATGGCGGTTTGGGAGAGGATCTGGGTGATGAAGGGGAGTTGCTGCATGAAGCTGGTGGGGGATTTGAGCTTCGTGGGAATGACGATGGAGTCGCCGGGGAGGACGCTAAGGTTGTCGAAGCTGCTGCCCCACAGGCTGTCGTGGTGCTGGCGGCTGATTACGGTTCCATCGGCGCGGATGAGGAAGGCACGTTTGACGTCGGCCTGGCGGGTGGGACCTCCGGCGGCCTTGAGATAGGAAGAGACTTTGCGGCGCGCCTCGTAGCGGAATGCGTTTTCGTTGTAGACCGCGCCGGAGACTTGAACGGTGTTCATGCGGGCGGGAACGAAGAAGGCATCGCCGTCTTCGAGGGGAAAGTCCGGGACGTCGGTGGTGGCGGCGGCATCGAATTTAAGGTCGAGCACGATGCGGCCGGTGGGGTGCACCGCGGCGAGTTGATTGATGACAGCCTGTTGAGCGGTGAACTGTGCTTGCTGCTCCGCGGTGTTGCCGGGAGTCAACGAGTTGGCGGACGCGTAGCGCGCTGCGAGGTCACGCTGCATCTGAATGGTGGAAAGGCGCAGTTCCTGCTCTTGCGCGAGACGGGTGGACTCGCGGGAGAGTTGAGACCCATAAAGATAAGAGTGAGAGGTGAAGCCACCGGCACGCTCAATGAGGTGCCGGAGGGTTTCACCGGGATCGATGCGGTAAACGCCGGGGGCATTGACTTCACCACCGATGCGGACAAACGCGGCGTGCTTGTCCTGGGGGAGGGGCACGTCCTTGCGGGAGAAGATGGTGAGGATGTCGCCCGGTTGAATGGTCTGGTTGTCAGAGGATGACGGCTGGTCAATAGCGTTGCCCAGGTTGAAGGCGATGATGCGGGTGCTGAGGTCTTTAGGATCGCGGCGTTCGATGGCAGCGTACTCCCAATTGATTTCGGCGCTGGCCTGTTCGATATCGGCGATGACGTCATGTGTCTGTATGGAGTTGCGGGGAGCGGGGCGGTCCCAATGATCGCGAGGCTGGGGTCTCAAGTTCTCAGATGAAGGTCTCAGGAGTTGCTGCCCATCCGCATATACCTGAAGGGTGGGATCCGACTGCTGGGTGGGATAGATCTGTGCAGGGCGATAGATCTGCGCATTGGGAAGATCCTGCATGGAGGCTGTACGGAGAGTCAGATTCTGGAGTGGGGAGTGCTCCTGAGGATCCGTGGTATTGGGCATTCTGCCGGCCAGGAAGTTCTGCTGGTTCCAGTAGTCTCGAGTGAGGAGCCGATCCCGACTGGGGATGAGATCGGAGATGCGCATGCCATCGTGCCAGAGGTATCGGCCGGGCTGAGCGACGTGGCCGCGCAGAGTGACGGCGTTTTCGAATTTGGGCGAGATGGGGAAGATGCGGAGGATGTCTCCGTCACGGAGCTGTCGCTGGAGTCCGGCATCATCGAGAGCAAACTCGTCCACCTGCCGGCGCCGATGGTTTTCGACCCGCTCGAGAAGTGCGCGGTCATCGCTGGCGAGATTTGACAGACCGGCGACTGTGCCGAGAACGGATTGAACAGTGCTGCCATCGTTGACCTCGTAGATGCCCGGCTCTTTGACGCTCCCGAGGATGGCGACCTGCGGGCCCACTGCAGGGATGTAGACGACATCGCCATTGAGGAGTTGGACATCGTGAGACTTATCGCCATTGCGCAAGAGGTCGTAAATGTCGAACTCGGATACGACCTTGTTGTTGCGACGGAGTTCGATGTGGCGCATGGAGCCTGTGGCTGACGGGCCCCCGGAGGCGAAGATTGCGTTGACCAGAGTACTGAGAGAGCTGACGGTATAGACGCCGGGCTGGCGGGCGCTGCCGAGAACGAAGATCTGGATAGATCGCAGCTGGCCCAGGGTGACGCTGACTTCGAAATCTTTGTAGAGCCTGGCGATGGCGGAGTGGATGTAGTCCTGAAGCTGGTCGTACCGAAGGCCAGCGGGAGTGAGCGCGCCTACCTTGGGGAGGAAGATCTGGCCGTTGCGATCGACTACGACGCGTGTCTCGAGCTGGACCTTACCCCACACTCTCACCAGCAACTCATCACCGGGGGCAAGGACATAGTCTGCGGGGACAGGCATGCGATCTACAGGCGCGAAGGTGGTCGGCGCATCGTTGAAGAGGCGACGGCAATAGACGGGCACGGGATGGCCAGCAGCGTCCTCGACGAAGGATTCGAATTCGGATTTTGACAGCGGCTGAGGAACGATGTTCGTGCGGGTGCGTTCAGGGCTGGAATAGTTCGGCTGGGGCGTGTTGTAGCCGGGCGAGAGCGGATCGACGTAGGGAGTGATTCCCTGCAGGTTCTCGTAGCTGGGCACATTGGCGCTGGACGGTAGCGAGGTCAGTTCGGGACTGGTCGTGTTTCTGGCCGGGGCGGACTGCGGCACTGACTGTGCGCTGCAGACGGGAACGGCTAATAGGAAGAGTAGTAGGCGGGTTCGGTTGGACATAGATGGGTGAGCTTTGGTTCGGAGATAGGGGTAGATGGGTTTCTAGGCTACTCGGAGATTGATGTGAGCTCCGGTTCTTCGATATCGAGAATGCGTCGAAGCAGATGCGCGCTCGGATTGTAGTCAAGCACGATCTCTTTGATGGTGACGACAAGACGGCTCATATCGCGGGCGGCACAGATTGCACGGAGGGAGCCGATCCAGGTGAGTACATCGATGTCGGGGTTTGCATTTCCGACGAAGATGCGGACCTTTTCGTGCTGAGTGGCGACTGTATCTTCGGTAAGGGAGCTTAGTTCTTCGTAGAGCTTTTCTCCGGGACGAATGCCGGTGAACTCAATCTTGATGTCGTCGCCGGGCTTGAGGCCAGAGAGGAGGATCAGATTCCTGGCAAGGTCGACGATTTTGACGGGCTGGCCCATGTCGAGAACGCAGATCTGACCGCCTTCGCCGATGGCGGAAGCCTGCAGGACGAGCTGGCATGCTTCGGGGATGGTCATGAAAAATCGGCGCATGTCCGGATGGGTAACGGTAACAGGACCCCCGTCGCGAATCTGTTTCTTGAAGGTGGGTATGACGCTTCCGTTTGAACCGAGAACGTTACCGAACCGGACGGTAACGAATTGCGTGCCGCCGTTCTGAAGGCTGGAGAGCAGGAGTTCGGCAAGGCGCTTGGTAGCTCCCATGATGTTTGTGGGGCGAACGGCCTTGTCGGAAGAGATCATCACGAAGTCTTCAACGCCGTGATCGAGCGATGCCTGAGCGAGGTTGTAGGTGCCGAGTACGTTGTTCTCGACGGCTTCGAAGACGTGCGTTTCCATGAGGGGGACGTGTTTATATGCTGCGGCATGGAAGACAACCGCCGGCTGGTACTGGCTGAAGACCTCGTCGAGACGAAGACGGTTTTGGATGCTGCCAATTTCGGGATAGAAGGGGATGTCGGGGTGCGACCGCTTCATCTCCTGATCGATTTCGAAGAGCGGCGACTCGGCGATTTCGAAGCCGACGATTCCGGCTGGTTGGAAACGCGCGATCTGGCGGCAAAGTTCGGAGCCGATGGAGCCTGCCGCGCCGGTGACCATGATAGTTCTCCCAGCGATGGTGCTGCGGATTTGCTTGTCCTCGAGGCGAACGGGGGTTCGGCCAAGGAGATCTTCGACGGCCACTTCGCGGATCTGACCGGCGAGGCCATCGCCTTCGATGATTTCTCCGAGGCCGGGGACGGTTTGGCAGTCGACGCCCGCAGCATGACATAGCTCGAGGATGCGGGTCATCTGGACTCCGGAGGCTGAGGGGATCGCAATGAGAATGATTTCGATGCTGTGCTTCTTTACGAGCGAAGCTACGTTTGCGCCACCGCCGAGGACGGGCACCCCCGTGATAAGGACGCCCTTTTTGACCAGATAATCGTCGATGAATCCGCAGACTTTGTAGGCGAGGCGCGGATTGTTTCGAATTTCCCGCAGCAAGGTGATGCCGGCGTCGCCCGCGCCGTAGATGAGGGCTCGTTTTTCGGGCTTGGTGCCTTGCTCGTTATGGCTTTCGGCGATGAGACGGACGGCGACTCGTTCTCCGGCTGTTGCAACGATGCAAACCATGAGATCGATGAGATAGATCGAACGCGGGAATCCGGAGGGAGCGAGAAGGAGAATCAGGGGATAACTGGCGATGCTTCCAATGAGATTTGCGAGGAGGATTTTATAGGCATCATGGACGGAGACATAGCGATATCCGCGGCGATCGAGGCTGGCGAAGTGGAAGGCGAGACTCTTGATGGCGATCCAGACAGGAATCGCGACGGCAATGTAGTGGTAGTAGACGCGCGGAAGTGTGAAGTCGAAGCGGAGAAAGAAGGCGGCGAGGCCGGAGATAGCGAAGGTAGCAATCTGCGACAAACCCAAGAAGACCAGGCGCAGTGCTCTTTTACGCGCTAGTTCTTTGGCTGTTCTGTGCATTGTTCCTCCTTCTAATCGAATTGCGAATGGGAGCGTTGTGGTTCGAGGATGAAGATCTAAATGCTTAACCGCGGGCTGATGAGACGCCAGAAATCAGGCGGGGAGCTCGAAAGATATTTCGCTTGAGGATTGGAGCGGTTCTTTCTCCGGCGGCAAGAGGGCGCCTAGCCAGAACTGTGTGTAGGTTTCGAGGACGTCGCGGAGGTCCATTCTGGAGATGTGGCATCCATCGACGAGTTTGGAGAGCTCGGGCTGGGCGAGAACGGTGAGGGCCATGCCGAGGGTGGTGATGGCGGGATTGAGATTGCGTATGGTGCCGGTTTCGATGTTCTGGTGGAGATAGCTGGAAATGGCGGTGAACAGCGGGGTGAGATGCTGACGGCAGACTTCTTCGGCTTTTCCGTGAACCTCGAGCAGAGCTACGGCGACGAGGCGGACGAGTTCGGGAGAGAAGGTGGCGGTGTCAATGAGGACATTGAGGATGCGCGGAACGAAGACTTCGGGCGTGGCTTTGCGGCCGTTTGGCTCGAGGGCGCTGAAACGGGGTTGAAGAGACTCAAAACAAAAAGAGAGCGCCACCCAGAAGATGTCTTCCTTGTGTTCGAAGTAGCGAAAGAGAGTGACTTCACTGACGTCGGCGAGGCGAGCGATGTCTCGCGTACTGGTGCCGTGGTATCCCTGGCGCGAGAAGAGTGCAATGGCTGCACGGGTGATCCTCGAAGGGACATCTGTTTTTCTTGGCATATTAGATCCGGCCTCGGTGGGACGCGAATGGTACGCAGGAAAAGGATGAGGGGCGGAGCATGGGAGCGATTGCCGAGAGGATAGGAAGGAGGTTGTGAGTTTCAGTTGCGAACGAGTTCGAGTTCCTCGGGAGCGATTTCGATGGCGGCGTGCTGGTTGATCATGGCGACGGTGAGCACGAAGCGGAAGGTATTTCTTTTCTCGACGAGGGTTCCTTCAAGACCTTCCATGGGTCCGGAGCGGATGCGAACGCGCTTGCCGATGACCATATCGAGCCAGGGCTCAACTTTTCGACTGCTGGACTGGGTTTGGAGAAATTCGATTTCTTGATCGGGTATGGGAAGCGGTGTACGGGTGTTGCCGATGATGCGCAGCGCGCCGGGGGAGCTGAGAACGATGCTGCGCTGGTGGTTGCCGATGCGGACGAAGAGATAGGAGGGAAAGAGGGGACGTTGAATCTTGACCCGCTGGCGATTTTTCCAGACTTTCTGAATTTCGTAGGTTGGGAAGAAGGACTCGATTTGCCGGATGTCGAGGAGGCGGCGGATGGAGTTTTCGCTTTGGGGCATGGTGTAGAGAGCGAACCAGCGGAGGGACTCTGACGCGGGTTCGCTGACAAGTGGTGGAGTGCAGATGAGGTTGGGAACGGGTTGCGCCAGTGAAGACATTGGAGAGGTTTTCGAGAGAGAGAGTAAGGCTTCGCCAAGGTGACTTAGCAGAGCTTGTGTCCACTAAGCCGCAGATATTCCCCAAGGCGTCTGACTCTGGTAATCAGCAGCTGAAGAGCCGATGTGCCGAGGGAGCTTTGATTGATCGAAGTTATGTTAACCCGGTACTTAACCTTGCTGGTTAGCCATTAGGCGGCGATGAGCGCCAATGAGCGACAAACGGTGACCTGAGTGTCTCAAGATGAGGATGCTTTTAACTTGGGCATGCTATCCCGGGGCGTGTTTGGCTGTTTACTCGTCACAGACAGGTGTGTTGGTGCTCACTAACCTTGAGGGACACAGGTTCGGAGAATAGGTAACCAGTTCACATCTTATGGTCAAGTAGAGCCGTTCACTGCAGGGGTTGAGCAGGGACGGGATACTCAAGGGACTAGTTGACCTGCCCTAAGAGGCGGTGACGTGGGGTTGGAAAAGGGCTCGCCGGGATTCATAGACACTCGTCTGGATACCTGGAAGTTGATTGCGCAATATCTCGGGCGCAGTTCTCGGACCGTGCAGCGGTGGCATGCAGGGTATGGATTGCCTGTGCATCATCTTGGCGGGGATGCGAGTTCGGTCTATGCCTATGCGGATGAACTGGATCGCTGGCTGAGGAAGCGGAACGGATCGGTTCCGGAAGGCCTGCTGCAAAGGCGTGCGGCTTCCATTTCTGCATCGGAAAGCAAACGGAGCCATGGAGCAGCGCTGGATGAGGGACGGAGATCGACCACGCCTCAGCAGGAAGCGGCGGAACTGGTGGAGGGCGCGCGGAGGCTCTGGGAGGCTCTGTCTACATCGAATCTGAGCACGATTGCGGGCTTGTACAGGAGGGCGACGGATTTGGATCCGTCGAATCCTGTGGCATATGCCGGACTTTCGCAGGCTCTGATTGCGCAAGCTGTTCTTGGGAACTTGCATCCAGCGGGCGCATTTCACGCGGCCGGAGCAGCCTTGAGGCGCGCGCTGGAGATCGATCCGGAGTTGTTTGAGGCTCTGTGCGCGTTGGCGATGATGAAGGTCTTTGTTGAACGGGATTGGGAGGGAGCCGAGAGGCTACTGAGCCAGGTCGCCCGGATGGGGCAGAACGCTTCTCAAGCCGCGGTGGGTCGAGCGTTTCTGGCGATTGCGGGGCGGGAGCTTGGACCGGCGCGGGAAACTCTGCGGAAAGGTGCGAGAGAGCGACCGCTCAACACATCGATTGCGGAGCTGCTGTGCTGGGTCGAATACCTGAGTGGGGGGTTCGAATCTGCTGTCGGACTGGTGGGGGATGCTCGAGCAAGCGGCCACAGCGGGGCTGTGCTGGACACGGTGGAGGCGCTGTGCCGAATCGCGCTCAAGGGCGCGGAGAGCCAGATCGGGATGCTTGAAGGGATGACGGCGAGTTCTCCTCGCAATGTCGCGCTACTGGGCGTACTTGGTTACGCGTACGGGAAGGCGGGACGACACTCGGCGGCGAGGCAGGCAATCGACTGTATGACCCGGACAGGACTGACGGGTACTTACGACTTTGCGTACCCGATTGCGCTTACGCATTTGGGAATGGGTGAGAACGAGGAAGCGCAGAGGTGGCTGGAGCAGTCGTTCCGGCACGGATCGTTGTGGAGTATTGGATTTGGTTCTGATCCGATGCTTGCGGATTTGAGAAGCGACCTGAGGATGAGTGGCTTCTTCGGGCCCGGGAATTATCCGGTGGCGGTTGAGAATGCGAGTGAGGGCTGGCTTGCGTCGCCTGGGGCTGCCGACTAAGCTCATCCGGTGCAGTAAGATTGGGTATCGGACGGCGAGGTTGATCCTGTGCGGATCCGGGCTCGATGCCGTGTATTCCGAGAGCGACTCCAGAGGGCATTCCGAGGCAAAAGGCCGGTTTTTCTGAGAGGCCGGAGGTCAAAAGAAAAAGATGCGCGTTGGACTTTTCACACGCGAATACCCGCCACTGGTGTATGGGGGGGCGGGGGTCCATGTCGACTACCTGAGCCGGGAGCTGGCGCGGGAGATTGAGGTGGAAGTTCACTGCTGGGGACCGCAGCAAACCGATGCGGGGAAGCTGCATGTGCGCGGAGCGGAACCGTGGACGGATATCTCGAATGGAACTGAAGGCAAGTTCAAGGGGGCGCTGGAGGCGTTCAGCCTGAACCTGACGCAGGTGAAGGCGCTGCAGGGGATCGACATTGCGCATACGCATACGTGGTATGTGTCGATGGCGGGCTACCTGGCGAAGAAGCTGTACGGAATTCCGTTTGTGTTGACGACGCACTCGCTGGAGCCGCTGCGGGCGTGGAAGGCGGAGCAGCTGGGCAGCGGGTACGCGATGAGCTCGTGGATGGAGCGGACGGCAATTCTGGACGCGGATGCGGTAATCGCGGTTTCGCAGGGAACGAAGGCGGATATCGAGCAGGCGTATCCGGATGTGGATCCGGGCAGGATTCACGTCATCTATAACGGGATCGATTTGAAGGAGTACCAGAAGACTTCGGATACGAAGGCGCTGACGGACTATGGTGTTGATCCGGCGGTTCCGTATGTGCTGTTTGTGGGAAGAATCACGCGGCAGAAGGGAGTGACGCACCTTGTGGATGCGATCCGGTATCTGCCGAAGGAGACGCAGATCGTGCTGTGCGCGGGAGCGCCGGATACGCCAGAGATTGCCACAGAGCTGCGGGAGAAGGTAGAGGCTGCGCGGAAGGATCATCCGCGAATTGTGTGGATCGAGAAGATGGTGACGAAGCAGGAGACGATCCAGCTCTACAGCAATTGCAGGGTGTTCTGTTGTCCATCGGTGTATGAGCCGTTCGGGATTATCAATCTTGAGGCAATGGCATGCCGGGCTCCGGTGGTGGCGAGTGCAACCGGCGGCATCAAAGAGGTGGTTGTCGAGGACGAGACGGGGTACCTGGTGCCATTCGATCAGGACCCGGTGACGAGTTTTCCGCGAGAGCCGGAGGAGTTTGCGAGGGATCTGGCGGCGAAGATCAACGTGCTACTAGGAGATGCGGAGAAGTGCAGGCGGTTCGGGGATGCGGGCAGAAAACGTGTCGAGGATATTTTCAGCTGGACGGCGATTGCGCATCAGACGATTGAGTTGTATGGGCGGCTTATCGAGGAGAGATCCAAGCGGGCTTGACAAGGCGGAATGCGTCCTTGTTTCCCATCCAAGCAGAGCTTGGATGGGGCACCCCGCATTAAACGTTCCGGGTTTGTAATTGGAATGTAATTGGAAATGATATGGCGATGAAGAAGCTATCGGGTGGACGCAGTCGCGTCATTATTGAGGGCATTACGCCGCAGGTGGATTGCGGACGGTTTCCGGCGAAGAGAACGGTTGGCGACCAGGTGCGGGTTGAGGCCGATGTTTTCACGGACGGGCATGATGCGATCGCGGCGTCAGTGCTGGCTCGACGCGAGGGATCGAAGGAGTGGATCGAGATCCCGATGAAGGCGCTGGTCAACGATCGATGGGAGGGTGCGTTCCGGGTGGGAGAGCTGGGGCGGTATACGTTCAAAGTGCAGGGATGGGTGGATCACTTTGAGACGTGGCGGCGCGACCTGCTGAAGAGGATCAAGGCGGAGAGCGATACGAGCCTCGATTATCGGATTGGGGCGGAGCTGGTGGCGGAGGCTGCGACCCGGGCGACGGGCGGAGATGCCTTGTGGCTGAAGGAGCGGGCTGCGGTGCTGGGCGGGGGGAAGGAGCCGACGCAATCGAGAACGCATGCGACGGATCCGATGCTGCATGAGCTGGTGCTGCGGTATCCGGACAAGAGGTTTGCGACGGATAGCGTAGAGCTGCCGATTGTTGTCGATCCGGCGCGGGCGCGATTCAGCTCGTGGTATGAGTTCTTTCCGCGATCGACGGCGGAGAAGGCGGGCGAGCATGGGACCTTTGCGGATGCGGAGAAGCGCCTACCTTATATAGCGGAGATGGGCTTCAACGTGGTGTACATGCCACCGATTCATCCGATCGGGCGGTCTTTCCGGAAGGGGAAAAACAATAATCCTCAGTCGCAGCCCGAGGATGACGGCAGCCCGTGGGCGATTGGGGCGAGCGAGGGCGGACACAAGGGGATTCTGGGCGAGCTTGGTACTGTTGCAGACTTCAAGAAGTTCGTTGGCAAGGCTGACGGGCTTGGGCTGCAAGTGGCGATGGATATTGCGTTTCAGGCGGCGCCGGACCATCCGTATGTAAAGGACCACGAGACTTGGTTCAAGAAGCGGCCGGATGGAACGATTCAGTATGCGGAGAATCCACCGAAGAAGTACCAGGACATCTATCCCTTCGACTTCGAGAGCGAAGACTGGGAGGGGATGTGGAAGGAGCTGAAGAGCGTCTTCGATTACTGGATCGGCGTGGGAGTAACGATTTTCCGCGTGGATAATCCGCACACGAAGGCGTTTCCGTTCTGGGAGTGGGCGATTGGGGAGATCAAGAAGGAACATCCTGAGGTCTTGTTTTTAGCAGAGGCGTTTACGCGGCCGAAGATTATGTACCGGCTGGCAAAGCTGGGGTTCAGCCAGTCGTACACGTATTTCCCGTGGCGGAATGCGAAGTGGGAGCTCCAGCAGTATTTGACGGAGCTGACGCAGACGCCGGTGCGTGAGTTCTTCAGGCCGAATCAATGGCCGAATACGCCGGACATTCTGACGGAGTTTTTGCAGATGGGGGGACGGCCGGCTTTTGTGATCCGACTGCTGCTGGCGGCGACGCTGGGAGCGAACTACGGGATTTACGGACCCGCGTTCGAGTTGCAGGAGCACGTGCCGGTGCGGCATGGAAGCGAAGAGTATCTGAACTCGGAGAAATATGAGGTCAGGCACTGGGATCTGAACCGGCCGGACAGTTTGCGGGATATGATTGCGCGGGTGAATGGGATCAGGAATGAGAATGCGGCGCTGCAGAATGATTGGTCGCTGCGATTTCACAACGTAGATAACGATCAGTTGATTTGCTACAGCAAGGAGTCGGATGACCGGTCGAACCTGCTGGTGATGATTGTGAACCTCGACCCGCACTATACCCAGTCGGGATTTGTGACGCTGCCGCTGGATGAGCTGGAGATTGCGCACGATCGGTCGTATGAGGCGGAGGATTTAATGTCGGGTGACCGGTATATGTGGCAAGGAGCACGGAATTATGTGGAACTGAATCCGGCGTTCAGGTCGGGACATATTCTGAAGATCCACCGGCGGATGCGGGTGGAGACGGATTTTGAGTATTTTTTGTAGATCCCTTTGAAACCCTTGGGGATTTGTTGATTGAGCTGGTTGATTCTGAAGGAGCACGGACTGCGGGTCCTTCGACTGCGCTGAGCGCCTTCGCGCTCAGCTCCGCTCAGGATGACAGTCGTTGTGGGCTGGGAAGCCGTGCGCTGGGACATATCGCAGGTCCTTCTCTCCCACCCAAGCAGAGCTTGGATGGGGCACGCGAGCACTCATTAGCGACAGTTACATACGGCGGTAAACGGTAATCGGCGAATCGCATCCAAACAGCTTGGAGCCCTTTGAGTGAAGAAGATTGCAAGCGCAACTGATCCGCTCTGGTACAAAGACGCGGTCATTTACGAGATTCACGTGCGTGCGTTCGCCGATTCCAACAACGATGGGATCGGGGATTTTCAGGGGTTGATGTCGAAGCTCGACTACCTGCAGGATCTGGGCGTCACGTGCCTTTGGCTATTGCCGTTCTTCCCTTCCCCGCTACGCGATGACGGGTATGACATCGCGAATTACGTAGATGTGAACCCGTCGTATGGAACATTGAGCGACTTCAAGCAGTTTCTGGATGCGGCACATCAGCGGAACATGCAGGTGATGATCGAGCTGGTGATCAATCACACCAGCGATCAGCATCCGTGGTTCAAGGCAGCGCGCTTGGCGCCGCCGGGGTCGCCGCAGCGCGAGATGTACGTGTGGTCGGACACGGACCAGGTGTTCAAAGATGCCCGAATCATCTTCACGGATACGGAGAAGTCGAACTGGACGTGGGATGAGACGGCGAAGGCTTACTACTGGCACAGGTTCTTCTCGCATCAGCCGGATCTGAATTGGGAAAGTCCGCTGGTAATGGAAGAGGTGCTGAAGGCGATGCGCTTCTGGCTGGACATGGGAGCCGACGGAATTCGACTGGACGCGATTCCCTACCTGGTTGAGCGCGACGGAACGAATTGCGAGAACCTGCCGGAGACACACGCGATCATCAAACAGTTGCGCGCGGAGATCGATAAAGGTTATGCGAACCGGCTGATCCTGGCGGAGGCAAATCAATGGCCCGCGGACGTGCGGCCGTATTTTGGCGACGGCGATGAGTGCCACATGGCGTTTCATTCTCCGCTGATGCCGCGCATCTACATGGCGCTGCGGCAAGAGGACCGGCTGCCGATTACGGACATCATGGCGCAGACGCCACCGATTCCGGATAGTTGCCAGTGGGGATTGTTTCTAAGGAACCATGACGAACTGACACTGGAGATGGTGACGGACGATGAGCGCGATTATATGTACTTCGCGTACTCGGCCGATCCGCGAATGAGGATCAATGTCGGTATCAGGCGGAGGCTTGCGCCGCTGGTGGACAACAACCGGCGAAGGATCGAGCTGCTGAATTCGCTGCTGCTGAGTTTTCCCGGGACGCCCATCCTTTATTACGGCGATGAGATCGGGATGGGAGACAACATCTATCTGGGCGACCGGAACGGTGTGCGGACTCCGATGCAGTGGACGTCAGACAGAAATGCGGGTTTTTCGCGGTGCGATCCGGCGCGGCTGTATTTTCCGGTGATCATGGACCCGATCTATGGGTACCAGGTGGTGAACGTGGAAGCGCAGCAGGCGGATCAGTCGAGCCTGCTGCAGTGGACGCGGAACATGATCGCGCTGCGAAAGCTTTTCCAGGTGTTCGGGCGGGGGAGCTTGAGTTTTCTGAATCCGACGAACCGGAAGATCCTGGCGTACCTGCGGGACCTGGAGTTGGAGGATGGCACACATCAGACGGTGCTGTGTGTCGCAAACCTGAGCAGGTTTGCACAGCCGGTGTCGCTGGATCTGTCCGCGTATGTAGGGATGGAACCGGTGGAGATGCTGGGGTATGTGCCGTTCCCGACGATTGGCGAAACGATGTATCACCTCACACTGGCGCCGTACTCGTTTATCTGGCTGGAACTGCAGGCGGCGAATACGGAAGCACGGCCGCTGCCTGAGCCGCAAATGGTTCCAGTGGAAGACACGCATGGGGCGGAGGTACAGGCGGTCGACCTGGTGACGGCGGGGTGGTCGGGTTTGCTGGCCGCGAACGGGTTGGCGCAGATTGAAGCAGCACTGCCGGCGTGGCTGCCGAGACAACGATGGTTCGGCGCGAAGAGCAGGAAGATTCAGGCCGTGCGCGTGCTGAGCTGGGGAAGCCTGACGCATAACGGAAAGAAAGGAAGCAGGCTCGAGCCGCACTTGATTCCGCCGGCGGTGTTCGTTGTGGAGATCGGCTACTTCGAAGGCTTGGCGGATGTGTACCAGATACCGCTGGCGATCAGCATGGGAAGTCACGCGGATGAGGTGACGACGAGCCGGCCGGATAGCGTGTTGACTTCTCTGGCGTCGGCGACGGGGATTGCGATTCTGCATGATGCTTCGGCGCGAGAGGACTTCAGGCATCTTGAGCTGGAGTTGATTGAGCAGAGCGAATCGGTGCCATTGAATCAGGTGGTGGCTTCAGGGCCTGAGCAGGCAGTGCAAATTGCGGCGGAGGAGATTGCTGCGTCGAACGGCCTGAACAACGGAACGCGAAAGAAGACGCTGGGGGCTGATGTGGGCACGGTGACTCCGCCAGCGCCTTTGCCATTGGATGTGCAGCCTGGAGAGGCTGCGGCCCCGGCAAATCCGGATGCAAGTTCTTCCACAACGAGTACGCAGACAACGCAGCCGCGTGAATCTCCGGCGGCAGATGCGGCGAGGACAGCGGGAGGAGTGCTGGCGGCGCGAGCTTCGACGGCGCTGAGAGAAATGAATCTGGCGCGAAATCTGGAGTCGCGGGTGGGTTCGGCGGAGCAATCGAACACATCGATTCTGTATGGCGACAAGTTGATTCTGAAGCTATTCAGGCGGCTGCAGGGGGGCGAGAACCCGGATGTCGAGATCGGGCGGTTTCTGACGGAGGTTGCGCATTTCAAGCGAATCGCGCCGTTCCTGGGTGAGATGTCGATGACTTCGAGTACGGGCGAGAAGACGACGGTCGCGATGCTGCAGGGGCTTGTAGCGAATGAAGGTGATGGGTGGGCGTGGTTTCTGCATGAGCTGAGCGGGTTCTACGGTCGCGTTGGTAGTGAAGCAGCAGGGGAGGAGATTGCAGCACCGATGTTCGCTGATGCGCAGAAGGCGGCGGAGAAATTCAGAAGGTTGGCCGGCAATGCGATAGATGCGGCGGCACTGCTGGGGCGGCGCACCGCGGAGATGCACCTCGCGTTAAGCGGTTCTAAAAGCGAACCGGCGTTTGTTCCGGAGAAGACGACGAGAGAAGATCTGGAGGCGGTTGCGCGGCAGGTGGAGACGCAGATCCGGTCGGCTCTGGATGCGCTGAAGAGCAAGTTCGCGACGCTGGATGATGGAACCGGGGATTCGGCTGCGTTCTTGCTATCGCAGAAGGCGAAGTTGCTTGAGCGGAGCAGAGGAATCACGAAGATAGAAGCGGACGGAGAGCGGATCAGGATTCACGGAGATTATCATCTCGGGCAGACGCTTCGAGTGAAGGCTCAGGCGGGAGATGGAGACGCGTCGGGCGGGGATTTTGTGTTGCTCGATTTTGAGGGCGAGCCGGCGCGGACACTCGCGGAGAGACGAAGGAAGCAGTCGCCGCTGAAAGATGTTGCAGGAATGCTGCGGTCGTTTTCGTACGCTGCGTTTGCGGGATTGAAGAAGCATCTAGAGGAGCACCCGGATTCGGCTGCTGATCAGATGCATGAATGGGCAAAGGCGTGGCAGAACGCAGCAGCGGGAGAGTTCCTGAATGCCTATCGTGAGACAATTGCGGCGAGGCCGGAGTTGCTGCCTGGAGCCGCGGAGACACAGAAGCTACTGGATGCGTACTTGTTAGAGAAGGCTTTGTACGAGCTTTTGTATGAATTGAACAACCGGCCGCAGTGGCTGCACATCCCAATTGCAGGTATCCTAAATCTGTGAGGGCCTGCAACTAATTGTCGTAATTGACGATCGGCCGAATACACCTTTCCCCCTTTGGTTAACTTCCCGGATTCGCTCATGGCAACTGCGAACACAGTTTCGAACGACCAGGCCACTGCGACAGCGGTTCGCGCGGACCTGCTGATCTTTATTGCTCCCATGGCTCCGGATCAGTTGGAGAGCATACTGGAGAATCTTGCGACGGAATTTCGCGGCGAAGAGCTGCTGGTAGCAACCGCTAACGATGCGACGGGGACGGCGCATCCGGAGATTCGGATTCACCCGGTACAGGCAACCAACGCGGTGTGGCCGATTGCCGCGGTCGACTTTGTGAATGCGGTGCATGCGGCGAAGGAGAACGAAGCAAAAGCTGTGTTGCTGCTGGGACCGGGGGCGGATTCGCTAAGTTCTGCGGCGCTTCGCGGGATGGTGAACAGCGTGGCGGAAGCGAAGTCGGACCTGGCGGTTCCGCACTACTCGCTGCCGGTAAATGCCGGGTTGGTGAACTCGGCGATTATCTATCCGGTGACGAGGGCGCTGTTTGCTTCGCGGGTGCGGTATCCGCTGTCGATAGATATGGCGCTGTCATTGCGGATGGCGGAACGGCTGGGCAGTACGGCGCAGAAATTTGTGAATCAGAATCAGCCGGATGCGATTGTTTGGCCAGTGAGTGAGGCGATGGTAGCGGGTTTGAGCATCGATGAAGTCGATGTGGGAACACGCGAGCTGCCTCAGCCGGCGGAACCAAATATCAATGCGATTCTTTCGCTGGTGACGGGATCTCTGTTCGCGGACATCGAAGCGAAGGCGGCGTTCTGGCAGAGGCCGAGAAGGCTGCTGCCGGAGAATCGGTCGTTTTCTGCGATGCCCGCACCGGATCGCGCAGTTGATATCGCGCCGATGGTGGAGGCGTTCCGGCTGGCGTTTACGAACTTGCAGGAGATATGGGGATTGGTGCTGGCGCCGAATTCCCTGCTTGGATTGAAGAGATTGTCGGTTGTAGATCCGGCGGCGTTTCGGATGCCGGAGACATTGTGGGCCAGGGTTGTTTTCGATTTTCTGGTGGCATACCGGTTACGCACAATCAACCGCGGGCATCTGATGGGGGCCCTGATTCCGTTGTACCTGGCGTGGGTTGCGGGACACCTGAATGTTGTAGGGTCCGGGACGGATGCCGAGGTACACGTGGAGGCGGTGGCTGCGGCTTTTGAATCGGAGAAGCAGTACATCGTGTCGCGGTGGAGATGGCCGGACCGGTTCAATTCGTAAGCAAAAGGGCCCTTGAGCGTTCATTACCGGTTGTGTGGGGGCGCTGGTGAAGTTGCCGAAGGAGAGAGTGTGATGGAGAGATTGATGGGAATGATGCTGCAGACGGTGCAGAACTACAATCCGCCACCTCCGATTACGAACAACAGCGTGCCGCTGTGGACGCATATTTCTGATGCGCTGCAGCAG
>Ga0207674_10003631_pt1 | contig 18818 bp, 21 predicted proteins | sample KBSCornC72_FD_184303 | JGI IMG/M metagenome (GOLD analysis project Ga0207674, IMG submission 184303) | Corn rhizosphere microbial communities from Kellogg Biological Station, Michigan, USA - KBS Corn C7-2 (SPAdes) (version 2) | ecosystem: Host-associated > Plants > Roots > Rhizosphere > Soil ... | reverse complement strand
TCGAACTCCTGCTCCTGGAGGCCGCGCAGCAGCTTGGCCTGCAGATCCAGCCGCATCTCGCTCACCTCGTCGAGCAGGAGCGTACCCTGGTGCGCCCGCTCGAACGCCCCTTCCACACGCCGGATGGCGCCGGTGAATGCGCCCCTCTCGTGGCCGAAGAGGGCACTCTCGACGAGGCCCTCCGGGAGAGCGGCGCAGTTCAGCTTGATGAACGGGCGATCGCGACGATCGCTCGCGTCGTGGATCGCACGGGCGAACAGCTCCTTTCCCGTCCCCGATTCGCCCTCGAGCAGGACGGTGGCGCGCGTGGGCGCCGCGGTCGACACGGCCTGGAGGAGGCGGCGAATCTGGATGCTCTCGCCGATGATCGCGCGCTCGTTGCGGAATTCCATGACCTCGCGGCGCAACGCGTCGTTCTCGCGGCGCAGACGCGCGACCTCGAGTGCTTGCGCGACGGAGCGCTCGAGCTGGTCCGGCCGCACCGGCTTGGTGATGTAGTCCACCGCGCCGGCCTTGATCGCTGCCACGGCGTGCTCGATGGTGGCGTGACCGGTGAGCATGATCAGCGGGACGTCGTAGCCCTCCTGCTGCAGCAGCTCGAGGAACTCGAGCCCCGTCAGCCCGGGCATGCGATAGTCCGAGATGATCAGATCGATGCTGCCCTTCGCGAGCGCCTGCAGCGCCTCGGGAACGTTGTGCGCCCCCACGGCGGAATGGCCGGCGCGCTCGAGCGTGTCCTCGAGGATGAGACCGATGGCGGGCTCATCGTCCACGTAGAGGATGGTGGCCATCTGCCGACCGACGTGAGGCGTGCGACGAACTGGGCGAGGCGAGGAATACAGTCGGGACACGGCGATGTAAAGGTCGCGCACGGCCTGCGACAGAACGTCCCGCCACGCGACCGGATCGCGCGTGCTGCCGAGACTGTTGGGCGTCGAGTGCGCTCGATGGCGCTCAAGTCAATCGCAGAACGACCGATACTCCGACGAGGGAGGATTCAATGCATCCACGATCGAGACAGAGCGAACGGGCCCGTCACGACGAGCGGGGCGACGCGATGCGGCCGGCGCGCGAGGGAGCAGGCGGCAGCGATCGGATGCATGAGATCCGGCGACGGATCGCCGATGATGCGTATCGCTCTCCGGCGGTCGCCGAAGAGATCGCCCGCCGTATCCTGCGCGCTCGGGAGCTGTAGCGGAACACGTCCTGCCGATGCGACGTTCTCCACCGTGAGCGTCGCGTCGGCCGAAAGTCGGCTGCGCACGCACCGCACAGCGTCCAGCCATGCCGACCGATCCCGCATCTTCCACCTCCTCGTCGTTCGTGGCGATCTCCGGCGCGACGGGGCTGATCGGCAGCGCACTAGCTGCCCGGCTTCGCGCGCGCAACGTTCGCGTGCGGCGGCTGGTGCGAACGGCGCAGCCCCAGTCCCCCGACGACATCGTGTGGGACCCGATGCGCGGCGTGCTGTCGCCGACTGATCTCGAGGGGGCGGACGCGGTGGTCCATCTGGCTGGCGAGCCGCTCGCCCACCGCTGGACCGACGCGCGGAAGCGGGCGATCCGCGAGAGCCGGGTGCGTGGCACGGAGCTCGTGGCGCGCACGATCGCCGCACTGGACCGTCGGCCCCGTGTGCTGCTCAGCGGCTCGGCGATCGGCATCTACGGCGACCGCGGCGACGAGCCGCTCGACGAGGAGAGCGCACTCGGCAGCGGTTTCCTGGCCGCAGTGGCGCGCGAGTGGGAGGCGGCGTCGGTGGCCGCGGTGGACGCGGGGGTGCGCGTCGTCCTGCTGCGCACCGGGATCGTGCTGAGCCCGCGCGGGGGAGCGCTGGAGCGGCTGCTCCTTCCCTTCCAGCTGGGTGTAGGCGGGCCGATCGGCAGCGGCCGTCAGTGGATGAGCTGGATATCGCTCGACGATCAGGTGCGCGCGATGGAGCATGCGTTGGCGACGACCGGGCTGCACGGCCCGGTCAATCTCGTGTCGCCGAACCCGGTGACGAACGCGGAGTTCGCCGCGACGCTCGGCCGCGTGCTCTCCCGGCCGGCGCTGGTGCCCGTGCCTGCGTTCGCGCTGGAGCTCGCGTACGGCGAGATGGCTCGCGCGACGATCCTCGCGGGACAGCGCGTGCTGCCGAAGGCGCTGCTGCGCACGGAGTTCCACTTCGCGCATCCGACGCTGGACCAGGCGCTGCGATTCGAGCTCGCGGCGCGATAGAGAATTCGGGCACCGATCCCGTCCGAACGGTGTAACTTCCCTAGGCTCGCTCTTCACTCCGCCACGGGATCGATGCGCCGGTTCATCGCACTCATCAGCCTGCTGCTGCTCTCGTTGTCGCACGCCGATGCGACGACGCAGGTGCACGCGCGTGCGACGGCGTCCGTAGCGAAGCCCACGCGGGAGATGATCGCCGCGGCGCCGAGCGTGCGACTCGCCGCGCTCGAGCTGCGCGAGTCATCGCCGCGTGGGCCGGCGCGCATCATCGTCCCCTGGCATCCGAGCCGCGCGGAGACGGGCTTCGCCCTTCCCGCGACGATGGCAGCGCGTGGCGTCGCGCTGTCCGAGCCGACGTCGCTCCCCATCGGACCGGCGCACCGTCTCACCTACGACGCGACGGCGCCTCCGTACCTCTCGTAGTCACCGCGGAGTCCTCCGCGTTCGACGTGCCCCGGTGAGGTCGGAGTCTCGACTCCGACACACCTGACGATTCGCGCGATCGAACGCCTCACGCACCCGTCGCCGGCAGCGTTGTCGCCGGCGCGACGCGGGTCGCGTGCATCCCTGACCGAGAGCGGGCGCATTGCGCCCAGGATCCACTCATGTCCAACACCATGATTCCCGAGCCTCGTTCCCCGCAGGACGAGGAGATGGACCGTCATCCCAGCATCGAGCCCTGGCTGCGCATCTCGTTCCTGGGGCTCCTGCCGCTGATCCTCGCCTTCTACCTGGCTGAGGAATGGAAGCCGTACCTGTTCGTGGCCGGCGGCTTGCTCCTCGTCGCGAGCGCCGTGATGCTCGTCCGTCAGGAGCGACGTAAGAGCGCCGGTCGTCGCGACTAGCCTGCACGGGGCAGCGCGAGCACCTTCGCGCTGCCCCGCTTCGCGAATCCTTTCCCGAGGTGCGGATGGTTCAGGCGGCCACCGGGTCGATGCAGGCGTTGCCTCACGAACCGCACGCGTCGGCGGTCCTCTTCGCCGTGGTCGCGCTGCTGCTCGCCGCGAGTGCGCTGTTGAGTCATGCATCGCAGCGACTGCGGCTGCCGGTCGGTCTCGTCTTCCTCGCGATCGGGATCGTCGCGGGACGCGACGGGATCGGCCACATCGTGTTCGACGACTACGGCTTCGCGTTCCGCGCGGGGTCGGCGGCGCTCGCGCTCATCCTGTTCGATGGCGGCCTGAATACTCCGGTCGACACGCTGCGGCGCTCGCTCGCGCCGGCCGGTCTGCTCGCGACGGTCGGCGTGGTCGGCACGATGTTCATCGTCGCGGTGGTCGCGCACGCACTGGGGCTACCGTGGGACGCGTCGTTCCTGCTCGGCGCCATCGTCTCGTCCACGGATGCGGCGGCGGTGTTCGCCGTACTCCGCGGCAGCGGGATCCAGCTCAAGCATCGCGTCGGCGGCACGCTCGAGGTGGAGTCGGGGATCAACGACCCCGTGGCGGTGATCCTCACGATGGCACTCACGACCCGTCTGATGAACGGCGACGTGCAGAGCCTGTGGATGGTGGAGCTCGGGATGGTGCGCGAGATCGTGATCGGCGCCGTGTGTGGCGTCGCGATCGGTGCCGGCGCCCGGTGGATCATCAAGCGCGTCCGGCTTCCGGCGAGCGGGCTCTATTCCGTGCTGACGCTCGCGACGGCACTCCTCGCCTTCTCGCTGCCCACGCTCATCCACGGGAGCGGCTTCCTCGGCGTGTACGTCGCCGCGGTCACGCTCGGCTCCGGCCGACTCCCGTATCGCACGGCGCTGGGGCGCATCCACGACGCGCTCGCCTGGCTCGGCCAGGTGGCGATGTTCCTCGTGCTCGGCCTGCTCGTGGATCCGTCGGAGCTGCTCGGCGCCGCATGGATCGGCACGATCATCGGACTCACACTGGCGTTCGTGGCGCGACCCGTGATGGTCGCGCTGTGCCTCATCCCGCTGCGCTTCCCGTGGAACGACATCGTCTACGTCGGGTGGGTCGGGCTGCGCGGTGCGGTGCCGATCATCCTCGCGATGTTCCCCGTGCTCGCGGGAGCGCCGGATGCGCCGCGCATCTTCAACATCGTCTTCTTCATCGTCGTGCTGAACGCGATCCTGCCGGGTACGACCGTCTCCGCCGTGACGCGCTGGTTGAACCTCGAATCGGCCGAGCCGCCGCCACCGAACGCCGTGCTGTCGGTGGAGTCGTTCGATGAGCTCGACGGTCAGCTCCTGTCGTACTACATCGATGAAGCGTTGCCGGTGGCGGGGATGACGCTGGAGGAGCTCCCCTTCCCGGAAGGCGCCGCCGTGACGATGATCGTGCGCGGCCAACAGCTCATCGCGCCGAATGGCGCGACGCGCCTCGAGGTCGGCGACCACGCGTACGTGCTGAGCCGGCCGGATGCGGTCGTGATGCTGCAGCTGCTGTTCGGTCGGCCCGAGAGCACCTGAGCTGCGGGGGAGGGCGAAACCGGCCGGCCGGCTGCTCCGTAGTGCTGCGTACAACGACGGCGCGCCGAGTCGCGCCAGGATAGAGCGAACCAATGGGTGCCATCATAGTGGAAGGGGTGCTTTTCGTCGCGCTGATCGCGGCGGGTGGCGCCCTTCTTTATTGGGTCATCATGTACTTCACACCAGTGGGCGTCCGAATCCGCCAGACGCAGAATCGAAAGCGCATCGAGCGCGCGGCCGAACTGGTGTGCGCCGTCCATGGCCGTCATACCGAAGACCAACTGGTGCGCCTCGCGAGCGGAGCGCAGGTGTGCCCTGAATGCTACAAGGAGATCGTCAATGCCTAGCACGATGTCGGACCGTCTCGGCTCGATGCAATTCGAGCGGGGTACGGACGCTGGCCGGAAGCTGAAGCGCATCATCTTCGGTGCGATGGTGCTGGTGGCGGCGCTGTTCCTGCTGCCGTCGACGTTCACGTACATCAACCCGGGCAACGTCGGCATCGTCATCCACCGTGCCGGTGGCGGCGTCGATCCGCGCCCGCTCGATCCCGGCGTGCACATGCGCGTGCCGTTCGCGACGGGGATCGAGGAGTATCCGGTGTTCCTCCGGACGATCGTGCTTGCGCGGTCGAGCAGCGAAGGCTCGGGGATGAACGACGAGATCAACGTCAACAGCGTGGAGGGACAGCCGCTCTCGCTCGACGTGTCGCTCTCGTTCGAGCTCGATCCGGCGCAGACGCCGAAGCTGTACTCGACGTTCCGGACGGACATCGATCAGATCACGCACACCTTCGTGAAGCAGGCGATCCGGCAGTCGTTGCAGGAGGTGGTGGGTACCGAGCCGATCGCCGACGTCATCGGGCCGAAGAAAGCGGAGGCCACCAACCGGGTCAGAACGCTGATCGCGCAACGGCTCCAGCCGTATGGCTTCGAGGTAAAGCAGTTCACGATCAACGAGCTCCGCGCGCCGCAGGCGGTGATGGACGCGATCAATCAGAAGAACGTGATGCAGCAGCAGGCGCTCACGGCGCAGAACGAGCTGCAGAAGAACACCTTCCAGGCGCAGGGTGATTCGATCAAGGCGGCGGGTCGCGCCAAGGCGATCATGGCCGAAGCGGAAGCGCAGGCGCGCGCGAATCAGCTCCTCTCGCAGAGCATCACGCCGACGCTCGTGCAGTACGAGCTGACGAAGAAGTGGAACGGGCAGATGCCGCAGGTGACGGGCAGCGCCACGCCGCTGCTCCAGCTGCCGACGGCCGCGAAGCCGTAAACGCTCGCGGAGTGAGTGTCGAGCGGGGCTCTACGAGACGCGCAGCAGCGTCTCGTAGAGCCCCGTGGCGCAGGCGGCGACGGCGAGGCCGGTGAACCATCCGCCCAGCACGTCGGTGGGCCAGTGCCAACCGAGCAGCACGCGGCTCACGCCCGTGACGAGCGCGAGCGCGACGGCGATGGGGACGACCACGCTCGGGGGGGCGATGCCTTGCCGCACGATGAGATAGGCGCTCGTCGCGAGCACGGCGGTGGCGTCCGTGGTGTGTCCGCTGGGGTACGCCGGCTCGGTCTTGCCACGGGCGAGGGCGACGGCGGGGCGCGGCCGCCGGTAGACGAGTTTGACCGCGTGGTGCGCGAGGATGGCACCGATGGACGCCGCGGCGAGTGCGGCGAGCACGGGAAGGAATGGCGCGCGACGCGTGATGAGGATGAGCGCTGCGCTGGCCGCCCCGATGGTGGGATGCATGTACGGCTCGCCGGGCAGGGTGCCGATGTGCGCGGCGCGCAGCACGTGCTGCAGCGCGCGTGCGCGGCCGGCACGAAGCTCGAGCGCGTCGTCGACGGATTGGACGGCGGGGTGGCCCGTCGCCACTGCGAGTGCGATGGTGGATGCGAAGCCGGTGACGGCGATCGTAGCGAGTGATGGCATCCGATAGAGGACAGTGGGCATGCCTCGCGGCATGCATCGATGCGCGAGTATCTTGCAGGCAACCGTAACGGGTGCGCGCGTGCCGCGCACGTCTCGCTCAACGGAGTCGCATCATGGCACTCGTCCCATTCGAGACCCTTCCGGATTCTTCTCGCGTCTGGGTGTTCGGAAGTGATCGCCCGCTGTCGGACGCGGCGACGGCCACCCTGATGACGGCGGTCGAGAACTATCTGGCCGGCTGGAACGCGCACGGTGAGCCGCTGACGGCCGCGTACGAGTGGCGGTTCGGCCGGCTCCTCGTCATCGGGGTCGATCAGCGCTCGGCCGGCGCCTCAGGCTGTTCGATCGACGGATTGTTCCGGATCCTTCAGGGGCTCGAGCCACAGCTCGGCGCGCGGCTCGTCGGCGGGGGACGCGTCTTCTACCGCGACAACCACGGCGAGGTGCAGTCCGTGGAGCGGCACGAGCTCAAGGCGCTCCGCGATTCCGGCGCGATCACGAACAACAGCGTCGTGTTCGACACGAGCCTGACGGACCTCGGCTCCCTGCGCGAAGGATTCGAGCGGCCGGCGAGGAAGAGCTGGGCGTCGAAGATCCTGGAAGCCTGAGCGGTCGTCCGCCGATCAGGCGCGGCTCAGCCCAACCAGGCGTCGAGCCGCTCGCGCACGAAGTCGTCGTCGGTGAGCGACGGATGGTCGCGGCACACCCGGTCGATCTGCTCGGCCTGACCGGGGGAGAGCGCCTCGTGCGGGTCGAGGCACCAGGTGCCGCGCAGCAATCCCTGTCGGCGGAGCACCTCGTGAATGCCCGGGATGCAGCCGGCGAACCCGTTGGCCACGTCGAAGATCGCGGCGTTCGCGTCGGTGAGCGCGGCGCCCTCGCCGAGGAGCGCGACGTCGACCGCTCGCGCCTCGACCGCACGATGTGCGCGATGGAGCAGCGCGACGGCGGCGTGAGTCCAGACCGCCCACTGGCCGAGCAGCCCGCCCACGATGCGGCGTGAATCGCCGTACGCGCCGACGGGGATCGGCGTCACGAGATCGGGGACGATCGCGTCGTCGTTTCCCGTGTAGAGCGCGATGTCGGAGCGGCCGGCGTCGGCCACGGCGCGCACGACGTCGAGCGTCTGATACCGATTGAACGGCGCGATCTTGATCGCCCACACGCGCTCGATCTCGGCGAAGGCGCGCCAGAACTCGTAACCGAGCACGCGCCCGCCGACGGCGGGCTGCAGGTAGAAGCCGAAGACGGGAAGCACGTCGGCGACGGCGCGGCAATGGGCGACGAGATCGGCGTCGCTCGCATCGGGCAGCGCGCCGAGCGAGAGCAGGACGAGATCGTAGCCGAGCGATGCGGCGAGCTCCGCTTCGGCGACGGCCTGCGCGGTCCGACCGACCGCGCCGGCAACGAGGGCGAAGGTTCGCTCGCGCCCGCCGAGCCATTCGCGCGCCGACTCGGCCGCGAGCTCGAGCACGGGGCGAAGGAGGCCGTGCGCGGGGCGGCGGATGGCGAACTGCGTCGTGTGCACGCCGACGGCGACGCCGCCCGCGCCGGCGTCCACGTAGTAGCGGGTGAGTGCCCGCTGGTGGCGCTCGTCGAGCGCGCGGTCCGCGGTGAGCGCCAGCGGATGCGCCGGGATGACGACCCCGGTGCCCAGTGACGTGCGGAGCGCCGCCCCGCGGTCAGAACCGGCCATCGCGTTTCTCGAAGCTCGTCGGCTTGCCGAGGAGATGTCCACCGCCGCGGATCCATGCGGCGGCCCAGTCGAGCAGCCTGTCGATCGGCATCAGGGGATGCGCGAGCATCGTGCGCATGCGGGACGCATCGCTGAGCAGCGCATCGCGCCCTTCCTCTCCCTCGAAGCGCGGCGCGACGCCGAGGCGATCGCCGAGCGCGCGTGCGAGATCGGCGACGCGATGGGTCTCCGTGCCGGCGACGTTCACGATGAACGGCTCCGGCGTCGTGGCTCGCGCGAGGGCGGCGAGGGCGAAGGCGTTGGCGTCGCCCTGCCAGATGACGTTGACGAATCCCATCGCGAGTCCCACCGGCTCGCCCCGCGCCACGCGGAGCGCGAGATCGGTGAGGACGCCGTAGCGGAGATCGTGCGCGTAGTTGAGGCGTACGATCGCGAGCGGAGTTCCATGGCGCGCCGATGCGGCGGTGAAGATCCGCTCGCGCGCGAGGCAGGAGTACGCGTACTCGCCGACGGGGGCGGGTGCGTCGCTCTCCTTCGACCCACCGCGCTCGGGGGGCGTGAGCGCGTAGACGTTGCCGGTGGAGAACACCACGGTGCGCGCGCCCGCGTACCGCTCGGCGACGAAGGCGGGGACGGCGGCGTTCATCGCCCAGGTCGATGCGGGATTCCCCGTCGTGCCAAACTTCTGCCCCGCCATGAAGACGACGTTCGGCGCGTCGGGGAGCGTGGCGAGGGCACGTGGATCGAGCAGGTCGGCGCCGATCGTCTCGACGCCCTCGGCCTCGAGCGCGGCGGCGGCCGCGCGATCGCTCCAGCGGGACACGGCGATGACGCGCCGCCGCGGATCGGCGCGTCTCGCCATGCGTGCGAGCGACGGGCCCATCTTCCCGCCCGCGCCGAGGACGACGAGATCGCCGGGCACGGTGGCGAGAAGCTGCGTGAGCGCGGGTGTCGGGCGGGAGAGGCGCTCCTCGAGGTCGGCCTCGTCGCGGGGAGGCGGTGCCGACGTCGGCTCAGCCGACACGGGCATCCGCGGCCTCGAGCTCGCGCTGGAGCACGCGCCGCGCCGCGTCGATCGTCGCGCGGGTGCGGTCGCGCAGCGCGCCGAGATCGGCGCGGGTGAGCCCCTTCGTGGAGATCGGCTCGAGCACGCGCGCCTTCGCGTGCGCGTGACGGAAGACGAAGCTGTGCTTGGCCATGCAGTTTCGCGTTCCGGCGATCGCGACCGGCAGGATCGGCACCCCTGTTTCGATCGCGAGATGAAAGGCGCCATCCTTGAAGGGGAGGAGCTCGTCCGTCGGCGACCGGGTGCCCTCGGCGAAGATCATCACGCTCACGCGGCGCGCGAGGCGGTCGCGACATTCGGCGAGCGCGGCAATGCCACTCTCCCGCTTGCCGCGGTGCACCGGCACGTCGAGCGCCATGCGCATCATCCACCCCATCACCGGGATCTTGAAGATGGTGTGCTTGGAGAGCCACTTCATCTCCCACGGGAAGTGGCAGGCGAGGAAGATGTCGGCGTACGACTCGTGGTTGGAGACGACGACGTAGGGCCGGCGCGGACCTTCGGGGGGCCTGCCCTCCGTCTCGAAGCGCCAGAGTCGGGTCAGGGCGACATGGACGACGGCGAGCTGCCGGAAGGCACGGCCGGCGTGGTAGCGTCCGGGATCGAACGGTGCGGTCACGAGCCAGATCGCGCCGACGTAGAAGAAGCCGAACAGGCAGAGGAGGACGGCCAGGACCCAGCCCCAGGCGCTGAGGAGACGCTCGCTCACGTGTGCAGAGTATGCGTGGATGGAGAGGCGATCAGGCCCGCACGTAGTCGGGGCGCCAGTGGCGCACCTCGCGCTTCACCGCGTCGGCGGTGACGAGCTCTCCGCGCAGGCACCGCTCCACGAGCCCGACGAGCTCGTCGTCGCCCGCGTAGCGCAGGCCGACGAGCTGCTTGAGGTGGAGCTCCGGGATGCGCTGGCAGAGCTCGACCGGCAGGATGGTGGCGAGGCGCAGCCGCATCTCGAGACCGATGACCCGGTTCTGGACGATGAGCGTCGAGGCGCGATTGGCGACCATCCCCCCGACGATGCCGATCGCCACCACGACGAGCCACAGGTTCCAGAGCGACGGATGGCGGACGGACACGACCATCGTGACGACCACGTGCGCGATCAGGATCGGCAGGGCGAACAGGTGATACAGCGGGAAGACGCGCCGGTGGTTGGCGTAGCTCTGCGCAGTCGCGGTCATGGTCGAGCTAGGGGGAGTGGCGCATCACTGGGCCATCGCGACCTGGGCGTGGCGCTTGATGCGCGTGAGCATCGCGGACAGCCCGACCTCGCGGCCGGCGAGACCGATTCCCTCCATCATCAGCCGCACGAAGTCCGACGGGATGCCGAGCGTCGTCTCGGGCGGATGGCCATTGATCGCCGAGAAGAGAATGGCGAGAAAGGCGGCGATGGTCGGTGATTTGCGCGGATCGATGTCGGCGTAGAAGTAGAGCTTGCCGTCGCGCAGCTCGGGGAAGAGATCGACGCGCGTCTGGCATTCGGGCACGGTGAACTCGGCGCGGTCGAGCGTGAGGAAGCGCTCGGGAACGGGTTCGAGCTTCTTCGCATAGTGCAGGAGCGCCTGCATTTTCTCCTCGCGTCCGAGGGCGCGGAACGTGCTCAGCACGCGCGCCACGGACGGAGGGAGTGGATGTTCCACCGATTCCGTCATGGCTGGAGATAAACCGTGGAGCGGAGGACGCGTCAAGCGTGCCCGCTGCCGCACGATGCATTCACCACGCACGAGGACGAACGATGCCGACGAGAAGCGCCAACGCGGAATGGAAGGGCGGAGTCAAGGGGCAGGGAAGCTTTCGTGGACAGACGGGGCTCGGCGGTCAGTACAACTTCAGCTCGCGGTTCGAGAACGGCGCGGGCTCGAACCCGGAAGAGCTGCTCGCGGCGGCCGAAGCGGCCTGCTTCAGCATGGCGCTCGCCTTCGCGCTCGAGAAGGACGGTCATCCCGCGACGAGCGTCCAGACGAAGGCCGACTGCACGATCGAGAAGCAGGGGGAGGGCTTCAAGATCACGCGCATGATGATCAACGTGCAGGCGGCGGTCCCGGGGATCGATCCGGCGAAGTTCCAGTCGATCGCGCAGGCGGCGAAGGAGGGGTGCCCCGTGTCAACCGCGCTGAAGGGCAACGTCCAGCTGGACCTCGACGCCAAGCTGGTTTGACGTCGAGGCGGCGCGCGCAGCGGACTGCGCGCGCCGCAACATCTCGCGCTGGACGACGAGCCAGATCGCCAGGCAGGGGAGGGCAAGTCGCCAGGTCGTCGCGGCGTCCGTGCGCAGCCATGCGCCGGGAATGAGCGTGGACATCAGGGGGATGGTGAGCATCGCCGAGCCATATAACCAGCGGCGCCAAGGCGCCGCTGGTCCGGCGGCGAACCAGATCGTCGCGCCGGTGAAGGCGATCAGGTAGCTCGCGCGCTCCGCCTGGTGGTTGAACAGCACGACGTAGAGCAGGAGGGAGCACAGGTAGAGGAGCCGGAAGCGCGCCTCGTCCCACCGGGCCCGACGCAGGGCGAGCGGGGCGAGGAGCGCGAGCGTTCCGACGAGCTGGATCGGCCAGTTCGGTACCGCGACGCCGGTGACGCGGTGGAGCAGCTCCATCACGGAGAACCAGCGCTGCCGCGCATCGATGGTCTCGACGCCACGCCATGACTGGTATTGCGCGGCGAGCGCCGCGGGGGACACGAGCAGCAGCGGCAGCGCGATGAGCGCCGCGCCGACGGCAGCGGTGGCGAGCCCGGTACGGATCGCGCGGCGGCGTGGGATGGCGAAGGTGAGGGCGGCGAGCGGGAAGATCTTCACGCACACGCCGAGCGCCACGGCGAGCGCCGCGCGCCAGCTCCGCTGCCGCTCCAGCGCGACGAAGGCGAAGACGATCAGGGCGGCGACGAGCGCGTTGCTCTGCGCGTTCTGCATCCCGCGCAGCACCTCGAGGAGCAGCAACGCCTGGGCGAGCAGCGCGCGCCGGGCTGGCAGCACGCGCTCGACGGCGACGAAGAGGAGTAGCCCGTTGAGCAGGTTCCAGCCGAGCAGCGCGAGGGGCCAGGGGACCCAGGCGAAGGGCTGGAAGAGCAGCGCGAAGGTCGGGCTGTACTTGAACCGGTCGGTGTGCTCGGCGGGATACTCGGCGTACAGGTCCTGTCCCGACAGCAGGTGGCGCGACGCGGTGCGGAAGATCTCGAAGTTGCCGGACGGCTTTGCGGCATGGCGCAACTGATCGCTCGCGCGGCCGGTGGCGAAACGGCGCGCCATCTCGTTGACGCGCGGATTCGCGGCGAGCGCCTTGCCGCCGGCGTCGGCGACGGCGACGAGGAGATACAGCGCGATGAGGATGCGCCGGAGGCGGGCGGTCGGAATGGTGGCGAGGCGCGCCGATGCGCGGTCGAGCATCATGGCGTCGAAGGTTCGAGGGAAGGACGTGCAGATCCCTCGACTGCGCTCGGGATGACGGACTCCCGGGGAGGGCCAGCGCGGCGCCGCGAGATCAGGCGCTATAGTACTCCCTGATGCACATCGTGACCACGCGCTGCAGGAGGTTGATCTGCTCCCGCGTGTTCGTCATCGAGCGCACTTCGGGGAGGCTGCTCCACACATCCTTCAGGACGACGAGCAACTGCTCGGGGAGCATGTCCCGTGCACGCGCCTCGCCGGCGATGTGCAGTAGCGACGGCTGCAGCTTGTTGGGGTCCTTCGAGTCCTGCAGGTAGTCACGCAGCGCCGCCCGAAGCAGATCAATCGAAGCGCCGTCGAGGCGACCCGGCGGTGTATGGCCGGAGTCGTGCGCCATCATCATAGCGAGGACCGAAGAGGAGGGTCGACGAGCAGGACGGCCGCCGGTCGATGGCTGAACCTGCAGCACCAGCGACGAATGTTTACCGCGTGGGCACCCGAGTCAAGTGGGCGACGCGCGCAACGCCGATCCTCGCCGGGATGCGACATATGTGGTCCCCCTCTTGCCGGACCGGGGCTCCACACTCGTCAGCACCCACGACGCGATGCTGCCCCCGGCCCATGGTGACGACGGGAGCCGAAACCCCGTCCTCGTGCTCTCGTCAGATCCGCTCGCCGCCGCTCTCCTGGGTGCCGCGATCGAGCTTGCGGGCCTTGCCCCCAGGTTCGCGCAGTCTGCCGAGACGCCGCGCAATGCGTTGATGCGCGTCCGTCCCCGCCTGGTGCTCATCGACTGTGATCACGAGGAGGCCTGCGCGGAGGCGTTCGTCGGGCCGGCGCTCATGACGGGCAGTCAGGTCGTGCTCTTCCGCTCGCGGCGCACGCGCCGGGACGTGAGCGAGATGGCCGGCCGGCTCGGGGTACGCACCGTCGAGATGCCACACGAGCACGGATCGCTGACGGCGCTACTGCACGAGTTGGTGTCGTAGCGGACGACTCAGGCGAGCGCGACGGCTCTCCGCGTACGCTCGGCGTACGCACGCTGCGTGTCGCACGCGTCGCAGTTGCCGCAGACCCAGTCCACGGGCGCGGCCTCGCCGAAATACTCGAGCAGGAAGCGCGTGCGGCACTGCGCGCTCTGACAGTACGAGATCATCGACTGCAGCTTCGCGCGGTCCTGGATGCGGCGCTGCTCGTAATCGGTGAGGTCGGCGCTGAGGTCCACCGCGGTGAGCCGGCTCTGGAGCCGCTCCCAGCCGCCCCCGCGATGCTCGCGCACGAGTCCATGGCGCTTGAGCAGGACGAGCACGATGCGCGCCTTGCGACGCGCGACTCCGGACCGTTCGGCGAGGGTGTCCAGCTCGACGCGCTCGCCGAGTGGATACTGCTCGAGGAGCAGCGCGACCTTCGCCGCCTCCTCCACGTCGGGATACTTGCCGCCGAGGAAGTACGACTGCACGCGCGAATCCTCGACGCGATAGAAGATCGTGCAGACAGCGGGCTTGCCATCGCGTCCGGCGCGACCGGCCTCCTGATAGTAGGCCTCGACCGATCCGGGGAAGTGATAGTGGATCACGAAGCGGAGGTCGCGCTTGTCGATGCCGAGGCCGAAGGCGTTCGTCGCGATCATCGCGGTGAGCGAGCCGTCCATGAACGCGTTCTGCGACGCCTTGCGGTCGGCCGGCGCCATCTTGCCGTGATACAGCCCGATGGGGAAGCGATCCTTGAGCATCTCGTACAGCCGCTCCGCTTCCTTGATGGTGGCGCAGTAGATGATGCCACTTCCCGTCGCTTCGGTGAGCATCCGCTCGAGCTCGGCGTCCTTGCTCGCGACGTTTACCGTGCGTCGCACCTCGAAGCGCAGGTTCGGGCGCGCGAAGCCGGTGATGGTGATCTCCGGATCGCGCATGCCGAGCTGTCGCGCGATGTCGGCGCGTACCTCGGCCGTCGCCGTCGCGGTGAGGGCGAGGATGGGGGGCTTGCCGAGTCGTGCGACGACGGAGCCGAGCGTGAGGTAGTCGGGACGGAAGTCGTGCCCCCACTGGCTCACGCAGTGTGCCTCGTCGACGACGAACAGGCTGACCGTCCGCGTGAGCAGGCGATCGAAGAAGTCGCGGTCCTTGAAGCGCTCGGGGGTGAGATAGAGGATCTCGCCCTCGCCATCCTCGACCTGGCGCGCCGTCTCGCGCGTCTCGCCGGCAGAGAGATGCGAGTGCATGGCGAGCGCGTCCACGCCATGCGCGTGGAGCTTGTCCTGCTGGTCTTTCATGAGCGCGATGAGCGGGCTGACGACGACGGTCAGTCCGGGAAGGAGCAGCGCGGGAAGCTGATAGACGATCGATTTCCCGCTTCCCGTAGGCATCACGACGAGCGCGTCGTGTCCGGCGAGCACGGCTCTGACCGGCTCCCACTGACCGGCGCGAAAGTCCTTATGGCCGAAGCGCTCGTTCAGCACAGCACGAGCGTGGGCCTTGGTGATGACCTTGGTCATGCGGCGACTCCAGGGCAGGAAGCGGGCCGCGTGAAAACAGAAGGTGAACGATGCGCCCGGCTCCGGAAGCATCGCTTCCGTGCCGGGCGCATTCAGTGGGCCCTTATGCCAAGCGGGGAATCGCGCGCCGCGGGCGGCGCGCTCTTAGCCGGCGATCTGCTGCTGCTTGTCGCCCTGCTCGGCGCCGCGAATGGTGATCTTGCGAGGCTGGGCAGCCTGCGCCTTCGGCACGGTGACGGTGAGCAGGCCGTTGGTGAAGGTCGCCTCGATCCGGTCGGCGTCGACGAACTCGGGGAGACGGATGGCGCGCTCGAAGCCGCCATGCACGCGCTCGGCCGCGAAGACGCGAACCTCGCCCTCGCTGGCGACGTCGAAGCTGGCGGGCTTGGTGCCGCGGATGGTGAGAACGTTCTGCTCGAAGCTGACGTCGACCTGCTCGGGGCTCACGCCGGGAAGCTCGACGTGGATGACGTACGCATCACCGCGCTCGGCGACGTCGAGCGCCGGGACCCACACGCGCGAGCCAACGCCATTGAAGGCCTGATCGAGAGCACGGTTCAGGGTGAGCATCCGGTCGAGCGAGGTTCCAAGAGTACGGGAGTTCAACATGGTCGGTCTCTCCATGAGGTGTGAAATGATGTCGGGTCCGCCTCCGTGGCGGCGCGTCCTGAAAAGGCATCCCGTGGACCGACCGATTTCTGCCAGCTTGACCGAGGACTGGCGTCGGCACCGAGCAACGCTGACAGACGCTCTGCCATCGTTGCGTCCCGAGGGTTAGCGTTCGCCGGTGACTCGCCCCGCTCATCGCCGGCCGGCCGCGCGGAAGACGGCGCTGCCTTCCCCAACGCCATCTGCCCCGTCACGTCCCTCGCGGCTCGCCTGCTTCGCCGCGGTGGCGCCAGGACTCGAGGCGCTGGCGCTCGCCGAGGCCAGAGCGCTCGGGCTGCCAGCGGTGGAGGAAGAGGGAGGATTCGGCTGGACGGGTGACCTGCGCAGCGTGATCGCCGCGAACGTCGGGCTGCGGATCGCGTCGCGCGTGCTGGTACGGCTCGATTCGTTCGAAGCGACGAGCTTCGCCGATCTCGAGCGTCGGGCGAGGCGCGTCGCCTGGGGGACGGTGATACGGGCGGGTGAGGCGGTGCGGTTCCGTGTCACGTGCAAGAAGTCGCGGCTCTACCACTCGGACGCAGTCGCACAGCGGCTCGCCGACGCGCTCACCCGGACCGTCCCTGGCGTCCGGATCATCGACCACCGCGGCGACGAGGAAACCGAGACCGAGGAGCGCACGACTCTTTTCGTCGTTCGCTTCTTTCGCGACCGCTGCCTGATCAGCGTGGATACGTCGGGGGCGCTGCTGCACCGTCGCGGCTACCGGATGGCGACGGCGAAGGCGCCGCTGCGTGAGACGCTGGCGGCCGCGCTGGTCGCGGCGTCGGGGTGGGACGGCGTGGCGCCGCTCGTCGATCCACTGTGTGGCTCGGGCACGATCGCGATCGAGGGCGCGTGGATGGCGCGCGGGATCCCGCCCGGAGTGAACCGCACCTTCGCGGTGGAGCGATGGCCGGGCGTCCCGGAGACGCTCGGTCGCGAGGTGCGCGCCGAGCTGGCGTCGAAGACGCAGGTGTCGGCAGCGGGGCCGATTCTGGGGAGCGACCGCGACGCAGGGGCGATCGAGGCGGCGCGCGGGAACGCGGCGCGCGCCGGCGTCACGGACGACGTCGCATTCGCGGTGCACGCGCTCTCGGCGGCGCCGATCCCGGCGCACGAGCGCGGGTGGATCGTGACCAACCCTCCTTATGGTGTGCGCGTCGGCGAGAGTGGCCGAGTGCGCGATCTCTGGGCGCAGCTCGGGAAGGTGCTGCGTGCCCGGGCGCCGGGGTGGGAGGTGGCGCTCCTCTCGCCGGATCAGCTGCTCGAGCGCCAGCTCGGGATTCCTCTGCGGCTGGCGGCGCGCACGACGAACGGCGGGATCCCCGTTCGCCTGATGGTTGGCCGGGTGCCGGCGCGCCCGCACTGAGCGCGCGCAAAAGCAATGAAAGGGCTCGTCCGCGGGCGGCGCTGAACCCCTTCACCGCGGTCGCGCGCAATCGCACCGCGACATACCAATAACTATTGGTATGTGTGACGGAGCCCACTTTTTGCATTTACGCGCGTAACCCTTTCCTGGCGCGGCGTGCTACTCGAGCTCGGCATGCTTATTGAACGGACGAGTACGTCGATCGTACCTCCTCCCACCTGAAGGTACGACAGCACGCTCTGCAGCCACCGCTGTCGCCGGTGGCGTTCTTCTCTTTCCTCAAATAGGTGCTGACCGTGGGCGTCGGTGAGAGACCCGAAGTTCCAGAGCAAGAGGAGCGTCCGACGAATGGACGCGGCAACGGAAACCGGAACGAGACGACGCGGGGCAAGCGCGGTCGGCCAAGACGAACGGTCGCGTCGCTCGGCACCGAGGCGGGAGAGATCGCACCGCGGCCCACGCGCCGACGCAGCAGTGGCAACGGCGGCGGCAACGGCGATGATGGAGGGGGTGGCGAGCGTCGCGAGGCGCAGATCCGGCGACTACTCGCCGGGCTCCGCGCGCTGGAGGCGGGGGACTTCGGCGTCCGGCTCGAGGCGAGCGAAGATCGCCTCATGGGCGAGGTGGCCGACATCTTCAACAGCGTCGCCACCAAGCAGCAGCGGCTGGCCGAGGAGCTCGACCGCGTCGCGCTCTCGGTGGGGCGAGAGGGGAAGATGCGGGACCGCGCGACGATCGGTCCAGCGAGCGGCCTGTGGGCGGGGAGCGTGGACGCGCTCAACTCGCTCATCACCGACCTGGTGCAGCCGACGAGCGAAGTGGCGCGCGTGATCAAGGCGGTGGCCGAGGGCGACCTGAGTCAGAAGGTCGAGCTCGAGATCGAAGGGAAGACGGTGCAGGGCGAGTTCTTCCGGATCGGATCCACCGTGAATCGAATGGTGGACCAGCTGAATGCGTTCGCGAGCGAGGTGACACGCGTCGCGCGTGAGGTGGGTACGGAAGGGCGGCTGGGTGGTCAGGCGAACGTGCAGGGGGTGAGCGGCACGTGGCGCGACCTGACCGACAGCGTGAACGGGATGGCCACCAACCTGACCAACCAGGTGCGCAACATCGCCGACGTGACGACCGCCGTGGCGAAGGGCGACCTGTCGCGGAAGATCACCGCCGAGGCGAAGGGTGAGATCCTCGAGCTGAAGAACACGATCAACACGATGGTGGACCAGCTCTCCTCGTTCGCGGACGAGGTGACGCGCGTTGCTCGCGAGGTGGGCACGGAGGGTGTGCTGGGCGGTCAGGCGAACGTGCCTGGTGTGGCAGGAACGTGGAAGGACCTGACGGACAGCGTGAACTCGATGGCGTCGAACCTGACGTCGCAGGTGCGAAACATCGCGGACGTGACGACGGCGGTGGCGAAGGGAGATCTGTCACGCAAGATCACGGCGGAAGCGAAGGGCGAGATCCTCGAGCTGAAGAACACCGTCAACACGATGGTGGATCAGCTCTCGAGCTTCGCATCGGAAGTGACGCGCGTGGCGCGCGAGGTGGGTACGGAAGGAAAGCTCGGCGGCCAGGCGGCGGTGCCCGGCGTGGCCGGCACGTGGAAGGAT
>Ga0207674_10003630_pt1 | contig 18820 bp, 13 predicted proteins | sample KBSCornC72_FD_184303 | JGI IMG/M metagenome (GOLD analysis project Ga0207674, IMG submission 184303) | Corn rhizosphere microbial communities from Kellogg Biological Station, Michigan, USA - KBS Corn C7-2 (SPAdes) (version 2) | ecosystem: Host-associated > Plants > Roots > Rhizosphere > Soil ... | reverse complement strand
TAATCCTGCTAACGTCGCCCGACGTTAACTTCAATTCGCGTTTATCTGAATCAGACGAGGTGATCCCGAACAGTTTGTTGATTGCGTCATTTGTCCGCCATGCGCAGTGTTGATCCATCACTCCTGGAGATGAATCAGCGATAACAACTCCGCCTCGCGCAACAAACTCCTGGATGTGCTGAATTTCTTCGTCAGACAGTGCGAACGCGAGGGGCAGAATCAGGACTTTATACTTTTCATTCGAGATCTGACTCTTAGCGACATCTTCGGAGGAAACGAAATCAAACTGGAGTCCAAGATCCTTAATCGTCCTGACCCACCCGTCTCTGTTCGCTGGAAAGCTCAACCGAGCCTTGTCCGGCACTTCATCATCGTCGTCGCTGCTACGTTGGTGATATCCGAGGATGCTGGCTGCATGAATGGAAGGCATCGAGTAGTAGAGGGCAATACCGTCCTGTTGGCGGGTTGACTCCATCAACAATTTCCCAACACCTTCGAATCTGAGTGAGCTGAATGCGCGGCTCATGTCACGCGCAGACGCTGAGTAGGTCATGTCAGGGTTCAGAAACGAGTACATCCAAAAAATGTTTGGGTGTAGCACGTTGTGAATTGCGGCTGTCCAAATAGCATTTTGGACGGCTAGTCCATGCGATCCATATCCCGTCCAGAAGCCAATCATTGCGTTCGGCTTTGCAAACGACCGGTGCATATCCCACTGATTGCCGCCGTCGTAGGAGAGGAAATCATCGATTACGCGATCGAGTCGTGACCAGTCGGCGCCGTCGTACGCATTAGTGGCTTGAGTTCCTGAAACTGCGATATGGGCGTCGAGATCTCCTTCTATTGCCGCATCACGAGCTGTCTGGTAGGCGCGCGCGAAGGTGATTTCCATGAAGGTGCGGTGATCGGCCCATGGAGCGAAGTTGCGAGTCTTCTTCGCTTCGTCGGTTGTATACGGCAGGACCAGGTTCCAGTCAGTGAAATTTGTGCGCCACACTTTATTAAGAGCCGCTAGTGTTCCGTATTCGTGTTTCAACCAGTCGCGGAATTCGTTCAGTGCGTTGGGGCTCCAGTCGAAATCAACCGCATCGCCATATGAGGTTAACGAGCCTTCGTCGCCGACGAAGTAATAATCCATGTTGTAGCGAGCTTTGTTGCGGGCGGAGGCGCGCACGATGTCAGAGAGATTCTTTAACAACGCAGGATCATTGAAGGACGGTGTTCGTTGAAGAAACTTCTTGTCTCCGGTGCGTTTGTATAGTTCCTTTTTGGTCAAATAACCAAGCGCTTCAAAATCACCGGTCTTTTGATAATCGGCAATGGCTTTCTCCATTGCATCGGGAGTCGTTGGCCCACGATCGTACCAGTAGACGCCAAAGGTACCCCGCGGAATGTTTAGTGAATTATCAACGTCGCCTCCCCATGTAAATCCAGTGTCCGCTGCGGCGCCACGGACCATTCGCATCTGTGCATCCTGAAGATAGTGCTTGGTGCCGCCAAAGGAGACGAGTGGGATGTACTCCTTAATTCGACGCTTGTCCTGCACGACCATCACGGGTTTGGCTCGAACCTGATCCACGATGGCTCCTCGTTGATCTACAAGTTCACCACTGACAATGACAAACTTGCCGAGAAAATCTTTTAGCGGAAACGTGAAAGTGCGTTCCCCACGAGCGGGTGCCGAAACAGTTCCGAGTACGCGACCCAAATCGTCCGAAACCCACATCCTCATTTGCAGGTCAGAGAGATTTCCTGTTGCACGTAATACCGCGCTCAGAGTTTCGCCGCGCTTATAGACGTCGACCGCCGGTTTGGTGCCGGTCATCATGGCGCGTTTTGGTGTCGTGAAGGTGGCAGCGCCCCAGTTGAGTGTGGAATTGTCTTTTGCGTTGCGAATGATGACGTTAAATATTTGTCGACCGCCCGGCCATCCGAACCTGGATTGCAGACTGGATGCAGGTATGTCGATCGAGTTCGAACCGGAGCTGAGAGATTTATCAATCCGAGTTGAACCCAGGGGTTGACCAAACTCGTTCTTGCCGGTCACCTCGATTTGGACAGGTTGTGGACCCGGTGATGATAGAGAAAGCTTCAATCCGGCATCGCCGGCAGCAAGACTTTTGATGTGCACAGGGATCTCTCTGCCGGAGGCCCACAGGAGAGAACGTGCAAGCAGCGAGTATTGATATTCCCAGTAATCCCAATAAATCTTATTTTCGGTGGGGTTGATGCTTTGAGGTGTGAAGCCTTCCTCAACGTAGGCCATTGCGACAACGCGACCCTTGCCGTAGTTTTTCACCGCTACAATCGGATTCGCTCCCGATTTGATCAGAACATCGCCGTGAGCCTTGTATTGGTAGAACGATCCACCGGCATTGCCTTCGGGTAAAAGCTCGAGCGGCAATCCTTCCGTTATGAAGTGAGGTTGATCCAGTTCCCATTTTCCTTTTGTTACTGCATCGCGATTGACTTCAGGATAGCCACGCTCGTTCACAGTATCGTCGGGGACGCCCACCAGCGGAGAGATGTCCCAGATTCGCTGATCGCCCTCCGGCTCGTCGCCCTTGAAGGGATGACCTTTCACGTCGCCAACAAAAGGATGTAGCAACACCAGGCCGGCACCGTCCTGTACTCGACGCAAAATTGCATCGCGAGTTGCGCGCGTCATGCGAGACCAGCCATTGATGCCGGGAATTAGCATCACTTCGTATTGCGCGTTGCCGGTCAAATCCTTTTCGACGTAGCCATAGACGGTTTGGAAGTCGTCTCGATCACCACGGTATTCGTGGCCGTAATAATCGCCGATGCCCCAACAGGTGATGTCCCAATTACTGTCGATCGAGTCAGTGGTTGGGTGTAAGTCGATTCGCTGCATCAACTCAACCATGTCACGTCCATACTGAATCGAGGGGATGAAGAAACCTTTGAGTGGTCCCTGAGGAAGCTTTGTGGCCCAGGCGACGTGCGGAGTGACTACTTCCTTAGAATAAGTGATGTCGTTTTTGGCAAACGTACTCCCGCCGACATGTTTTTGCTCCTGCGCGGAGGCATGAAAAAGGAAAAAGGTGATCGCCAGGATCACGAGATACATGGACGTTGTGAGTGCGAACGTTTTTTCTCGCGCAAAGGCGCAAAGGCGCAAAGGAAGACGCAAGCCAAGCCCGCTAAGTAAACTTTGCGTCTTCCTTTGCGCCTTTGCTCCTTTGCGCGAGAAGGGATTTCTCGTCGGGTTCATTCGCTAACGATTTCCTTTGGCTGCGTCCGCAATGGCAAAGCAGATACGCGCTGAAGGTAGAATTTCTTGAATCTCAGGGTGTGGGCGACTGCCTGTGCGAAGAGCTCGGACGAACTCTTCTACTTCGCGATATGCCCCGTTACGAAGGTCTTCAGGTTCATCTTCACTTGCTGTTGCCTCTACAACCAGCCGGCTTTCGTGCCAGCATTCGAGGGTTCGCTGCGTTCCGGCCCCAGCACTAATGCGTGCTCTGAAGTTTTCACCAAAAAACTCATACGACTCTTCTACCATGCCGGCTGTGGGAAGGATTTCAATGCGACCGGTTGCACCGTCTGCAAAGCCCAGTGAGATGTCGTACCAAACCGCTGCTCCTTCTTGATGGATGACTTCAACATCATAGTTATCGATCTCGCCGGCGACGTAACGCAGCGCATCAAGGACATGAATGGCAGTTGACCAGATAAAATCGTCCTCGCTACGAGCGTGCCGCACCTGAGCTGCTCTGGCGTATCTAAGTGGACCTAAGTCTTTAAACCATGAGCGCGCTTGATTGAGATAGGGCATGAAACGGCGATTGACCGAAACCATGTGAGGGGTTTGAGTCTTACGCGCAACACGATTCAGTTTTTCGGCGTCCAGCAATGAAGCGCCCAGAGGTTTTTCAATGACACATGGAATTTGTCGCTCAAGCAGATCGACTCCTTTCTCAACGATCTGTTCGATCGGCATGATGCAAATGCAGGCGTCAGGTTTTTCCTGGGCGAGCATTTGATCGAAGTCCGTGTAGGGCTTAAGAAAACCGAATGAGCGACAGAACTCGGCAGCTTTGTCCGCCTTTAGATCGCAAGCTGCTACAAGTTCGATTTCGCCAGGGTGTTCGGACGCGTACCGGGCGAGAGGAGTAGCATGACTGGTGCGAGAGTGTTCACCACAGCCGGCCAGTGCCATTCGGATCATTGGGCCTCCACCGTGAGTCTTCTGGAGTGCTCCGAATGGTAACGCTCGACCTGCACGTCTTGAGCAAGGCGAAATACGTCTCGACAATCGATCTGCCCCGGGGCGTCTGCTAAACAGTTCGCCGTACCACATGCCACCGCGAGACTGAGTGTTTCCTCATCGGCGAGGCCACGTTCGTGTGCCACTGCGAATCCAGCTAGCGCCGCATCCCCGCAGCCAACCGATGAGCAGTATTCAATCGCGGGCAGACGTGAAATCAAGGGAGCACTGTTCATCGACTTTTGCCAGACTATTCCGTTCGCCCCGAGCGAAATGGCGACGCTTTGCGCATGAGCTTCGAAGAATCTTTGCGCCGCTTCAGCGGCGGCCTGTACGTCGGGAATGGGAGAACCTGCGAAGTCCGCGGCTTCGTCACGATTGGGTTTCACGAAATCCGGCGCGGCCTGGAGTCCCAGTCGCAGAGCTTCACCGCTTGTATCGAGCAGCGCGCGACAACCGTACAAGTGGGCCATGCGAATAAGCTCCGCGTAGAGATCTGCGGGTGCTCCGGGAGGAAGGCTGCCAGACAGCGCGACCTGTGTGCCTCGATCAGTTTCGGCGAAGATGTCGCGACACGTTGCAAACAAACGTTCAACTTCACCTTCAGTTACTGCGCCGCCCGGTTCCAGTATCTCTGTAATGCTGCCGTCGGCGGAGATGATTTCAAGATTGGCTCGTGTCTCTGTTTGAGTGCGAACAACCGTTAGCGGAACGCCGAGAGCCGATAAACCCGATTCGCACGCTTCTCCGGCTGCACCGCCAAGAAAACCAACCCACATCACATCGGTACCGAGAGACTTTGCAACCATTGCCACATGAGCTGCTTTGCCGCCGGGAAAAGGCTGAACCGAGATTGCGCGATTTACTTCGCCTACGGCGATATTGTCGAGACGTAGTCTGCGGTCAATAGCGGGATTGGCACTGATGCACACGAGCATAAAGACTAGCCTCCAACACTAATATTCCGTTTACGATTTCTCCGCTGCTTCTCGCTTGTTGGTTGCATCGAGCCGCGCGAGCATATTCTTGATGTCGGCAGCTCCTTTGATCGCCACATAAACCGTGATAGTCGAATACCAGACGACGCAGATAATAGTCAGTGCCAACCAGAACCAATGAGACATTACGCCGCCTCCTCTCGAGAACGAACTTGCGATTTTAGTAAAGAGCCTACGACCATTGCCGCACCTGACAGCAAGTATGTCGCGATACCCGAGTAGTACGGACCGATAGACTTTGCGAGCGCAGCGGTGGATGGCAGTTGTTCCATAACGAGATACGCAACAGGAATGACCGCGCTGACCAGAATCGAAGCTCCCGCGCCCCAGCTATTCGCTCGTCGCCAATAGCAGCACGCGATTAGAAGCACGGAAATACTGGCTAAATAGATCGTCCCGGTCACTCCCAGATACGTCCAAAGATCGCCTTTGAGTGGATACCAGAGTCCATAAAGCAGGAGGAATATGCCGATTAGCGCGATGATGGTTCGGTTCCAAAACAATCCTCTCTTTTCAGACCAGGGCTTCTTCCGAAACGGTGCCATGATGTCGTTGTAGATCACGCTGCACCACGTCAACATGTAGGACGAATCGGTTGACATATCGGCAGCCAGCATCGCCGCGATCAGAATCCCCATCAGGCCGGCTGGTACAGCAGTACTGAGATAACGCGGCATCGCCTCGAGTGTGTTTGCAACTGGCCCAAGCGTGGCAAGTGCCGCGATGCCCCAGATTCCCGGAATCAGAAACCTGCAAACGAAAAAGAAACTCGTCCGTGTATAGACCTTCCGTCCCGTGCCGGTGTCTTTTGCGGCTAGCACGCGAGCGATGATTGTTTGCCACGTGAGCACCGCTGCGGTATTCAACATGAGATTGAACAGCACGTATTGCCAGCCCATGGTTGGATTCACAAAAGGATTGAAGCTGCCGGCGCCGTAGTTTGTTTCCACGGTAGTAACGAGTTTTTCCCAACCTACATTCATCAAGATCAGAACAGTGACGAGGATCAAACCGAGACTCATCACCACGAACTGCAGAAAATCTGTAACCAGCACCGAAAGCATTCCGCCGAGAATGGTGTAGACGGCCACACCGACGAGCAGCACGGTCATCATGATCTCGAGATACCTCACGTCGAGTCCCGCAACGAGTACGAGGAACTGACCGCCGGTTCTGAGAAACACACCCATATTCAAAAGGCCGCCAAGCACTATCACTACTCCGGCAGACCAGCGTATACGCTGCCCGAACCGTTGTTCGAGTAGTTCGGGAATTGTCATCACGCCTGAGTCACGAAGCGGCTTGATTACAAATCCAGTCAACCCGACTCCGGCCATCGCGAATGCCATCAGGATCCCCGGAGTCGCGCCTGCGAAGCCCTTCTCATATCCGTTCTGGGCTGTGTACATGCACGTGACGATTCCAAACTCCGTAGCCGCGAGTGATGCGATGCCGAGATAGACATCCATCTCTCTGCCGGCGACGAGAAACTGCTCTACCTTGCCGACATACTTTCGGACCATGAGTCCCGCGACCATGGTCACCAGCAGGTACAAGCCAACAATGCTGCCATCCAACAGCCAATTGAAATTTGTCATGAACTTGATGCTTGCCTTTCGTCAGTTGGACGCGAACAGATCCGGATTTTGGATTTTGACATTTCCTCAACTGCCGAAATAGCCGGCAAAAAGGTTCGTCTCAGGTCTATATCATCACTGGACGAAAGCGAAGCTTTAACGCTTTGGGTAAAAGCGTTTTTCAACTCGGTACCAAAGTTCACTTTGCGAATGCCGCACACGATCGCCTTTTGCAGAAGTTCCGCAGAGACACCCGAACCTCCGTGGAGAACCAACGGCGTGTGGGGCAGGGCAGCGTTGATCTGTTTGAGGCGATCAAAATCGATCTCAACTGCGCCCTTGTAAAAACCGTGCGCCGTGCCAACGGCAACAGCCAGTGCGTCAACTTCAGTTTCGTTCACAAAGCGCGATGCATCTTCCGGCCTGGTGAAGAATTGTGTTCTATCGCCTGACGCCGTTTCGTTATTTTGTCCAACGTGACCCAGTTCGCCCTCAACCGAGACACCGGTCGAATGCGCTAACTCGGTGACGCGGCGAGTGATCGAACAGTTGTCGGAGAACGACAGTTTTGACCCATCAATCATCACGGATGTGTAGCCATGTTCAATACAGCGTGCCGCCAGTTCGTAACTGCTGCCATGGTCCAAATGTAGTGCCACAGGTTCCTCCAACTCATCCGCGGCTGCGTTAGCCATCGCGACAATCATTCGCAGTCCCAGATAGTTGATGGTCGCCTCAGTTGTTTGCAGGATGATGGATGCATTGAGTGCTTTGGCTGCGCGCATGTGCGCCAGCAGTGTTTCCGCGTTATAGAAGTTAAGCGCGGCTACAGCTTTGCCAGTTCGGGTTGCGTCGTCGAGCAGCGGGCGACTGGGACACAGCTTAGGCATCGCATTTTCTTTGGGTGTACCGCTGTGTTTTCTGTGCCTCTCTCTGGTTTACTGGGAGTGAAAACAATTACCACAGAGACACAAAGAACGCAGAGAAATTCGAACCAGGCGCATCACCCAGTTCGGCCTTTCCTGGGGGCTACCGTGATTCTGCTGATCGCAGAAAGTCTGCCAGCTCATGCTGAGTTGGTTGTCCTGCTGTGCCGCCCACTCGGAGAGCTGATAATGCGCCGCACGCATTCCCGATTCGTAAGCATTCTGAAACCGGGGCGTCACGAAGGTAGGCTGAGATAAAACCCGCATCGAACGAATCACCGGAGCCGGTGGTGTCGCGCGCTTTGATTTTAAATCCCGAGTCTGTGAACACCTGGTTTCCTTTAATCGCGATTGCGCCTTTGCGGCCCAGCTTAATGACAGCACACGGAACTAACTTGCCTAGAGATTTGACTGCACTCCTCGCGGTCGACATACCTGTGAGGTTTGAAGCTTCGCGTTCGTTTACGAACAGCAAATCGGTGTGCCGTAGAACCCGGTTGATCTTCTTGCTCCAGGCGCCCTTTGGGTCAGAATTTGGATCAAACGATGTGGTCAACCCCTGCGTCTTCGCCCGACGAAACAGATCCGCAAACGATGGCTGCAGTCCTTGTTGCAAATAGTAAGACGTCAGATGCAGATGCTGATGCCGTTTTAGTAGCGATAGCTTGAACCGTTTCGCCGTCAAGGTGGAAATAGCACCTTGAAAAGTTACCAAAGCGCGATCGCGACTACTGCTCAGTGCGATGGTGACGCCGGTCTTTTCGTCGGTACGTGCCACGTTCCTGGTTGATACTCCCGACTTCTTCAGCGCGTCGATGCAGAAATCTCCGAATTGGTCTTTGCCGACCTGACTGACAAAAGTTACCGGATGGCCCAGCTTCGACATCCCGACTGCAAAAATCGCTGAAGCGCCACCGAGCGTTAGTTCACAATCACGCGCAAGGATCTCAACACCCATCTTCGGGACTGCTTGCAGCCCGGCTACGACAACGTCAACGTTCAATTCGCCGATAACGAGAATTTGAGGTGCTGGTAACCTGCCCATCTTGATTCGGCGCAGCGCTTTCAAATACTATCGATTAAGTTTCGATTGCTTTCGAATGGTTTGGATTCTAATATAGGGAGCAAGCGAATGCAAAAGGAATATTTCCCAACCAGTTTTCTCATTCTGCAGACGGGAAAGTAGTAATTCGATGGATTCCTTGTCCAAACTTCTGGACCTGCCAACATCTGAAAAGGAGTCGCTGGGCCTCACGCACACACTCCAGGAGATTTTGCAGCAACCGCAAACGTGGAAGGCTACTTATCAAAAAATCCTGGGCCTGGCCAATCCAATTGAGACATTCTTGCGCAGCGCCGGAGTAGGCCGTTCTCGGCAAACGCCTTTGAATGTATTTCTGGTTGGCGCCGGCACCTCAGACTACATCGGCAAGTCAGTTTGCGCACTGCTGCAAAGAGAGTGGGGTTGCGACGTGCAGGCGATTCCCAGCACGGATCTGCTGACGAACATGGAGGACCATATTGTTTCCGGAGCTGATTATCTCTGGATCTCCTTCTCCAGATCAGGTGACAGCTCAGAAGGTGTTGCAGTCTTAGAAGCGGCTTTGCAGGTGTATCCTGAGATTAAGCACCTCATTGTCACCTGCAACCAGTTTGGCAAGATGGCGCGCTCTTTTCAGAGCAGAGAAAACGTTTTCAGTATCGTCCTCGATGACGCGGTCAATGATCGTGGCCTGGCAATGACCAGCTCTTTTTCCAATATGGTCATAGTGGCCCAGGCACTGGCGCACATCTGCAGTCTCGTCGCTTACGGAGCGACGGTAGAAACGCTTGCGGCCTCTGCGATGCAGTCACTCCCTGTCGTGGCGAGCAATTGTGAACGGCTCGTAAACGAAGGCTTTGCGAAAGTTTGTTTTCTCGGGTCCGGACCTTTGAAAGGCGCAGCTATCGAATCAGCCCTAAAGGTTCTGGAGCTTACTGGCGGACGTGTATTGGGTTTCGCGGAATCGTTCCTGGGTGTGAGGCATGGTCCACTATCCGCCATCGACAGCGACACATTGGTTGTCGCGTTCTTATCAGCGGAGGCGAGACGGCGGGCCTTTGAATTGGATTTGATCCAGGAGATCCATGATAAACGGCTGACGAGGAAATGCCTGCTGGTTTCGCCGGAAAAGCTGGAAAAAACCGACTCTTTCTCAAAACACGCACTCTCATTCGACCTGCGAAAAGGCATCTCTGATCACTACCTTCCACCGCTGTTCGTGCCGGTTGGTCAGTTGCTGGGATTGTTTGCGTCGCTAAAGGAAGGACTGAAGCCGGACGAACCAAGTCCACAAGGTGCGATCAACAGGGTCGTCTCTCACGTCACCATTCATTAATCCCGTTGTCATACAAGTACGAGTTTGAGCTCGAGGGATCGCAACTCTGTTTGCATCTCTGCTGGCAGACCGCGATCGGTAATAAGCACATCGATATCAGAGAGCGGAACAATTCGCGATAGACTTCGCTTCCCGAACTTGCTGGAGTCGGCGACTAAAATTTTCTCTTTCGCGATCCTGGCCATTGCCCGGTTAACCTGCGACTCCTCTACGTTCGGCGTACTCAGGCCAAATTCCACATCGCAGGCATCGACTGCCAGAAAGAGTTTATCTGCCGAGAGTTGGGCCAATATGTCTTCGGCAAAGTGTCCCACGGCAGACAACGAGTTGTGGCGGATGACTCCGCCGAGAAAAATAAGTTGGATATCCTCGGCGCCAAACAATTCCATGGCAATGTTCAAGCCGTTCGTAATTACTTTCAAATCTTTTCTGGTCTTAATTTGCCGTGCAATCTGCTGCGTCGTGGTGCCGGAGTCGAGGATGATGGAGTCACCGTCATTAATTAGCGCGGCGGCTGCCGCACCGATGCGACGCTTCTCGTCTGCATGAAGCTCGGCTTTGACCTTCAAAGATGGATCCATGCTAACTGTGGCGACCTTGACGGCGCCGCCGTGAGCGCGCCTGACGAGGCCGCGGTTATGGAGCGCCTTCAAATCGTTGCGGATTGTTACTTCTGAGGTCTTAAACCGTCGGCTCAGATCGATAACTGCAACTTGCCCGTTCTTCTCGAGCAACTCCAGAATTTGTGTTCTACGTTCGAGGTTGAGCATTTCCGCCGTATCCTACCATTTTAGGTGTTGAAGCGGCATTACGAACGAAAGCAAGCGAAAGGTCATCCAGGCAGGAATGAAATCCTGTTCATGATGTAACTTCCTGTAAATCATGTGAAGATCGACGCTTCGCTTCGAGCATCGCGTAGTATGCAGCGCCAATCGCGCCGGCCCTTTCACCTAGTGCTGCTACTCTGATCGGAACCCTAACATCCATTGGTCGCCACTCAAATCGATCGAGATATTCGTTGAGCGGCTCGATGAGCGCGGGTCCCGCTTGAGCTATTCCGCCGCCAATGACAACGATCTCCGGATCGAAAGCATTGATGAACCCTGCGATTGCAGCAGCGAGATGAAACATTGACCGCAACCAGATTAATGTTGCCTCAGGATCCCCTTTGAGGTGCGCTTCAACTAGTTGGCGCGTGGAATTGAATCGACCCCTGGACCGTGCTGAGATGTTGTAGTTGCCGATCATCTCTTCGAGACTGCCCGGTGTTCCAACAATGTCAGGCGCACCATCGGAATTCACTGATATGTGACCAAGGTGTCCGGCGCGACCGATGTGGCCCTTTAGCAGACGGCCGTCAGCGAGCACAGCACCTCCAACCCCTGTTCCCAGCGTCAACAGCACAACATTGCTGTGGCCCTTTGCTGCGCCTTGCCAAACTTCACCCAACAACGCCGCATGAGCATCGTTCAGTACGAACACCGCATTCGGTGAATCGAGAAAGTCTGTCCACACAAAACCTTCAAGGCCATCGAGGCGTCCTCGCATGTATGCGATGGATTTACAGTCTTTCGCGGCCAAACCCGGCGAAGCGATACCGATGTGGCAAGGAGCCTCGCCGCGCTGAGTTTGAATCTCGATGACGTGGCGTTTGATCGTCTCAGCCCACGATCGATCTGCGTCGCCGCTATCACAGGTGAGATAGTCGAGCAGTTCACCGTCATTCGATAGAACGACTATCTTGATGTTGGTGCCGCCGAGGTCGATACCTATTGAATAACTCATATGCGTTACGTCAGACGCCCTTTCTCCACTTCGGATCGTCGCGCCGAAGCAACTGAAAAGTTATCGAGCCATCAGCATTCGTGGGCTGTGCCGTGGCCCAGTTCACGGGTCGTCGCTTGCCGCCTTTACTTTCAATCTCGGCTCTGACTTTGAACTTGAGTCCATCGCTGTTCCTGGGCAATAGAAATGATGCTTGCCTTATCTTTCCTGCATACGGCTGTCCGGGGTCGAGTGATCCTCCGAGCTTGATCATTCCGTCGAGGCTTTCCACGTACAGGCGGAGAACTCCGGGAACGCCGGCGACGCCATCGTTGCTTACAGCGACGATCACTTCATCGGTCCCATACCTTTTTCGCTGCCAGATCCAGGAGGGACGCACTCGATACCCGAGACGCTTCTGCAACAGGTCAAACCCATTAGGATAGCGTTCGTAATAGCGACGCAGATTGTCGGACTCGGTCCAGAGGGACCAATAGTTAGCCGCAAGATCGATTGAATGCAGCATCCATTTCTCGAGCACGTTCACTCCTGCTTCGTCGACAGGAAGATAAGTTGGATCAACTTTGTATTGCCGGTAATAGCCGTCCTCCATGATCGTTGCTAACCACGGCGGTCGGTTTGCCAGTTCTTCGATCTGAATTGGCTCTTCAATAACGATGCTGTCGGAACGCAGCCAACATCCGGATCGCACACAGAGATCCTGTACCTCTCTGTTGCCGACGTTGCTGATGTCAGGCTGAGTATTCACCGCGAGCGGAACATTTTTCCAACCTTCCAACTGGAGTCTTGTCATCTCCAAAAAGGTCTTCTCTGCGGTGAGGTAATCAGGAAATGGATGAGCAAGATTGCTGGTGTGTCCCTCGCCCCAGAAGCCGTACATCATCAGATCGACGAATTCCATGAGCGGATTGTTGTCGAATTCTGCGACCAACAACTGGTTTAGCTCTTTGAAAGCAGACTGAAACTTTGGATGGTCATATCCTGGTTCTACGAAATCTGTTTTAGCGCCGTAAGTCTTCCCAATTTTCACTAACGGAACCTGCTTCTGAAGGTAATCCGGCAACGCGAGTCGCTCTGGTTGACCTTCTGTGTTGGACATTTGAATTCGAAAGGCAACGCGCAGGTTGTGACGCTTCGCCGCGTCAAGCGTCAGCTTAAAGACCGGATTCAGATTGAGTTTTCCAGGAGCGGTTTGAACATCGCGCCAATCACAACGAATGTAAAGAACGTCGACAAACGGAAGTGACGCCATTTTTTCGACGTGCTGCTCGAGTGTTTCTTTACCGGCGCGAGCGGCGAGTGACGGCCCGCCTTCTTCCCATGTGTATCCGACCAAACCAAGCCCGTAGTTCTTAACCGGTTTAGAGGATTGCGAGGTGACGAGTATGGTGTACCACCCTTCGTCCTGCTCGATTCCGAAGGGTCCTTGATTCAGGCGCTCAGTTACTGGCGGTCCTGAACCGAAGTCGTATTTGTCCCAGTTATGAGTCGGAACCTCCTGGGCCTTGGTTTTACCCAGAGCAGTTGCGAGCGACAGTGTTGCTCCTGCTTTTATGAACGTGCGTCTACGCATCTCACCGTTTCTCTAGTTGCGGGCATTTATCAAAGGCTGCCTGGGGCGCACCAAAATCAGCACCAGTATCATTCCAACAAGTGGAATCAAACTCGCGCCAATCAGGATTGGTTCGAATGAATAATTATCTGAAACATAACCGATCAGGTAAGTCGATATGATCGTTCCCAAACCTGCACCTGTACCACTCATTCCACTGACAGTTGCCACGGATTGGCTTCTGAAAAGATCTGAGGGCAACACCAGAGCCATCGTGGAAAATGAGGCGTAAGCGAAAGTTGAAACTGCAAACAAGCCCGCGATCGCGACGAGGCTTGACGTGAAAACTGTCGGGATCAAAAGCGTCATGCCCAGGCCGCCAAACACAACGACAGCCTTTCGCGCCTTGATTACCGGCCAGCCACGCTTTATCAGCCAACTGGACAGTCCACCACCGAAAAAGTTGCCGAGGTCGGCAGCAACGAACGGAATCCAAAACGCAAGCAGCCCCTGTTCCGGATTGACGCCTTTAGTGACGAGATAGATCGCAAACCAGTCGGTGATGAAAAACCAAACTGGATCAGTCATGGTTCGTGCTGCAATCACAGCCCACGTCTGCGGCAACTTAATCAAGTCGCGCCATCTTGACTGTTGCTGATCCGGATTTGCTTCTTCCAGGTCGATGCGATCCTTAAGAATCATCTCCCGTTCAGCAGCGCCGATTCGAGGATGAGATTCCGGTGGGTAGTAGAGCACTCGCCAAAGTCCGAGCCAAAGGAATCCCAACGTTCCGGTGATCACAAACGCGGGTCTCCAGCCGCCGAAATATTTGTAGAGGCCGATGACCAGCAACGGCGCGATTGCGCCGCCAATGGACGAGCCACTATCGAAAAGCGCAACGGCCCAGCCGCGTTCTTTTTTAGGAAACCATTCCGAAACCGCTTTGGTCGCCGCCGGCCAATTTGCGGATTCACCGGCCCCGAGCAGAAAACGAAAGAACGCAAAGCTGCGCAGTCCAATAGCAAGCGACGTTAACATTGCGGCGATCGAATACCAGATGACAGTTATCGTCAGACCTTTGCGAGTTCCAATACGGTCGATGAAACGACCGGCGACCGTTTGTCCGATTGAATAGGCCACGCGAAAGGCGATTACGATCGCAGCGAATTGCTGGTTGTTCCACTGGTACTGAATTTTAAGATACGGTCCAAGAACCGACAGCGTTTGCCGGTCGACATAGTTGATCACGGTAGATGCGAATAGCAGGCCGCCGATCCACCAACGTAAGTTTGGAATCGGCTTCCGCGAAACACCCGAGTTGTTTGCGAGTGTTGCCATTGTTTTCGGGACGCTAGCGCCCCGCAAATCCATCCACAGATTTCACAGATTCTCTTCTGTGTAATCTGTGGATGGCTCTCGTGCGGTTTCAGCCAGCAACTCCGAAATAAACCGCTCGCAGGTCGACAAGTCTTCTAATTGCTTGATGCCTTGTTCTTCTCGCCAGTCTGCAATCGGACAGGCAAATACGCCGTTCTGCCGTTTCGCAAGACTGTTGATAACTTCGTTAGGAAACCCCAGCTCACCGCGAATACGATCGTACCTACGACTCGCCTCGTTCCAGTAGCGACTTCTCAGATCGAGCAACACTTCAAACATCGGCTGACTCTTCAGCAAGAACATTCCAATGTTGGTTTCACCGAAGTCGACCGGCTCAGCGCTTTCGAGATGAGTCTCTGTAGCTGATTGAACTGCGCCAAGTTCGTTGCGTCTTATCGGCGCATATGGCTGCTGTCGAAGTGTCGTCGGGACTATCATGTCGTAACCTTGCAGCAGACCTGCTAACTTCGCGGTTCGCTCGAAGGTCTTGGCTTGAATCACAGGCTGCGTACTCCAGACGATCAGTGAGAGACCGTCGAAGTCGTGCATCACCTTGTGTGCTTGAAGAACTGCGTCGCCGGTTCCGAGCGCCTCGCGCTGAGTAATAAACGTTGCTTCTTCACCGCGCAGCGCTTGTCGTACCTCAGCTTCCGTTTCAGGGGAAACAATTACCAACGGCGGTCGCGTTCGACCAACGCCATTACGAATGCTGTCGATGACGTGAAGGATCGCTGGTTTGTCATCAATGAGCGCAACTGGTTTGGAAACCGTGAGACCGCTGGCTGACGCGCGCGTCCCTTTTCCCGCGGCAACAATCACGGGCCAGATTTCCTGCGGAACTGGTCTCGGCCACGCATCGAGCAGCGCGCGGACGTTTGTGGAAGGCGAAGCCGTGTCAGTTGAGTTAGCCTGAGCGATGGCTTCACGCCACACTTCGTCAAAGTCAACATGCGCGAGACCGTCACCCGGCGTTGAAATCATTATCGACCCTTCGCGCAGGCCATCTCGATGCCGCGGATCGTAGTAATCTTTTTGAACTCGTTGGATCAAAGACGAAGAGTGATCACGAGTTGTGAGTGCCAGTATGTTCCCACCAAAGCCACCACCCATTACGCGTGCGCCCATGATATGCGGGTGAGAACGGATAATGTCGACTAACTGTTCGACTTCGCTCGTACTCACACCATAAAGCTCGCGCAGGCTCGCATGCGATTCGTCCATCAATTTGCCGAGTTGCTGCATCGCCTCGAGCCGGGTTTCAGGAGTCGAGTCAGTTTGAATCGAATCCAAAATGCGCGTTGCAAGTGCGACGCGCCTGACTTCTCCCAAATGATGCAGGGCGCGCGGTCGGAGCTTGAGCGGCCACCGGGGAGTGTCGTTTAAGAGAGCAGGGAACGATCGTTCCAGATCTGCAAAAGTATCGGGATAATCCGAGCGCAGTGTGTCTATTGAAATTTTCTCCGGTAGGGTCATGAGTAGATCTTCAGCTTCTTTGAGTGCGCTGAGTGAGCCAGTTACAAATGCATTGATTGCACTCGTCCATGCGGCATGAAGTTCCGCATTGCTGGTTTGCCATCTCTCGATGATCGCCGGAATCAGCAAGCGCGACACAGCCGCGCGCTCGTTATACTCAATCATTACCTCCCGCCCTTTATCTGCGGGTTTAGTGAAGAAGGTGATCCAGTGGAAAGGATCATCTGGTAATGAGACGTGCCGGGCGCTGTGCTCGGAATAGTCGATCAAAACGGCACGGGCCTCTTGCGCCAGGCAGATAGTTATGTGGTCCATGGACCCCCCGCGCGTGCCGATGTACCACTCGGCCATGGCAGAGTCATGCGCCAGCGCCTCGAGGCTGAATGAGATGTCGTTTACTTGACGAATCGCAGCTCCTCCGAGGACCACTAGAGCCGAAGAAGACGAAGTCCCGCCACCTGGCGGAATGTTGGAGTCGAGCGCGAAATCGAAACCAGTTTGGATTTCTTCGCCAAACTTGCCACGTGCGAAGCTGACGGCGCCGCGGATGTAGTTTTGCCAATGCGCCGCAGGAGTGCCGAGCTCAAAAAGATAGGAGAGCCACTCAGCGCCGGCGTCTTTACCAAACGCGGGCACCTGGTCCTCGAAGGCGTTAAACGAGGACGGTTCATAACGCGGGGAAGTCGAAGCAACTCTGACTTGAGGCCCACCGGAGTCTCTGTAGAGCATGAGCGCATCGCGTTCACGGCTGCCGAACGTCAGCGATGCGGTTGGCACGTAAGAAACGTAATCAATATGTTCCCCAAGCACACCGATACGCGCCGGAGCACGCAGCAGTGACACTGCACCGTCGCCGTAGCGATCCAGAAAAAGGTTACAGAGACGCATGAGCCGTTCGCATCTCTGCTCGAGATCGGCATTGTGTGCGACGACTTGAGCAAGAGCGGTTTTGATTTCAGACAAATTCATTAGGTGCAAAATCCAACAGCCCACGCATGATCACCGGCAGTAAAAAACACTTTGTCAGTTCAGTTTGTGGATGCTATAAGGTTAGTTCAGGTTACGAACAAACGTTGCACTTATTTCCAGAGACTGATCGACTCGGGTTGTTTAAGAGCGAGGCATACTTATCTAATACCTGGTCGACTTGTCAAACTAATTGTGAGTGGACCTACCCGGTATTACATGGAGGACGCATGACTCTACGAGGCAGAAGACAATGGTTAAAAACAGTCGCTGCAGCTGGGTTAGGGGCGGTTGGTTCGCAATTTCTTAACAGTGCTCGAGCTCAACCACGAGTAACGGCAGCGCCTTCTCAGGGCCAAAGCATTCAGCCACTCGCGCTTAAAGATTATCAACCGAAAAGCATGCTGCACGTTCCCGAGACCCATGTGCCGCGCGCGCGTTTCCCCAATATCGACTTTCATTCGCATCTCTCATGGATCGATCGCAAGGGCGCAGCGGACGTTGTGAAACATATGGCGACGCCGGCTGAAATCCTTCAGGTGATGGACGCGAAGAATGTTCGAATAATGGTGAACCTGACGGGCGGCTATGGACCGTTGCTTGAGGAGACTGTGAAACATTGGCAGCAACCGCATCCCGATCGATTCATCGTGTTCACCGAACCCTGGTACTCGAAGATCAAGCTGCCGAATTATTCCAAATTTCAGGCCGATCAACTGGAGGCCGCGAAGAATTCAGGAGCGCGAGGTTTGAAAGTTCTTAAGACTCTCGGCCTGTACCTGCGGGAAAACGTCACGACTGGTCCCTTGGTCAAGGTTGACGACAAGAGATTCGATGAAATGTGGGAAGCAGCCGGCGCTTTGAAGATGCCCGTTGCGATTCACGTGTCTGACCCGGAAGCGTTCTTTTTGCCGACCGACCGGTTCAACGAACGTTACGAGGAACTAAGCGCTCATCCCGATTGGTCGTTCCATGGTAAGGACTTTCCCAGTAACGCTGAACTGCAAGAGGCCAGGAATCGTGTGATGCAACGCCATCCGCGAACTAATTTTGTTGCGCTCCACACTGCAGATTCAGAGAACCTGCCTTACGTTGCCGAGTGTTTGGATCGTTACCCAAATATGTACGTCGATATAGCTGCGCGTATCGGTGAGCTCGGCCGGCAGCCTCGAATGACACGCAAGTTTTTCGATAAGTATCAGGACCGTATTCTGTTTGCCACAGACGCGACGCCTCACGGAAATGAAACGCCACAACAGATCTTCGGGAACGAGCTATATGAGATCTACTACCGATTCCTCGAAACCGAAGATGAATACTTCGACTATGCACCGGCGCCAATTCCGCCTCAGGGACGATGGCGCATTTACGGAATCGGATTGCCGGAACAGATTCTTCGCAAGGTTTATTATGAAAACGCCGCTCGGCTTTTAGGTCTATGAGCGCTATGTTGGGTAACGAACACTCCCGGCGGCAGTTCATTAAGAATGGACTGCTGTCTTTGATCGCACTTCCCATTGCACATCGTGCGCTAATCTCGAGGTCGGAGCAGGTCAT